>Ga0209526_10000144_pt1 | contig 41545 bp, 43 predicted proteins | sample JacPinW_OM2H0_M1_FD_188566 | JGI IMG/M metagenome (GOLD analysis project Ga0209526, IMG submission 188566) | Forest soil microbial communities from Algoma, Ontario, Canada - Jack Pine, Ontario site 1_JW_OM2H0_M1 (SPAdes) (version 2) | ecosystem: Environmental > Terrestrial > Soil > Boreal... | reverse complement strand
AGCGAGCGCCGCTGCGGCGGCTGCCGGCGCCTGGGGGACTGGCTCTGCCACTCCTGCCTGGGGCTGATTCGCCGCCTCGAGGAGCCGCTATGTCCTCGCTGTGGACGCGAGCTGGAGTTTGCCGCCGCCGGCTGCGGTTGTCGCGAGCGTCTTCGGGCGCTCGCCCGGGCTCGGGCTGCGGCGGCGTACGAGGGGCCGCTGGAGCGGGCGATCCACCGCTTCAAGTACGAGGGCTGGCGCTGCCTCGCGCCTGCCCTGGCCGCTCTGATGGCGGAGCGGATGGCGCTGGATGGCCTCTCCGCCGGCCTTCTGCTGGCGGTCCCGCTTCATGAGGCCAGGCTGCGCCGGCGGGGCTACAACCAGTCGGAGCTGCTCGCGGGAGAGCTCCAGAGCCGCTTTGAGGTCGCCCGCCCGCCGGGCCGGTTGGTCCGTCTTCGCGACACGCCGCCGCAGGTGGGCCTCGACCGCCTCCGACGCCACGCCAACGTGGCAGACGCCTTCGCCTGGCGAGGGCCTCCGCTCGGCGGCGAGCCGGTTCTCCTGGTGGACGACGTCGCCACCACCGGCGCCACTCTGGAAGCCTGCGCCCGTGCTCTGCGGGCGGCCGGTTCGGGAGCTGTCCAGGGGATGACCGTGGCTCGGGTCTCGGTCTAGTGTCCTAGAGAGCAGGCGCGGGAGAGGGCGGCTTGAGCCTGCCAAGCGGTGGGTATCATCCTCTCGTGAAGGTCGTGGTTCACGACCGGACCGAGGAATTGCCGGCTCGGGTCCGTACGTACGCTGAGCAGAGGCTGCACCGTGTGGCCCGCCACTTCGATCGCGTGGTGGAGGCCGAGGTCGAGTTCGCCAGAGAATCGGGCCGAGGCCCGAGCTCTTTCTGCGCGGTGCAGATCATCGTCCGGATGGACGGACGCCGTCTGCCCCTCGCGAAGGCGCGAGAGGTGGCGCCGGACCCCAAGGCGGCGCTCGACGTCGCCCTCGACAAGGTCGACCGCCAGGTGGTCAAGTTGAAGGAGAAGGTCAAGGTCGGTAAGAAGCGGGTGGCCCCGGACGGGCTTGGAGAGGACCTGGAGCGCGATCCCGGCCCCGAGCTGATCCGGATAAAGCTGCGCCCGGAGTCCCTCGAGGATGCCGTGGCCGCGCTCGACACCCTCGACACTGCCGAGCAGCCTTTCTACGTATTCCTGGATGAGGGCTCTGGGTCTGTGAACGTCTGCTTCCGCCGTCCTGACGGCCGGCTCGCGGTGATCGAGCCGGTGGTGCCGTAGACATGCGCTTCCTGGGCAAGCTGTTCGACCCCAACGAGCGCGAGGTGAAGCAGCACTCCCGTACCGTCGCCGCCATCGGCGATCTGGAAGCGGAGCTGCAGGTCCTGGACGACGAGGCCCTCCGAGCGCGCGCCGACGACCTTCGATCGCGGGCAAGAGGGGGAGAGGACCTCGACGAGCTGCTGATCGATTCCTTCGCCCTCACCCGCGAAGCTGCCCGCCGGACCATCGGCATGCGGCACTTCGACGTGCAGCTGATCGGTGGAATCGTGCTGCACCTCGGGAAGATCGCGGAGATGAAGACCGGCGAAGGCAAGACGCTGGTGGCCACGCTGCCCCTGGTGCTGAACGCGCTGGGAGGCTCCGGCGCCCACCTGGTGACGGTGAACGACTACCTGGCGCGTCGCGACGCGGGCTGGATGGCGCCTCTGTACGACCTGCTCGGGCTCAGCGTCGGGGTGGTCATCCCCGGAGCCTCGGGCGTCTTGATGGGGCACGTGTACGACCCCGACTACCTGGATGAGAGCCATCCCGATCCCCGCCTCCAGCACCTCCGGCCGAGCGACCGGAAAGAGGCCTACGCCTGCGACATCACCTACGGCACGAACAACGAGTTCGGCTTCGACTACCTGCGCGACAACATGGCCGTCGATCTCACCCAGCGGGTCCAGCGAGAGCCCCGCTACGCGATCGTGGACGAGGTCGACTCGATCCTGGTCGACGAGGCCAGGACGCCGCTCATCATCTCCGGCCAGGGCGACGACTCCACGGACAAGTACTACGAGTACGCGCGACACGCCTCCAAGCTGCAGGAGGGCGCCGACTACACGATCGAGGAGAAGTACAAGTCGGCCTCCCTGACCGAGGAAGGCATCAACAAGATGCAGCGCATGACCGGAATCAAGAACGTCTACGACCTCGAGCACGTCGTGGAGGCCCACCAGATCAACCAGGCGCTGAAGGCGAAGGCGCTCTATCAGCGGGATCGCGACTACCTGGTGCTCAACAGCGAGGCAATCATCGTCGACGAGTTCACTGGCCGCACCATGCAGGGCCGGCGCTGGTCGGACGGGCTGCACCAGGCGGTCGAGGCCAAAGAGGGCCTGAAAGTGCAGCAGGAGATGAAGACGCTGGCCACGATCACCCTCCAGAACTATTTCCGGCTCTACGGGAAGCTGGCGGGTATGACGGGAACGGCCCTGACCGAAGCGGAGGAATTCCACAAGATCTACGGCCTCGAGGTCGTCGAGATCCCGACCAACAAGCCGATGTGCCGGACGGACCACGCCGACCTGATCTACAAGTCCGAGGCGTCCAAGTTCGAGGCGGTCATCGAAGAGATCCTGGAGATGAACCGCTTGGGCCGGCCGGTGCTGGTCGGTACGGTCTCCGTGGAGAAGTCGGAACGGCTGGCGCGCCTGCTCGGCAAGCGAGGCATCCCACACAACGTGCTCAATGCCAAGCAGCACGAGCGAGAGGCAGCCATCATCGCCGAAGCCGGCCAGCCTGCCGGGGTGACCATCGCGACCAACATGGCAGGCCGCGGAACCGACATCGTCCTCGGCTCCTCGGTGGCCGATGCCGGTGGCCTGCACATAATCGGCACCGAGCGACACGAAAGCCGTCGCATCGACAACCAGCTCCGGGGCCGGGCGGGGCGCCAGGGCGACCCCGGCAGCAGCCGGTTCTTCATCTCGCTGGAGGATGACCTGATGCGTATCTTCGGCCCTGCCGCGGATCGCATCGGCCGGTTGATGGAACGGCTGGACGTGGAACCCATCGAGCACAAGTGGGTGGCCAACTCGATAGAGGGCGCTCAGAAGAAAGTCGAGGGCATGAACTTCGACACCCGCAAGCACGTGGTCGAGTACGACAACGTGATGAACACGCAGCGGGCGATCATCTACGGCGAGCGCGACAAGGTCCTCGCCGGGGCGAACACCCGGGACAACATCCTCGAGTACATACGGGACGTGATCGCCAAGGGCGTCGAGGGCCACTGTCAGGGCCGCCATCCAGAGAACTGGGACCTGGAAGGCATGCTGACCTACCTGGGCCACTACTTCCCGATCGCTCCCGACACGGCTCTTCCCGACTCGGCTCTCCGCCAGGGCCAGGCAGGGCTCACGGATTACCTGAGCCAGGCCGCGTATGAGGCGTACGAGGCGAAGGAGAGTCAGATTGGTGACGAGGTCCTCTGCCGGTCTGTCGAGCGCTTCGTGCTGCTGCGCACCATCGACCAGAAGTGGATCGACTATCTCACCACCATGGAGCACTTCCGGGAGGGAATCGGTCTCCAGGCGTACGGGCAGCGCGATCCGCTGGTCGAGTACAAGATCGAGGCCCACAAGATGTTCGAGGAGCTCACGGAGGGCATCCGAGCCGACATCGTCGCCAACATGTTCCGCGTCCAGGTGACCCCCCAGGAGGCGCCCCCGGAGCCCCAGCCCGCCTACAACGGCAGCGCGTCGAGGGGCGACGGCAAGGCGGCAGCTTCCGGGCCGGGAGAGCCGGTGGGGGTGGGCGCTCCAAACAGGAAGCTCGGCCGGAACGATCTCTGCTGGTGCGGGTCCGGGCGCAAGTACAAGCGGTGTCATGGTCGATAGCCATCCCAGCCAGACGCCCGCCGAGCTCCTGAAGAGGATTCTCGAGCTCAAGGAGCATCTTTGACCTCCCCGAGAAGAGCCGTCGGGGAGACGAACTGGAGAAGCTCCTGGGGGCCCCCGACGCCTGGGACGACCCCAACAAGGCGGCCAAGCTGGCGCGCCAAGCGTCCGAGTACCGGGACGAGGTGGCCGCCTGGGATCAGCTGGAGCGCAGGGCCCGGGACCTGGAGGAGCTGGCTGAGCTGGCCCACGAAGACTCGGAGCTTGCCGAGCAGCTGATCCCCGACCAGGTCGCACTGGAGCGCGAGGTGCACCAGCGCGAGCTCGCGCTCCTTTTCAATGATCCCTACGCCGACCACAACGCTGTCATCAGCATCACAGTCGGTCAGGGCGGCATCGACGCCCAGGACTGGGTGGAGATCCTCCTGCGCATGTATACGCGCTGGGCGCAGCCCTCCAGCCACCAGGTCTCGACCCTGCGCCCAGGCTGTGAGGTCGAGCTCCTGGACACCTCCCCGGGCGAAGAGGCGGGCCTAAAAGGAGCGACCGTGGTTCTGCGGGGCCGGCGCGCCTACGGACTGCTCCGGGCCGAGCACGGGGTCCACCGCCTGGTTCGAATCTCGCCCTTTGATCAGAACCACCGCCGCCACACCTCCTTCGCCCTGGTGGAGGTGATGCCCGAGCTGGACGAGGCGGAGGAGGAGGTGGTGATCGGCCCCGACGACATCCGGATCGACACCTACCGCTCGACCGGAGCCGGAGGCCAGCACGTCAACAAGACGGACTCGGCGGTCCGGATAACGCACCTCTCGACCGGCCTCGTCGTCTCGGTCCAGAACGAGCGCTCGCAGATCAAGAATCGCGAGATCGCCATGCGGATCCTGCGCGGCCGGCTGTTCCAGAGGCAGCTGGAGGAGGCCGCCCTGCGGCGGGAGGAGCTGCGGGGCGACGTCCTGCCGGCCGAGTTCGGCAGCCAGATCCGCAACTACGTCATGCAGCCGTACACCCTGGTCAAGGACCTTCGCACCGGGGTCGAGGTGGGCAACGTCCAGGCCGTGCTCGACGGGGAGATCGAGCCTTTCCTCGAAGGCTGGCTGCGCTGGCGGCTGGGCCAGCGGGTGAACGGCCAGCGCCCCGACTGAGCCCTCTCCCTCCGGCAAAAGGGTGAGGGACAGAAGCCCAGGCCGGACTGAGCCGCTTGTCACGGAGCGGGTCGGGATTGCCCATCCCGCTTCCGGTTTGACCCACGTAAGGGGCTGACCCTATACTCTCGCCGGCTGCATTGCGCTAACCCGACCGGTCCCTTTCCACCCAACGCTTTCGCACATATGGTCATAGCGCCTGATTTCGACAGTCGTCCAATAATCAGCTTCCAGAGCGTCTGGAAGCGGTACGCCAACGGCACCGAAGCGCTGAAGGACGTGTCCTTGGCGGTGCCCGAGGGTGACTTCATCTTCCTGGTCGGCCCCTCCGGAGCCGGAAAGTCAACCATGGTCAGACTGCTCATCCGAGAGGAGAAGCCCACCCGCGGGCGGATCCTGGTCGACGGCATCAACCTGGGACCGCTGCCGAGGCGAAAGCTTCCGCACTTCCGGCGCAAGGTCGGTCTGGTCTTCCAGGATTTCAAGCTGCTTCCCCGCCTGACCGTCTACGAGAACGTGGCCTTCGCCCTGCGCGTTCTGGGTGAGTCGAAGGACGCGATCGAGAGGCTCGTGGGCGACGCCCTGGAGACCGTGGGCCTCGCGAACAAAGGCGCGAAGTATCCGCGTGAGCTCTCCGGCGGCGAACAGCAGCGAGTCGCCATCGCCCGGGCGCTGGTCCCCGGCCCGCGTCTCATCGTCGCCGACGAGCCGACCGGCAACCTCGACCCGGCCACTGCCTGGGAGATCATGCAGCTCTTCCTGCGGATCAACGCCAGCGGCTCGACCGTAGTCATGGCCACCCACAACCGGGAGATCGTCGATCTCCTGCGCCGCCGGGTGGTCGCCATCGAAGACGGACGGATCGTGAGAGACGACCGTTCTGGGACCTACCATGAGGATTTGGCGACATCTGCTCTTCGCGCTTAGCAGCGCGTGGCAAAGCTTCTGGCGCCACGTGCCGGTGACCGGCGCGGGCGTCCTCTCGATCACTCTGATCCTGATCCTGGGCGGCGCCAGCCTGCTCCTTGGACACGCCTTCAGCCAGGTCCTGGACGGCTACAAGCAGCGGGTCAGCGTGATCAGCGTCAGCGTCGCTGACCAGACGCCGTTGACGACGGTCGAGGACTTCGAGGACCAACTGCGCCTGCAGCCGGAGGTTCTAAGCGTGCGCTTCGTCAGCAAGGAAGAGGAGCTGCGTCGGTTCTCCGAGGATCCGCGCAACCAGCAGCTGATCGAGCAGATCCAGGGTAACCCGGTACCCGCCAAGATCGAGGTCAAGGTCGGCCGGCTCGGTGATGTGAAGAAGATCGACACCCTGGCGCGGCACTGGCGCGGTGCCGACCGGACTGACCCGACGGACTACCAGGGCGACTTCATAACGAACATGCTGCGGCTCTCGAGCTGGCTGACGATCGCCGGCTTCGGGATGCTGGCGGTGCTCACGGTCGCCTCCATCGTCATCGTGATGAACACCATCCGCACCGCGGTCTATCACCGCCGGCAGGAGATCGAGGTGATGAAGCTGGTGGGCGCCACCGAGTGGTTCGTGCGCGGTCCCTTCGTGCTCGAGGGCGTGCTCACAGGCCTCATCGCCGCCTCTCTGGCGCTCGGACTGCTGATGCTGGCCTACCGGCCTTTCGTGGAGCGATTCCAGTCCGAGCTTTTCTTCGTGCCTTTGACCTATGACCCCAGGTTCGTCAGCGTCCTCGGTCCAGACCTCCTGGCCGCAGGGGTGCTTCTCGGCGCCATGGGTAGCTACATAGGCGTCCGTCGCTTCGTGAGGATTTGAGCGTGCGTAGGTTGCTTCTCTATTCGACACTGGCCCTTGTCCTGCTCAGCACCGCCGCCACGGCGCCCGCCCTGGCGCTCGACTGCAACCCCGGAGACTCGACCTGCCAGTCGCTGCAGCAGGCCAGGCAGGGCCAGCAGGACACCCAGTCCCGGCTGGCCCAGGTTCAGCAGAGTCTTGCCGACGCTCAGCAGAAGGCCAAGCAGACTCTTGCGCTGATAAGCGACCTCAACGCGAAGATCGACGTGCAGAAGCGGGCGATCGCCGCCACCCAGACCAAGCTCGACGCCACCGAGCGCCAGATGCGCTTCACGCAGGCGGAGATCGACCGCCACGAAGCACACATGCAGGTTCGTCAGTCGCTGCTCGAGCAGCGCGTCCGCTCCATGTCCAAGCACGGCAGCATCAATTACCTGGAGCTGATGGTCAGCTCAAAGAACTTCAACCAGCTGGTCGACCGGGTCGTCGTCATGCAGGACATCGTCCACAGCGACCAGCTTCTGATCAACACGCTCAAAGGCGAGCGCGATCAGCTGGAGGCATTGCGCCAGAAGCTCGACTTCCAGCGACGCGAGCAGGCAACCCTGCTGCGCCAGCAGCAGGACCAGCAGGCCCAGCTCCAGGGGATCCTGCAGACGCAGCAGGCGGCCCTTGCCTACTTCGCGACGCTGGAGGCGCAGTTCGAGCAGCAGAGGCTGCAGCTTGAAGCCGAGAAGGCCAAGCTCGACGCCCTCGTCCTCCAGCTCCAGGAGCAGTACGACAGCCAGGCCCGCGGGCTGGGCGGCGGAAGCGGCAGGTTCGGCTGGCCGGAAAGGGGGCCCATCACCCAGGGGTTCGGCTGCAGCGACCTCCTCGGTGAGCCCTACGACGCCGGCTGCGCGAGCCATCACTTCCACACCGGACTCGACATCGGCGCGGCCGCCGGCACTCCCGTCCTCGCTGCCGACACCGGCGTCGTCTCCTACGAGGGCTGGAACGGGGGCTACGGCAACGTCGTCATCCTGACCCACGGCAACGGCTACAGCACGCTCTACGCCCATCTGTCGGGGTTCGCCGTGGGCGGCGGGAACAGGGTCAACCGCGGCCAGCCCATCGGATACGAGGGATCGACCGGATATTCGACCGGTCCCCACCTGCATTTCGAAGTTCGCATCAACGGCGCCTATCAGAATCCGCTTAGCTATCTGGCGTGACATCACCGCGCCGGTGGCTTTTCGCCGCCGTCGCCCTCCTCCTGCTAGCGGGCTCCTTCACCGGGGGGGTCTGGGTGGACCAGACCTATCCCGAACAGGTGCCCCTGCTCGAACCCGGCACCAGCCAGCGCCGGGATCTGGACCAGGCCTCCCTAGACGAGGCGATGAGGGTCATCCAGGCCCACTACTACGATCCCAAGCTCGACTACCAGAAGCTGTCGCGGGGCAGCGTGCGCGGGCTCGTGCAGTCCCTTGGCGACCCCTATACGGAGTACCTGGATCCGCAGCAGGTCAAGGGCCAGCAGGACTTCTACGCCGGCCGGCACGCCGGGATGATCGGGATCTACGTGAACTACAGGGACGACTACCCGGTGATCAGCGGGGTGCTGCCGAACTCCCCGGCGCTCAAGGCCGGCCTGCAAACCGACGATGTGATACTCAGGATCGGCAGCACCGACGCCCACGGGCTGAAGTCGGAGCAGACCTCCGCCCTGATCCGCGGTCCGTCAGGCTCCAAGGTCACGCTCCGCGTGCGACGGGGATCGCAGGAGCTGGAGGCAGTTGTCGTTCGGGCCGACTTCCAGAGCCCGAGCGTGGAATCGGTGCGGCTGGAAGCTGACGTCCTCTACCTCCGGATCTACGATTTCGGCGACGCAACGCAGCGGGAGTTCGACGCCCAGCTGTCGAGCGGCCTCCCCGGCGCCCGAGGCGCCGTGCTCGACCTGCGTGACAACGGCGGCGGTTTCGTGAACGCAGCGACAGCGGTGATCAGCCGGTTCCTGGCCAGCGGCGAGGCCTTCGAGGAAAGGGGCAGGGCAGGCCAGGTCAACCGCACGGACGTGACGGGGAGCCACCCAGCCGCCAAGCTGCCGCTGGTGGTGCTGGTCAACGGCAACACGGCCTCAGCCTCCGAGATCGTCTCCGGCTCGCTGCAGGCGCATAGCCGCGCCCGACTGGTTGGCACCAAGACATTCGGGAAGGGGTCGGTCCAGGTGGACTACCGGCTGTCCGACGGTGGGGACCTCCACCTGACCGTGGAGCACTGGTTCCTTCCCAACGGTCACTCGGTCGACAAGGTCGGTTTGACCCCGGACGTGGGGGTGGACCTGACCAACAAGGCGGGCATGTTCGACGTGGTACAGCCGGCTCGCGGCCACGCCGGGGACACTCAGCTGAACCGAGCGCTGCAGGTGCTTGCCGGCCAGTAGACTGGTCGGGCCTTGGGCGGTTAGCTCAGCTGGCTAGAGCGCCTCGCTTACACCGAGGAGGTCGGGAGTTCGACTCTCTCACCGCCCACCATCGGGGATTTCGACGTCATCGGACTTTCGCGCACTCGCTCCGGGTCGTGCTGACCAGCCCACGCATCAACGGGACTCGTAAAGCGCCCGCTCGAAGTCGACGTAGACCTGGAACACAGCCGGATCGCCGAACGGCAGGCACTGCGAGAATATCGAGCCTGTAATCCGGCTGGCAGGGTCGACCCAGAAGTGGGTGTTGAAAAGGCCGGCCCAGGCTCCGCTCCCGGCCGCCCGCATGCCCGGTTGCTGCTTCTCGTTGAGCAGCAGCCCCAGACCCCACTTGAGATCTGGGCCAAGGTTGATATCAGCGCTCAGCTCCGGATGCGCGGTGGCGATGGATGGCGGGAAGAAGAGCTCGCCGATCTGGTTGGTGAACGCCTGATCGACGGTGGCCGCGTCGAGGATGCGGACGTCGCCGAGCGCGCCGCGGCGGAGGAGCATCCGCTGGAACCTCAGATAGTCGCGAGGGGTTGAGTACAGGAAGTGGCCGCCGCCCCAGAAGTCGGGTTCCTGCGCCCAATCGATGTCAGTCGCGACCCAGGCCCCGTCGTGGTCGCGCGTGTGGATAGGGGTCGAGTTGGCCCGCTGCGTGGGGGTCATCCTGGCCGTCGTGTTCGTCATGCTCAGCGGATCGGTGATGTTTGCCTTGACGTACACGTCGAGCGATTGACCGCTGACGGCCTCGATCACCCGCCCGAGCCAGTCGATATTGATCCCATACTCCAAGCAGGTACCCGGGTCGCACACCATCGGCGAGGTGAACACGGCATCTTTCCCCGGCAGCACATTCGGCGTCCCGGTGAGCTGCTCGTACCGATCGATGTCGCGGTTCCAGAACCAGTATCCGAACCCAGCCGTGTGCGTCATGAGCTGCCGGACTGTGGCCCTCGTCGCGGGCGGGCGCAGCCGGGGTGTGTCGCCATCGAACCCCTCGAGCACCTGAAGGTCTGCAAACTCGGGCCGGTACGAGTCCACAGGGGCGTCCAGGTCAAGGGCGCCCTTGTCATACAGCTGGAGCGCGGCGGTCGTAGTAACCATCTTGGTCATGGAGGCGATCCGCAGCATGGTGTCCGGCGTGATGGGGTCCTCGGTGCCCGCAGCGCGCTTTCCGGCAGCACCCTCGTAGATCACGTCAGCGTCATCTGCCGCCATGGCAACCACGCCGGGTATGTCGCCTCGCCCCACCGCGGTTTCCAGGACTTCGTCAATCCGTCCCGTCTTTGCCACCGCCATCGTCACAACCTCCTGGGCTTGACAACGGATCCGGGATATGGGCCACACGATCCGCCTACCTGGGCGCGACGTCAAGCCCCGGAGCTCTCGATCGCGATCACCCACTAAGTGGGGAAGGTAAGCGACTCAGCGATCCTTCCGGTCGGCGGAATGCCCATCAGCCTCGCCATCGTCCGCTGCACCGGATCCGCCGATGTCGCCCAGGCGATCCAGTTCGGACGGTGGGAGGGTCTGCTCCTGTCCGTCCGTGGCGGTGGACTCCCCGGTGCGGGGAGTTCAGAGGCGGCCGTTGCGCACGTCGGGACCTCCGGAGAGCGGCAGCGACAGCACGAAAGTGGTACCTACGTCACGATGGGACGACACCGTCAAATCGCCCCCATGTGCCCGTGCTATCTCCCGCGCCAGGTGCAGGCCGAGCCCGGTCCCGGGGATCCTGCCCGGAGCTGCTTGAGAGGCTCTCTCGAAGCGCTGAAACAGCTTCTCCACCTGGGAAGAGGGGATGCCGAGGCCGCGGTCGGATACGGTGATCGATGCCATGCCCCCGGCGTCATGCAAGGAGCAGCGGATCTCGCCTCCCTCCGGGGAGTACTTGATAGCGTTCTCCAGGAGATTCCTCACCGCAGACCTCAAGCGAAGCCTGTCACCCTCGATCCAGAGCGGAGACTCAGGCTGGCTGACCAGCACATGATGGCTGGTCGTCAAGGGTGCGACCCGCTGGTAGGCCTCCCGGACCGTCTCTCGGAGGTCCAGCTTGTCGACCTTGAGCAACCGCCTTCCCTCCTGCATCCTGGCGATCTCCACCATCTCGGTGAGGAGGGCGTCCGCGTCTCGCAGGCTTGCGCTGACCTGCTCGAGGGCCTCTCGAGCAGGCTGGGGGAGGGTTCCCAGCTCACCGGATTGCGCCAGGTCGACATAGCCGAGGGCGACGCCGATCGGCGTCCTGAGCTCGTGCGAGGCCAGCCGGAGGTAGGTCGACTTCATCTCTTCTAGTTCGGCCAGCCGCTGATGCTGGCTTCGCAGCCTGCGCACCACCGAGTTGTGCTGAACCAGTCGCCAGCTGAAGGTCGTGGCCAGAAGGCACATGGCAAGCAGGCCACCCTCCGTGCTAAACATGGCACGCCTGAGGCCGGTTACCTTGGGGAGGAATCGAGTAGATCGCTGCTGGAGGCCAACCATCGAAATTTGAATATCACATTACATGATAATCTGCATATCGGCATTCACCACCAACGGAAACTGATCATTGGATAGCGAACGCTTGCGAGACGAGCGCGCGGGTGAGGAGGCCGCGGATCCCGACCGGCTTCTCCCTGGGGAAGACCCGGGCACTCCTTACCTGGACGACGCTGAGAAGTGGGTGGAGGTCTACCAGGAGCTCCTCCAGTTCAAGCAGCGGCTTCTTGGCGTCGCAGAGGATGCGCTCAAGGACCTCGGCGACAAGCCGGCCAGGAAAGAAGTGGTGGATACCGATCGAATAGTGCTGGAGGCCGAGGTACAACGATTTCAGCGGCGGCTCGCCTTCTGGACGGAGCGCCGATCGGAACTGGACGAACGGAACTGAAAACAGACGAGGCCGGGAAGCTGGAGCTTCGCGGCCTCGTCGAAGGTCGGGTACCGGGCTTTAGAGGGGCTCCTCGCGCTCGTCGGGGGCGGGGTGCTCGGCGTCGTATGCCATCTCTTTTCCGGTCTGCTTGACGTCGCCGACGCCCTGACGGGCTTTGCCCTTCAGTTCCTCGCCCTTGTCGCCCGTGACCTTGCCCTTGATCTCCTCCGCCTTGCCGGTGATCTTGTCCTTCATCTGGACTCTCCTTCCATACAGCTTCAGATTTTGGAACGAACGGTGGAAAGGGCTTCCCGCTCTCACCCTTCCTGATATGGCAGTCATTATGAAGTAGCACAGTAGGAATGTCAACTTCTGCGCCGGTCGAAGGGTATCAACTCTCCCTCAAGTGCACACTGCAGACGAGGCGGCTTCCGCGGAAAAGTAGAATGGATCGCCGTGCCGAGGTAGCTCAGCTTGGTAGAGCACGTGACTGAAAATCACGGTGTCCCCAGTTCAAATCTGGGCCTCGGCACCAGTCTCTTCTCTGACGTCCAGGCGGCGCCGGACGGTCCGACGGCCTGGCCGGGCACCGGCACCCTGTACAGTCCCTGGTGGCGCCACCGTGCTGTTCCGCTAAGCCAGGGAGGCATCTGATGCTCGGAGTGAACGGAGTCGAGATCCTGGGTGCGGTCGAGGGACGTCAAGAGCAGATCCTGACCCCCGAAGCGCTGACCTTCGTCGCCGAGCTCCAGCGCCGTTTCAACCCAAGACGGCTGGAGTTGCTGAGGGCGCGCGTCGAGCGCCAGGATCGGATCAAACGGGGCGAGCTGCCGGGCTTCCTGGAGGAGACCCGGGAGATGCGAGAGTCCGACTGGCGGACCGTTGCGCCTCCGAAGGACCTGCTGGACCGCCGCGTCGAGATTACGGGACCGGTCGAGCGCAAGATGATGATCAACGCCCTGAACTCGGGCGCTGCCGTCTTCATGGCCGACTTCGAGGACGCCAACTCGCCCACCTGGGCGAACAACCTCAATGGTCATCTGAACTTGATCGAGGCTGTGGAAGGCAGCATCAACTTCCGGAATCCCGACGGTCGGGAGTACCGTCTCGAGGACCGGACGGCCTATCTCATGGTTCGGCCGCGTGGGTGGCACCTTCCGGAGAAACACCTTCTTATTGACGGCCGGACCGCGTCGGCGAGCCTGGTCGACTTCGGTCTCTACGCTTTTCACAACGCGCGGCGAAGGCTGGACAGAGGCCTCGGAACCTACCTGTACCTGCCGAAGCTGGAGAGTCATCTGGAAGCCCGGCTCTGGAACGAGGTCTTCAACTTCACAGAGGAGGAGCTGCGGCTGCCCACCGGTACTCTGCGCGCCACTGTCCTGATCGAGACCGTCCTGGCGGCGTTCGAGATGGACGAGATCCTGTTCGAGCTGAAGGAGCACTCGATGGGGCTCAACGCCGGCCGCTGGGACTACATCTTCAGCGTCATCAAGAAGTTCCACCATCGCGCCGACATGCTGCTGCCCGACCGTGTTCAGGTCACCATGACAGTGCCGTTCATGCGGGCTTATACAGAGCTGCTGGTGCGCACGTGCCACCGGCGGGGGACCTTCGCCATGGGTGGCATGGCCGCGTTCATTCCCAGTCGCAGGGACCCGGAGGTCAACCGCGTGGCGCTGGAGAAGGTGCGCGAGGACAAGGTGAGAGAGGCCGGCGACGGTTTCGACGGCACCTGGGTGGCTCATCCCGACCTGGTCCAGGTTGCGACCGAGTGCTTCGACCAGGTGCTGGGTGATCGTCCCAACCAGATAGACCGGCGCCGGGACGAGGTCCAGGTCTCCGCCCAGCAGCTCATCGACGTCGCCGTGCCCGACGGGGCCATCACGGAGGCCGGTCTCAGACTCAACGTCAGCGTCGGAATCCAGTACCTGGAGTCGTGGCTGAGAGGCAACGGTGCCGCGGCGATCAACAATCTCATGGAGGACGCGGCCACCGCGGAGATCTCGCGTTCCCAGGTCTGGCAGTGGATCCACCACCGGGCCCGCATGCGAGAGGGGGCCGAGGTGTCGGCGGAGGTTGTGCGAAGGATCGAGGAGGAGGAGCTGGCCGCTCTGCGCAGCTCGCTCGGAGAAGAGGTCTACGCCAGGGGCCGCTACCAGGAGGCCCGCGAAATCTTCGACCGAGTGGCGCTCGGCGAAAACTTCGAGGACTTCCTGACGCTGCCGGCCTACGAGCGGCTGGACTGACGACCGGCGGCTCGGGCGCTCAGACTCCCGAAAGCGGGGGAGAGGTGGACTCGAGGCGGCGCTCGATCACGGTGCCGGCGACTCGAAGCGAGCGCACGGCGAGGTCGATCACCTCGTCCCTGAAGTCAGCGTCGCCGCTTTCGAGAGACTCGGCGAGCAATCCGGCGGTCTCGAAGAGCACCTGGCTCAGCTGCCGCGCATCAGCCGAAGGCCGCCTACGGACTGGCTCGAGGGGTAGCTGGACGATCCTCGTCACCTCGCTTTGTTCGGGGTGGAGGATGGATCGCTCGCGAACCACCGAGCTGTCAGCGGTTCGCAGGCGACTCATCTAGGCTCTCGACGGTACTCGGAGGAGTTGCAGGGTCTCCCTGATGAAGGCGGGAATGTCCTGGGGCTGGCGCGACGTGACCAGGTTGCGGTCGACGACGACCTCCTCGTCCACCACGTCCGCCCCCGCCAGCCGGAGGTCACCCTGAACCGTCTTCCAGGCGGTCATACGGTGGTCCTGGAAGGTTCCGGCGGTAAGGAAGAGCTGAGGCCCGTGGCAGATGGCGGCGACGGGCTTGTTCGCCTCGAAGAATGCCCGAACGAAGTCGACCGGCGCCTGGTGCGCGCGGAGCCGGTCCGGCGAGAAGCCGCCCGGTATGAGAAGGCCGTCGAACTCGTTAGGTGTCACTTCGTCGAACGCCTTTTCGACGGTGACGCCTTGCTCCTTTCCCTTGTAGCCGTCGACCTTCTGGCCGGCTTCCAGTCCCACGATGACGACCTCATGCTCTGCCTGGCGCAGTGCATCGTAGGGTTGCCGGAACTCGCTGTCCTCGAACCCGTTCGTCAGCACGCATGCAATCTTCATGCGACCCACGATACGACTGCCTTCCAGATGCCGAGGTCTACTTGGGGGGCTTGCCGGGCAGCCGGCGCCACTGGCGCGGCCCGACCCCGGCGCTCGGGTTTCCGGGAATGAACGGCACCGCCCCTTCCTCGACCATGCACAGCTCCTTGCGGACGACGCTTCGCTCGGCGTTGGCGTGTTCCACCACCACGGTCCTCTCGAGGACAGCCCGCACGTGCACCGACTCGCCCCCGACCTCGGCGTCGAAGCCAGCCGCGACTTCATGGTTGAGAGGCGGCACGATGCTGGCGAGGGGGACTAGTTCTGCGGTGCGGCTCATATGCGACCTCCGACGCTGGATGGCAGACAAAAAAAGCGCCGACTTTGGGGTCGGCGCAAAAAATCTTACCAGAGCAGCCAGCTCTAGGCGGCGTGCCTCCGAGCGGTCTGAGCAGCTTCACGGTTCCGCCGGGCCGCTTCGCGACCCCGCCGGGCCGCGTACCTCGCGGCGATGTGACCGAAGCGGATGTCCCGAGGATTCACGAGACACCGGTTGCGGTTCACCAAGACCTTCGGTTCACCAGGGGAGGGTTCGACCACCGCAGTCCGTTCGAGCACCGCCGTCACCCAGACCCGCTGACCTTCCACCAGTGCAGGGAAGTCCGGGAGGATCACCACCTCGCTCTCCGTGGCGACGGTGTCGAGCGGGATCAGCTCTGCGGACGGGGCTTCTGACATGACAGGAATGATATCACAATCTTTGCCAGGCAGCGAGGGGCGTTTTGTTCCGAGCCAGCGGCCGATGAAGTTTCCGGGCGACCGCCGCTAGCGCCGGTGGTGGAGGGGCTCCCGGTCGCCCGCCGGTTCCCGGTCGCGAGGCGGATCGCTGTCCTCGGGGGGCGCCTTCTCGGGGGCGGCTCCCTCGGCGTGGCCCTGGGAGCGAGGCCGCCAGCCATGCTCGACAGCCAGCCAGACCAGCGCCGCGCCGACCAGGAGAAGCAGCACGAAAGGGAAGAGGTGGGCGGGGAAGAGCCGGAACAGGAACCGGCTGTTGCGCCCCAGCAGCCGCCCGATCTCCAGAAAGATCGCGGCCCAGATGGAGGCCGAAAGCAGTACGCAGGGCACGAAGACGCGGGCTTTCACCTGGAAGACGCCGGCGAAGGCGGAGAGGACGATCCGCATTCCCGGGATGTGGCGGCCGATGATGATTGCCCAGGGCCCCCAGCGCTGGAAGGCCCGTTCGGCCTTCTCGAGCCGCTCGGTGTGCAGCCCCACGTAGCGCCCGAAGCGGACCACGAATGGGTGCCCGAACCTCTTGCTGAGGCTGTAGAGGACGAAGCTGCCGAGCACGGCCCCGCCGATGACGGCCACGTAGGCCGTGGGGTAGGCGATCGCGCCGGTTGTGGTCAGGTAGCCACCCCAGGCGATGGCGACGTCACCGGGCGCCGGCAGGGGGATGCCGAGCTCCTCGGCAAATATGACCAGAAAGAGGCCGAGAGCCTGGTGCTCGTGAATGAAGTGCCCCACCGCCCGGCCCAGAGTGTGCAACCACGCCGGCGTTTGAGGCCAGCCAGCGAGACTGGCCTGAACACTTATGAGAACGTGGAGCATAGCCGTCTGCACCGCCCAAGGCCGGCGACCGGCCAGATTACGGACTCTCCTATACCTACGTATACGCGTCCACCCTGCCGCCCTATACGACCGGCAACGTTCGGGTCGACACCTGCTCCCCTACCGAGGGGAGCATAACGCGCAGCGAGGCCGGATCGGCCCATTCCACGGCGACCCCGTGGGTCTCGGCGAAGTGGCGTGGATAGGCGCGGGCAGCTTCCGCCACGTCCACTCGGAGACCGGAGACCTCGAGGACCGACGTGGCGCGCTTGCCCACCAGGCCGCAGGGCACGATCCCGGCGTTGAAGATCTCGAGGTCGCTGGTCAGGTTGAGGGCGAAGCCGTGGCTGGTGACGGTCTGGTTCAGCTTCACGCCGATGGCCGCCACTTTGGCGCCTCGGGCCCAGACGCCGGTCATTCCGGGAGCGCCCGCCTCCGAGGCGATTCCCAGGGTCGCGAGGTAGGCGATCAAAGACTGCTCGAGGCCGCGAATATGGCGGAGGATGTCGCTGCCCAGGGCCGGGAGGTCAAGGATCGGGTAGCCGACCAGCTGGCCTGGACCGTGGTAGGTCGCATCTCCGCCCCGGTCGGACCAGACCAGCTCGACCCCTCTTCGAGCGCACTCCTCCTCGCTCCAGAGCAGGGTCGAACCGTCGCCTCGACGGCCGATGGTGAAGACGTGCGGGTGCTGGAGCAGGAGCAGCGCCCCCGGGTGCTCGCGCCGGCGGACGGCCTCCACCAGAGACCGCTGGAGGTCCCAGGCCTCCCGGTAGGGAACCTCAGCCAGCCAGTAGGCCAGTACGCCCGGCAGGGATTTGCTCATCGGCGTGGTAGGAGGAGCGAACGAGTGGACCCGACTCGACGTGGGCGAAACCCATCGTCTGGGCGGCCTCCTTCAACTCGCGGAATTCCTCGGGCGGGTAGTAGCGCACCACCTCGGCGTGCTTCCTTGAAGGCCGCAGGTACTGGCCCACGGTGAGGACATCGATCGAGTGCTCTCGCATGTTGCGGAAGACCTGGAGGAGCTCGTCTCGGGTCTCGCCCAGGCCGACCATGACGCCCGATTTCGTCACCATCTGGGGGGCCAGCTGCTTGACGTAACGAAGCAGGTCGAGGCTGTTGGCGTAGACCGCCTTGGGCCTGATGCTCGGATAGAGCCGGGGTACGGTCTCGGTGTTGTGGTTGAAGATGTCGGGTTGGGCCTCGACCACCGTGCGGATGGCCTGGTGGTCACCCTGGAAATCGGGGGTCAGCACCTCGATCGAGGTGCCCGGACTCCGGCGCCGGACGGCACGGATGGTGCGGGCGAAGATCTCGGCGCCGCCGTCACGGAGATCGTCGCGGTCCACCGAGGTGATGACCGCGTGCTTCAGCCCAAGCTGGGCGATGGAGTCCGCCACCCGTGAGGGCTCCCCGATGTCCAGCTCGGTGGGCCGTCCGGACGTGACCGCGCAGAAGCGGCAGGCTCGGGTGCAGACGTCGCCCAGGATCATGAAGGTGGCGGTTCGCCGGCTCCAGCAGTCGTAGATGTTGGGGCAGTGCGCCTCCTCGCAGACGGTGTGCAGCCGCTGCGATCTGACCAGCTCCTTCAGCTGGCGGTAGTCCTCGCCCTCGTGGACCCGAACCTTGATCCATTCCGGGATCTGCCGGGTGGGCCTGACAGGCTGATCAATCATGCCATTGCTCCGTGTGGGGCTCCGTCAACGGCAATCAGCATGCGGCTAAACCTGAACGTCCGCCGGGGACCAGGCTTCGAGACGCCGCCTGACGTAGCCCAGGAACTGGCCAGCCATCATGCCGTCGACGATACGGTGGTCGAAGCTCAAGCACATGTTCATCATGTTCCGTACCGCTATTCCCTCTCCGATCACCACCGGACGCCTGACGATCGCCTCGGTGGTCAGGATGGCGGCCTGCGGCTGGTTGATGATCGGCTGGCTGGCAACCGAACCGGTGGCTCCGGTGTTGTTCAGCGTGAAGGTGCCGGCCTGGACGTCCTCCGGCTTCAGCCGGCGCCCGCGAGCCCGCCCCACCAGGTCGTCGAGGACGCGTGCCAGATCGCTCAGACCCAGACGGTCGGCATCCCGGATGACCGGCACGATCAGGCCGTCGGGGATGGCGACGGCTATCCCCATGTTCACGTAGCGCTTGAGGAGGATGCCTTCGTCGGTCCAGGTGGAGTTCAGGTAGGGAAACTCCGCCAGTCCCTGGCAAACCACCTGGATGACGAAGGGAAGGTAGGTCAGGGGGGAGCCGTGGCGGCGCTGGAATCCCTCTTTCTCGGCTTCGCGATAGCGCACCAGCTCTGTGACGTCCACCTCCTGGAGGGTCCAGGCATGGGGCGAGGTGGCGAGGCTTCGCGTCATGTGCTCGGCGATGGAGCGGCGCACGGCCGTCAGCCGGACCAGCTCCTCGCGGGGCCCTTCAGCCCCGCCGGGCACCGCCCGGGGCGGAGCGGAAGGAGCGGCCGGCTCTGGCGCCGCGGCCGGGGCGGGGGCGGCGGCGGGCGGAGCCGCGGCCGCGGCTCCGTCGCTGGGAGCCGCTTCCCGTCTCTCGAGAAAGGCGAGAACGTCATCGCGCGTCACTCGCCCACCCTCACCACTTCCCTGAAGGCGGCTGGGATCTATGTCGTGCTCCTCGGCCAGCCGGCGAACGGCGGGGCTGAGACGAGGCCGGGGACCGCCGTCGGCGGCCTCGCTGACCGGCTCCGGTGCCGTGGGCCGAGAGGCGGGGACGCCGGTCTCGGCCTCGGCCGGCGCGGCGGGAGCGGCGGGAGTCGCGGGCTCGGAGGCGGGAGCCCCGCCTTCGACCTCCATCTGCGCGAGCTCTGTGCCGATCGCGACGGTGGTGCCCTCTCCGACGCTGATCCTGACCAGCTTTCCCTCGAAGGGGGACGGCACCTCGGCGTTGACCTTGTCGGTGACGATCTCGACCAGCGGTTCGTCTCGCCTGACGTATTCCCCTTCGTGCTTCAGCCACTTGTCGACGGTGCCCTCGGTTACGGACTCGCCGAGCTGCGGCATCTTTATTGGGGCTACGCCCATGCTGTCCTCCTGCTGCAAAGAGCGCCGGCTGGAGGCGACGCCCAGAATCGAACTGGGGATGGAGCTTTTGCAGAGCTCTGCCTTACCACTTGGCTACGTCGCCCCTGCGCTGAACCACAGAGATTCTACCCTCGCTTGGCTTAGCCTCCTGGCGTGCAAGAACGGTTCCGAGACGCGATGGCAGCCGTGCCGGCCGGGGTGGCCGTGGTGAGCACCGGGACTGAGGGCCGCTACTACGCGCTGGCAGCCACCAGCTTCACCTCCGCCTCCCTGGAGCCGCCGCTTCTGCTGGTGTGCCTGGACAGCCTCAGTCAGACCCGGCAGGCGGTCGCCGACAGGGGGGCATTCAACCTGAGCGTCCTGGAGCGGGGGCAGGAGTTCCTGGCCGAGCGGTTCGCCGGCCGCGCACCCCTGGTTGACCTCGGCTGGCGAGATGTTCCCCACCGGCTCGGTGGCAACGGCCTGCCATTGGTGGATGGCTGCATCGCCTGGTTCGAGTGCGAGCTTCGCGACCTCGTCGGAGCAGGTGACCACGACGTGGCGCTGGGCGAGGTGGTCGCCGCCGGGAGAGAGGCGGGGGAACCTCTCGTGCTCTGGGACCGGGCCTTCTGGCGCCTGGGCTGACCAGCCACCGCCCGGGGAGCTGGGCTGGAGCCCAATCTCGGTAGAACACCTGCCGATAGCCGTACGCCCCCTTTGTGCCCCATGCTTGTACGTCCGATGGAGAGGCGATTAGCGGCCGGGCTGGCCACGCTTCTGCTCGTCGGTATCTGTCTGGCCGGCTGCGGCTCGCAGCCCGTGCAGCACGCCACCCTCAAGCCAACGCTCGAGGTACGCCAGGTCGATGGGGGGCCCGTCGCCTTCCAGAACGGGCAGCCGGTCCCGGCCTTCGGGGTTCAGCCGCGCACGCGACTCGACCTCGACGGAGCCTGGCGCTTCCAGGCGACGCAACTCAACGACGGCCTCTCCTTCAACGACCGTCGGCAGACGCTGACCAGGCTGACAGCTGAGGCCGGCGACCGTCTGAAGGACAACTTCGACGACAGCCGCTGGCCGACCTCGCAGGTGCCGGGTACCTTCGATCTGCCGCCGTCCAGCCGCACCACCGGCGCCTGGTACCGGAAGACGTTCCTGGTTCCCGAGACCTGGCCGGAACGCGCCTCGCTCAGGTTCGCCTCGGCGAACTACCTGGCCGACGTCTGGCTCAACGGACGCTACCTCGGCTACCACGAAGGTGGCAGCACCCCCTTCGCACTGGACCCGGGGGACGCGCTGCGCAAAGGGGCTTCCAACACCGTCGTGGTCAGGATCAGCCGGCCGGAGCTGGGAGCGCGGATCGATCTGATCCCCTGGGGCCTGACCGACTGGTGGGAGTACGGCGGCATCACAGGTCGCGTCTGGCTCGAGGCTCAGCCGGACCTGGCGGCGGTCCGGGCCGACGTCGTGCCTCACCTTGACGGCGCAGACGTCTTCGTCGTGGCGCACAACCAGGGGCCGACCGCGGACGCCGTGACGCTTCAGGTCGACGTGCTGCCCGCGGCGGTGGACCAGGGCAACGTCCTGAACCCGGACCCGAAGAGCCTGGTCGTCAAGGGGGCGCAGCCGGTGCTGAGCCGGACGCTGGACCTGGGCGTGCTCCCCGGTGGAGCGGTTCGCCGCGTGGACGCGCCTTTCGCCGTCAGGAGTCCGTTCCTCTGGACTCCGGCACGGCCGGCGCTCTATGTGCTCCACGTGTTCCTCATCTCCAGTGAGGTGATCAAAGACGAGCTCTACGAGAGCTTCGGGCTGCGCCAGATCAAGGTGGATCCGACAGCGCCGCGCCTGCTCCTGAACGGCACCCCGGTGGCGTTCCACGGCGTGGCAACACATGACGAACGCTCGTCGCCGTCTTCCGGCGGCCGCCCGGCAGGAGGTCCCGTGACTGCCGCCGGCGAGCTCTATGACAAGCTGATGCAGGCGCGCGGCGTCAACGCCGACCTGATCAGAGACGATCACACGCCGCCCAACGCCCTGCTGCCGATGCTCGCGGATCGCCTGGGCTTCGCGGTCTGGGAGGAGATCCCGCTCTACCACTACACCCCGGAGACCTTCCGGGTGGCAATGGAACGAGGAATCCCCCAGCAGATGCTGGCCGAGATGCTGCTGCGCGACTTCGACCGGCCCTCGGTCCTCTTCCACGGGCTGAGCAACGAATCGCAGGGTGCCGGCGAGCGCCTCTCGGCGTTGACGACGCTACGGGACCTCGACAGAAAGCTGGACGGCACCCGGTTGACCGGCCAGGCGGCCTACGGATCCGACCCTGCGGACCCCACCAGCGCACCGCTGGACGTGGCCGGGTACACGTTCTACTACGGCGTCTTCTACGGCGGTGACCTGGACATCGCGAATGTGCGGCACGCGCTCGAGCGCGCCCACCGGACCTACCCCACCAAGCCAATCATGGTCCTGGAGTTCGGGCGCTGGGCCGATACGCCGGAAGAAGAGCAGGTGCAGGCGCAGGTCTTCAAGGTGACCTACTCCGCCATCGAGCCTTTGCAGGACTTCCAGCCAGAGGGCTACGTGGGCGCGGCCGTGTGGTGGAGCCTGGACGATTACTGGACCGAACGACCCGGGCTGGACACGGAACGGTTCGGCCTCTACCGGCCCGACGGTTCAGCCCGGCCCGTGCAGGCGCTGGTGGCGTCGGCCTACGCGGCGACCTCGACCTCGGGGAGCGCCGGCCGAGGCGCCCAGGAGGGGATCATCTCGGGCGGCCAGGGGATCCCGCTTGGACAGACGGGTGCCCCAACCAGGCTGCTGGCCTTGATGGTCTACGCCCTCGGCCTTCCCGTTCTTCTGGTCGCCGGGCTGGTTCTGCTCCTGACCCTGGGCCGGCGGCGGCCGCGGGCGGCGTGACAACCGTCCGGCTGCGCCGCGTCTCGCTGCGGCTGGGGCTCGCCACCGGCGCCGTCACCGGATTCGTGGTGGGGTTGTTCGTGGGCAGTGTGCTCGGAGCCCTGACGACCTGGATCGCCGGAGCGCTGCTCGACTGGCAGCGCCAGCTCGCCTTCACGCTCGGCGTCACCAACGACCTGCTGCCGCTCGGAGAGCAGGTCGGCCTGCTCCAGTCCCTGCAGGCCGGCTGGTGGTACGTGGTCCCTCTCTGTGGCCTCGTGGTGGGCGGCCTGAGCGGACTGGCCGGGGCGCTGGGGACTGCCCTGTTTGTGGCCCTCTTCAACCGCTACGGGGATGGCACCGAGGTCGACGTGGAAAACGGGGCGGCGAGCGACGTTGCTGCCGAGGACCCGCCCTCGTCGTCCCGAAAATTGCGGCTTGCCTCGGGCGAAAGGCCGAGAAGATCCAGGTGAGAGGCGGAGTCCCACAGGCTCCAGCCGCTCTGGACAGGGCCCCGCCCCCGCTCGCTCAGTAGGGAAGTTCGCCTTCATCCATCAGGAAGTGGTGGCCTACCTCGTGCAGGACGGTCCGGCGGACCTCGTCGACCAGGTCTTCCCAGGTCTCGGCGACCGCCTCGTGGGAGGCTTTGAAGACAGTGACCCTGGCCGGGTAGCCGCCGGCCTCCAGCGCGCCAGGTCCCTCATAGAGGCCGAGCAGGCCCTCGGAGGAGCGCTCGGCCACCACGAACTCGATCTCGTCCAGGTAGGGCTGGAAGTCCGGCGGGATGGCGTCGATCGCAGTCTGCACCGCTGCCTCGAAGCGCTTCATGCTGACTCGCATCCGTTTCAAGGATGGGGGAGGTGCCGTGGACCTGCGCGGCCCGGGACGCCGTCCGGCTCGGCGGTATCCTCCGGGGTGCGGCCGGGGCTCGACCAGGCGTCGAACCAGGCAGGTGCTCAGTCGGCGAAATTTCAGTCTGGGGAGTTCGCGATGGCGCCATTCGAGAAGCTGGCGGTGGTCGGAGCTGGAACTATGGGCTCACAGATCGCCCTGCAGACCGCGTACAGCGGTCTCTACGAGATCGCCCTGATCGACTCCAGCCCCGAGCAACTGCTGAAGGCCAGGGAGCAGAACGAGAAACTGGTCTGGCGGGGGGTCGAGAAGGGCCGGCTGACCGCGGATCGCGCCCAGAGCGCGCTGGACCGGATCCAGCCCGCCACCGATCTGGAGGCGGTGTCGGGAGCAGGAATGGTGATCGAGGCGGTGTTCGAGGATCTGGGCGCCAAGCAGAGCGTCTGGAGGCAGCTGAACCTGCACGCGCCGCGGGAGGCGGTGCTCGCCTCCAACTCGAGCACGATCGCCATCTCGCGCCTGGCCGAGCAGACCGACCGGCCCGAGAAGTGCTGCAACATGCACTTCTTCCACCCGGTGACCGTGATGGAGCTCTGCGAGGTGGTGCGGGGGCCCAGCACTGCCGATGAGACCGTGGATAGGGCAGTCGAATTCGTGCGCAGCATCGGGCGGGTGCCGGTCGTGATGAACAAGGAGATCCACGGCTTCATCGTCAACCGCATCCTGTTCGCTGCTGCCGAGGAAGCGCTGCACCTGTTGGAGGAGGGCTACGCCTCCGCCGAAGACATCGATGTTGCCGTGAAGAAGGGGCTTAACTGGCCTATGGGGCCCTTCGAGCTGCTGGACTTCAGCGGGCTCGACATCTTCTACGGGGCGCTCGAGGACCGGCGCAAGCTGGAGGGCGGACCGGGCGCTCCGAACGTGCTCAAGGAGATGGTGGAGCGCGGTGAGCTGGGCCGAAAGACGGGGCGAGGTTTCCATGACTATGCCCGCCGGTAGCCTGCCCGTCGTCAACCTGGGGCGGAGCGGCCTGCGCGTGAGCCGGCTTTGCCTGGGGACCATGATCTTCGGCTCCCAGATCGATGAGGCGGCGGCCTTCTCGGTCATGGATCGCGCCTGGGACGGGGGTATCGAGTTCTTCGACACCGCCGACGCCTACCCGGTGCCGCCCTCCCCGGAGACCGCCGGACGCACCGAGGAGATCGTGGGGAGGTGGATCAAGAGCCGCGGCCGCCGGTCCTGCGTGCTGGCGAGCAAGTGCGCGGCGAGGGTCGGTCCCGGCCCCAACGACCTGGGCGGTGGGCGAAAGCACGTGATCGAGGCCTGCGAGGCCTCGCTACGGCGTCTGGGCCGGGACCGGCTGGACATCTTCTACATGCACCATTCGGACCTGAACGCACCGCTGGAGGAGACCCTCGAGGCCCTGGACCGCCTGGTCGACGCCGGGAAGGTGCACTACATCGGCCTCTCCAACTTCGAAGCCGCGAAGCTCGGCCTTGCCATCTCCGTCGCGGCGGAGCGGCGGCTGGCCAGGATCACCGTGCTGCAGCCGCGCTACAACCTCCTCGCCCGCTCGCCGGAGCGGGACCTGGTCCCTCTCTGCCTGGAGGGCGGGATCGGTGTGGTGCCCTACAACCCGCTGGGGGCTGGCATGCTGACCGGCAAATACCGTCGCGGCGACAACCCGCCCGAGGCCTCCCGGTTCGCCCTCGGCGAGTACGGCCGGATGTATCGGGAGCGGTACTGGTCGGACCAGATGTTCGAGGTGGCGGAGGCCGTCGTGGAGGTGGCTCGCGAGCTGGGGGCTACCCCGGCCCAGGTCGCCCTGGCCTGGCTTCTGAGCCGGCCGGGGGTTACGGCCCCCATCGTGGGCGCGTCTCGGCCGGAGCAGCTCGACGACAGCCTCGGCGCCTTTGGGGTCGAGCTGGGACAGGAGCACCTTGACCGGCTGGAGCGTGTATCGCAGCCTTTCGTCTAGAGATTTCGGGCGGGTGTGGCGGAAACGGTAGACGCACGACTCTTAAAAAGTCGGGCTTTGCAGCGTGTGGGTTCGAGTCCCACCACCCGCATCTTCATCGCCCTGCCGGCGCGGTCCCGGGTCCGGACGCGTTCCAGGCGGCCGGCGACTTAAGATTCCTGACGATGCGCGCCCGTTCAGAAGAAGAACCAGATCCGGAAGAAGAGCCGAGCCCGGAGACCCCTGCCTCCGCCACGGCGACGATGGTCCCGGCGGTCTCTACGCCTGGCCGCGAGTTCGAGTACCGGACCCAGCTGGTCACGGCGGCCGAGGTGGTGGACGGCTCCACGCTGGCGGAGCAGCTGACCAAGGCCTCCGCTGAGGGGTGGGACCTGGTGGAGATCATCGGCGCCGGCGATCGGCACGCGATCCTCCTTCGCCGCCCTAAGGACCAGAACCGCGAGTCGCGGCCGGTCGGCTTCCTGCCGCCAGGTCGCTGAGGCAGGCCGACGGATCCCCCGCGGCGCCGTAGGGTTCTCGTGGTCGAAGACGATGGCGCGGTCCGAGCCATCGTCGGCGAGGTGTGCCGGTTGGAAGGCTATGACGTGATGGAGGCCTCCACCGGAAGCCAGGCGCTGGAGATGGCAACCAGCAGCGAGCCCGATGTGCTCCTCCTCGACTGGGTCCTTCCCGACCTCAGCGGCATAGAGGTCTGCCGTGAGCTGCGGCGCCAGGGCGCGGTCTGCCCCATCGTGCTGCTGACGGGACGGACGGCCAAAGTCGACGTGGTCGTGGGTCTCGAAGTCGGGGCTGACGACTACATCACCAAACCCTTCGATGCGCGCGAGCTGACCGCTCGCCTGCGGGCCCACCTCCGGCGATCCCGGATGGTGACCCCCGGGTCGCGCCCCGGCGTGGTCAGGGTGGGCGACGTGGAGATCGACGGCGAGGGCCGCAGAGTGCGGGTGGGGGAGAGCGAGGTCAAGCTCACGCTGACCGAATTCAACCTGCTGACCCTGCTGGCGGCCAACCCCGGCCGGGTCCTGACCCGTTCCCAGCTGCTGGACAAGGTCTGGGGCTATCTGGCAGAGGTCGACCACCATTCGGTAGACGCGCACGTGCAGCGCCTGCGACGCAAGCTCCAGGGCCGGGGAAACAGCGGGGTCTCGCTGGAGGCGGTACCCGGCCTCGGCTATCGGCTTTCGCCGAGGAGCTGAAGGTGGGCGACGAGCGGCCGATCGGCGTATTCGACTCCGGCGCGGGCGGCCTGACCGTCCTGCGGGCGATCAGGGACCGGCTCCCTCTCGAACGAACCATATACGTGGCCGACCTCCTGCACTTCCCCTACGGCCCTCGCTACCAGCACGAGGTGAAGACCTTCGCCTTCGACATCATTCGCTACCTCGAATCTCGTGACGTGAAGCTGGTGGTGATCGCCTGCAACACCGCGACCGCCGCCGCCCTGAACCAGGCGCGAGAGCTCTTCGACGTGCCGATCGTGGGCGTCATCAGCCCGGGCGCTCAGGCCGCCGTCGAGGCAACTCGCAAGGGGTTGGTCGGCGTGATCTCGACCGAGGGCACGCGCATGAGCCAGGAGTACCTGCACGCCATCAAGGAGGTGGACCCCATGATCGGCGTGTACCAGAAGGCCTGTCCCGAGCTGGTCGACATCGTCGAGGCGGGCGAGGCCGATTCCCCGCTGGCGGAGGCAGCCCTGCGCCGCGACCTGTCCGAGATCGTGGACCTGGGGGCCGACGTCCTGGTTCTGGGCTGCACGCACTACCCACTGCTCAAGGGCTCGATCCAGCGGGTTTTTCCCGGCGCCTTCACGCTGGTCGACTCGGCGGCCACCACGGCGGCAATGGTGGAGCGCAGGCTCGACCATGCCCGGATGCGCTCCGAGCTGGGCGACAACGGTGGCGACCACGAGCTCCTGGTGACGGCCACCCGCGACCGGCTGGGCGAGGTCGCGGAGATCCTTTTCGGCGAACGGGTCCCCCACGTCCGCGAGATCAACCTCTGGGATTGACGGCCGCTCGGCCGGCCCAGTCAGGCATTATTTGCAGCCGTGTCGAAGCGCCGAGCGAGACCAGCGTCAGCTCCAGATGCGGCCGAGCCGCCGCTCCCGATGCGGCCGCTTCCGGCACTCGCCATTGTGCTGGTGGTGGTGGCCGCCCTGGTGGCGGGCGGCATCAGCCTCGACCGCCTTCTCCATCCCCAGCCGGCCGGCGCCTTCGCCGGCTGCAAGACGGCCCGGGAGCTCTCTCCACGGCAATACAGCGGGCCGCCGCCCATGTGCATCGACCCCAAGCAGAACTACAGCGGCACCATCACGACCTCGAAGGGAAGCTTCACCTTCGTGTTTCTGACCAAGGCAGCCCCGAAGACCGTCAACAACTTCATCGTCCTCGCGGTCAACGGGTACTTCGACGGCCTCTCCTTCTTTCGCGTCGAGGATTGGGTCGTGCAGAGCGGGGACCCAGAGAACAACGGGCGGGGCGGACCCGGCTACCAGTTACCTCCGGAGCCCCCAGCGCCGGGCGACAAATGGGTGCCCGGCGCGATGGGGATGGCGCGCTTCCCGGGCGACGGGATCAGCGGCTCGCAGTTCTTCATCCTCAAGAGCGCCTGGCCCGGAGGCGACCCGGCCACGGTCTACAACCACTTCGCGACGGTCACCCTGGGCTTCGACGTGGTGGGGCAGATCACGGCCGGGGACCGGATCCTCAGCGTTCAGGTCAAGCGCAGGTGACCCGGGAGCTGCGGCAAGCAGTGGTTATAATCGCCTGGAGGTAGAGGAGACACATAATGCCTTTTGGGGTTCATCCCGGCTTCCTGATAATTCTTTTGATCATCGTGCTGATCGTCTTCGGCCCCGGCAAGCTGCCGGAGCTGGGGAGCGCGATCGGGCGTGGCATTCGCGAGTTCCGGCGGGAGTCGGACAAGATCATCGACGAGGTCAAATCCTCCACGACCGAGAAAGAGAGCGCGCCGCCGGCGGACGAGGTGAGGCCCAAGGAGACGTCGCCGACGGTTTCGTCGGACACTTCGAAGGCCTCGACCGAAGCGGCCAAGTCCGACACAGAGCGCTAGAGCAAGCGGTTCAGCGATGGCCCTATTGACCAGGGGCCGCGGGGAGCCCCCCTCCGTCCAGAGGGACCCGGAAGCCCGGATGACGGTGATCGAGCACCTGGAGGCTCTCCGGCGGGCGCTCATCATCTCCATCGCGGCCTGGACCGTCTGCACCATCGTGGCCTGGTTCTTCTCCTCTGAGGCCTTGAGCCTGCTGATCCACCGGGCAGGCCTGAACAACGTGGTCTTCCTGGGGCCGACGGGCGCCTTCCTGCTGCGTTTCAAGGTCGCCCTTTACCTGGGCATCGTGGCCGCTGCGCCGATCATCTTCTGGCAGCTCTGGTGGTTCGTGAGCCCGGGCCTCTACCGCCACGAAAAGCGGATCGTTGTGCCGCTGATCGCGGCGACCAGCTTCTTCTTCCTGCTGGGGGTCTCCTTCGCGCTCTTCGCGCTACCCCTTTTCATGCGGGTCCTGACCAGCTTCGCTCCCCCAGAGCTGCATTTCCTCCCGGTGGGCGACGACCTGCTCGCCTTCGTGCTGGCGCTCGTCATCGCCTTCGGGGTTGTCTTCGAGATGCCGGTCATCCTCTGGACGTTGGGGATGCTTCGGATCATCAGTACGCGCTGGCTCTACAAGAACCACGCCTACTGGATCGTCGGCCTGGGACTGCTGGCCAACGTCATGACCCCCGGCCTGGACCCACTCACCCCTCTCATCGTCTTCATCCCTCTCGTCCTCTTCTGGGAGGGCACCGCGCTTCTGCTCAAAGTGTCGGGCCGCTGAGCTTGAGCCGCCCTGACGGCCGCGAACGCCCTGACCAGCTGCGCCCTTTCAAGATCGAGCTCGGCGTCAACGCGCACGCCGAGGGCTCCGCGCTGGTCGAGACCGGGCGCACGCGTGTCTGGGTAACGGCCAGCGTCGAGGACAGAGTGCCGATCCACCGGCGCGGCAGCGGCCACGGCTGGGTGACGGCGGAGTATTCGATGCTGCCCCGCGCCACACACGACCGCGGGCAACGCGAGGCCAACGCCGGCCGGATCGGGGGCCGTACCCACGAGATCCAGCGGCTGATCGGCCGCGCGTTGCGGACCGTCGTCGATATGAAGGCACTGGGCGAGCGAACCATCACCCTCGACTGCGACGTCCTGCAGGCCGACGGGGGGACCCGGACAGCGGCCATTACGGGAGCCTACTGCGCGCTTCACCAGGCGGTGAGACGGATGCAGCAGGCCAGGATGCTGTCGGCGAACCCGCTGCGAAGCTACGTTGCGGCGGTCAGCGTCGGCATCGTGGAGGGAGAGAGCCGGCTGGACCTCGACTACGCCGAGGACTTCCTCGCCGAGACGGACATGAACGTGGTGATGGTGGAGGATGGCCGCTTCATCGAACTGCAGGCGACCGCCGAAAAAGAGCCACTCAGCCGAGGGCAGCTCGATGAGCTCCTGGGGCTCGCGAGCAAGGGAATCCGCGAGCTCATCACCTACCAGAAGCGAGCCATAGCAGAGCTTGGCTAGGTGGGCCTGGCCGGCCACTGCCTCGGAGGTCGTTCACTGGCCCGGCTGCTGATCGCGTCGGCCAACCCGGGAAAGCTGCGCGAGTATGAGGACCTTCTTGGCGGCCTTGGCCTCGAACTGGCAGGGCACGAGCCGGGTGTAGAAGAGGTGGGGCGTTCGTATGCTGCCAACGCGGCTCTCAAAGCGGAGGCCGTGGCTGCCGCGGCGGGGGAGCCCGCCCTGGGCGACGACAGCGGACTCGAGGTGGAGGCGCTGGACGGCTTTCCCGGCCTGCACTCCGCCCGGCTGGCCGCGAGCCAGGAGGAACGCCAGCGGATCCTCTTCACGCGGTTGGCGGAGAAGCCCAGGCCCTGGCGGGCTCGCTTTGTCTGCAGCGTTGCGCTCGCCATTCCGGGCCGAGCCACCCGCTGGTTCAGCGGAGAGCGCATCGGCGAGCTGGTGGAACCTCGGTCCCAGGGCTTTGGCTTCGGCTACGACCCGATCTTCCGGGTTCCCGAGGCCGGCCGGACTTTCGCTGAGATGGAGCCGGCTGAGAAGCACCGATGGAGCCACCGGGCGGCCGCGGTGCGCGCGCTGATCGCCAGCGGGGAGCTGACCGCCCTGGCCTCCAGCACTCTGCGCGAGTGAGCCCGGCGAGCTGAGGCTCGGTCACCGAAGCTGGGCCGGTTCACTGGTGCATGGCCGGCCATAACGCAAGGGTCGCGTCGCGACGCGACCGCTCTGGGCGCCGTCCTACTGGCGGCCTCTGGTAGTCGGTTACCCTTTGCGAACGGCGCGCCGATTGATTCAGCGGCAGTTCCTGAGAGCACGAGCTCCATAGCAGGAGCGAGGCGCCAGTTCGAAGCGGCGGGCGGTGGCTTAGCCCGGCAAAGCGCCTGCTTTGGGAGCAGGAGACCGGCGGTTCGAATCCGCCCCGCCCGACCACACCGCAAAGTCGAGGAGGTATGACGGAAGACTTCGCGAAGATCGACGGGCACATCGGCCAGCACCTTGACGGCTGGCTGGCGGAGCTGGCTGCCCTCTGCCGGGTGCCGAGCGTGTCGGCTCGCCACGAGGGGGTGGGGGAGTGCGCCCACCTGGTCGCCGCATTGCTGGCCAGCCGCGGCTTCGAGGCCGAAGTGCTGCCGTCCGACGGCCATCCCATCGTGCTGGCTCATGCCGTGGGCAAGAACGCCGGCCGGACCATGCTGCTCTACAACCACTACGACGTCCAGCCGCCGGAACCGCTCGAGCTCTGGACGACTCCGCCGTTTCAGCCCGACGTGCGTGACGGCAAGATCTTCGCCAGGGGCGCCAAGGACGACAAGGGCGAGCTGATGGCGCGGCTGGCTGCCGTTGACGCTCTCCTGGCAGTCGACGGCTGCCTTCCCTGCAATCTCACCTGGCTGGTGGAGGGGGAGGAGGAGGTCGGTAGTCCGAACCTGCCCGCCTTTGTCGAGCGGTATGCGGAGCGCCTGCGCTGCGAGGGAGCGATCTGGGAAGAGGGCGGCACCGACGCCGAGGGCCGGCCACAGATCACGCTTGGCGCCCGAGGGATGCTGTACGTCGAGCTGGGTGTTCGGGCGCTTTCCCGCGACGGTCATTCGGGCAACGCGAACCTGATTCCCAACGCCGCCTGGCGCCTGGTGTGGGCTCTGGCCAGCCTCAAGGGACCCGACGAGCGCGTGCGCATCCCCGGCTTCTACGACGGCGTCAGTCCCGCCTCGGAACGGCAGCGTGAGCTGCTGGAGGCGCTCCCCAGCCAGGAGGCGGCGATCAAAGAGTCGTTCGGCCTCGACCAGCTGCTGCTTGGCCGGACCGGTGCCGACGTGGCCGCCGCACCTTTCGACCCCACCTGCAACATCGCCGGCATGAGCGCCGGTTACCAGGGAGAGGGCTCCAAGACCGTCATACCGGCAGTGGCCAGCGCCAAGCTGGACTTCCGCTTGCTGCCCGGCCAGGACCCGTTCGAGGTGGCAGAGAAGCTTCGCCGGCACCTGGACAGCGAGGGGTTCACGGACGTCGGGATCAAGATCCTGGGAGGAGAGCGGGCGGGCGTGGTCGACCCGGATGACCCCCTGGTCGGCCTGGTGGTGGAGACGGCCGAGGACGTCTACGGTAAGCCGGCGCAGCTGGTGCCGATGTCCGGAGGCACGACTCCCAAGTACCTCTTCACGGAGAGGGGAGTCCCTGTGGTCGCTCCCGGTGTCGGCTTTGGCGCCAGCAACCTGGCTCACAGCCCCGACGAAAACATGCGGATCGTCGACTTTCAAAACGCGGCGCGCCACGTCGCCCGGCTGCTGGCCCGTTTCGCCGAGGCCTGATCTTCCGGCCGGCGGCCGCACCTCGGGCGCCCTTCAGGCCAGCGGTTCACGACCGCGAAGCTGCCCCGTACTCGTCCCATCTGTGCGTACCAATCGGGAGTAAAAAAATAGGAAGCCCGCCAATGCGACGGGCTTCCCAGGGCTGGGGTGGGTGTCTGAGTAGCGCGGCATATTGTAGCAACTGTCCTGAGAATCCACAAGATATGGAGAACTTGTGGAAAGTGCCTCTGATCCAAAGGCCCTGGCAGGACCAAGTTGCTGGAGAGCCTCTGATGCCGGGGGGAGTGGTTCACCACAAGCTTCAGACAGAGTGGTCGCGGAAGCCGCGGCTTTCCTGGCCGGCTATCCGGCGACCGGCCGCCGGCCTCCCCGGCGAGAGGAGCGTCAGTCGCCCGAGTGGACGTTCAGGCGATCTTCGGTGTCTTCGGGCAGGGCTGGTGACGGATTGGCCGCCGTCCGAGCAACCGGTCCGCCTTTGCCGTAGTAGCGGATTGCGGCGCGACCCAGGGCCGTTACAGCCAGCCAGTCGAAGCCCGCTCCGGCGGCCATGCCGATGGCCAGCGGAGCCGCCCTGGCGACCGATGCCGCCAGTCGCTGGCCGGCCACCCGGCCGAGGAGGAGGGCGAGCACGCGCCCGCTTGCACGTCCCAGCCAGGCATGGGGCAGCCTTCGGAAGGTGGCCACCGAGATGCGCTCGCCCGCCGCGACCAGCACGTTCTCACGAAGTTTGACCGCCCCGCCGGCGAGGCCCACCACGACCAGAGCCTCCAGGAGCCGCTCGTCGGAATCGAGCAGTTCGTGGCCGTAGATCATGGCGATAGCCATCACCAGCTCGGTCTCCTGCTCCAGCGCGTAGAGGCTCTGGCCGGTCGCAGTACCCAGGGCGATCAAGGTGCCGAGGCCGGGAGCGATGGCGGCCGCCCCGGTTGCGGCCCCGGTGGCCGCGACCCTTGCGCGCGTAGAGCGGATCAACTTGCGCGAGAGCTCTTCCGGCCCAAGTTCTGGGTTCTCCGCCCTCACGTCCTCCACGCGCTTTCGGATCGACGACTCCCGCGTGCGCAGCGTCGCCATCAGGGCCTGCATGATCGGGCGAAGGTGTGGCGGGAGCGTGTCCAGATCCATACCTCCAGGTTAGTCTGGTGAGCCGTGGTAAATGAGGGGCAGCCGGTCGCGCAGCTGCTGCCCGACGACCGCTCGCTGGACGCCCTCAAAGAGGCGGCGGCCGGCTGCCGGGCCTGCGATCTCTGGCAGAAGGGCACCCAGACGGTCTTCGGCGAAGGGCCGCCGCAGGCTCGTGTGGTGATGGTGGGTGAGCAGCCCGGCGACCAGGAGGACCGGGTGGGCAAGCCCTTCGTGGGACCCGCCGGCCAGATCCTCGATCAGGCGCTGGAGGCGGCCGGCATCGACCGCTCGCTGGTCTATGTGACCAACGTAGTCAAGCACTTCAAGTGGGAGCCGCGTGGAAAGCGAAGGATCCACCAGAGGCCGGACCGTGAGGAGGTGGCGGCCTGTCTGCCCTGGTTCGAAGCGGAGATCGCTGCCGTCCAACCCCGTGTCATCGTCTGCCTGGGCGCCACCGCGGCGCAGGCGCTGCTGGGAAGCGACTTTCGGGTCACCCGACAGCGAGGGCAGCTGCTGGCTTCCACCTTGGGGCCGCCGATCATGGCCACGGTGCACCCGAGCTCGATCTTGAGGGCGGCGGACGAGCCCAGCCGGCGCCTCGCGATGGACCAGTTCATCGCCGATCTGCGCCTGATCCGGGAATACCTCGGCTGACCGCGTTCGACACCGACCGCCCGCTCGACGCCGGAGACCTCGACGCCGATCCTGTCCGTGAGTTCGGGCGCTGGCTCGACCTGGCTTACCAGGCCGGTGAGCTCCAGCCGAACGCCATGGCGCTGGCAACCGCCGACGCCCAGGGTGATCCGTCGGTGCGGATGGTCCTGCTGCACCAGGTCGACGAGCGCGGCTTCGTCTTCTTCACCAACTACGAGAGCGTGAAGGGGCTCGAGCTGTCGGGGCGGCCTCGGGCGGCGCTGTGTTTCTACTGGCCCCGCCTGCACCGTCAGGTCCGGGTGGTGGGTTCAGTGGAGCGCACCTCTCGGGCGGAGTCGGAAGCTTACTGGGCAGGCCGGCCATACGGCAGCCGGCTCTCGGCCCTCGCCTCGGCCCAGAGCAGCGTTATTCCGGACAGAAACATCCTCGAAGAGGAGGTACAGCGGCTGCAGAGCCTTTATCCTGTAGCACCGCCCCTGCCCGAATTCTGGGGTGGCTATCGAATACCGGCCGATGCGGTGGAGTTCTGGCAGGGTAGATCCAACCGCCTGCATGACCGGCTGAGATACCACCGAGACGGGACCGGGTGGCGGATCGATCGCTTGGCGCCCTGAAAACGGTCTGCGAGTGGAACAAGTTTTCGACGCGGCGCGTTAGTCATTACTGGAACGAAGTAGATGATCGCGACGGACGAACTAGAGACAAGAGCCGATTCGACCGAGACCGACCACGTTTCGCGTTTCCTCCGGGACCAGGAGCTCCGGGAGGAGACCTTCACCGAGGACGCGGCGCGTGAGGTTGAGGAGACCGAGGCCCCCAAGGTCGTGGACGACCAGGGTGGCGACCTGGATGACACGCTGCGCGCGTACTTCCGGGAGATCAGCCGTTTCCGGCTGCTGACCGCTGCGGACGAGGTGGAGCTGGCAAAGCAGATCGAAGCCGGCTCCCAGGCAGCCCGCCGGCGCATGACGGAGTGCAACCTCCGGCTGGTGGTGTCCGTGGCCAAGAGGTATCAGGGCCGGGGACTCCCGCTGCTCGACCTGATCCAGGAGGGCAACCTGGGTCTGATGCGTGCGGTGGAGAAGTTCGACTACCGAAGGGGCTTCAAGTTCTCGACCTACGCCACCTGGTGGATCCGGCAGGCCGTGCAGCGAGCCATCGCGGATCGGGCCCGGCTGGTGCGCATCCCGGCGCACAACACCGAGATGATCGGGCGTCTGGCACGAGTGGCTGAACAGCTCAGGGTTGCCCTGAGCCGGCAGCCGACGGAGGCCGAGATCGGGCTGGAGATGGACATGCCTGCCGACCGAGTTCGCTGGCTCTTCGAGATCGCTCGAGAACCGGTCTCTCTGGAGACCCCGATCGGGGAGGGCGATTCGGAGCTCGGTGCGCTTCTCGAGGATCCCACGGCTCCCTCGCCGGCAGCCGAGGCCGCGCGGACGATGCTGGGATCCGAGCTGGACGAGGTCCTTCGATCTCTCAGCCCGCGGGAGCGACGTGTCCTGCAGCTTCGCTTCGGCCTCACGGACGGCCAGCCCAGGACCCTGGAAGAGGTGGGCGCGCGGCTGGGCATCAGCCGCGAGATGACGAGGAAGCTGGAGCGCGAGGCGCTGGCTCGGTTGAGGCAGCCAGGCCTGGCGGAGAAGGTGCGCGGCCTGACCCTACCCGCCGCCTGAAATAATCCCTCCCCTTTCATTTCGGGGGAGGGTGCAAGGAGCCGGCCCTCTCTAAAAGTGGGCCGGGCTGCCGAGCAAAGCCGACCGGATATTCTCCGACACGGCTGACTGTATTGGATGCTTCGAAAGGACCCCACCCAAACCATCCCCCACAAGGGGGGGACCTCTAAGCTCGGCCGCATGGGCGTGGCTGAGTCGTGGGCGCGCGTCGTTGCGTGGTGCAAAGAGCACGCGCCGGCAACCGCTGAGGCCATCCGCCCGCCTGCCGGCATCAGCGCATTGCGCGAAGCCGAAGCATTGACGGGCGGCTGGCCTGACGATCTGCGTACCTGGTATGCATTGGCGGACGGCACAGAACGTACGCCGGCCGGTTATGTGCTCCCGTTCTACTGTCCCCTGCCGCTGTCTGCGGTGATCGCACACTGGTCGATGTGGCGAGAGGCCATGGCCTTCATCGCCGCCGGATCTTCCGGAAGGTCTCTGGGCCGGCGGACGCGTTGGGAGATGGGGACGACCAAACGTTACAGATCGTGAGCTGGACTGGGAGGTGGTGGGGCTGGACGGAGGCCGCCCCTCGTTAGGAGACGGCCTCTCACTACCCCCTGGATGAATGTCTGTTCAGCTGCAGCCGGTGGTGGCGCCGCAGTTCATGCACTTGTAGCAGGCACCACTCCGTACCGTGATCGATCCGCATTCCGAGCATGCGGGCGCGTCTGCGTTGACCACGAAGGTGACTTTCTGGGTTGGGGCGCCTTGGCCGTTGCTGGCGGGGAGCTGGGTCACGACCTTGAGCTCAGTGGGCGCCGGCGGCGCCTGACCGGGAGCTGCCAGCTCCTGTGAGACCGCCTCTGCCGGTGCCGGCTCGCGGCGCACTATGCCGACCGCCTCCTGGTCCTCGGCGTCCAGGAAACGGCTCGCAAGCCACCTGAAGATGTAGTCGATGAGCGACTTCGCCATCGGGATCTCAGGGTTTCTCGTGAAGCCGTTCGGTTCGAACCGCATGTGGCTGAATTTGTTCACCATCACGCGAAGCGGAACCCCGTATTGCAGCGCGAGCGACGTCTGCGTGGCGAAGGCGTCCATGAGGCCCGAGATGGTCGACCCTTCCTTGGCCATGGTCAGGAAGATCTCTCCGGGCGTGCCATCGGGGTAGAGACCGACAGTGATGTAGCCCTCATGCCCCTGTATGTCGAACTTATGGGTCAGCGATTGGCGCTCATCGGGCAGCCGCCGCCGGACTGGGCGCGCCTCCGTCACCAGCTCGGGGATGATTTCCGCCTCGGGTTCGCGCTTGCCCTCTTTGTCGTTGCGGGACGTGGAGAGGGGCTGGGACCGCTTGCAGCCGTCGCGATAGATCGCGATGCACTTCAGTCCGAGCTTCCAGGAGTCTATGTAGGTCTGCGCGATCTCCTCGACCGTCGCCTCGCTCGGCATGTTCACCGTCTTGGACTGGGAGCCCGAGATGAACGGCTGCACGGCCGCCATCATCCGGACGTGGCCCATCGGGGCGATCGACCTGTGTCCCTTGATCGGCTTGAACGCGCAGTCGAAGATCTTGAGATGCTGGTCCTGGAGATGCGGAGCGCCCTCGATGGTGTCGTGCGCGTCGATGTACTCGATGATCTCCTTCACCTGGTCTTCGGCGTAGCCCACCCGCCTCAGCGCCTGAGGGACTGTGTGATTGACGATCTTGAGAAGACCACCGCCGACCAGCTTCTTGTATTTGACGAGCGCCAGGTCGGGCTCGATTCCCGTCGTGTCGCAATCCATCATCAGGCCGATGGTGCCAGTGGGTGCCAGGACCGTCGCCTGAGCGTTCCGATAACCATGCTTCTCGCCAAGCGCCAGGGCCTCGTCCCAACTGGTCCGGGCCGCCTCCACGACGTCCTGAGTGGGGCCGGCGGCTCGCAGCACGTACGCCGCAGCGCGGTGCTTGCTCATCACGCCCAGCATGGATTCGCGATTGGACTCGTAGTCGGCGAACGGACCCTTCACCTCGGCCATCCGAGCCGACTGGGCGTACGCTCGCCCGGTCATGATCGCGGTCACCCCGGCTGCGTACCGGCGCCCCTCGTCCGAGTCGTAGGCCAGGCCTAGGGACATCAGCAGGGCGCCGAGGTTGGCGTATCCCAACCCGAGCGGCCGGAGGCGTTCGGAGTTCTTGGCGATGGCGGGAGTCGGGTACGAAGCGTTGGAGACGAGGATCTCCTGGGCGGTGAAGCAGATGTCCACCGCGCGCTGGAACTTCTCCACGTCGAAACGACTGTCCGCGTCCTGGAACTTGAGCAAGTTCAGCGAGAGCAGATTGCAAGCCGTGTCGTCGACGAAGACGAACTCACTGCAGGGGTTGGTGGCGTTGATGCGGCCCGTCTGGGGCACGCAGTTCCAGTCCTGGATGGTGGTATCGAACTGCAGTCCGGGATCTCCGCAGATCCATGCGGCCTCGGCGATCGCCTGCCACAGGTCGCGAGCCCTGAGGCGGTCCAGGGGTCGGCCATCCGTCACCGCTCGGGTGATCCATTCGCCGTCCTCTTCGACCGCCTTCATGAACTCATCGGTGACCCGCACCGAGTGGTTGGCGTTCTGGAACTGGACCGAGTCGTAGGCGCCACCGGGCACGTTGAAGCCGGCCTCGAACCCGGCCTCGATCAGTGCCCAGGCCTTCTTCTCCTCCTCGGCCTTGCAGTTGACGAACTCCAGGACGTCGGGGTGGTCGGCGTTGAGGATGACCATCTTGGCAGCGCGGCGTGTCGTCCCACCGGACTTGATCGACCCCGCGAAGCTGTCGTAGCCGCGCATGAAGGAGACCGGTCCGGACGCCGTGCCGCCGCCGGCAAGAGACTCCTTCGAGGAGCGGAGGACGGAGAGGTTGGTGCCGGTGCCTGAGCCGAACTTGAAGAGCATCCCCTCGATCTTGACCAGCTCCAGGATCGACTCCATGGTGTCCTGGACCGAGTTGATGAAGCAAGCAGAAGCCTGCTGGGCGCGGCCGGCGACCCCGATGTTGAACCAGACCGGGCTGTTGAAGGAGGCGTGCTGGGTGGCGAGCAGCCAGCGCAGGTCCTCGGACCAGTTGGCCGCGGCCTGATCATCGGTGAAGTAGCCGCCCTCCAGGCCCCAGCGGCCCAGGGTGTCGACGACGCGGTCGACCAGCTGCTTCACGCTGGACTCCCGATCGGGGGCACCGAGGTGCCCGCGGAAGTACTTCTGGGCCACCACGTTTATGGCCAGCTGAGACCAGGAGGTGGGCACCTCCACGTCCTTCTGCTCGAAGATGACCGAGCCCTTCTCGTTCGTGATCGCTGCGGTGCGCCGCTCCCACTGGATCAGGTCGTACGCGCTGCTCTCAGGAGGGGTGAAGTACCGCTCGAAGCGGAGTCCGCGATCGGAGCTTGCCCCGTTGCCTCCCTGGCGATTCCTCCCTGCTGCGACGTCGACTACGTTCTTGGCCATCTGGTTCTGGAGTGCCTCCTGTCAAGGACTTGCGGCCCGCGGGATGCCACGTGCACCGGCCGCGTGAGAGATGGAAGAGGCCCCAGAGCATGCCCGCCATGATCTGCCCCAGGGCCTCGATTCGACGCCCTAACTGTACCGCGCCGATAGGGCGGTGTCAAGCCGTGGGCACAAGATATTCGGTCTCGATGGGCCTCATGACCCAATATGTTGACTCAGCACCTGTTGGCAGGTTGTGGACAGGCTGTGCACCGGGCCCTCTTTGCCTGTGCTGAAACTGGGGATCTCGGGCCATCGCCTGTGACTCCGGTGCGCCGCCACCGCGCGTCTGCGATGCCAGCTCTCGACGTCCGTGCAGAGGTGCTGGGAAAGGCCGTCGAGCTGCTCCCAGGAAGCCTCGAGGCGGCTCTGGCTGAGCGCCCTCTCGGCGAGGCTCCCGGAGGGACCCGCTTCGCCGAAGAGATCCGGAAAAGACTCGCCCCAGAGTGCCTCGGCGAACTCCTCCACGAAATCGAGTTGGTTGTCCGGGCTCTCCAGAGAATCCGGACGTTCCAGAGCAAGACTCACGTTGCGTGCCAGCTCCTGGAATCCAGGAGGAAGCCCCAGCCTGAGCAGCGGAACCAGGCCGTCCAGCAGTTCGCGCAGCCGCTGGACCTGCTGAAGAAGGGCCGTCGGTGGTATCGGTGGGGCCGGCGATGCTGCAGGTTCCATGGAGGTCAGTCTCGGACCTCCACACGGACCGTGGACGGACAGTCATGGGCTGCCTCTCAGCCGCGCCGAAGGGCCTCGAGCCGCCGCGAACGCTCCGCGAGGACGTCTTGAGTGGCCGCTTCTTCGACCCTGTCGGTCGGGGGAGGTTCGTCGAGGAGGGCCAGGGTCGGGACGGCCTCCATCCTCTCCGCCGCCTGGATGCTCTGCACCGAGGCGCGGATCCTAGCGACGCCCTGCCTACCCTCCTGATAGGCGTTGCCGAGCATGGTGAGAGACCGCTGCACCTTGTTCTCCAGGGTGCCCTCGAGCCCGTCGAGCTGGCGATCCACGTCCATCAGGCAGGCCTGCAGGTTCTCCATGTCCACGCTTCGAGCGAACTGCAGGTGCATCTGGTAGAGGGCCAGGAGGTAGGGCAGCGCCATCGAGTAGCCGACGATGATGACGTGCCGGCGGTGCGCTTCGGCGAAGGCTCCCCGGCAGGTTGCGTAAGCGCCGTCGGGCACGACCGCGAGAGCGAAGGGCGCCGTGGCGGCCGGGTCGATGTACTGACTGACCTCCCTTGCGCGCTTCTCGACGTCCCGCTCTATCTGGTTGGCGAGCTGCACCCGCCGGGCTGGCTGGAGGTCCGGGCTGGCAGCCTCTTCCAGGGCGGCCCCGGACGTCCACTTGGAATCTATGGGCAGCAGCTTCCCGCCGGGCAAGCGGAGGGCGAACTCGACCACCCGCCCCTTGATCGAGGCGTTCCGCTGCACCATGTCCGGCGGGAGGTGCCTCAGAGCCTCGTCCAGGATGTTCTCGCCGGCGGCGCCTCGCGCCGGGTTTCCCGCAACCACCGCCTCGAGGCGGCGCAGGCTGCGGCGGGCGTCCTCTTCCAGCTCATGGCTGGAGGTGAGCACCGAACGAAGGCCCTCGAGCTGTATCTGGGCCTGGCCGAGCCGATCTCGCAGCTCGTGCACAGCCGAATTCTGCGCCTGGCCTCCGAGCGCGAGCTGGGATCGCAGCTGCGCGAACTCCTGGCCTTCGAGGGCCATCTGCGCGCGCAGCTGCGTCAGCTCCGTACCCTGGGCCTCGGTTCTCCGGTTCATACCCGATACCATGAAGCCAACAGACGCCGTCACCACCAGCACGGCTACTAGAAGGAGTACGAACAGCAGTTCGGAGAACAACATATGGGCAGTGTAGCCAGTACGACTGATCAGGGCAAGCGGCTTAACATGGCCGGCATGAGTGGTGAAGCGCCTGCAAGAATCCCGCTCGAAGAGGTATTCATGCGAATGGCGGAGGAGCTGGCCAAGCGCTCCACCTGCTCGCGCAACCAGGTGGGCAGCGTGATCACGACCAGCGACCTCACGCAGGTCCTCGGGATCGGCTACAACGGCAACGCCAGAGGGCTGCCGGATGCCTGCGACAGCACCGAACCTGGGCGCTGCGGCTGCATCCATTCCGAGGCCAACGCCCTCATCAAGGCGGGTGCGCAGACGCCGGACAAGCTGATGTTCATCACGTTTTCGCCGTGCGTGATGTGCGCCAAGATGATCGTCAACTCCAACG
>Ga0209526_10000143_pt1 | contig 41546 bp, 32 predicted proteins | sample JacPinW_OM2H0_M1_FD_188566 | JGI IMG/M metagenome (GOLD analysis project Ga0209526, IMG submission 188566) | Forest soil microbial communities from Algoma, Ontario, Canada - Jack Pine, Ontario site 1_JW_OM2H0_M1 (SPAdes) (version 2) | ecosystem: Environmental > Terrestrial > Soil > Boreal... | reverse complement strand
GAGCGCATCGTGGTGCTCGACGGCCGGCCGCTTCCGGACGATGCCCGGGGCGTGGCCCTCACCGCGCTGGAGTCGTCCGGAACCGTCGCCGCCGTGGACGCGCAGGCAGCGGATCTCGCCTTCCTGCTCTACACCAGCGGCACCACCGGAAAGCCAAAGGGCGTCGAGCTGACGCACCACAACGCGCTCTCGCAGCAGGCGGCCCTTGGCCAGGTCTGGGACCTGAGCGACCGGGACGTCTTCCTCTCCTGCCTCCCCTGGCACCATTGCTTCGGCTCGCTCTTCGAGCGGCTGATGGCGCTCTGGCACCGCGCGCTCTTGACCCTGGACGACTCGCGGGCCCGCGACCTCGATCGGATGGCCCAGAACCTCATCGAGGTGAAGCCGACCGTCTACTTCAGCGTGCCGCGCGTCTACAACGCGCTGGTGGCGCGCGCGCAGAAGGACCGGAAGGTGGCGGACGCCCTGCGCGGCCTGCGCTTCGCCTTCAGCGCCGCCGCTCCGATCAGCGAGTCCGCGTTTTCCTGGTTCGAGGAGAACGGCGTTCCGCTCCTGGAAGGATGGGGTCTGACCGAGACCTCGCCCTGCGTCACGGTGACTCGCCGCGAGGACGCGCGGTCTCCAGGCATGGTCGGTCATCCCCTCCCCGGCACGGCGGTGAAGCTCGAGTCCGTCGAGGGTTTTCCCGGCCGCGGCGAGATCCTCGTCCGCGGGCCCCAGGTCATGCGGGGGTATCGCAACCTCCCAGAGGATACCCGCCGCGCCATGGCAGGCGGCTGGCTGCACAGCGGCGATCTGGGCGAATGGACCGAGCACGGGCTCCAGCTCTTCGGCCGGATGGACGCAGTGTTCAAGCTGGCCAACGGGGAGAAGGTGTCCGGGGGCGAGGTGGAGGCGCGCTTGGCCGCGGCCACGCCGCTGCTGGACCAGACGGTGGTGCTCGGGAACGGCCAGCCCTACGTCACCGCTCTCTGCTGGATCTCCCCGGGCGCCGCCCGGCGCTGGCTCGAAGAGCGCCAGCTCGCCGTTCCCGAGGCCCAGGCGGGGCTGGCGGAGGTGCCGGAGCTTCGCCGCGCCATCGTGGAAGCCCTGCAGGCGGCGAATCTGCTCGCCGCCCAGCATTACGAGCGGGTCCGGCGGGTCGCGCTCGTGCCCGAGCTGCCGGCTGTGGAGACCGGCGAGCTCACCCCCACGCTCAAGATGGTGCGAGCGGTCGTCAGCGCACGCCACGCGGCGCTGATCGAGGCGATGCGCGAGGAGCGGCCGCATCCTCGGATCCTGGAGATCTTCCGGCGCGGCGATCCCTTCGGGCACGCCTGATGGGCGCGCTGATCAACTTCCTGGTGCTCGTGGTCCTGCTCCTCGCCGGGCTGGGCCAGACGCACTCATTGCCGCCGCGCGTGGCCTACGCCATCGCGATCCCGCTGGCCGTGATCACCTTCGCGCTCGCGATCGTGCGGTATCGTCGGCGCAAGAGCGCATCTCATCATCGGGCTCGCGAGTGATCGCGCTCAGGCGTAGCCGCAAGCCGCCTTCGGCGGCAGCGGCCAGTCACGCTATTCGCCGGCGTCGGAGAACCCGATCGGCTTCTCCGGCCCGTACCAGAACCGGATGGCCTGCGGGTCCACCTCGTAGATGCGCTCGGCGGCGTCCGCAGGCACCACCGCGCAGTCCGGCGAGCCCGGATCGTCGACGACCGCGGCAGCGCCCTGCTCCAGCATCTTCTGCGTCCCGGCCGACACCCCGAGCCTGCCCACCTTCCCGTTGCGCCGCACGTAATGGAACGCGATCTCGCCGGAATCGCGGAGGCGATGGGTCTCCACCAGCTGGCGCAAGCGCCGCGCGCGCTCCGACTGCATCCGCGCCTCGGTCTGTTTCGCCGCTTCCTTGCGCCGCTCTTCGGCCAACTCGGCCTCGCGCGCCGCGAATGCCTCCCGCCGCTGCCGCTCCTCTTCGGAGAGCGCCTTCTCCCGCTCGCGGTGCTTCTTCGCGGAACCCTGCCTCTGGTCGCGCGCCGCCTCCTGTGCCTGCTTCTCGGTGACCAGGCCCGCCTTCAGGAGCTTGTCGCGGAGGTTCTGCATGCCGCCGCAGCTTAGCCAAGGCCCGGCGCGCACGAAAGGCGATTGAGCAGCCAACAGCGGGGTGAAAGCGTTAAGACACCGCCGTGCGTGTGATGTTCGTCGAGCAGCCCGGGAACCTGCCCGCCCCTCCGGCCGAAGGGCGCGTCGCGGTGGTGGACGTCGCGTTCGCCGGCGGCGACAACTACGAGAAGAGCACGGTCCCTTTTCTCCAGGCGCTCGGCGACCGGCTGGCGATCTGGGTCGATCACCACGAGCACCCCGTCGGCTGGTCGCGGTTCCGGGACGATCCCCGTTTCGTCCTGGTGCCGAACCGGATCGCGCACGCCTGCCCCGAGCTGGTGACTCCCGAGGTGGTTTCCAGGGCGGGCCCGGTGGACGTGGTGGTGGCGCACGCCGACTTCGACGGCCTGCTCTCCGCGGTGAAGTTCCTGCGCGGAGGCGCTCCGCCGTGGCCGGAAGCGGACGAGGATGCCCGCGCCGCGGACAGTCCCGGCCGGGGACATGCGTACTCGCCGCGCGCGAAACGGATCTCCGATGCGCTGGAGCACGCCGCAGCGGAGCTGCGCAGCGCGCAGCGCGACTCGCTCCGCCAGCAGCTGGTGGAGGCGCTGGTCCAAGGAGAGATCCCCCCGGCGCTGCAGAAGCGCATTGACGACCTGGCGCGGGCGCACGAGGAGGCGCTGGCGCCCGTCGACGCGCTCGCGGCCCAGGCGCGCGAGGAAGCCCGAGGCGTGCTGGTGGCGCGAGTCGCCAAGGCGCTCCCCCGGCCGGTGAAGAAGGCGCTGCTCTCGCGTCTCGAGGAGCGTGCGCCCATCGGCGTGGTCGTGGAGGGCCGCGCGGTCACCGCCGCCACCTTCCGGGACGACATCGATCTGTCCGCCTGCGACGAGTTGGGCGCCGGCCGCAGCGACTACCGATTCGGGCAGGCGGAGGATGAGGGGCGGGCCATCGTCTCGCGACTCGGCGCGCTCGTCCGGTCAGGTTAGAATACGCCCATGCCGGACCTGCCCCAGGGACAGGCGCTGCTCGATGGAATCCAGCGGCTCCGCAGGGAGCTGGACGCGGTGATCCTGGCCCACTACTACCAGGACGCGGAGATCCAGGACCTCGCCGACTTCGTGGGCGATTCGCTGCAGCTCTCGCAGCAGGCCGCGAAGACCAAGGCGAAGGTGATCGTCTTCTGCGGCGTGCACTTCATGGCGGAGACGGCAAAGATCCTCAACCCGGAGAAGCAGGTGCTCCTGCCGGATCTGGACGCCGGGTGCTCGCTCGCCGACCGCTGCCCGGCCGATCAGTTCGCCACCTGGCTGCGGCAGTATCCCGGCCACAAGGTCGTCAGCTACATCAACTGCTCGGCGGGAGTGAAAGCGCTGAGCGACGTGATCTGCACCTCGAGCAACGCAGCGAAGATCGTCAACAGCTTCCCGCAGGAGACGAAGATCGTCTTCGCTCCAGACCGGCATCTGGGCGCCTGGGTGGAGAAGAAGACCGGGCGCGAACTGGTCAAGTGGCCGGGCTTCTGCATCGTGCACGAGCAGTTCACCGAGCGGCAGCTGCACAAGCTGAAGGCGCGGCACCCGCAGGCGCTGCTCATCGCCCACCCCGAGTGCGAAGCGAGCGTGCTGGCGATGTCCGACTTCGTCGGTTCGACTCGCGGCCTGCTCGAGTACGTGAAAGCGAGCCCGGCGAAGAGCTTCATCGTCGCCACCGAAGTGGGCATCCTCCACCTCATGTCGAAGGCGCGGCCGGACGCCGAGCTGATCCCCGCGCCTCCGAGCAGCGGCTGCAACTGCAGCATCTGCCCCTACATGCGCCTGAACTCGCTCGAAAAGCTGTACCTCTGCATGCGTGACCGGTCTCCCGAGATCACGCTTGGGGAGGAGCTGCGGCTGCGCGCGCTCAAGCCCGTCCAGCGGATGCTGGAGTTGTCCGCGTGACGGTTTGAAAAGTGGCCGCCGTCGGCCGGGGGTGGTCGAATGAGTACGAACCCCCGACGGAGGTCTCTGTGAAGAAGATCCTTCTTGCTCTTGCCCTTCTCGCCGCACCCCTGGCCGCCCGCGCCGATACCGGGCTCCGCCTGGGAGGCGAAGCCGACCTCGCCTACAACAACAACGACACCACGGGGACCCACGCCATCACCGACAACTGGCCGGTGGCGCTCGACCTGATGCTCAGCTACTGGACGCCGGGGTCCGTGCTCTCGCTGGATCTGGAGGTCTCGGAGCAGTGGGTCGCGAAGGACGCGGCGGGCGGCCGGAATCGGCGCGGCACGGTGTTGCGCCCGGGCATCCGGCTGAGCCCCCCCGCCTTCCCCCTCTACCTGCGCGGGGCGATCCCCATCAACATCGAGCAGCCCACGGGGAACGAGCGCGAGAGGTTCGACCTCCGGGTCGGCGCCGGGTTCAACATCCCCCTGGTCCTGTTCAAGATCTACCTCGAGGGCGATCTCGACTTCCCGCTGGGAGGCGGTAGCAATGCGCCCGGCGCTTTCTCGGCATGGGCTTTCAGGCTGGGCGCGGGCGTCGACTTCCACTTCTAGGCCGTGGCGGAGCCTGACTCACCCCTCGCGCTGGTCCTCTCCGGAGGCGGAGCGCGGGGTGCATACGAGGTCGGGGTCCTCCGGTACGTCCTCGGCAAGCTTGCACCGCGGCTGGGCGAGTCTGCCCGGCCGCGGATCTTTTCCGGAACCAGCGTGGGCGCCATCAACGCCTGCGCGGTGGCCGCGCACCACGACGTGGCCGATTTCGCCGTGCGCCAGCTGGGCGAGCGCTGGCGCGAGCTCGGACTGACGCAGATCTTCCAGCTCGGCTGGGGAGATCTGGGGGGCCTCTTCCGCTGGCTGTTCGGATCGGGTCGGGCGGACGGGCCGCGGAGCCTGCTCGACGCGGCGCCCCTGGCCGAGCTGGTCCGGACGGTGATCCCCTGGCGCAGCCTGCACCAGGGCGTCGCCGACCGGCGCGTTCTCGGCGTGACGGTGTCGACCACCGACGTGGAGACCGGCCACACCGTCGTGTTCATCGAGACCGACGAGCCGACGGGGGCGCTGCACACCTCGGGCGACCGGGCCCTCGACTGGGCCGTGGTGCGCCTGACCGCGCAGCACGCCCTCGCGTCGGCCGCGATCCCCATCATCTTTCCCGCCGTCCGGGTCGCCGGCCGCATGTACTCGGACGGCAGCCTGCGCCAGAACACGCCGATCGCGCCGGCGCTCCGTCTCGGCGCCGGCCGCGTGCTGGTGGTGGGGCTGCGCACGCCGAGGCCGGTGTCCGCGGCGCGCGCGGGGAGGCAGGACGCGGAGGACCAGCTGGCTTTCTCCTCCCCGCTCTACCTGTTCGGCAAGCTGCTCGATGCGCTGTTGCTCGACCGCGTCGAGAACGATCTGTCCAACCTGCGCCAGGTGAATGCGGCGCTGCAGGAGCTGTCTCTCGTGGCCCAAGCAGTCCCCGGCCCGGTGGCGGCGGCCCTGCAGACCGCCGGCGGCGGCCTGCGGCCGGTCAGCGACGTGTTCATCAGGCCGTCACAGGACCTGAGTGAGCTGGCCGCTCACGTCCTGGGGAGACCCTCGGTCCGCGCACGGTTGTCGGGGCCGGCGGGCTACCTGCTGCGCCGGCTGGGGGAAGCCGCCGGGCGGGGAGACCCCTCCGACATGCTCAGCTACCTGCTCTTCGACGTCGAGTACTCCAGCGAGCTGATGGAGCTTGGCGAGCGGGACGCCGCGGCGCGCAAGGACGAGCTGGAAGCGTTCCTGACCACGCCGGCCACGCCGGCGGCCCGCGAAACCGCCTCCTGACTCATTCCTCGGCCTTCGGTTGCGGCCCCGGCACGATCCCGGCGATGTCGGGATCCTCACCCTCCGGGACCACGCGCTCCGCGCGCTCCTTCTTGCGTTGCTCGCGGCGCTCGTCCTTTTCCTTGCGCCTCTCGAGGCGCGACAGCTCTTTCTGTCTTTTGTTCGATCTGGGCTGCACGCGTCCTCCATCCCCCACACAACGAAAGAGCCCGGCCTCGCTGAAGGCCGGGCTCGTTCACACCGTCCCGCTCGCGCTTACGCGATGGGGCGGACGTTCGCGGCCTGCAGGCCCTTGGGGCCCTTTTTGACCTCGAACTCGACCTTCTGCCCCTCGGCCAGGGAGCGGAAGCCGTCCGCCACGATGGCGGTGTGATGGCAAAAGACGTCCGGGCCGCCATTGTCCTGCACGATGAACCCGAATCCCTTCGCGTCGTTGAACCACTTCACGGTACCAGTGACCATTGAAACACTTCTTTCGATGTTCAGGCAGCGACTTGCTGCCAGCTCGCCGCGACTGCGGCGGTCCGTCTCTGTAACAAATTACCCGTCTATTTGCATCCCCAGTGCCCCGGAAACCCTGTACCGATGTTCAGGGCGCCTTTGATTCGCCGAAGAGTACAGCGTAGATCACGCGGCATTCCCGGCCTCGAGGCGGTATCCAAGGCTTCGACCCGGGATCCAGGGTGATCTGGAATGGCTTCCCATCTCAGCGAGCGGGCGAGCGGCGTCCTCCTCCACCCGACCTCGCTGCCGGGGCCCCACGGATCGGGCGATCTCGGTCCCGAAGCGCACGCGTTCGCCCGCTGGCTCGCCGGCGCTGAGCAAGGCTGGTGGCAGATGCTGCCCGTCGGGCCGGCGGGGACCGGCAACTCGCCGTATAGCGCCCCCTCCGCGTTCGCGGGAAATCCGCTGCTCATCAGCCTCGACGACCTGGCCGAGGAAGGGCTTCTGGAGCGCGCCTCGTTCACCGGTTCTCCCGCTTTCCCCAGCGGCCGGGTCGACTACGCTGCCAGCCGTGCCTGGCGGGATCGGCATCTGCGCGCCGCGTTCGCGGCGTTCTCGAAGCGAACGAGCGATCGCGGCGAATTCGAGCTCTTCTGCGCGGAGAACGCCGCCTGGCTCGAGGACTTCGCGCTGTTCATGGCCATCAAGCACGCCCGTTCCGAGCGTCCCTGGACCGGTTGGGAGCCGGACCTGCGCGCCCGCGAGCCTGCCGCGCTCGCCCGCGCCCGGCAGGCGCTGAGCGGCGAAGTGCGCCAGCACCGGTTCGAGCAGTTCTTTTTCGCCCGGCAGTGGCAGTCACTGCGCGACCGGTGCCGGAGCCTGGGGCTGGGCCTGATCGGCGACATCCCCATCTTCGTCGCACACGACAGCGCCGACGTGTGGACCCATCCCGATCTCTTCTGCCTCGACCGCAAGGGGCAGCCCACGGTCGTCGCCGGCGTCCCTCCAGACTACTTCAGCGCCACCGGCCAGCGCTGGGGCAATCCGCTCTATGACTGGGAGAAGATCGAGCGGACGGGGTTCCGCTGGTGGCTGCAGAGATTCGCGCACGCCTTCGCCCGATTCGATGCGGTGCGCCTCGATCACTTCATCGGTTTCACGCGCTACTGGGAGGTCCCGGCCAACGAGCCGACGGCGGAGCACGGCCGCTGGCGGCCAGGCCCCGGGGCAAAGCTCTTCCAGGCGCTGGGGCCCGCGCAGCTGATCGCCGAGGACCTGGGCGAGGTGACGCCGGAGGTGACCGCGCTGCGCGAGCGGTTCCACCTCCCCGGGATGAAGGTGCTCCAGTTCGCCTTCGGCACCGACCCGCAGGCGCCGACGTTCCTCCCCCACAACTACGAGCGCAACTCGGCCGCCTACACCGGCACGCACGACAACGACACCACCGTGGGTTGGTTCCACGATCCCGGATCACCCCAGCGCTCCCAGGAGCAGTGCGAGCAGGAGCGCCGCGCAGCGCTCGCGTACCTGGGGGTGAAGGACTCGGGCCGCGAGATCCACTGGGACATGATCCGCGGCGTGTGGTCGTCGGTGGCGAATCTCGCCCTCGCGCCGATGCAGGACTTCCTCGGACTCGGCTCGGAAGCCCGGATGAACCTCCCAGGGACCAGCGAGGGGAACTGGGAGTGGCGCCTCTCCGCGCTCCCTCCTGCCGAGGTGCGGGAACGGCTGCGGAAGGCGACCAGGATCTACGGGAGGTCGGCGCTGTGATCGTCAAGACGAAACCATGGGAGATGCGCCGGACGGAGCTCCGCGACGACCCGCAGTGGTACAAGGACGCCATCATCTACGAGCTGCGGGTGCGCTCGTTCATGGACTCGAACGGCGACGGCATCGGGGATTTTCCCGGCCTCACATCGAAGCTCGATTACCTCCAGGACCTGGGGGTGAACACGCTCTGGCTCTTGCCCATCTGCCCCTCCCCGGGCAAGGACGACGGCTACGACATCTCCGACTACACCGACGTCCACCCCGACGTCGGGACCATCGACGACTTCCGGCAATTCGTCGAGGAAGCGCACCGCCGGGGGCTGCGCGTGATCACCGAGCTGGTCCTGAACCACACCAGCGACCAGCACCCCTGGTTCCAGCGCGCCCGGCGCGCCCCTCCAGGCTCGCCCGAGCGCGACTTCTACGTCTGGACGGACAACCCGAACCGCTACAAGGACGCCCGGGTCATCTTCAAGGACTTCGAGCCGTCCAACTGGAGCTGGGACCCGGTGGCCAAGCAGTACTACTGGCACCGGTTCTTCTCCCACCAGCCCGACCTGAACTACGACAACCCGGCCGTGCACGAGGCGGCGCTATCGGTGGTGGACTTCTGGTGCGACCTGGGGGTGGACGGGCTGCGCCTCGATGCGGTGCCCTACCTGTACGAGCGCGACGGCACCAACTGCGAGAACCTCCCCGAGACGCACGAGTTCCTCAAGAAGGTCCGCGCGCACATGGACAGCCGCTTCAAGAACCGCATGCTGCTCGCGGAGGCGAACCAGTGGCCGGAGGACGCGGCCGCCTATTTCGGCAACGGCGACGAATGCCAGATGAACTTCCACTTCCCGATCATGCCGCGCATCTTCATGTCCATCCACATGGAGGACCGGCTCCCGATCGCCGACATCCTGGCGCAGACGCCTGCCATCCCTCCCAACTGCCAGTGGGCGCTGTTCCTGCGCAACCACGACGAGCTCACCCTGGAGATGGTGACCGACGAAGAGCGTGACTACATGTACCGCGCCTTCGCGCACGAGCCGACCATGCGGATCAACCTCGGCATCCGCCGGCGCCTGGCGCCGTTGGTCGGCAACGATCGGCGCCAGATCGAGCTGATGAACGCGCTCTTGATGTCGCTCCCGGGGACGCCGGTCCTGTACTACGGCGACGAGATCGGCATGGGGGACAACGTCTTCCTCGGCGACCGCAACGGCGTGCGCACCCCGATGCAGTGGAGCCCGGACCGCAACGCGGGCTACAGCCGGGCGAACCCGCAGCGCCTGATCCTGCCGGTGATCATCGATCCCGAGTACCACTACGAGTCGCTGAATGTGGAGGCTCAGCAGGGGAACCCGAACTCGCTGCTCTGGTGGACCAAGCGGCTGATCGCGCTGCGCAAGCGCTTCCAGGCGTTCGGCCGCGGGACCATCGAGTTCCTCTCGCCCGAGAACCCCAAGGTGCTCGCCTTCATCCGCCAGCTCGAGGACCAGACGGTGCTGGTGGTGGCGAACCTCTCCCGCTTCACCCAGTTCGTCGAGCTGGACCTGCGGCAGTTCAAGGGCCGCATCCCCGTCGAGCTGATTGGCCGGACGAAATTCCCGCTGATCGGGGAGTTGCCCTACCTGCTCACCCTGGGCGAGCACGCCTTCTCCTGGTTCTCGCTCGACGAGCCGCGCACCGCCGCGGTCGACGCGAAGGAAGCGGCGTACCAGCCGCCGGCGCTGGACACCGGCAGCAGCTGGGAAGAGGGGTTCACCGCCGCCGAGCGCTCCGCGCTAGAGTCGGTGTTGCCTGCCTGGCTCGAAGGGCGCCGGTGGCTGCGCGCGCACGGCCGCGAGATCTCGCAGGCGCGCATCCTCGACGTCATTCCATTCGACTCCATCCGCCTCGCGGTGCTGGACGTGGAATTCAGCCAGGGCGAGCCGGAGCAGTACGTCCTGCCCCTCGCACTCGAATCCGGCGAAAAGCCGGCCCCGCCGCAGTCGGTGGTCGCCACCGTGCGGCGCGCAGACGGATCCCAGGCGGCGCTGGTCGACGCGCTCAGCGATCCAGCTGCCTCCGCGGCGCTGCTCGAGGCGATCCGGACCGGCACGCGCAGCAAAGGGGCGATCGGGACGATCGCCGGAACGGCCCGGCCCGGGCTTCCCCAAGGAGAGCCGCGGCCCTACAAGCAGGAGCACCACGCCGCCTCCGTGCAGTACGGAGACGCGCTGCTGCTCAAGTTCTACCGCCGCCTGGGCGAAGGCGTGAGCCCCGAGCTCGAGATCGGCCGCGCGCTGGGCGAGCGGGCCCCCTCCGCACCGGTTCCGCCGCTGTGGGGCTCGCTCGAGTTGCGTCCCCGGCGCGGGGAACCGATCACGCTGGGCACGCTCCTCGGATACGTGCCGAACCAGGGCACCGCCTGGCACTTCTTCCGGGAGGAGCTGCGGCGCTACTACGAGCGCGCGCTGGCCACCCCCCGCGACCTGAAGCCTTCTGCGCGCCCGCCCAGCTCGGTCGTCGACTTCGCCGAGGCCGAGGTGCCGTCCGCGGCCCGCGAGATGCTGGGCAGCTCCCTGGCGGCCGCGCGGCTCCTGGGCACGCGCACCGCCGAGTTGCACGCCGCGCTGCTCAGCCCGGAGGACCCCGCCTTCGTCCCTGAACCCTACACCGCCCACGACCAGAGGTCGGTCTACCAGACCAAGCGCAATCTCACGGGCAAGGTGCTGCGGCAGCTTCGCGCCGCCCGTCTCGAGGGGCGGCCCGCGGAGCTGGCCAAGCAGCTTCTCGCGCGCGAGAAGGACCTGTACGCCCGCTTCGAGCCCCTCTTGCGCGGCCGCCTCACCGCGCAGCGCGCGCGCATCCACGGCGACTACCACCTCGGAAACGTGCTCTGGACCGGCAAGGACTTCTCCGTGGTCGACTTCGGGCAGCACCCGGACAAGCCGCTCGCCGAGCGCCGCCGCAAGCGCAGCGGCTTGCGCGACATCGCTTCCATGCTCCGCTCCTTCGACATCGCGGCCAACATGGCGCTGCGCGATCCCGCCACGGTGCGCGAAAGCGAGCGCGGGGCCGCGGAACCCTGGGCGAAGCTCTGGGCCACCTGGCTGCCGGCGGAATTCCTCTCCGCCTACCTGGAGGCGGCCAAGGGATCGCCGTTCCTGCCCCAGACCCGCGCAGAGCTGAACATGCTGCTCCACACGCACGTGATCGAAAAGGCGCTGGAGCAGCTGGGAGCCGATCTGGATCGCCGCCAGGACTGGGCGCTGGCCGCGCTGCGGGCGCTCTTGGATCTGCTCGAAGAGCCGCGGCCGGCGGCGGCCTGAGGCCGGCATCCCTTCGGCGCCGGAGCCGTCACATCTCCAGCTGGGAGACCGCCTCTATCCTGGTGCAGGAGACCGTCCCGAGGTTCACGATCCGCCCGGCGTCCTCCGGCACGACCAGGTCGAAGCGGCAGGTCCCTTCGCGGAACTCGATCTGCGCCGGGTGCCGCCCGGCCGGCAGGTCCGTCAACCAGAATTCGCCTTTGGCGCCTACCGGCGACGCGATCCGGCGTGCCCCCGCGATCGTCACCAGCTCACCGAAGGCAGGCACCGTCGCCCGGCCTCCCGCCTCCACCTTCAACGCGCCGGTCACGCTCTGCATGCGATGCACGTCGAACCGCACCAGCGCGCCTCCCCGGAGCGGCGTCGCGATCACCTGCTCGGTCTGACCGATCTCGTAGTCGAGCGGCACATCTCCGTCGCTGACGCTGACCCGGTTGCCGTAGTACGACTGCAGCCTGGGTACCAGCAGATATCCGCGCCAGTCCGTCCTGCCGACCTCCTGGTTGTTGAGGAAACCCCGTACGCCTTCCAGGCCGGGCACCGAGACGATCGCGTAGCTGTCCTGGACGGGGCGGCTCGCCATCAGCGCCCCGTCGACGAGCACCAGCGCCCCAGCGGCGGTGAGCGAGCCCGAGTCGACCGCGCCGTTGCGCATGTACGCCCCCGTGTAGGTGCCGTAGGGTCCCTGGTACGCGACCTGCCCGAAGCCGGTGACCGGCAGGGCCCCCTCCACGGTGGAGCGGAGCTGGTATCCGAATCCTTCGCCGACCGGGAGCGACTTCTGCACGCCGGCGCTTCCGCCGCTGCTCTGCGTGGAGGCGTGCCCGCTGGTGTCGCCGCTCACCCCGACGCCGAAGTTGTAGAGAAGCGAGACGGCCGCGCCCCACTCCGGCGCATTCGGCGCGTTGCGCAGGCGGCTCACCGTCGCCAGGAGCATCAGATCGGCGCCGATCCGCGCCTCGCCCCGCAGCGAGATCGCGGAGGCCAGGCCCGCGTCTCGCATCGAATCCAGCGAGCCGTCCAGCGCCAGGCTGAGGCGGCTCGTCAGCGGGACCCCCACGGTCCCGCGCAGCCCGAGCGCGGAACGGTCGGAAGCTGCGCCCATCGACAGGTTGGCGAACCGAGGGGTGAAGGCCCGGGCGGCAACGTTGACCATCAGCCGCCGCGTCAGTAGCGAGTAGCCGGCGGTGGCGGCTCCGCCGACCTCCCTGCCGTCCGAGCTGACCGCGGCCTCCAGGTCGAGCTCGCCGAAGGGCAACGCGATCGACGCGCTGGGGCCGCCGCTGGTGAGCAGCGAGGCGCAGGTGGCGCAGGAGGGCTCGTCCCAGCCGCGCACATGCTGGAGGGCCGCTTCCACCCTGAACCCAGCCGTGAGCTGCTCGGTGATGCCGACGCGATGCCGGGCGAGCAGCGCCGGCGGGCCGTAGCTGAAGCCAGCGATGCCGAAGTCGAGGCGCCGGAGCCCGAGGTTATATCCGTAGTCGCTCAGTCCCGGCGCGAGCAGCCCCGGCGAGCCGTAGTATGCGGACGTGTACTCCTGCGTCCGCCCGAAGCTGTCGCGGACCACGTAGCTCACCTGCCCCGCGCCGTTCGTGACGGGCAGGTTGCGCACCTCGAACCGCCCGGGCGCGATCGCCTCCTGCCGCACCAGCGCCCCGTTCACGTACACGTCCAGCACCGAGGGCGAGAGGATGGCGCCGGAAAGCCGCGGGAGCGGCTGCCGCACGAAGTACGGATCGAGCGCGTACTCGCGCGTCACGCTGACTCCGCCCAGGATCAGCGATCCCCCCAGCCCGCTGCTACCGGCGAACGAGTCGCCCACCACGATCCTGCGCAGATCCTGCGGCGAATCGAGGGTGAGGTTCGAGAGTCCGCGCACCACGCGGCCGTCGGGCGCCACGTTGGCGCCGGTGTAGACCAGGTCTCCGCGGTAGCTGCCGCCCAGCTCCATGGCGCCGCTGTACTGGCCCTGCGCCGTGGCCGTGGCCGAATAGTTGAAGAAGGCGCTCGTGTCGGTGCGAAAGACCATGTCGGCCGGGCGTTGCTGGGCCCGCAGGTCGAGCTGCGTGGCCTGCAGCAGCTCCGGCCGGGCGGTGAGATGCAGCGCCAGCGCCTGGGAATCGACCTTGAACTGCACCTCGGGCGCAAGCGAAAGGAGGGAGACGTACTCGCGTCCCTCGTGCTGCTCGCGCGCGCCCCGCAGCCCGCGCAGACCGGCGCGCTCCAGATCCTGGACGGCGACCAGCGCGTCGGCGATGCCATCCGTTCCGCGCAGGCGGACCAGCGTCGCCTCCTGCGGCGCGTCGTTGACGATCAGCTCGAGGAACGCCCGCTGGTCTTCGGCGGGCTGTGCCAGGGCCCCCAGTGAGAGCGCCAGGGCGAGCGCCGGCGCCCACCTGCGTGCTGCTGGGGCCGGCCTGCGCACGTCAGGACCCGCACGCCCCTGCGGGCGTCTCCAGCGCCTGCTCCAACGTCTGGTCGCGGTCCGTCTTCACCGTGGCGACCAGCCTGCGGACCCGAGGGCACGCGTCGCGCGGGACTTCGACCTTGAAGTGCTTGCGTCCGCCCGCCAGGACGTACCAGCCTGGCGTCTCGCGCTCGAAGAGCCGCGCTCCGTCCGGGGCGAATCCTTCCAGCCGGACCGTCTCCACCCTGAGATGCACGTTGCCGTCGTTCTGCAGATCGAACGCGGCCGCTCCCGAGGCGAGCGCCACCGACGAGAGCGCCTGGGACTCGAGCACCTTGGTGGGCTGCACGAAGATGGGGATTCCGATCCGGGTGAGCACGCGGACGGCGGAGCGCGATTGCGCCGGCTTTTCCGCCGGCGGGAGCTCCTCGACGAACAGGCGGTACGTTCGCTCGAGCAGCCCGAAGGGCACGGTGGTGCCGATGCGAACCTTGTGGGTCTCTCCGGGCTTGAGCGAGATCAGCGTGGGGTAGAACACGATGTCCCCTGTGGTACCGAGCGTCATGCCTTCCTTCGGGTCCTCGGCCCAGGCGCTGACTTGAAGTTGGAAGCGGACCGCTTCCTCTCCCTCGTTCCGGAGCGTCAAGAGGGCCTTGCTCTCGTCGGCCTTGAGGTAGAGTTGGACGGGCGAGACGTTGAGTCCCGCCCCCTGCGCGCGCGCGGCTGCTAGCAAGAACAGACCGGGCGCGAGCAGGAGAAGAGCGCGGTTCACTAGAAGTTGACCGTCGCGGTCACGTTGTCCACGTAGGCGCCCGTCGAGACGTCCTGGCCGCCCGGGATGGAGCCGAACACCAGGACGGTCCGGGCGGCAACGCCGGTGGACGCCGAAACCGTAAAGGCGTTGCCGCCGACGGTGCCGTCGCCCCAGGGCGTCCCGCTGCTGCTGGCCGCGCCGCCGAGCGCGGTGGGCTGGAACAGCGAGTAGGACAGCGTGTTCCCGGCGCCGCCTGCGCCGGTGATCATGGCGCGCAAGCCCGCGAGGCCGGTGCCGAAGTTCGGGCCTGCGTTGAGCGAGATGGTCGAGTTGGCTCCGCGAGTGCAGGCCACCGCCAGCGACGTGCTCCCGGTCTTGGCGGCGGCCGCGTTTGCGCCCACCGGGTCGTAGGAGCCGAAGTCGAGGTCGCCAGCGACCAAGACGGAGCAGTTCGGATTGACCTGCGCCTTGGCCTGGAAGGGCACCGAGGCGCTACCAGCGAGCGCCTGACGATTGGCCACCAGGCCGAAGACGGCGAGGGCGAGTACAGCGAGGAGCTTACGGGACATCGGAGTTCTCCCTTCGGGTCAAGTGCATTAGAAGTTCACCGTCGCGGTGACGGTGTCCGTATAGGTGCCGACGGTCACGTCCTGACCACCGAAGACGACCGTGTCCATGTTGAAGGTGCGGGCCGCCTTGCTCGTCGGAGCAGAGGGGATGTACGGGTTGGCCGTCGTCCACGAGGTGGTGGTGCCCGGCCAGTAGATGTCGTAGCCGAGATAGTTGGCCGTGGCGGCCAGGCGCATCGCGCGCGGCGCCACCGGAGTCAGGCCGCCTGCCGCGGCGGAGTTGTTGCCGGCGTTGAGCCCGATGTTCGGAGCCGAGCCCTTGGTGCACGCGATCGTCACCGTGCCGGTGCCGGTGGCGTTGGCGCTCGTGTTCGCGACCACGGGGTCGTAAGCGATGGTCGGCCCGACGGTGTTGATGCTGCAGTTCGCGACCACGTTCCCGGTCACCGTGAAGGAGCTGGTGGCGGTGGCTGCGAGGGCAAAGGGGACCGGGGCGGCGAGCGCGAGCAGGATCGCCAGGCTCGAGGCGCAGGTCCAGCGTTGGTATTTATTGCGGCTGCTTCTCAAGGGGCTCTCCGGCTGGCTTCGGTAGCTAGATTACTGGCCGTGCCCTCGAAGAGTCAAGCAATAGACTATCGAAAATTACAGCGGGAACGTAGAGATAAATGACGCCTTGCAAGGTCCCGTGGACGTTTTGCACACATCGCTCCCGCCGCACATACGCAATTGCAAATTTTTTGTGGATCCGGAACGCCGGCGGGGCCGAGCTGCCATCACATCAGCGCACTCGCGCTCGCGAACCTCGACGTCTACAACGCCGCACCCGCCGACTCCGTCGGGACGATCTCCTACAGCTGTCCACCGCCGGCGCTCCCCACCGTGACCATCGACGCCGGTCCCGCCTTCGCCGCGTTCAACTCCTGGCCTTCAGGTATCCCGAGAGCTCCGGCTGCAGCCGTTCGCGCAGCGCCACGTCCGCTCGCATCCGCTCCAGGGTCTGCGCCACCGCCTGCCTGGCCGGAGCCAGCTCCTGCTGCGCCAGGAACTTCTCCACCTCCTCGAGGTGCCTTCGCTCCGGCAGGTTCCCGAGCGCCTCCACCAGGCGCCGCAGGATCATCGGCGAGTCGCCTTTCCTGCGCACCTCGTCCCACTTCGTCTTGATCAGGCGCCATGCCGCCTCCCGCGTGGCCCGGTTGGCGAGCAGCGTCCCCAGGTAGCTGGCGAAGTCCTGCATCGGCACGAAGGGGTCCAGGGCGAGGTCCACCGCGCGCTGCACCAGGGCCGGGTTCTCGACCATCGCGAGCGCATGGAGGAAGCGGCGCTTGGCGGCCGGATCCAGCTCGTTGCGCGCGAGCTCCTGCAACTCCTCGAACCGCTGCGCGTCCGCGGCGCGGGCCGCCGCCGCCACCACCATGTCGAGGAGGTTGGGATCGACCGCGTGCGGCTGCTTCTTCACATGCCGCTGGTAGCGCTCCATCGCGCTGTTGACCGCCGCCGGGTCGCGGGCGACCAGCGCCAGCGCGCGCAGCACCGCCGACCGCCGCAGCCGCCTCTCGTCGTCCTCGCCGGGGCCGGGATCCCAACCGAGCTCCGCGGCCGCGGCGGAGAACAGGCGTCGGACCCAGGATTGGAACGCCGGCCGATCCGGTTCGGCGACCGCGCGGTGCTCGAGCCAGGCGAGGCGGCCGACCACCTCGTCCAGCACGGCGTGGTCTCCCTCGCTCTCGAGAGCCTCGAGGAGCTGGAGGAAGCCGTCGAGCCTGGTGGCGTTCGCGCGCACCAGGGCCCACTGGTCGGAGACCAACGCCATCCTCTCTTCCGGCCGCAGCTCGGGGAGCGCCCGGGTGAGCCGGCGCAGGAGCTCCGGATCGTAGGCGGTGCGGTAGAAGCCCCGCGCCCCGGCGTTGCCCAGGACCCAACCGAACGCCGCCCCGGGATCGAAGGTTTCCTCGGCCCCCCGGAGCAACACCCGCCGCTCGCGGCCGTCGATGCGCAGGACCACCGGGACCAACCAGCGAGTGGGCTCGGGGGCCGCCTCCGGATCGGAGAAGAAACGCCGCTGCGTCAGGCGGATCTTGCCGCCTTGCTCGGAGAGAGTGACCAGAGGATAGCCGGTCTGCCGGATCCAGCCGTCGGCCAGCTCGACGATGGGCTGTCCCGAGGCCTCCGCCAGCGCTCCCCAGAGGTCGTCGGCCGTGGCATTGGCTTCGCGGTGCCGGCGCATGTAGAGCCGGATGCCTTCGCGGAACTTCTCCTCTCCCAGGTAGCCCTCGATCATGCGGAGGATCGCTCCGCCCTTCTCATAGGTGATGGCGTCGAAGCTTTCGCCCGCCTCCTCGGCATTGTGGATCTCCGCCCGGATCGGATGGCTGGACTTGAGCGCGTCCAGGTGCAGGGCGGCGCCCTTGCCCACCTCGAAGTCCATCCAGACGCGCCATTGCGGCCGCCACTGGTCGACGATCTTGTAGGCCATCCAGGTGGCGAAGGCCTCGTTGAGCCAGAGGTCGTCCCACCAGACCATGGTGACCAGGTTGCCGAACCACTGGTGCGACAGCTCGTGCGTGATCACCTCGGCCACGCGCTTCTGGACGTTCAGCGGCGCCGTCTTCGGATCGAGCAGCAGCGCCACCTCGCGGTACGTGATGCAGGCTGCGTTCTCCATCGCGCCCGCCTCGAAGTCGGGCACGCCGATCTGGTCCACCTTGCGGTACGCGTATGGCTGGCCGAAATAGTCCTCGAGCATCGGGAGCACCGAGAGCGCCACTTCCTGTCCGAACGCCGTCAGCGCCTGCTTGGACGGCACCGCCCAGGTGCGCACCGGGTACGCTCGCGCCTTCTGCTCGGGGCTGGAGGCGAGGTCGCCGAAGCAGACCGCGATCAAGTAGCTGCTCAGCGGGGGCGTCTCCGAGAACTGCACCGTGCGCCCGCCGTCCGGCTCCTTCTGGTCCTTGACGATCTGCCCGTTGGAGAGGGCGGTCACCCGGTCGGGAAGCCCGACCAGCTGCAGTTTCCAGCGGGCCTTGAAAGCGGGCTCGTCGAAGCAAGGAAAGACCCTTCGCGCATCGGCGGCCTCGAACTGCGTCACGGCGAGCGGGCCGGCGCGGTAGAGCCCGCGCAGGCCGGGGCTGAACTTCCCGCTCCAGGCCAGGTCGAGGATCGCGTTGCCGCGCGGAAGCTCCTCGTCGAAGCGGAGCGTGAGCGTCTCGCTCTCGGCGTCCGCGCTCAGGGTCGCCTTGAGACTGCGATCCTGGACGCGGGCGCGGGCGCGAGACACCTCGAGGCCGACCGCGTGCAGATGGATCTCGCGGCGGGGAGCGTCGAGGCGCACCTCCAGCTCCATCCTGCCCTCGAAGGCGCTCTTCTCGAGGTCGGGCGCCAGGTGCGCGCTGTAGCGAACAGGCTTGCAGTCGGTCGGGAGGCGGAAGTTCTTGCCGAGGGCCACGTGAAGACCTCCATCGGGAAGCGGGACCTTCTACCCAAGGCGCGCGCGTCCGTCACTGGGAAAGGAGGCGATGTATATGAAGACGCATGATCGTCATCCAGCATGAGCCCGGCGAAGGGCCGGGCACGCTTGCCCCCTTGCTGCGCGACGCCCGCCTGGTCCGCACCTTTGCCGGCGATCCCGTCCCGGGCGAGGCGGATGCCCTGGTGGTGCTGGGCGGCGGCATGGGCGTGTACGAACAGGACCGGCTGCCGCACCTGACGGACGAGATCCGCCTCTTGCGCTGGTGCCTGGAGAAGGAACGGCCGGTGCTGGGGATCTGCCTCGGCAGCCAACTCCTCGCGGCCGCCGCGGGCGGGGAGGTGGCGAAGGCGGAGAGCAAGGAGATCGGGTTCTACCGCGTCCGGCTGACGGCGCAGGCGCGCGACGACGAGTTGTTCTCGGGGGCTCCCGGGAATTTCGTCGCCTTCCATTGGCACGGCGACACCTTCACGCTCCCGCGCGGCGCGGTCCCGCTCGCTTCCAGCACGCTCACCCCGCTGCAGGCGTTTCGCTGCGGCTCGCGCGCCTGGGGACTGCAATTCCACCTGGAGGTGGACGAGGAGGTGCTCGGCTCGATGATGTCCGGCGAGGCGGAGCTGCTCGAGGCAGGAGTGGACCCCGCGCACCTGCGCGCGGAGGGGGAGCGGGAGCTGCCTCGTCTCCGCGAGATCGCGCGCGCCGTATTCGCGCGCTGGGCGGCCCTCCTTTGAAACCGGCCATGGAGCAGCTTGACGCGCTCGCGTTGCTCGACGCCATCGCCGATCCGGTAGTGGGCGCGGACGCTTCCGATCGCATCGTCTACGTGAATGCGGCTGCCGAGCGGCTGTTCGCGTGGCCCGCCGGCGAGCTCCGCGGCCAGCTCCTGGAAGTGCTGCTGGCGGAGCGCCTGCGCGGGCAGCACCCCGGATTCTTCCGCAACCTGTCCGAGGAGTCGCGCGGACCCCAGCGCGTGCACGCCGCGCGCAAGGACGGCCTGGAAATGGACGTCGAGCTGTCGCTGGGCAGCGCGGGCGAGCTGTTGGTGATCTCCATCCGGCAGCTGCGGGAGGACCCACGGCTACCGGCGGACGAGCGGTATCGCCTGGTGTTCGACAATGCGCCGGTCGGCCTGCTGCACTGGGACGCCAATGGCGTGGTGACCGACTGCAATCACGCGATGCTCGAGATCCTGGGCGCTCCGAAAGAGGTGGTGATCGGCCTGAACATGCTCACGTTGCGGGGCGACCCGAGCCGGGAGGCCATCGCCAACCTGACCCGGAGGACTTTGGAGGGAAAGCCGTCCCGCTACGAAGGGGCGTACAAATCGCAGACCGGCCGCAAGACCACGCAGATCCAGGCGCTGCTCGCTCCCATCCACGGGCCCGCCGGGATCCTGGGAGGCATCGGCATCATCGAGGACGTCAGCGATCGCAAGCGGATCGAGGCGGGGCTGGCGCGGGCGGACCGGATGGCCTCCATCGGCACGCTGGCGGCTGGAGTGGCCCACGAGATCAACAACCCCCTGGTGTACGTGACGCTGGGCCTGGAGCTGATCGAGCGCGAGCTGCAGCACCTCCGCTCGCGCGGGCAGGCGCCCTCGGCGGAGGAGTGGGAGCGCGTGCGCACCTGGTGCACCGACGCCCTGGATGGGGCGGAGCGCGTCCGGTCCATCGTCCGCGACCTGCGCACGTTCTCCCGCGCGGACGAGGACCGGACCCGCGCCGTGGACGTGGAGAAGGTGCTCGACTCCACCATCAACGTGGCCATGAGCCACATCCGTCCGCGGGCGCAGCTCGTGCGCGATTACCAGCCGCTCCCTCCGGTGTACGCGGACGACAGCCGGCTCGGGCAGGTGTTCCTGAATCTCCTGGTGAATGCCGCGCAGGCGATCCCCGAGGGCGCGGCGTCGGACAACCGCATCGTCGTGCGCACGCGGCAAGGTCCTTCAGGCGAGGCGATCGTCGAAGTGGAGGACACCGGCGTAGGGATCGAGCCTTGGAAGATGGACCGGATCTTCGAGCCGTTCTGGACCGACAAGCCAGTGGGCGTGGGAACCGGACTTGGCCTCTCCATCGTTCACGGCATCGTCTCCGCACTCGGTGGAGACATCGAGGCGCTGAGCAACCCCGGACGCGGAACCACCTTTCGCGTCACGCTTCCGGTCCAGGGCGCGCCGGACGTGGAGGACGCGCCGCGGCCTCAGCTGGTGCCCTCGGAGCCTGGCCGGCGTCCCCGCGTCCTCTTGATCGACGACGAAGCGCACCTGGGAGTGACGCTCTCGGTCGGCTTGCGGCAGGAAGCCGACGTGGCCTCCGTGCGCAGCGGGAGCGAGGCGGTCCGGATGCTGCTCGCGGACGACGGCTTCGACCTCATCCTCTGCGACCTGATGATGCCGGACTTGACCGGAATGGACGTGTTCGAGCAGGTGAGCCGCGAGCGCCCGGCACTGCGCGGGCGCTTCGTCTTCATGACCGGCGGCGCGGTGACGGAGCGCGCGCGGAAGTTCCTCGAGCAGGTGCCCGACCAGCGGCTGGACAAGCCGTTCCGTCTGGAGCAGGTCGAGGCGCTCCTGCGCCGTGGAGCTACGCCTTCTTGAGCGGGGCGTCCCCCAAGGCGCGATCGACCAGGAGCTGCTGCTCGTACTTGTGGCTCTTCTCGCTCCCGGTGGCGGGGCTGGCGCTCTCGTCCCGCGTCACCGCCGCGATCTTCCCGATCACCTTCGGCCAGCGGGCCTGGACGTGCCACCAGGCGCCCATGTTGAACGGTTCCTCCTGGACCCAGACCAGCTCGGCGCCCTTGAAAGGCTTGACCGTGTCCGCGAGCGCTGCGTCCGAGAGCGGATAGAGCTGCTCGAACCGGACCAGCGCCACGTCGTCGCGCTTCTTCGCCTCCCGCGCCGCGAGCAGGTCGTAATGGATCTTCCCGCTGCAGAGCAGGACGCGCTTCGCCTTCTTCACCGGCGCATCCACGATGATCCGCTGGAAGGAACCCTCCGCCAGGTCGCGCAGCGTCGAGACTGCCAGCTTGTGCCGGAGCAGGCTCTTCGGCGTCATCACCACCAGGGGCTTGCGCCAGGGCCGCAAAACTTGACGTCGGAAGAGGTGGAAGATCTGCGCCGGCGTGGTCGGGTAGCAGACCTGCATGTTGTCCTCGGCGCAGAGCTGCAGGAAACGCTCGATGCGCGCCGAGCTGTGCTCCGGCCCCTGGCCCTCGAAGCCGTGCGGCAAGAGGAGCGTGATGCCGGAGAGGCGGTTCCACTTGTCTTCCGCCGAGGAGATGAACTGGTCGATGACGATCTGCGCCCCGTTGACGAAGTCGCCGAACTGCGCCTCCCAGCAGCAGAGCGCCTCCGGCATGTCCAGCGACCAGCCGTAGTCGAAGCCCATCACCCCGGCCTCGCTGAGCGGCGAATCGAAGATGTCGAAGCGGCCCTGCCCTTCGCGCAGGTGTGCGAGCGGCGTGTAGCGCTGGCCGGTCTTCGCGTCCGCCAGCACCGCGTGCCGGTGGCTGAAGGTGCCCCGGCGCGAGTCCTGGCCGGAGAAGCGGATGGGCGCGCCCTGGTCGAGCAGCGTGGCGAAGGCGAGGTGCTCCCCGGTGCCCCAGTCGAACGGCTCGGTCGCGTCGCCCTCGGCCAGCTTGCGCCTCGCCTCGAGCAGCTTCGCCACCTTCTCGTTCGGGATGAAGCCTTCCGGCAGCTGCGAGAGCTTCAGCAAGAGCTCGCGCAGCTTCGCTTCCGGCACCGCGGTCGGGACGTCAGGGGCGGCCGACTCCGGTCCGCCGCGATATTTCGACCACAGGCCGGCCATCGCCGACGAGGAGCGCTTCGCGCCTTGCTTCCGCGTGCGGTCCAGCTCCTTGTCCAGGCGTTCCATCCGCTCGCGCATCAGCGCGTCGGCCTCGCCGCCGCTCGCCACGCCCTCCTCGGCCAGGCGGCGCGCGTAGACCTCGCGGGGCGGGCTCTTCTGCCGGATCACCTCGTACATGCGCGGCTGCGTGAAGGCGGGCTCGTCGCCTTCGTTGTGGCCGTACTTCCGGTAGGAGTACAGGTCGATGAGCACGTCCTGCTGGAACTGCTGCCGGTAGTCGACGGCGAGCTGGACCGCCCAGACCACTGCCTCCGGATCCTCGCCGTTGACGTGGAACACGGGCGCGCGCAGCACGCGGGCGATGTCCGTCGCGTACGGCGTCGAGCGGGCGTCCTCCGGATTGGTGGTGAACCCGACCTGATTGTTGATGATGACGTGGATGGTGCCGCCGCTGGTGTAGCCCTCGAGGTTCGCGAGGTTCAGCACTTCGGCGACGATGCCTTGCCCGGCGAAAGCGGCGTCGCCGTGGATCAGCACGGGGAGCACCTTGCGCCGGTCCGGATCGCGCTGCCGCGGCGCGCCCTCCCAGTTCAGCGTGCGATCCTGCTTCGCGCGGACGCGGCCTTCCACCACCGGATCGACGATCTCCAGGTGGCTGGGGTTGAACGCCAGCGACAGGTGCAGGCGCCGTCCATCGGGCAGCTTGCGGTCGCTGGAGTAGCCGAGGTGATACTTCACGTCTCCCCGGCCCATCATCGTCTCGATCTCGGTGTCCTCGAACTCGGCGAAGAGCTCGTCGGGGCGCTTGCCGAGGACGTTGACGAGGACGTTGAGGCGGCCGCGGTGGGCCATGCCCACGACGATCTCCTCGCCGCCCTGCCGCGCGAATTCCTCGAGCAGCCAGTCGAGCAGCGGGATCAGGCTCTCGGCGCCTTCCAGCGAGAACCGCTTCTTGCCGATGTACTTGCGGTGGAGGAACGTCTCCAGCGTCTCGGCGTCGGTGAGGCGGCCCAGGATGCGCAGCTTCTCCTCGCGCGAGAGCTTGGCCTCGTTTCCCGCCCGCTCCATGCGCTCCTGCAGCCAGCGCTTGATGGCGGGGTCCTCGCCGTGCATGAACTCGACGCCGATGGTGCGGCAGTAGGTGCGCTTGAGGCGCGCCAGGATGTCCCGGAGCGTGAGCTCCCCGCCGCCCGCGGCCGCCGCGAAGTCTCCGGCGGCGAATGGCTTGTCTAGATCCTCCTCCGACAGCCCGAAATGCTGCAGATCGAGCTCCGCCGGCGGCGGCTGCAACAGGCCCAAGGGATCCAGGTTCGCGAACAGATGGCCGCGGATGCGGTAGCCGTTGATCAGCTCGCCGACCCTTTCCTGCAGCTCCTCCGCCCGGAGGCGCTCCGGCTCGACCAGAGCCAGGGCAGCATGGCCGTTGCCGTCACCCCCCACCTCGGGGGCGGCCGGCTGGGACCAGGCGCTCGACTGGAACGGCGCGGGGGTGGGCGAAGGCAACCCATGCAAGCGGGCGAAGTACTGCTGCCACTCGGGGGAAACGGCGGCGGGGTTGTTGCGCCACCGCTCGTACTGATCCTCGACGAAGACCTGGTTGATGCCGAAATCGCGATCGAAGTCCATGGGACCGGGAAAAATAGCGGACACGACGCACCAGGACCACGAAAAAGCCGGACATGTCAGCCTCTACGCGCAACCTGGCCGCATGCGAAAAAGTTGGACCGACGAGCGCGCCCGAACTGCCACAGCTTGAAACCGACTCACAGAGGCAGGAAACTGCGCGGACGAAGAGTGCCCGGGTGGCGGAACGGTAGACGCGGAGCGCTTAAAACGCTCTGAGCGAAAGCTCGTGCCGGTTCGAGTCCGGCCCCGGGTAATCCCGCACCCATGTCGCGGCAGTTTTTTTTGTCGCGCGATTGCGCCGGGCTAGAACGCCAAGAGACGTCAGGCATGGGGGGGCACGTGTCGAAGCGCGCGATCGCGCTCGCGATCGTGATCTGCACGACCGGGGGCCGCGCGCTGGCCATCCCGGCGTTCGCGCGGAGATACCAGACCGCGTGCACGACCTGCCACGTCTTGCCGCCTCAGCTCAATTCCCAGGGGCAAGCCTTTCGGGCCAACGGCTTCCGCATGCCTTCGGGAGAGGGGCGCCGGCAGGACGCCGACGTCCAGCTCGGCGCTCCTGAGTGGGAGGGGCTTTTCCCCAACGCATTCCTCCCCGGCACGATCCCGGACAGCGCCCCGCTCGCCGGCCTCGTGTACGCCTCCGTCGGAGCGGAGCACGGAAGGGAAAAGACTGAAGAGACGACGCTGATCCTGGGCTTGTTGAGCGCCGGCAACCTGGGGCGGCGCGCCTCATGGTTCGCAGCAGGTGGTTTCGGACCGGAGGGCGCGGCGATCGAGCGGATGTGGTTGTCCTTCGATCGCCTGGCGGGCCTGTGGCTGAACGTCCGCGCCGGGTACCTCGAGGCCGCGGTGGTGCCGTTCTCCCGTTACACGCACAAGCTGAGCTACGAGGGATACCTGCCGTTCGAGGCGATCGGGCCCGCGGGACTTGCGCTAAGCGCGTCCCGGACCGCGGTCGAAATCTTCGGAGCCGGATCGGACCCGGGGCCGCTGCGCGGCCTGCAATACACTCTGGGACTCGCCGCGCGCCCGGCAACGGGCGGACTCGCGGCCGACGGGTACGGACGCGTCTCTTACAAGTTCGGCGGCATCGCGGCGGCCGGCGATCAGAGCGGAGAGCCGGGGCGGCTCGCCCCAGCAATCGCTCCGCTCGACGAGACCTCGCTCCGCGTCGGCGGGTTCCTCTACCGGGCGACCCTGTCCGGGCCGGAGTCCCGCCCGGGCGGCTGGCGCGCGGGCGCCGATGTGGATCTCCGCGCCGGCCGCATCGAGGCGTTCGCGAGCGCCTGGGCTGGCGGAGACCGTGCGGCCGGTAGCGCTCCCGAGGACTCATCGTGGGCGTACCTGGTCGGCGCGAGCGTCCGCCCTTTTCCCTGGCTCATGGTCATCGGTCGCTACGAGGCGGGCTGGACGGCGCAGATCGCGGCCGATCGTAGACTGGTCGCGACCTTGCGGGCGGCGCTGCAACAGAACGTGGCCGTGACCGCCGACCTCATCGTCCAGACGCCCCATGCGGACACCACCGAGACGGTCGGGTCGCTCTTCGTGGCCTTCTAGGATGCCCCGCGCAGCGGCCCTCGCGTTGCTGCTCGCCGCACGCGCTGCCCAGGCACAGGCAGAAGCGCGGGGGCGCATCGTCGGCGAGAGGGCCGTTCCCGCAGTGGTGTACGCGGACGACCTCCCCGACGAGACGGCGCCGCCGCAAGCCCGCGCCACCATGAAGCAGCTCCATCTACACTTTTCCCCGCAAGTCTTGCCCGTGCTGCAGGGGACGACGGTCGACTTCGCCAACCAGGACGAGACCGCCCACAACGTCTTCTCGCCCTCGCCGCCGGCATTCGATCTCGGGACCTTCGGCGACGGCGTCCGATCGTTCCTGTTTCAGGCGCCAGGCCCACAGGTGATCCTTTGCAACGTACACTTGGAGATGGTTGCCTGGGTGCTGGTGCTGCGGAACCCGTCCTTCACAAGCGTCGACGAGGACGGGCGCTTCTCCCTCAAGCTGCCCCCAGGGCACCGCCGTCTCGTGCTCTGGAGGCCTCGCGAGCGCGAGATCACGAAAGACATCGAGGTGCTTCCGGAGGGCAGGACCGAGATCGAATGGGTCCTCTCGCCGCGCCGCCCATGAGCACCCGCTGGTTCCGCAGCCTGCGTACCGAGGGAACGGTCCTCCTCCTCGTCTTCGTCGCCGCCCTCGAGCTCGCGTACGCGTACGCGGCGCTCTCCGCCCTGCGCGAGACCACTGCACGCGTCGCCGCCGAGCGCCTCGAGGAGGCGCGGGCCCTCGCGCAGCGGTTCGACGGCCTGCTGGCTCTCGGGCGCGAGCGGTTGGGTGCGGTGGCCGAACAGCCCGGCCTCGCGCTCTGGCTCGCGTCCAACGGCGCCGATGCGCTCGCGCGCGGCGCTGCCATTCCGCAGCGCGAGACGCTGCACTACCTCTTCTTCCGTTCCGAGATCTTCACCGGCCCGGTGGCGATGGTCGACCGCCGGTCAGCGCTGCTGTGGACCGAGCCGTACGACGCGGAGCGGGTCGCTGCCCGTCTCCCCCTCGAGCACGAAGCAGTGCGGCGCGCGCTTGCCGAAGCGAGGCCGCAGATCTCGCGGCAGCCCTTGCCGTGGCGACCCGGACCCTCGGCGGTGCTGGTCCACCCCATTGTCGATCTCTCGGGCAAGCCCGTTGGAGCGCTGCTCGGCGAGATCCCGCTGGGCGCATCGAAGCTGGCGGGGTTCCTCGACGACCCGCGCTTCGGCTCCGCTGCGGTCGCGGCCCTCCTCGACGGCGAGGATGAGCCGCTGCTGGCCAGCCCGCGCGCGGAGAGGCTGCTCGGGCGCGCGCCCAGGTCGGCGCTCCCTTCCGCCGGAACCACGGCGATGGTGGCGGCCGGCGCAACCCAATGGCTCGCGGCTCGGGCCCAGCTCCGCGACGTTCCCTGGTCGGTCGTGATCGCCGAGGATGACCGCGAGGCGTTTGCCTCGGTCCAGGGCCTCAAGGTCCGCCTCCTGCTCACCGGGCTCGTCCTCGGCGCCGCGGCCCTCCTGTTCTCCCTGCTGGTGCTCGGCAGGTTGGTGAGGCCGCTCGAGGTGCTGACCGAGGCCGCTCGCGGTGTGCCGGATTGGGACTTCGCGCGCGCGGTGCCGGATCGAGCGCCAGGCGAGCTCGGAGACCTCTCGCGAGCGTTCGATGCGATGCGGATCGCTCTGCGCACGACGCTGCAGGGACTGCGCGACTCCGAGGAGCGGTACCGTCGCTCGATCGATTCCGCCAACGACGCCATCTTCGCAGTGCATCCGTCCACCTTCGACATCCTCGACGCCAACCGCAAAGCGGGCGAGCTCGCGCGCTGTGCTCCGGGCGACCTCATCGGGCGCTGCCTCCTCGACCTCCACCCCGACGACCAGAGGGAGCGCGGACGCGATTTCGCCGCGCGCGTCGCCACGGCCGGCGAGGGGACCCTGCCGGAGATCGACCTCGCAAGCCCAGGCGGAGGCCGGTTCCCGGTCAGCATCTCGGCCAGCATGATCGTCCATGGGGCGGGTCGGTTCCTCCAGCTCATCTGCCGCGATCTGAGCGAGCGGAAGCGGATGGAGCACGAGCTGGTCCAGGCGGAGAAGCTGTCTACGGTGGGCGTGCTCGCCGCGGGCATCCTCCATGAGCTCTCGACGCCGCTCTCGTACGTGCAGGCGAATCTCGACCAGGCGAAGGAAGACGTGGCGGCGCTGGAGGAGGGCCCACGCGCCCGCGCCTTGCGCTCCGGAATCGAGGACGCGCTCGAGGGCTCGCAGCGGGCGATGACGATCGTGCGCGATCTGCGGATCTTCGCCCGCGGAAACGACGGCAAGGGGAGCGCCTTCGACGTGAACGACGCCGTGCGGATGGCGCTGCGGATGGCACAGCACGAGCTCAAGCATCGCGCCACCGTCGTCACCGAGCTGGGTCAGGTCCCGCAGGTGGTGGGCCAGCTGACCGAGGTTTCGCAGGTCTTCCTGAACCTGTTGGTGAACGCCGCGCACGCGATCGCGCCCGGCGATCCGAAGCGCAACCGGGTGCAGGTGGTCACCGCGGTGGAGGGCGAACGGGCCCTTGCCAAGGTCAGCGACACCGGCGCAGGGATCGCTCCAGAAGCGCTGACCCGCATCTTCGACCCCTTCTTCACCACCAAGCCGGCGGGCGTGGGCACCGGGCTCGGGCTGGCGATCAGCCGCGACATCCTCTCCCGGATCGGCGGAGGAATCCGGGTGGAGAGCACCGTCGGCCGTGGCACGACCTTCACGGTGGAGCTGCTGCTCGCTGCCTAGGAAACGGTCCGACCTTCCGGTGGCACGGGACGGCGCAGCCGCGCGTGAATGCGCCGGCGCACCAGCCACCAGATTCCGACGCCCACCAGGACGACCGCGGCGGCCGCCCATTCGAAGCCGTGGAGAAGGCGCCGGACCTCATCGAGGTGGTCTCCGAAGTAATAGCCCAGCGAGACCACCAGCGGCACCGTCACCGCCGCTGACAGGGCGTCAGCGAGCAGGAACTTCCAGAGCGGGACTCCCGAGGCGCCTGCCAGGAAGAAGACCACCCCGCGCAACATCGGCGTGTGACGACCGACCACGACGGTCAGAAAGCCGTGCCGGGCGAAATGCGCGCAGAGCTTCTCCTCCCGCTCGGGCGAGATGTGCTTTCGCACGCGGGGGTGGTTATAAGCCGCCGGCCCGAGCTTTCTGCCCCAGTGGTGGATGAGCACGTCGCCGAGCAAGACGCCCAGGTACCCTCCGAGGAGGGTGGGCCAGAACCGGGTGATGCCCTGGCCCGACAATGCGCCTGCCAGGAGGAGGACCAGATCTTCGGAGATGGGCACGCCCATGCCAGCCGCGGTGAGCAGCGCCACCATGGCCAGATACGTGTACTTCGCCAGGAACTGTGCGAGGGCGTGCTCCACGGCTTTCTCTCTATGTTAAAACCCGCCCTCTTTCGAGGAGCACCGAATGCTGGACGCAGTCACCAAGGGCTTCCGCGCCGCAAAACACAAGCTCACTGGCAAGGCGGAGTTGACGGAAGCGAACATCGACGACGCCTTGCGCGACATCCGAGTCGCGCTGCTGGAGGCCGACGTCGAGTTCAACGTCGCCAAGCGCTTCCTCGCCCGGGTGAAGGAGAAAGCGGTCGGCGAGGTCGTGGCGACGGCCATCACCGACCGGAAAGGCAAGAAGCTGCAAGCCGCGCCGGGCGATCATTTCATCAAGATTTGCCACGACGAGCTGGAAGCGCTCATGGGTCCGGTAGACACTTCGCTCGTCCTCACGCAGAAAGGCGAGCGGCCCTCCGGGATCATGATGGTGGGCCTGCAGGGCTCCGGAAAGACTACCACAGTGGCCAAGCTCGCTGGCCTGCTTCTCAAGCGCGGCAAGAAGCCGCTGCTGGTGGCGGCCGACATCTACCGGCCCGCCGCGGTGGAGCAGCTGAAGCAGCTTGGCGACCGCCTCGAGATCCCCGTCTTCCACGAGGAGAACGTCAAGCCGCCCGACATGGCCCAGCACGCGCTCGCCTGGGCCGGCCAGAAGAACCGCGACGTCGTGCTGTACGACACGGCCGGCCGCCTCGCCATCGACGAAGAGATGATGAGCGAGCTGGAGCAGCTGAAGGCCCGGGTCGAGCCGGAGAACATCCTGCTGGTTGCCGACGCGATGATCGGCCAGGACGCCGTGAAGACCGCGGCCGAGTTCGATCGCCGCCTGGGCCTCTCCGGATTCGTGCTCACCAAGCTGGATGGCGACGCCCGCGGGGGCGCCGCGCTCTCCATCAAGGAGGTCACCGGAAAGCCCATCAAGTTCATCGGCATGGGCGAGGCGATGGACAAGCTGGAGGAATTCCGTCCGGAAGGGATCGCGTCCCGCATCCTCGGCTTCGGCGACATCGTCGGCCTGATGAAGGACTTCGAAGGCGTCGTCGACGAGAAGAAGGCGGAGGAGGACGCGGAGAAGATCCTCACCGGCAACTTCGACCTCCACGACTTCGTCGAGCAGATCAAGCTGGTCAAGAAGATGGGCAGCGTCAACGACCTGCTCGAAAAATTCCCGCTCTTCGGAGAGCTGCCCGAAGGCGTCACTTTCGACGACAAGGAGCTGCACCGGGTCGAGGCCATCATCTCCTCGATGACCGCGACCGAGCGGAAGAACCCCTCGGTGATCGGAGACGAGCGGATCGAGCGCATCGCGCGAGGCTCGGGCCAGAAGAAGGAGCACGTGCGCGGGCTGCTCGAGCGCTTCTTCGGCATGCAGAAGGTGATGCGACAGCTCGGGGGCGGTCCCGGGGCGCCGGGGATGAACCTTCTCCAGAGGCTGCCCGGGTTCCGGCAGCTCGCGCAGCTCAACCAGCTGAAGGGAATGGCGCCGGAAGACATGGCGAAGCTCTTCGGGCTGCCGAAGGACCTCGGCGCCGGCGCGTTGCCCGCGGCGGGCGGCAAGGGATCGCACTCCGCCGCGATGGCTCGCGCCCGCCTGATGGGGATGGGGGCACAACCCGCGCGCGTGATCAGCGACGAGGAGAAGCGGCGCCTGCGCGAGAAGCGGAAGAAGGAGCGCCAGAACAAGAAGAAGAACCGGCGGCGCTGAGCGCTGCCGCCCCCGGGACTCAGCGCCTCCTCGCGCGCCGGACGATCAGGACGCAGGCGCCGAGCAGCCCCGCTGCCGCGGCCGGGTAACCCCAGGCGATGCCAGGGTGCTCCGCCGCCGCCGGCTTGTACGCCGCCCGGCGCTCCGCCGCCCGGGAGTGGTACGCGAGCAGCTGCGGGACCGGATCGTGCGGCGGACCCGGGAACCGGCGCTGCCACTCCCGCAGCGCAGTGACCGCGCGGCGCAGCCCGCGGGCTTCGAGCGCGTAGAACCGGCGGATCGCCTCCTGCGCCTCCGGCGTATGCTCCACGTACGCGTCCGGATCGTCTCCCTTGGCGCCGTTGTACTCGTGTCCCGCGACTCCATCCCGCAGCGTCTTCGCCGAGAACCGCCAGGCGAGGCGGTAGACCTCCGGGGCCTCGCGGCTGGAGCGCTCGATGATGGCGCGCGCCAGGTCCGGCGCGGCCGCGATCTGGGGATCGGGCTCGTCCAGGTCGAGCTGCACCTCCCCGAGGTGCTTCGCGAACAGATCCTCCGACAGCAGGTGGTGGTTCGCGATCAGGCGCAGCCCGACCTGCCTGAGCGATCGACGATCGCCGAACAGCCCGCCCAGGGTTCGCAGATCCCGCAGCTTCGATTGCAGGAAGGCGGTCTGGAGGAACTCGTGGATGCCCACCTGCACGGTGTGGATCTGGTTGCAGACGTCCTGCAGATGGTGGAACGCCGCTCCGGCGAAGGCCGCCTGCAGCCACGCGGCGGACGGCAACCCGCTGGCAGCCGCCAGCGCGGCGAGGTCGGTATAGATCTGCACCAGCTCGGCGCCCGTTGCATGCGCGGTGGGCGGAATGGCGAAACGCCACGGCTCCTTCTCCAGCACTTCGGGGTCGTCGCTGAGCGGACCCTCGACCAGGCCATAGTGCGCGTGTCCCTGGCTGGTGGTCCCGCTCAGGCTTCCGAAATCCAGCGTGGCGGGATCGTAGGGCAACGGCGAGCCGTCCGCGTCCCGGGCCACCTCGTGCGTGCGCGCGTCGCGCAGATACCTGCGCCGGTTGCGCTCGTCGTCGTCGGGCCAGCGGCTGGCCCGCTGCAACAGCTCCCCGCGGGTCGCGGCGGCATCGTCCGGCGAATGGTCGAACCCATGCACGCGGGCGGCGGGGTCCAGCATGAGGAATTCCTTGAACTCCCAGGCGCTGAACGAATCCGGCGTCGGGAACCGGTGGACGAACTCCGCGTGCGCCGAGGCCGTCCGCCAGAACAGCCCGCGAAACGCGTCCAGGTCCGCCTGGGTCGGAGACGCGACCCGCGTGTCGTCCGGGAGCGCGCGGCGCGTGATGAACGCGTGGACCGCCTCGTTGTAGGCGAAGGCCGGCGCGGACAGGAACGCGATGACCAGGACGGCCCGCTTCATCGCAACGAGTCGATCAGCGCCCGCAGCCGCGGGACGCCCTCGACGCTCTGGGCCCCGTACCAGGAGAAGTCCCTGCCGCCGCAGCGGACCACGCGAACGCCGGCCGGCAGCGCCCGGCGGAACACTTCGGCGTCCGCCTCGGAAAACGGGTGCGGCTCGTCGGGGAGCAGCACGATCTCCGGCGCGCTCCGCACCACTTCCTCCAGCGCGATGCGCGGGTAGCGGGTATCGCGCGTGCCCGCCGGCCGCGGCACTGCCTGCCCGAGATCCGCGGCCAGGGGATACATGCGCTGGCGGCCGGCGAAGAAGTTCTCGCCGCCGCCGAGACGAAGCGCGTCGCTCATGTAGGTCTGACCGTTGACGGTCATCAGCGGATCCATCCAGATCGGCACGAACGCGCGCAGGGGCCGCTGCTGTTTCAGCGCAGCCTCCGCCTCGCGGAGCGCCGTGTACCCGCGGCGGACGAGGTCCCGCCCATCTGACTCGAGGATCTTTCCCAGCCGCGCCAGGTGCGAGAGCCCTTCGGCCACGGTCCTGGGAAAGGCGACGAAGAGCGGCAGCCCGAGCCTGGCGAGCTCCTCCAGGTGCGGCCGCGAGTTCTCCTCCTGGTTGCCGAGGATCAGATCGGGGAGCAGCCGGACGACGGCCTCGACCTCGACGTCCTTGGTCCCGCCGATCACCGCGACCGACTCCGGACCGTCGCAGTACCGGGTCCGCCCGACCAGCCGGTCCCCGGCGCCCAAGGCGACCACGTTGAGCGTATCGCTCGGCACCAGCGAGACGATCCGCCGCGGCGGGCGCAGGAGGATCAGCTCGCGCTGTCGATCGTCGGCGATGCGCAGGACAGGCATGGGCGCACGGTTCATATGATAGACAGCGGCATGCGCGCCATCGTCGTCAAACAGCCCGGCGGCCCCGAGGTGCTCCAGCTCGGCGAGGTTCCCGATCCCAAGCCACGCGAAGGCGACCTGATCGTGCGCGTGCGGGCGGCCGGCGTGAACCGGGCCGACCTCGTGCAGCGGCTCGGCCGGTACCCGCCACCTCCGGGGGAGCCGGGGATCATCGGTCTCGAGGTGGCCGGAGAGGTCGAGCTCGCCTCGGGTCCGTACCAGCGCGGCGACCGGGTGATGGGGCTGCTGGCAGGGGGAGGCTACGCGGAGAAGGTCCGCGTGCCGGCTGCCCAGGCGATGCCGATTCCGGAGAACCTCTCCTTCGAGGAAGCCGCCGCCATTCCCGAGGCGTTCCTGACTTCCTGGCTCAATCTGATGAAGCTTGGCGCGCTCCAGCCCGGGCATGTGGTGGTGATCCATGCGGCGGGAAGCGGAGTGGGCACTGCCGCGCTTCAACTCTGCCGTGGGGTGGCGAGCGTGATCCTCGCCACGGCCTCGCAGGCAAAGCACGAGGCCTGCCGCGCGCTGGGAGCAACGCACCTGCTCGCGCGCCATGAAGTCCCGACGCGCCTGGCGGAAGCCGTCCTGGCCGCGTCCGGCGGCAGGGGCGCCGACATCATCTTCGACCTGGTGGGCGCCGCCTATCTCGAGGCGAACATCGGCGCGCTCGGCCTCCACGGCCGGCTCTGCTGCATGTCCACCCTCTCGGGCGGCAAGGGAGTGCTGGACCTCAACACGCTGTTGAGACAGCGCCTCACCGTCCTCGGCTCCACGCTCCGCAGCCGCAGCCCGGAGCAGAAGGCGAAGCTGGTGGCGGACTTCTCCGCCCGGGCCCTTCCCCGCTTCGAGCGCGGCGAGCTTCGCCCGGTGGTGGCGAAGAGGTATCCGCTGGCCGAGGCCGCCCGCGCGCACGAGGATCTGGCAAGCGATTGGGTTGTAGGGAAAATCGTCCTGATTCCGTAGATCTGAGCAGATCCGGAAGTTTGTGGACCCCATCCTTGTCGCGCAGAATGACCGCGTCCTGCGACCGGCTGGGGAGGGGTTTACGTTGCCGCGCACCGCGTTGATCACCCACCACAGCCCTGTCCTCCGCTTCCCGGGGTCGGGCGTGTGAGCCTCCCACACCTCCTGCTCGTCGACGACTCGGAAGCGGTGCTCGCATTCCAGAAGGCGGCGCTCTCGGGGCACTACGCCATCAGCACCGCGGTGAACGGCCGCGAAGCGCTGGCTAAAGTGCAGCAGATCGACCCCGCGGCCATCCTGCTCGATCTCTCGATGCCGGAGATGGACGGCGACGAGGTGCTCGCGCACCTGCAGGACGATCCGAGCCACCGGCGCATCCCCGTGATCATCATCTCCAGCGAGAAGCTCCGCGCCGAAGCCTGTCTCCGGAACGGCGCCAAGGCCTACTTGCCCAAGCCCATCCGGGCCCAGGAGCTGTTGCCGTTGGTCGAGCGGGTGCTCGAAGACGCCAGGGCCGCGGCACGCGTAGGGAACGTCGCGGCCCTCTTCGTCACCGTCGGAAAGATCGAGCTCGGGCTGCCCCTGGACAGCGTTCAAAACGTCTTGCATCAGACGGCCACCCAGCCGCTGGCGTTGGGCCCCTCGTACCTGACCGAGATGATCGAGCTGCACGGCGAGCCGGTGGCGGTCCTCGATCTGGCGCGCCGGCTGGGCGTGGAGCACGCGCAGCCGCTCGTCGAGCGCAAGCTGGTGGTGGTGGAGCGCGAGGGCGCTCGGATGGCCCTGTGCGTGGACGAGGTCCGCGATCCCGAGGAGCTTGCCGCCGCCGACTTCATCCCCCGCGAGCGCCTGGGCGGCTCGCAGCACGGAGCGCTCCAGGATGCCCTGCTGGGCGTGGCGAAGACGGCGCGCGGGGCGTTGCTGCTCATCGACCCACGCGCGCTCCTTTCCCGCGAGCTGCTGCGCAAGCTCGCCGCCGGCCTGCGCGCCGAGGCGGCGCGATGAGGCGGTACGACGACCACGTCCTGGACGAGCTGATCTCCTATGCGGCGGAGTGGACCGGTTTCTCGCGCGACGCCATCCTGCCCGAAGCCGTCCGGCGCGCGGCGGCCGGACTGGGCGCACCCGACGAGGTCCTGCAGCGTGCCGCCCGGCGCGACCTTCCCGTGGTGCACGCGCTTTGCCAGGCAGTCTCGGTGGGCGAGACCTATTTCTTCCGTCATCCGGAGCACTTCCGCTGGCTGGCGACTCGATTTTTGCCCGAGGTGCTCGAGGCCGGCCGCGCTTCGATCCATGCCTGGAGCGCGGGCTGCGCAACCGGCGAGGAGGCGTACTCCGTCGCTGCCTGCCTCCTCGATCTGCTCCCCTGGCCCCGCAGCGTCACCGTCGAGGTGCTCGGCACCGACCTTCTCGAGCGCAATCTCGCTGCCGCGCGGAAGGGCGAGTACGGGGCCTGGTCTCGCCGCCCGTCCGGACCGATGCTGCACCCCATCTTCAAGGACGCCGGAAGCGACCGCGTGCGCATCGACGACACGGTCCGCGCGGTGACCCGGTTCGCGGAGCACAACCTGCTCGATGAACCGCCGGGGCGGTTCGATCTCATCCTCTGCCGCAACGTGCTGGTGTACTTCTCGCCGGAAGCCGTGCGCACGGTGGCCCGACATCTCTCGCGCGCGCTGGCACCCGGCGGCGCGCTGCTCTTCGGCTCGATGGACATCTCCGAACCGCCCTCGGGCGTGGTCCGCGCCGGAACCGCCGAGCTGCAGATCTATCGGCTCGAGGACGCCAGGCCGGCGCCGAGGACCGCCGCCGTCCGTGTGGCGCCGGATCCGCTTCCACCCTTCGTGCCGCGTGTCCGCCCCCCGGAACCCGTGGCGCTGCACCTGCGCGCCTTGGTGCACATCGAGCGCGGCGAGAAGAAGCGGGCGGAGCAGGAGCTGAACGATCTGGCCCGACAGGTCCCCGACTACGTGCCCGGCATCCTCGAGCGCGCGCTCCTGCACGTGCGCATGGGCGAGAAGGGCGCCGCAACCTCGCTGATGCGCGAGGTGCTCAAGCGCACCGACAAGCTGGCCGTGGACGAACTGCTCCCGGGGCCTGAGCCCTTGCCGGTGAGCTTCTACCGCGACTCGGCGCAGACCTTCCTCCGCTCCGGCCGCGGAGGCTTCGAGTGAAGGTCCAGCCGCGCGATCCCGGCGGATTCGCTCCGGAGCTGAACGAGCTGTTGGCGCGGCGCGCGCAGCGCATCCGGGAGAAGCCTGCCGAGGCCGAGGACGAGAACCTCCTCTGGGTGGCGGAGTTCCCGGTGGGCGAAGAGACCTACGCGCTCCCTCTCGACACGCTGCGCGCAGCTGTGCCGCTGAAGATGGTGACGCCGGTGCCGCTCTCGCCGCCCCACGTCATCGGCATCCTCCGCTTCCAGGGGCAGATCGTCACCGCCCTTTCGCTGGCCTCGCTGCTCGGGGGCCGCGGCTGGCGCGAGGACCCGGCGGTGCTGCTGGTGGTCGATCCGGGCTTCGGCCGGCTGGTGGCGTTGGACTGCGAGCGGATCCCCAAGCCCAGCGGCCTGCCGCACGCGCAGGTCGCGGAGGCGCGCGCGCTCTCGACCGGGGCGACGTGCGAGATCACGCTCGCGGGCGCGCGCCAGGTCAGCCTGCTCGATCTTCTCCGCCTGATGGACCGCCGCCAGGGGCAGGAGAAGCGATGATGGACCCGCTTCTCGAGCAACTTCTGGCGGGCTTCGTGGACGAAGCGCAGGAGATCTACGAGCGGGTCGCCCGCAGCATGATGGAGCTGGAGAAGGCCCCGGCGCAGGGCGCCTCCTTCGACGAGCTCGCGCGGGGGCTGCACACGCTGAAGGGCAGTGCGGCGACGCTCGGCCTGGAAGCGCTGGCGGACTTCGCGCACCGGATGGAAGACGTCGTCCTCCCCTTGCGCGGCTCGTCGAAACCCCTTCCCGCCCGGCTCTCCGACGCCGTGCTCAAGTCGCTCGATGTCTGGATGGCGCACTTGCGCGCGACCGCAGCCAAGGGCCCGTTGCCGGACCTCGCCCCCAGCGTGGCGCTGCTCGAGACGGTGAAACCGGACGCGCCCGTGCCGGCGGCCGGGAAGAGCAGGAGGAAGAAGAACGGAAAGGGACCCACTGCCGCGGAGACGCTGGCCGCCAGCGTCGCGCGCGCGCCGGAGCCGGAGCCCGCGGTGGCGCCGACTCCGGCCCCGGTTCCGGCCCCCGCCGAGGATGCGCAAGCGGACAGCTGGCGCGTGACCACCCGGCAAGTGATCGCGTTGCTGCACGAGGTGGAGCGCCTGCGCGAAGTGCGCCTCCGCCTCGAGGAGCGCCGCAGGGACATCGACAAGGCGCTGCAGCAGCTCGATCGGCTGGGGATCCAGGCGGAGACCGCGGAGGCGCGGTCGGTGCTGCTGGGGATCCGCCGCGCCCTCGGCGCCGACGGCGAGGAGGCCGCGGACATCGTCGCGTCGATGGAAGACGGCCTCAAGTCCATCTCCACCATGCCGATGCGCACCGTGATCGAGCCCCTGCGCCGGGCGGTCCGCGACATCTGCAAGGCGACGGGCAAGCAGGCGAAGCTCGCCGTGGTCGGCGCGGAGGTGTCGCTGGACCGGCGCGTGCTCGAGCAATTGCGCGGCCCGCTGGTCCACCTGGTCCGCAACGCGGTGGATCACGGCCTGGAGTTGCCCGAGGTGCGCGAGGCCCGGGGCAAGCACCCCGAGGGCGCGCTCGCCATCCGCGTGGAGCAGCAGGGCAACATGCTGTTCATCGAGGTGAGCGACGACGGAGCCGGGCTGGATCTGGAGCAGATCCGGGAGGCCGCCCTTCGCCGCGCGCTGGTGCCCCCGGAAGAGCTGGCGAACATGTCCACCCAGCAGCTCCATCAGTTGATCTTCCGCCCCGGCTTCTCCACCAAGGCCGAGGCGACGGAGTACTCCGGGCGCGGCGTGGGCCTGGACGTCGTGCGCAACCAGATCCAGGCGCTCCAGGGGCAGGTGGAGGTCCAGAGCGTCGCGGGTCAGAGCGCCCGGTTCGTCCTCACGCTGCCCGCCGACCTGGGCAGCTCCCCGGTGCTGGTGGTCCGCTGCGGAGAGCACCAGCTCGGGCTTCCGATGGTGGCCGTGGAGTCCTCGCGCGGAGCGCGGAGCAAGGACCTCCGGGTGGGGCGCGCGCGGGTGCAGATCGAACATCGCGAGCAGCTGATCCCCGTGCAGGACCTCGGCGCCCTGGTCGGCCTGCGCCAGCCCGAGGTCCCCGCGGAGGGGCAACCGCTGCTGATCCTGCAATCGCAAGGGCGCACGATGGCGCTCAGCGTCGACGAAGTGCTGGGTGACCGGGAGCTGGTGATCCGGCCCTTGCCGGTCGAGATCCGCGAGCTCGCCGCCTACCAGGGAGCGGCCACGCTCGCGCGCGGCGAGCTGGTCCTCATCCTGCGCCCGGATTTCATCGTCGGCGCCGAGCGGCGCGCTGACACGGGCCTGACGAGCACCCGCCGCGCGCTGGTGGTGGACGACTCCCTCACCGCCCGCGCGCTGCACCGCACCGCCCTGGAGACGGGCGGCTACCTGGTGCACACCGCCTCCAACGCGCGCCAGGCGATCGAGCAGCTCCGGCACAGCGCCTACGACGTCATGGTCTGCGACATCGGCATGGACGAGATGGACGGCTACGAGCTGACGGCGGCAGTGCGGCAGCGGGCGGAGACGGACTCCATGCCCATCCTGCTCGTCTCCGCGCGCGACTCGGAGAACGATCGGCAACGCGGCCTGGCCGTGGGAGCAGACGGGTTCCTCACCAAGAAGGACTGCGTCTCCGGCCGGTTGCTCTCCGAGGTGGGCTCCGTGATTGCGCGCCGCAAGGGGGCCGCATGACCCGCAAGCCCATCCGCGTGCTGGTCGCCGACGACTCCACGACCCTGCGCACCGCGCTCTGCGCCCTGCTCAGCGAGGATCCGCACCTCTCCATCGTCGGCCAGGCCGCCGACGGAATGGAGGCGGTGGAGAAGGCCCGCGCCCTGCGGCCCGACGTCATCACCATGGACGTCAACATGCCGCGGCTGGACGGCCTGGGCGCGACCGCCGCCATCATGGCGGACGCGCCCGCCCGCGTGCTGGTGATCAGCTCGGTCCGGCAGCACCGGCAGCTCGAGCTGTCGTTCAAGGCGATGGCGGCGGGCGCGCTGGAGCTGATCGCCAAGCCCGAAGGCGGTCCGGACGAGATGCGCCGCTGGGCGCGGCGGGTCGCGGAGTCGGTGCGGCTGATGGCAGAGGTGCCCGTCGTGCGCCGGCACCGTAGGAATTCCAGCCCGCCCCGCCCTGCCGTCGTTCATGGAGCGCACGTGGACGTCGTCGGCCTGGTCGCCTCCACCGGCGGCCCCCCTGCGCTCGCGCACGTGCTCGGCGCGCTCCCGCGCGAGCTCCCGATCCCGCTGCTGCTCGCGCAACACATCGCCAGCGGGTTCACGTCCGGGTTGGTCCGCTGGTTCGCCAGCGTCTGCACCTTGCGCGTCGTGGTCGCCCAGGAGGGTGAGCTGCCCGCGGCAGGCCGCGTCTACCTGGCGCCGGACGGCTGTGATCTGGAGCTGGACCGGGAGGGGCACATGCACACGCCGCGCTCTATCGGCCTGCACTGCCCCTCGGGCAACAAGCTGCTCGTTTCGCTGGCGCGCGCGTACGGCTCGCGCGCCGCCGGGTTCGTGCTGACCGGCATGGGCGACGACGGCGCCCAGGGCCTGCTCGAGCTCAAGCGCGCCGGCGGAGCGACGTACGCCCAGGACGAGCAGAGCTCCGTCGTCTTCGGCATGCCGCAGGCGGCGCACGCCTGCGGCGCGTCCCGGGGGCTCCTCCCGCTGGAGAGCATCGGCCCCGCCATTCTCGAGCTTTGCAAGGAGAGACGAACGTGAACCCGGAAAACAGTGCATCGCGCCGCGGCTGGCCGCTGCAGATCAAGGTTTCCGCCCTGGTGGTGGTGGCGCTGGTTTCGCTGGCGCTGGCCACCGGAGTGAGCAACTACCTCTACTTCCGCAGCGTCCTCAAGCAGGAGGCGATCTCGCGCGGCAAGGCCATCTCCGCGACCCTGGCTTCCGCGCTGGTGGAGATGCCCGACAGCGCCGTGGGCGCGACGATCGCGTCGGTCAAGAAGGAGGCGGCCCTCGCGTACGTGGAGGTGGTGGGCCCGAACGGCGCGATCCTGGCGCACACCTTCGAGGGACGGGCGCCCTCGCAGGCCACGTCGGTGTTGCGCGAGGCGGAGAAGATCCAGGACCTCGTCGTCGACGGCGTCTCCTACATCGACGTGCCGGCGGCGGTGATCACCGGGGCCAGCGTCCACGTCGGCCTCGATCCCGCGGCCGGGAACGCCATGGTGCTGCAGGCGCAAAAGCTGCTGGTCGCCATCACGCTCGCCGCCCTGGTCCTGGCGGCGTTCATCTCCCTCTGGGTGGTGGCCCGCTTCGTCGCGCCCTTGCGCAACCTGACCCACGCCGCCAAACGGATCGTCGACGGCGACCTCACTCAAGCGGTCGAGGTCACCTCGAACGACGAGGTGGGCGAGCTGGCGGCCGCCTTCACCCAGATGGTGGAGAAGATGAAGGAGGTGCTGCGCGCGCTGCAGGAATCGGTGCAGCTCCTCAGCAACGCCGGCGGCGAGCTGAGCCAGAGCACCAACGACCAGAGCCAGACCATCACCCGCCAGGCCACCGCTCTCCAGGAGACGCAGGTCACCGCGCAGGAGATCAAGCAGACGTCGCTGCTGGCGGCCCAGAAAGCGGAGACCGTGCTCAAGCTGACCGAGAAGGCGGACCAGGTCTCCTCGCAGGGCGAGGCAGCCATCGAGCAGTCGCTGGGCGGCCTGACCGACATCCGCTCGCAGGTGGACGAGATCGCGCAAAAGATCGCGCAGCTCTCGGAGCGCACCCAGCAGATCGGCGGCATCACCCAGACGGTCAAGGACCTGGCGGACCAGTCGAACATGCTGGCCCTCAACGCCGCCATCGAAGCGGTGCGGTCGGGCGAGCACGGAAAGGGCTTCGCGGTGGTGGCCCGCGAGATCCGGTCGCTGGCCGACCAGTCGATCCAGGCGACCAACCGGGTCCGCGAGATCCTCGAGGACATCGGCGGGGCCATCCGCGTGGCGGTGAGCATCACCGAGCGCGGGTCGCAGAAGATCGAGGGCGGGTTGCTGCAAGTCAAGCAGTCCGGGGAAAACCTCAGGGAGCTGTCGAACATCGTCAAGGACAACTCCTCGGCGGTGCGGCAGATCGCTGCGGCGGTCTCGCAGCAGAACGCGGGCATCACGCAGATCTTCAGCGCCGTGACCGATCAGACGCGGATGATGGACGAGACGATGCGGCGCCTGGAGACCACCACCCAGGCGGCTTCGACGCTCAAGGACCTCTCCCAGCGGGTCCAGGAAGTGGTGGGCCGTTTCCGCGTCTAGGCTGGGCGCTTCTAGTATCGTTCGCTGAGACGGCGCCGGGCTGCATGGCCCTGCGCCGCCACGCAGGATCCCTCCGCGCCCAGAGTAGCGCTCTTGGGTATCGTTCGCTGAGACGCCGCCGGGCTGCATGGCCCTGCGCCGCCACGCAGAAAGCGAGCCCGCTGGCGAAGCACTTCACGTGAAGCGAGAGACACGGGGCGGCGCATACTGCGCGTCGTGTGCT
>Ga0209526_10000142_pt1 | contig 41571 bp, 30 predicted proteins | sample JacPinW_OM2H0_M1_FD_188566 | JGI IMG/M metagenome (GOLD analysis project Ga0209526, IMG submission 188566) | Forest soil microbial communities from Algoma, Ontario, Canada - Jack Pine, Ontario site 1_JW_OM2H0_M1 (SPAdes) (version 2) | ecosystem: Environmental > Terrestrial > Soil > Boreal... | reverse complement strand
TGCTCCGTCCGCTGGTCAATCGGGACGAGAATCGTCTGATCTACATCCGCCAGAGCGCGCCTGGTCTTGGCATCGAGAACGCCAACTTCTCCGTACCCGAAATTCAGGATCTGCGCGCCGGCATGAAATCTGTCAGCTCTATTGGCGACTTCTCGACTATCGGCTTCACCATGGTTGGCCTGGGCGATCCCCGCGAAGTTCGCGCCGGAGTTGTCGGTGGTACCTATTTCGAGGTGATGGGCTTGCACCCGGTCCTCGGGCGGCTCCTCGACATGCATGACGACGGCCCAAATGCCGCGGGCGCCGCAGTACTCACGTATCGTTTCTGGACCACTGTACTCAAGAGCGATCCCTCCGTGATCGGCAAGCAGATCCGGCTCGGCGAGCGTTCCGCCACGATCATCGGCGTGCTGGAACCCTCGGTCCCCTATCCAGCCGAAACCGAAATCATGGCCAATGTGGTCACCAGCCCGCATCATCTTTCCGCGACGATGGTCACCGGGCGCGTGCATCGCATGACCGAACTTTTCGGCCGCCTTGCTCCCGGCGCAACGCTGGAGTCAGCGAACGCCGAATTGAGCACGGTCTATTCTGCGATGATTCGCGAGCATCCCAAGGATTACGCGAAGAACGGCGACAACCGCATACATGCCGTTCTTCTGCGGGACCAAATCACCTCCGGGGCGAAAACGATTCTGTGGGTCCTGCTCGCGGCTTCAGTTCTAGTCTTCATCATTGCGTGCTCCAACGTCGCAAACCTAATCCTCGCGCGTAGCGTGCGTCGCGAAGGCGAATTAGCCATCCGCGCCGCATTGGGGGCGAGCAGCGGAGCGCTGCGTCGTACGCTCCTGGCGGAAAGCCTTCTGCTGTGTGGGGCCGGCGCGATTCTTGGTGTACTCAGCGCTCGTCCGATGGTTGCCATTCTTGCTCGCTACGCCTCGCGCTTCTCCGTACGCGCGCTCGACCTCACCATCGACTCCAGCATGCTGTGGGTTGGCGCCGGACTGGCCATCCTCGCCTCAGTTCTCCTGGCGTTTGTCCCGCGCCTTCCTTCCGCCAACGCCTCGCAGGGATTCGGACTGGCTAGCGGCGGAGTGCGCATCACCGGCAGCACCAGCCGGCGGCTGCGTATCTTCGCAGTCACACAAATCGCCGCATCCTTTATGCTCCTGGCCGGAGCCAGCATGCTCATCAAGACTCTCCTTACGCTGCAAGCAACCCAGACTGGTTTCGACATGCATCGCGTTCTCGCCATGAACGTGCCGGTTATGTCCTACGGAAAGACTTCAGATCAGATCATTAACTTTTACAGAGAGGTCATTCGCCGCATCAATGAACTCCCGGGCGTGGATCGCGTCGCACTCGGCACGAACGTCCCGTGGCGCGACGCCGGTGGCTTTGGCCCCGGTTTCTCGTTCTCCGGTGAGGGCCATGTGAAAGGCGATCGCGAAGAAGATCCTCGCGCGCAGATGCGAGCTGTTTCGCCGTCATTCTTTGCTGCTCTCGGCGTGCCGATTGTTGCTGGGCGCGACTTCGATGACAATGACCGTCGCGGCGGCGAGCCCGTCGTAATCGTCAGTCAAAGCGTGGCCCAGCAAATGTTCCCCGGCCAAGACCCGATCAACCGACACATCATGTGGACCGACCCGGTGATGGATTTTATATATATCAGTAAAGGACCGCGACGCATCATTGGCATCGCCGCCGATGTGGATGATGAGCACGTCGTACCTGGTGCGGCGCTTACCGTGTACCACCCCTTCGGTCAGATACCGGATAATGAGACCGCCAGCAAGGAGCTGCCCGTCTTTGGCGGCCGCCTGTTCGTTCACACGCGCATGGATCCTTACGCGCTGGTGACACCGATCACGCGCATCGTGCGCGACATGGCTGCTGACCAGCCGGTCGAGCACGCCGCCACGTTGGAAGATATCCGCGCCGAAATACTCACGCCCGACCGCTTGAACACGATCGTCTTCGGCGGGTTTGCCGCCGTTGCTCTGGCCATTGCCATCGTCGGTGTCGCTGGCGTGCTCGCGTTTTCCGTGAGCGCCCGCACCCGCGAGTTCGGTATCCGTCTGGCCGTAGGGTCGCAGCCAGGACGACTCCTAGCTAGCGTTATCGCCGAGGGTGCCGTGATGGCCGGGGCCGGTGTCGTTGCCGGAGCGGCATTGGGGTTCGTGCTGGCTCGCCTGGCGGGCAGTTATGTTGCGGACGTGAAGATGCCGAGTGCCTTGCCAGTTGTCCTATCTACGGTGGTTCTGCTTACTGCCGCGGTTGTCGCGTCCGTGCTTCCGGCGGCGCGCGCGGCTCGCGTGGATGTGATACAGGCGCTGCGCTCGGAGTGATCGGAACACAAGTGGCCTGATGATGTGACCCTTGCGGTGAGAGTGTCGAGCGGTCCGCACGTATAGCGAGCTGCCTGGTTATGGGTCACGGCGCAGGCGTCTCGGGCTGATCAGTTCACAACTTGTTCGTACGGGCGCGAGATTCCGTGCCTTTTCATTTTGTTCATGAGAGTGGTGCGCTTGAGGCCCAGACGGACAGCGGCGCCCCTCGGACCTCCTACCACCCAGCGCGTTTCCCGAAGAGTTTTCAGAATGTGACTCGACTCCACCTGCTTCAGGGTGGTCGGAGCGGGATCGGGCGCGATGCGAGATTCTAGGGCCTCGAGCGGCGCCCAGAGCGTCGATCCATCTGTCAGAATCACCGCTCGTTCGATGAAGTTTTGAAGTTCTCGAATGTTGCCGTGCCAAGAATAGTTGGTCAGTCGCTCCATCGTGGACGCCAAGATTGTGTCGACGTGTTTGTTCATTCGCCGGGAGAATTCGTGCATGAAAAATTCCGCCAGCAACGGAATGTCCTCCCGGCGTTCGCGAAGCGGAGGGATAACGATGGGGAAGACGTTAAGGCGAAAATAGAGATCCTCGCGAAAATCCTCGTGGGAAACCATTTTTGCGAGATTGCGATTGGTCGCGGCAATGAATCGCACGTCGACTCGTTGCGTTTGCGTGCTTCCGAGTCTTTCGAACTCCTGTTCCTGTAAAACACGCAGCAGTTTCGCCTGCAGCTCCAGGGGGATGTCGCCCGCCTCGTCTAGAAGGAGCGTTCCGTGGTCCGCCAGCTCGAAGCGACCTATCTTGCGAGACAGGGCTCCGGTGAAAGCTCCCCGTTCATGGCCAAAGAGCTCGCTTTCCAGCAGTCCGGACGGTATCGCCGCACAGTTGAACTTCACAAAGTTCCTCGCCCTTCGCGGGCTAAGAGTGTGGATTGCCCGCGAAATTAACTCTTTGCCGGTGCCGGTTTCACCTTCCAGCAGCACCGTCGAATCCGTTGCGGCTACGGTCTGCACGTGGGCCATTACGCGTTTCAGCGCCTCGCTCGTGCCGATCATCCCTTCAAAGGCGCGAGGAATGGATTCCTCCCTATCCGGAAAGGCCTTGGTGTTCGCGATGAATTCCTCTTCACGAACGATCGGTGCGCTGTCTTCGTTCGAGTCCCCGGACCACTTTGCGGGCCATGAAAATTGGTGACTATAGACAATTGAAGCCATTTCATCCTCCTCTAGGATTTGTGTCCATTCGATTTCTTCTGTAAAGGCATCATGTGATTCGCCTTACTCACTTCTTTTGTTCGAGGACAGCTCTGCATTTGCCGCATTTGCTCCTGGTATTGCGTTCTGTTGTTGGGACAAAGCTGTTGATGAAAGGCCGTCATGTCAGTCGGCGTCCTCGGAGGTCGAGTGCCGGGACGGTAGCTTTATCATTCGCCAGCCGGAGAGGCGCGCATCCAGCGAATACCCTCCGGGACCGAGCAACGCGAGCGAACTCGATAGGAAAAAGACCAGGGCAAATAGGAATAGCCACGCATCCATTGCGCCCCCAAGCAGTTTTAGGTGGTGGCTGGCGTACAGGGCCGCTCCGGCTGTGCAGATGGCGGCAGAGCCGCCTGCCAAGGGTGTTCGCAGACCAAGGATCAACAGGATGGCACTGGCCACCAACACCAAGCCGAGAAGGAGTACACTCGCCGATTCCGATGAGGTCTCCCCGGCGGTAAAGATGTGCAACCCTCCCCCAACTAGCCCGAGTCCATCGACCAGTCTCAATAGAAGCAGGGCCAGTCCCACGCGGCCCGCGGGAAACCTCGAGTAAAGCCCGTTTGGCCTTACCCCAATGAGACCGGTCTCAATCTTTCTCTTGATCCGCATGAACTTCTCCAATGTGCTCCTGAAACGCGGCCTGAACTTCGGCAACTGCGTCCTCCGGACTGCGGTCCTCGGGAGGAAAAAAGACTTGTTCACACTGCGAGCAACGGTAGGCGATAGGCCCGCCCTCGAACCAATCGGTGACCACGAGCTCGGGTTTGTCATTCGACGCCATAAGTTCTGCATCTTGCAGCGCGAACCCTGTCGAAGAATTCGCGTCTGAGGCAAACTTACGCGTCTCTTGTCTGCGCCAAAACGCCAAAGCGAGCGGGTACCCGATAGCCATTTCGGGTGTATGGAGGAGTACTCGAAAGGACGTTAGAGGTGGATGATGCCTCGCCGCAGAGCGATGGTAACCGCTTCGGTGCGGTCGTTGACTTGGAGCTTGGACAGAATATTTCGCACGTGCATTTTTACGGTATCTTCCGCGATCGACAGATCGCTGGCGATCTCTTTGTTGCGCTTTCCGGAGGCCATGAGCGACAACACTTCGAGCTCGCGCGAACTGATCGGCTCGTCAGCCATATGCTCGGCCAACTTTTGGGCTACTGCGGCAGGGAGGCGCCGCTTTCCCGCGTGAACGATCCGGATGGTCTCCAATAGTTCCTCGCGGACGATTCCCTTCACAACGTAGCCCTGCGCCCCTGCTTCCAGGGCACGTTGGATGTCGACATCACCTTCGTGGGAACTCAGAACAATCATGCGAGCGTTTGGAGACTTATCTCTGATTTTCTTAATCAAGTCGAAGCCGGTCATGTCCGGCAACCGCAAATCCACGAGAGCGACGTCCGGGTGCAGCTGGAAAAATCGTTCGAGCGCTTCCTTTCCGGTCGCTGCGGCACCCACCAAAACCATGTCGGGCTGCAGGTTAATGATCGAAGCTATTCCGTCGCGGACGATAGGATGGTCGTCAACGCACATCACGCGAATCTTTCCCGCGTCCTTCATGAATTTGTATCGTCCGGTTTGCCGCGTTCGTAACCCATTCCCGGGGAATCGCTCCGCGAGTTCGCGTCCTGTTTTGGGCCTCGATTGCCCATCTTTCCAGTTAGGTACCGCCACCCGCCTGTGACGCTCCAAACCGAGCGAGGCGCGCCATTCTGGTATAGAGGATTCGCCGGCACCAACAAATCGACTTCCGTACCTTCGCCCTCTCGACTTCGGATGAAAATGCCGCCGCCCAGGCGCTCCGCTCGCTCTTTCATTCCTAACATTCCATAGTGACCGGGACGCTGGAGATTCATGCTCTCTTCCTTTATGCCGCTACCATTATCCTCAATACGAAGCCGGAAAGATTCCTCGCCATAGCTCAATAGAACATGAATGTTGCGAGCGCGGGCGTGCTGAAATGCATTTGAGATAGCCTGGCGCCCAACTTGCAAGACGTCATTCCCCGCGGTCGCGTTCAATGGGCGCTCGTGGCCCTCGACAATGACGTCAATCTTAGTCTCAGCATTTCTCGTTACTTCGTTTGCTAGCTGTGAGAAGGATTTAACGAGATCAGCGGCACTCAACGGCGCACTTCGCAAGTCATTTAGCGCGCGACGCCCTGCATCCAATGCCGATTTGCACAGAGCAAGCGCGCGTCCGAGCGGTTGCTTTGCCGGCAAACCAGCCGGCAGCAACTCGTCGGTGACCTCGATCTGCAAACTGATGCCCATGACGTCTTGAATCAAATTGTCGTGCAATTCCTGCGCAATCCGAGTTCTTTCCTTCAGGCGCGCGTCGAAGAGCTCTTGCAGGCGGCTCGTCACTTGCCACACTCGGAGACGATAGGCGCCCCAGGCGAGAATGATTCCAACCAATGCACACAATAGGCTGAACCACTGCGTTTGATAAAACGCCGGCAGAAGATCGAAATCGAGAGAAGCGCCCGTTTCATTCCAAAGACCGTCATTATTACAGGCTAGCACCCGGAACCGGTATGCGTGAGGACGTAGGTTGGTATAGAAAGCTTGACGTCGCACACCGGCGTCCCGCCAGTTTGAATCAAAGCCTTCCAGCATGTAACGAAAACGAACATTGCGTGGCTCGGCGAAACTGAGGGCCGTGTAGTCGATTTCGACGTTTCGTGTCAGTGGTCGCAATCGAAGAGGCTGCAAGGTGTTAACGACGGTGCCATCGGCAACCATGCGTTCGATGTGAAGCGGCGGAATTACAAGATTCGTTTTCATGTGCTGCGGATCAAAGACGGCCAGTCCCTCCGAAGTTTTAAACCAGAGACTGCCATCACTTGCTCGGACTGCCGGTGCTTGCCATTGCCGATCGGGGTTACCTTTCAGGCCGTCCGCATCATCAAGAAACTGAAACGCGACACGGTAGGAAGGGTCCCGCGCCGCCCTGTCCAGTTCGGACGTGCTTAGGGACGCGACTCCAGTGCTATAACCGAGCCATACGCGATCTGTGTTGTCCGTGAGAATCCACATAACGCGGTCTCCGGGAAGGCCATTCGAGGTGTTCCAGGTAACGAACTTCTCACCCTCCAATCGGCTCAGGCCACGCTCCGACGCAATCCATACATTCGCCTGATCGTCGATATGCACTGTGTTTACGGATCCCCCCCCCAGGCCATCCGCTGCCGAATAAGAATGGAATTGGCTTCCGTCGAAAACGACGATGTCTCCTTCGGATAGGCCAAACCACACTTTTCCTGCGCCCGCGACTGCCGCTGTGATCGATTTACCTTTTAAAAGGGGTTCTTCAGAAAAGTCCGTCATGCGGCCCTTCGTCCGTCGGTAGAGTCCTTTATAGGCGTCCACGAACCACACCCCGGCGTCTTCATCTCCGGTAATGGCAGTTACGTTTGTTAGTTGAATGTCTGCGGGCGTGGGGAGATACTGCCACTTCCCATCCTGCAAGCGCGCAATTCCCCGATTCGTCCCGGCCCAGAGTGCATTTGTTCGCTCGACATGCAACGCCAATACGCGTGTGCCCTTGAGGGTCAAATCGCGGTGCACCCCATCGATTCGATAAAGTCCGACGGGTGTCGAACCCCATACAGTTCCGTCTGGACCAGCAGCAAGTGCAGCCACACCGTCACCCGCCAATCCCTCACGACGCGTCAGAGTGGTGACCTTTTCGTCGCGAAAACGATCCAGGCCATTTTGCGTTCCCACCCAAATGTTGTGTTCGCGGTCTTCGAGAAAGCACCATACACGCGCCTCGGACAGCCCCTCGGATTCTGAAAACTTCTCCATCTTCCTTCCGTCGTGGAAGCCTGCCCACAAGCGACCCAGTCCCTGTCCAAGGGTTCCGATCCATGTGTTTCCATTGCTGTCGCGCAGCACAGTATCAACGTCGAAAGCTTTCACCTTCATTTCAGGGCGACTGAAGATTTCGCGTTGATTTACGGGCCGTGTGACTCCATCGGGGCGTGTTAGCCAAATTTCCCCTTTCGTGTCTTCACTCAGCCAAAATTTGCCTTTCGCTATTTCCGATGGAGGGACCCGAGGATTGCGGGGATCGAGACGGAGAAGACCAGTATGTGTTGTTAGCCAAATCGAGCCCGTTTTGTCTTCGAGCGGTCCGGACAAGAAGGTGCCAGGCAGTGTAACTGCGGCACCGATCTGCTCTCCAGTTGCTGCACGGAATCGAAATAGATGAGTTTCAGTGATCACCCAAAGTGAGCCGTCGCGATCCTCCAGAATTCCCTGGACCTGCGCGCCAACCGTGGAAATTGACAGGTTATCGCCGCGAACGTGGCCCACCAAACCCGACGCCGTTCCGACCCAGAGGCTCCCATCGCGCGCCGCGCGGACGATTCGTATAGTGCCTAGAAGAGTTGTATATCCACGCTTAGGGCGCCAGTGGACAAAACGTATTCCGTCGAATCGGACGATGCCGTCGGCAGTGCCCAGCCAAATATAGCCGTCCTGAGTCTGCGCGATGGAGTAGATGAAAGCCGACGGAAGACCGTCCTTGTGCGTCCAGACTGTATGGGTGTACTCGGTGAGGGGCTTATTATGATCAGATGCCTCACATTGCGGCGCGAGCAGAGCCCAGCACGCACCCGCGCAAATGCAACGTATCAGATTGCCCGCCAGAAAAGGTCGCATGTAACACTCCGATATTACGCCCGATCCATGACCAATTCATGCAGCGGGGCATTCGGAGTGAGGGCCGGCTAGCAGCCTGCAACTTCGTAGGCAGAAATAGCGATCGTGACGTTCGATTAGATCGGCTTTGAGCTTATGCGGTCATCAACCCCCACCTTTGGAAGCAGGGTGGGGGCAGTAGAAGCCTGTGCCACTTTCCATTTAGAAGATGCGAGCTTGCAGCGCCCAAGCTCGCGTGGCGGGTGAGGTGGCGCGCCCTTTACGTTAGTTCGCTCCAATACTTAAAGCGATAGCAATGCCTTAGCTGAGTTAGAACGTAAGCTTTGCTATGACTTGTACGATTCTTGCATCCACCGCGGCGGCCGCAAACGAGCCATACGGCGACGTTGGTGGGTTCACCGTCGACAAGATTGTGCCTAACGAGGAGCCGGCGTTTAGGTTGGCAACGGGATTGGCGAAGTTGGGGTGATTTAGGATGTTGTAGGCGTTCGCGCCAATCATGAAGCCGTAGCGCTCGTGAACACGGAAGTGCTTCCTGAGACTCAGGTCGGTGTTGAAATAACCCGGTCCGCGGAAAGAGTTGCGCGGCAGGGTGCCGAACGTGGTGGCTTGACCTGCAGGAACGAATTCGCCCGGCGTAAAGCACGGCACGTTTACGGCGCTGGAGCCGCATTGCCTGGGGACCGTGGTCGTGGGGGTGGCAAGTACGGTCAAGAACTGCATGTTCTTGCCTTGATTTGCCAGCCTGGAAGTTCCGTCGACGATGCTGAAGGGGAAGCCAGTGTGGTAGAAAAACGTCCCGGAAACTTCCCAGCCACCTATGGCCTGGTTCAGCAGGCGGTTGTTGGCTTTGAACGGCAGATCCCAGACGTAGCTTGCGTTCAGGCTGTGACGCAGGTCGTAATCTGCATTCGAGTAGTTCAAGCTCCGCAGACTGAACGGACTGATCTGATTGACGATGCTGTTGGTGAGGCTGTACGGCAGAATTCCCCCGTTCGATATGTCATCCAGTGCATGAGCGTAGGTATAGTTAAAGCGCCCGGACAAACCATGCGTAACTTGCTCTTCTATGGAGAGCGTGACGCCGTTGTAGTTTGAGACCCCGGTGTTGGTGAGTTGCCTAACGCTTTTCACCCGCGTGTCAATGGGGGTTGCCGAAAGCCCGTCGAACCCAAACGCATTGAAGTAAGGGTACTGCACGAGCTCGTCATAGCCTTTGTTGCCGACATAATTCGCGGAAACTACGGTTTTGGAATTCAGGCGGTGTTCCACCTCGAAGTTCCATTCGACGTACTTCGGGTTACGCAGTTGGCTTGTCACGTCATTCAGGTTCGGCGGCTGGCATCCCGCGGGTGCGAGAGCCTGGAAGGTGCCGACTGTTCCGCCGTTATTGAAGTTTGACTGAAAGGCAGAGTTGCAAGCCGCAATCAGAGCAGACGCGCTATTCGGGCTATTGGGTGAAACGGCCCCCGTCGTCAATGTAAAGGTAGTGACCACAGGGAAGTTGCGCGTAAAGAGGTTGAGAAGAGTTCCCGGATAAAGATCGCTGAAGAGTCCAACGCCCCCGCGGAACACGGTCTTGTTTCCCCAAGGGCTGTACGCAAATCCCACCCGCGGTTGCAAGACCACTTTTTCGATGTCCGGCAAAATCTGCGATCCTACCGTTACCATCTGGTTGTAGGGAACCGTGGCCGAATGCTGCAGGAAATTGAAGGGGTTGACGGCATGGGAAGCGCAGCGTGACTGACATACGCCACCGGAGTTGCGATCGGCGCGGAGCGCCAGGGTCAGCTTGAGCTTCTGGCTGACGCGGAACTGATCCTGGAAGTAGGCGCCAAGGCTATACAGGGCCAGAGGCTGTGGGTTCTTCAGGGCAAATTGTTCCAAGACTTGTCCATTACTGGCGGCAGTGCCCACGAAACCGTTCACGAAGTTCGCCATCGTCGCGTTCAAAAAGGGGAAATTCTGCTCCCCGGCGGTGAAGTCGCTAACGTCATCGCGACGGAAGTTGACGCCAACTTTGAGTGTGTGATTGCCACGCTCAATCGACAGGTCATCGACCAACTGCCACTGTGTTACATTTCGCCCTTGTGGGAAAAAGAAGCCGGCCGCAACGTCGTCACCGCCAGGCCCGAGGGCGGTCATGTTGGTATCACCCACGGCTAGGACGACAGGAAAAACGTTCAGGGCCGCTTGTTGATTGGCGCTTTGGAAAATGGCCGAATACCACAGAATCGAGCCGATGAAATTGTTCACGACGGTTGGACTAAAGGTGTGCGTGTAGTTCACTTGGCCTTCATCTTCCGGCTGGTTGCTCTGGGTGTTGAAAATCGGGTTGATGGGATCGGTGAATGTTGGCTGGAAGCCGCGATCGTTTTTGAATCGGACGAAAACCTTATTGTTGTCGTTGAAATTGTAGTCGACGCGAGTGGTAAGCAACCATTCGCGGTTGCCGTTCGTGACGTCGCTTCGGAAAGTATCCAGGCATGCTGTGCTTCCTGTAGTCGGAATCGCACCGAGGCTGCCGCAAGAGTTGCCAGGTGCAGGCGTCGCCCGATTGATGCCTGGCGCGGCGTTATAGAGAGCGAAAATCCGTTGGTAGAAAGGGATCGCCGTAGGATTGTTGGCCGGAAGACTTGTATTCAGTACAAAGTTTTGAAGTCCTGGGCTGGGCACGAAAACTTGAGTGCTCGTCCCGAAGGTGTACCGAATTCCTTCCGTGTTCGCGAAGAAAAAGGCTTTGTCCCGCTTGATTGGACCGCCGAAAGCCGCGGCCCACTGATTGTTGTTCTCAAACGGGCGCGGCACGCCGCTGGCGTTGTTAAAGAAATCGTTTGCGCTAAGCGCGCGGCCAGTCCAGTAATAGATGGCGTCGCCGTGGAAACTGTTTCCGCCGGATTTCGTGTTGTAGTCAACTTGAGCGCCCGCTTGTCGGCCGTACTGCCCAGTATAAGCGTTGCTTACCACAGTCACTTCCTCGACTTCGTTCCCGCCCAGCAACAAGTTACTCGCACCGGAGTTATTGAGATTCAGGAAGGGATCGTTGTAATCGTTGCCGTTGATGGTGAAAAGGTTTGCGGTTCCCGGCAAGCCGAACGCGCTGAAATTCCCGAATCCACCGCCGCTGGTGGTATTCATAGTGACGCCCGGCGCCGTTTGAGCGATGTAAGTGATATCGCCGCCGGGATTGGGTATGTTCTCGACCTGCCGGGTATCAAAATTCGAGCTGATGTTTCCGTCCTCGGCCTGCACTTCATTGCCGCCAGCGGTAACTTCCACACTGAGCGTAGTGTCGCCCAGCTCAAGTTTCAAATCGGCGGTGGTTGTTTGGCCCAAAATGACGGTCACTTTGGTAATCGCCACACGGAAGCCGGTTTCCTCAACCTTGATGGCGTAGTCTCCCGGCCTCAAAAGCGGAAATAGATAGAGGCCGCTCGTGTTCGTTGTGGTCTTCTGGGTGTCACCCGTGGCGCCATTGGTTAGAGTCACAGTCGCGTTAGACAGGACTGCGGCTGATGGATCGGTGACGGTGCCGCTAACAGCGCCCGTAACGATGCTTTGCGCCCTCGTGATGGATACCGTCGATAACAGGATCGCGAACCATACGACAAACTTTGCTGCGCATCGATATCCCATGTCCACTTCCTCCTCACAGGTGACTCGTGGGCGACTCACAGGCGCGTCCGTACAATTAATTTATTTCCTGGATGACATCGCTCCCGTACAAAGGGAAGCAATCGTTCCGCCACAGGTGGGAATTTGTAAGTTGTTACGTTTCATCGCGCAGTTCGTTACCTGCGCCAGGTGAGTGTCGCGCGATTCGACACCATGCCTGGCACGTTGACACTGCCGCGCTCACTTACTCTGACGGTGAAGTGCGACACCGCGTAGCCACAGGACTCTGCGGGCTGCCGCTTAGGAGGACTGCGATTGTTTGCGAGGCAGCGTCTGCGCAGGCAGCACTTAGAAACGAAGAAGCCCGCCGGAGCGGGCTTCGTGTAAGGTGGAGCTGCGGGAAGGCCAGGCTAAAGAGCGCGCAGGAACTCCACGAGGTCCTTCTTTTCCTGCGGAGTCAGCTTAGTGCCGCCAATCAAGTTGAAGAATTCCACGGTGTCTTCCAAGGTTAGGAGGCGGCCGTCGTGCAGGTATGGTGGCGTGGCCTTGATTCCGCGGAGCGGGAATGTCTTTATCGGTCCGTCCGCGCTGGCCATCATGCCGTTAATCATCAGGGGTTTATAAAAGCGCTCCGCCTGGAGGTTGTGCATCAGGTTGTCGGTGAAATACGCTCCCGTATGGCAGGTCGCGCAATTTCCTTTGCCGAAAAAGATCTCCTGTCCATGGAGCTCGGCGGCAGTGGCTTTCTTGGGATCAAGCTTTCCGTAGATGTCCAATTTGGGCGCTGGAGGAAAATCCAGAATCTCCTGGAACTCAGCCATAAAATGAACCTGGCTGCCGCGTTCCAGAATGTTGACGCCCTTCTTTGTGGCGATTACAGGGTCGCCGTCGAAATACGCGGCGCGCTGCTCGAACTCAGTGAAATCTTCCACGGTCTTGAGAGCACGCTGGGACCCGAAGAGCCGCTGGATGTTAACGCCTCGGAGAGCGGGTGTCTCGATTCGATGGCGGAACTCTTGCGGACGAATGTCGCCGACCTCATGGGTGGCGCCATTTGTGCCGCCATTAGAGTGACAGTCGAAGCAGGCCACACCGAGACTTGGTTTTTCAGATCGACGATCTTCGGTTGCGTTGAACTGCTGCTGCGGAAATGGCGTTAGGAGGAGACGCAGACCCTCCAACTGCTTGGGATTAAGAATGCCGTTAAGTATCTCGTAGTAGTTGTTGATCGCAAGGAGTTTTCCTTGAGAAACATCCCCGAGGTCCGGGCGCGTGGTCAAATAAATTGCTGGCGGAAATGCGGGTAGAAAATGGTCGGGAATATCGAAATCCAGATCAAAACGGGTGAGATCGCGCCCATCGAGCTTCTTGATTTCCTCGATTTCGAAGTGCGGAAAAACCATTCCCCCTTCGGGATGGTTGGGGTGGGACAAAGGATAGAAACCCTTAGGAAACAAATTCTTGTCGCGGATCTCCTCCGGGCTCAGCGACGCGAGCTTCTCCCACGTCATTCCTCCAGACAGCTTCACGCGAACGCCCTCTTGCAATGGTTTGTCGCGCTCCATCATCACGCCGCGCAGGGGACGATCGCTCAGGTCGTAGCGTTCGATGAGCAGATCAGACTGGCGCTTTTCGATCTCCGGCTTTGCGGTCTTCATGCGTGCGATGATGGACGCAAATGGTTCCGTGATGTCCACCTTCATGTAGCTGGTCTTGCCCTGCTCTTGGCCATAGGCGAGACACACGGCTAACACTCCGCCCAGAACCACCAACACAGCCGCAAACAGCCTCCCACCCGCTGGCAACAACCTGCGTGATTCCATCGCGTCTCCCTTTCGAACGAGCACTTCCGTTTTGAGCAGGGCCGAAGATCAGAGCTTCTTCACTCAAGACACCTTCTCGTCCTGCCAATGCCTGGAGGGTGAAAGGTGGCACGCTGACTGCCAAAGAGAGTGCTCGCGATGGTGCCTTCTAACTTCCGTACAAATATGGGGATACATCTGAAGGAGGGGGAAAAAACCAGAGTAGATGCGGACTCTTCGCTGTCGACAAGCGGACAGAGTGTCTAACGGGCTGGCATTCACACAACAAACCCGACATTCGATGGTGGTAGCGAAGTACACGAGGAGGAAGAACCTTTGTGAGATGACTTCGTGCCGAAGATTAATTCTGTAGTGTGGTTTTTGGTACTGGAGAGGGGTAACCTAGGAAACTTCGCCAGCTTCGTTCCTTCTGCGCAATGGTTGAGACTGGGAGTTTCCGCCGCGCGCAGCAATCACAGGTTTTGCCACCCTCACCTGCGCGGCAGATTCGAACCGTCGAAGACTGTTTGTACCTCGGAAGGACGGACAGATATCTAAACACCAGCAACATCAATGTTGAGGCAAAAGGAGAATCTCAATGGCATACATTGCAGTCGGCAAGGAAAACTCCAGCAACATCGATCTGTATTATGAGGATCACGGGTCGGGCAAGCCGGTGGTCTTAATCCACGGATATCCACTGAGCGGCGCTTCGTGGGAGAGGCAGGTGCCTGCTCTTTTGGACGCAGGTCACCGCGTTATCACCTACGACCGCAGAGGGTTCGGCAAGTCCAGCCAGCCTACAACGGGCTACAACTACGACACTTTCGCAGAGGACCTGCACAAAATTGTGACCCAGCTCGAACTGCGTGATTTCGCGCTGGTGGGTTTCTCGATGGGTGGCGGCGAAGTGGCGCGCTACCTGGGAAAATATGGATCGAAGGGTGTGAGCAAGGCCGTAATTATGTCGGGAGTCCCACCGTTCCTGCTGAAGACAAAGGACAATCCGGAAGGTGTGGATGGGAGCGTGTTCGAAGGCATCCAGAAGGCCGTCATTGCCGACCGTTACGTGTTCTTCACGGAGTTCTTCAAGAATTTTTACAACACAGACGTCTTGCTGGGTAAGCGTGTCAGCGAAGAGGCCGTCCGGGCTAGCTGGAACCTCGCGGCCGGCGCCTCTGCGACGGCCAGTCTTGCTTGTGTGCCCACATGGCATGAGGATTTCCGCAACGACCTGGCTCGCATCGACGTGCCCACACTCGTCCTTCACGGCGATGCTGACCGGATTGTGCCCTTCGCGGCCGCGGGAGCACGGACTGCCAAGCTGATCAAGGGAGCCCGGTTGTCGGTGGTGAAAGACGGGCCGCACTGCATAAGTTGGACCCATCCCGAGCAGGTGAATCGCGAGCTGGTGGAGTTTCTTGGGAAGGGTAAGGGGAGCTCTCAAGCAGCCTAAAGTTAGATGGAGCGCAAGAATCAAATCCGCGACCTCCTGCGTGACAGGCAGGAGGTCGAATGCGTTGATGTCAGAATTGGAAGCTGTGTATAGGAGTGGGCGGGATCGAACTTAACGGACGAGTTGAAGCGCTAGACCTGGGGGGGCTGGCCGCGCTGGTCGCAACGTGGCATCAAGCTCCTAGCTATTTTGCTTGACGCAGCGAACGAATGTATTTCACCAAAGCGTGAATCTGCGCCTCGCTCAGAGAACTCTTAAAGGAAGGCATTCCGCCCTTTCCGTCAGCAATTATCTTGGCGAGTTCCGCATCGGGTAACTTCTGGACGGCCGGTGACCGGAGGTCTGGAACGTTCATGCTTTTTCCAACCTCAGAGCCAGCCCCGTTTTCACCGTGACACATCGCGCATTTCGTTCGAAAAGTCGTCTTGGCGGCCGCGCTGTCTTGACCGGCGTGCGCCCGCACGGTCGACGCCGAAAACAATATTATTTCGGCGATGAGTACGATCAGGATTGCGGAGGTGCAGACTTTAGAATCTCGATTCTTCCTGACTGACATAGCTTTTTCCTCGTTTCACAATCTCCCGTTCAAACGGTTTTGTCCTTTGCGCCAAATGCTCAACTCAGGCCGTAATTTGTGATCGGAAGGTCCCGGACTCTTTTGCCCGTCGCGGCATAGATGGCATTGCAGAACGCGGCGATGAAGGGCGGGACACCCGGCTCACCAACACCTGCGGGCGGAGCGTCGCTATCGACGATGTAGACATTCGTCTGCGTAGGAACTTCATTGATTCGAGCTACGGGATAGTCCTGAAAATTCGACTGGTCGATCGCACCCTTGGTCGCCGTAATTTGCCCGCTTCGAGCAACGCTGGTGCCAAAGACCGCAGCACCCTCGAACTGCGCGCGGGTCGCCTCTGGATTTACTACCAAACCTGCATCGAGGGCCGTGTCTACGCGGGGGATGTGCACCTCGCCTTTATCGTTGACTTCGACTTCAACGACGGTGGCCACGTACGTCAAGAAACTACGATGTGCGGCAATTCCGACGCCCGTGCCCTTGCGGTGTTTACGTTTTCCCCACCCAGATTTTTCCGCGACCATCTCCGTGACGCGGCGCAGACGGCCGGTTTCCCAGGGATAGGTTTCCAGGGAGGCTCCATAATTCGGGTAACTCACACCGTTGAAATCGATTGTGCGCGGTGGTCCGATCAGGTCGAGCAGGTAATCGAGCGGATCGCGCCCAGCGGCATGCGCTAGTTCATCTGTGAAAGATTGAACCGCGAACGCGTGATAGATGTTCGCTACCGAGCGTAACCAGCCGATGCGGACGTGCGCTTTCGCCGGGCCATTCTCGATGCGAAGATTTGGTAGGTCGTAGGGAAGGTCCGTCCAGCCCTGCTGCAGATGGGCTGGATCGCCGTAAACGGCATTCACATCAAAAATGGAGGGAATTGGGGGGAAGACCGAGCGTTGTAGCCACGCGGTTGGCTTGCCCTGCGCGTCCACAGCCGCCTTCATGTACATGGACGCGACGGCGTTGTAGTAGTCGAACTTGATGTCGTCCTCGCGGGTCCAGACCACCTTCACAGGCCGGCCCACTTTTTTGGACAAGACGGCCGCTTCCGCAACGTAATCGGGTTTGGACTTGCGGCCGAATCCACCGCCGAGCAGGGTTACGTGACAAATCACGTCGTTCGTTGAAATCCCCAACTCTTTTGAGATGATGTCTTGCACAGCTTGAGGATTCTGCGTTGGCGCCCACGCTGTTACTTTGCCATCTTTGAATTCGGCAACGGCGACCATCGGCTCCATTGCAGCGTGCGCCAGAAGCGGAACATAGTAGTCCGCCTCATGGACCTTCCCACCCTTGGCGAACACCTCGTCGGCGTCACCGACATTGCGCACCACTTTGCATGGCTTGTGGGCGGTCTCTCGTAGTTCGTTCTTGTAGTCAGCAGAGTTGTAGCTTTCGTTTGGCCCGTTATCCCAGGAGATATTCAGCTTCTTTCGGCCTTGAAACGCCGCCCAGGTGTTGTCCGCAATTACGGCGATGCCACCGAGCGGCTGAAATCCCGGTGGAGGCGTGAACGGATCAATGGGAATAGTCCGATGTACACCTGCAACCTTCAAGGCATCCTTGTCGTCGTACGACTTCACTTTGCCGCCCAGAACTGGCGGGCGCTCAATCGAGGCGTAGATCATGCCGTCCATGCGAGTGTCCATGCCGTAGATGGCTTTCCCGGTTACGAGGGCTTCGAGGTCGTAGCTCACTTCACCTTTGCCTATGTACCGCCACGCAGCTTTTGGTTTGAGCTTCAATTGTTCAGCGCTGGGGACTGACAATTTCGCAGCGGCGCTCGCGAGTTCACCGTAACCCGCTTTGCGACCGGTCGAGCGGTGAACAACCGCGTGCAAATCGGTTTCGCATTCCGTCGCCGGAACACCCCACTGTTTCGCCGCAGCTTCAATCAGCATGAATCGCGCAGTTGCTCCAGCAATGCGCATCGCATCGTAGAAAGAGCGAACCGAGTGCGATCCGTCCGTATTTTGGTCACCGTAACGCTTGTCGCCTAACGCCTGCTCGATCTTCACTCGCTTCCAATCTGCGTCCAGTTCATCGGCGAGAACGAGCGGTAGAGTGGTGCGACTTGTGGTACCCATCTCCGAACGAGAGGCCACGATCCATACGGTGCCATCTGGATCAATTCCGAGGTAAACGCTGGGATGTAATGTGGCGTGGTCCGCGTTTGTATCGTGTGGAAGTTTGTCGCCGGGAAAAAGCTTGGAGTGATAACGCACGCCGAGTACTAGCGCACCCGCCGCGATGATGCCCCCCGTCAAAAATCTGCGCCTGCTGACGTTATCGATAGCGGTCATGCCATTTCCTTTGCCGCTGTCTTGATCGCTGCGCGAATCCGTTGATACGTTCCGCAACGACAGATGTTCCCAGACATCGCCTCTTCGATATCGTGGTCAGTAGGCCTCGTCTTGCTGTCCAATAGAGCCACAGCCTGCATGATCTGGCCCACTTGACAATAACCACACTGGGGCACATTGATTTGCATCCAGGCCTTCTGAACGGGATGCAATCCGTTCTTCTCAAGCCCTTCGATCGTCGTGACTTCTTTTCCGGCCGTATCGCCCATCACTGTTACGCAGGATCGCGTGGCTTTCCCGTTCACGTGGACTGTGCACGCACCACAAAGTCCTATCCCGCAGCCGAACTTCGATCCAGTCAGCCCCAAAATGTCGCGCAAATACCAGAGCAGCGGCATTTCAGGAGCGCCATCGAACGACGTCTCAGCTCCGTTTACCTTCAATTGAATCATTGCCACTCCTGCTCCTATCGGGTCCGGCCGGGAAAGACTCCGTCCCGTTAGATCGATTTCCTTCGAGGGCAGGAATCGCCGTCCGCCCTTCGTCCCTAAGTCGCAAATGAGCTTGCTTTTCCATTTGCAGAATCACCGCTGAGAAATCTTGCTCGCTTCCTTGCTCCGATTGCGTGGCGTTAACCTGAAAAGCGGCCTCGGTCGCAGGCATCCGCGCCCCAACGGCAGCCGCGAGGTTGAGAATCAGCCAGAGATCCTTCTTCATGAGCCTTAGCGGAAATTGAGGACTGTAGTCGCCCTTCATCGCTCTCTGCAGCTTTCCCAGATGCGCCGGAGCCACGACTGCGGTCTGGGACAGCACGTCGAGCAAACGATTGCGGTTGAGACCGGCCTTTTCACCGAGTGCTACAGCCTCGGCAATCGCCTGCATCCCGATTCCTAGAAGGGTGTTTACGGCCAGCTTCATCTTCGCGCCCGAGCCGCTCGGCCCCATATAGAAATACTTTCGCGCGATCGCGCGAAAAACGGACTCGGCGGCGTCGAAGTTTGCTTGGTCTCCTCCACCGAACAGGGTCAGAGCTCCCTGTTCGGCAGCCGGAGTGCTCCCCGATATGGTCACGTCGAGGACCCCGACACCATGCTGGAAACCTAATCTCGAGAGCTCCAGCGAAGTCTCCGGATAAACCGTGCTCATGTCGATGATCAGCGAGCCTCGCTGCGCATTGGCGAACGCGCCGTCGGGTCCTCCATAAGTCTTCCGGACAGCTTCATCGTTCGGCAGGCAAGACATCAGGACATCGCAACTGGAGGACAGTTCTGCAAGGCTTTCGGCGACCGTACCGCCAAATCGAATCAGCTCCTCCGGCTTGCTGCGATCCAGATCATAGGCAGTCAGCCGGAAGCCGGATTCGAGCAACCGCTGCGCAATCGGCCGGCCCATGTAGCCGATTCCAACGAACCCGAGCTTGGTTTTTTCTGGCGTGATTGGATTCATGGCGAATTAGCTTCTGAACGGCGCTGGGCGAGTTCAATGGAGTTATTTTCTTACCGCTCCTTGGCGGACGAAGCTGAACATCGGAATTCGGACTCAAAACCAGCGGCGATCGCGCACTTTCGATTCGTCGATGCCGCTCGCGCACCTTGGAAGAAGCACGCGCCGTGCCCTTTTGTGACGAGAGCTCAAGGTGGTGTAAGACATTGGTGCCGAAGAGCATACAAAGGGGAAGCGCGCTGACGAGTCGTCTAATCGGAGGTCTAGATGTCCAATCTCGGACGCCGTGTCAATTGCTTGGAACTTCTTGATGTGTAGCGATATCTAACTGGAAAGCTGCCATCTCTGAGTGCTGAAGCGACTGCGCTATAATCTGCTCCGATTAGGGTTTTGCCAGAACAAGCGACGAGATCCAGGCGAAGCATCCATGGCGCGACGCGGTCGTCCATCGGTAACGATAATATATATGCAATCTGCAAAACTGATTGCGAGATCATGCGAACATCGCTCTAGTACGTGCAGGTGCGCAGTGTCGCAGGGCACAATCGCGATATCGGCCAGATTATTGGCGCAATCCCGGCACATGCCTGGAGCACTCGGCATCGAATCGCATTGCGTCCGCTTGTGGGCTGCCGACAACCCTCCGCGCGGCACTAACTTTTACTTCGCCCTACCCACGAAAGTCGAGGCCCATGAATGACCTCCGCAGGCGCTCCCACGGTGTTCGTCATTGATGACGATGCTGGTGTGCGTGCAGCCATTCAGGGCCTGCTGAAGTCGGTGAGTCTGCGGTCCGAGACCTTCGGCACAGCGCAGGAGTTCTTGCGTAGCAAACGACCGGAGGGTCCAAGTTGCCTTGTTCTTGATGTCAGGCTTCCTGGAATCAACGGTCTGGACTTTCAACGCGAATTGGCTGCCGCCGGGATCCTAATTCCCATCATCTTCGTCACCGGGCATGCAGACATTCCGATGACGGTGAAGGCCATGAAATCCGGTGCGGTGGAGTTCCTGACCAAGCCCTTCCGCGACCAGGACTTGCTGGATGCAATCCACCAGGCATTGGATCGCGACCGGGCAATGCGGCAACAGCAAACTCAGTTGGCCGAGTTGCGAAAGCGTTACGACGGTCTGACCGCACGCGAGCGCGAGGTCATGGGTCTGGTGGTTTCAGGTATGCTCAATAAGCAAATAGCTTCTGAGCTCGGAACAAGCGAGATCACCGTGAAGATTCATCGCGGCCACGCGATGCGGAAGATGCAGGCGGAATCATTGGCGGATTTGGTTAGAATGGCTGCGAAACTAGAGCTTTCGTCTGGCAATAAGTAGCGTAGTTCCGATGATTATATTGCAAAGCCGATCCACACTGGTAATCATCCTCTTTTGGCGCTTTTTCGAGCGCTCCCCCAAAAGTGTAGCTGCGTGCCCCATCGATGCGGTATTAGTTCTCTTATACCAAAGGATAATTGCGCCGGTTCGGGGCATTGCCCTACATTTGCCCTCATGGCCGTTCAGGATATCACCAAACCAGTAGCCATCCTCGATGATGACGACTCAGTACGTAGCGCACTATTGGGCCTGCTCAAAGCCGTCGGCTTGCCGGCACAAGCGTTTGCGTCGGCGGAGGAGTTCCTGAGGTCTGGCCAGCAGCACCGTATTGGGTGTTTGATCGCCGACATCCGAATGCCGGGAATGTCTGGACTCGAACTGCAGGCGAAGCTGAACGCTGAACGTTGCAGGGTTCCGATCATATTCATAACCGCACATGGCGACGCAAAAATGCGAATGCAGGCGTTGAGAGCAGGGGCAGTGGAGTTCCTGGCCAAACCGTTCGACGATGAAGCCCTGCTCGAGAGCGTTCGAGCGGCTCTGGAAACTTGATCCTCGCGAAGAGAACCGTTCACACGGTGCGCCAGGAGGTCCTCAGTGGGAGCTTTGGAAAGATTCGGGCTCGGCGACCAGGACCGCAACCCGCGGAGATTCGAGCAGGTCATTGGCACGAGCGCTGCCCTGGAAGAAGTGCTCGACCAGGTCGAACGTGTCGCGCCAACCTGTTCCACGGTCCTCATCGAGGGTGAAACAGGCACTGGTAAAGAGCTAATCGCACGCGCAGTTCACAACATCAGCGCGCGGTGCGGCCGCCCGTTTACAAAGCTGAATTGTGCTGCTATTCCGTTCGATCTGCTAGAGAGCGAGCTTTTTGGCCATGAGAAGGGCGCGTTTACGGGCGCCATCGCCCAAAAGATCGGTCGTTTCGAGGTAGCCGATAAAGGGACGCTCTTCCTGGACGAAGTGGGCGATATTCCGCTCGCACTTCAACCTAAACTTCTCCGTGTTTTGCAGGAACAGGAGTTTGAACGACTGGGCAGCACTCGGACTCACCAAGTGGACGTGCGGCTCGTGGCTGCAACTCATCGAGATTTGACAGACATGGTGAAACGAGGCCAATTTCGTAGCGACCTCTATTATCGGTTGAATGTGTTTCCGGTGGTCCTACCACCGTTGCGGGCTCGCCGCGAAGACATTCCGGCCCTGGTGGCACACTTTGTCGAAATGTTTAGCCGCAAGATTGGGAAGCAAATTGATCATATTCCTTCCGAAACCATGTCCGCCTTTTGCTCATACGACTGGCCGGGGAATATTCGCGAGCTACAAAATGTGATCGAACGTGCCGTGATACTTTCGAATGATGGAGTGCTTCCTAATCCTCTACCTACGGCACGGGCTCCAGCAGAGGCGCTTCCTTCCCCGCCAACTACTCTGCAGAGTTCCGAACGCAATCTGATACTGCACACTCTCCAGGCTGCGGGTTGGGTGATCGGCGGAGTGAACGGCGCGGCCGCCAAGCTGGGCCTCAAGCGGACGACCCTAATTGCGAAGATGCAGAAGCTTGGGATCTCACGGCCCACGCAGCAGCAGAATATCGATGTGAGCGGTGCGGAGCCCCAGCGCTCCGACTGGAATCATGGAGTTTAGGCGTTCTACGACACTGCCTACCGAATGCCCCCACTGCAAGTCTTCCATCCCATGAATACCTGAGCAAAGTGTCAACTGACTTTGACGTTTGCGACGTCAGGTGTTGAACGGTTCGACGTTTCGCGCGTCGTAACATTGGGCGATTCATAGCTCCAGGTCCTTCCGATGTTCCGATCAGTCTGCATTCCTCCTTAATTCAATCACTTGCAGTTCCAAGCTCCAGGTCGCGCATCTGAGGTCTTCCTGGCACAACGCTTGCTTTCCTTGATCCCGAAGCCAATTCGGCTGGGAGCGAAAGGTCCATGCATTTGCCAAAAGGGAAGTACGGTATCCGCAAAGATATACTTTTTGTTTTCGTGTTGGTTTTCACGGTGGTCTGCCCGTCGTTCACGTCGGCGCAATCCTTATCCTCGACGTTGGTCCCAAACGCAAAATCATCGCGAATCGACCTGAAAGGACTGACCAAAAAGGCGAATTCGGGGAACACCGTAGCACAGTTCAAACTTGCTCACGCCTATCAATTTGGTGAGGGAGTCGATAAAGATCTTTATGAATCGATACGGTGGTATCTCATGGCCGCAAATTACGGCGATTCCTCAGCACAGGCCAACCTCGGGTATATCTACGAGACAGGTCCCGAAGGTGTTAAGGATCTCGCCGAAGCGGCCAAATGGTACACGCGCTCCGCTGTATCTGGAAACCCGGCGGGCGCGCTCAACCTTGGGCTCCTTTATCTCAACGGTCAGGGAGTGAATAAAAGCCTCGACGACGCCGGGCACTGGATCAGGCGTTCAGCGGATGCGGACTTTGCTGAGGGACAGGCAGCGCTCGCCTACTTATATGCTACGGGCCAAGGCGTGCCTCAAGATCCACACGAAGCGCTCAAGCTCGCGCATAAAGCCGCTAAGAAGAACTATCCACAAGCACAAGCAAGTCTAGGGATCGTCTACTCCCAAGGGCTGGGCGTCTTTGCAGACCCAGTGGAAGCCGTGAAGTGGTTTAGAAAAGGCGCCGAAGCGGGTAATCCTACAGCCCAGTACGGACTCGCATTCCTGTATGAGAAGGGCCAAGGTGTGAAGCAAGACACTGCAGAATCTCTACGCTATTACCGGCTTGCTGGTGAAGGCGGATTGAAGCAGGCGCAAGCGGTTCTCGGCGAAATTTACGAGCTTGGTCAAGGGGTCGATATCGACTACGCGCAATCGGTCACGTGGTATCGCCGAGCCATCGACCAGGGTGACACGCGTGCAGCAACACGGTTGGCCGCCATGTTCTTTCAGGCTAAGGGAGTCGATCGGGATATGCAGGAAGCCGTGAAATTGTGGACTTGGGCTGCCGACCGCGAAGACGCGTTCGCGCAATTCGATCTTGCGGAAATGTATGCGACGGGTACGGGTGTCAATCGTGATCTGCCCAAGGCGTACTCCTTGTTTATCCTCGCCGGCAAAAGGCTGGATGTAAGCAAGCAGTTGAGCGAAATAACTTCGAAGATGACTCCAGACGAACTAGCTAAACTGCAATGACAGAATCTCTAGAGTTTCGGGAACTTCGATGCTTGCGACTGGCCCTTCGGGCTTCGCTGGTAATCCTCTTGTCCATGCTCGTGCTGCACGCGGTCGTTTACAAAATGAAACGTGCCTGACATAAGGAATGAATTCTCCTGATTAGGTCGAAGAACGATTCAAAAAGATGTAAGAGGACATCAAACGCATCCCTAGGGGCTCGCTTGAGTTCCTCTAGAAGTGAGGAAGTGATGTTTGAAGTAAAGCAGTGCACGCAATGCGCCCAGGCAATCGATAGTGGAGAACTGTTCGCCAGGTTCAAAAATCCCGTCCCCACTGAACCAGCCCTTTTCTTCCATCATCGCGGCCGGGCAGATTGCTACTGGCAATACCTCCGCGACCAAGTTCTTAAAGTCCAGGGCTACCCGGCCAAGACATTCAGCCCGCAGGTCTAGCGACGGGTCGTCGTTTGAAAACTGCACAAACCGGCTCATAACGAGGTTCGTCGGCCAGAGTTGCCTTATAACCGCAAGTCCTATTCCTTGCGTCATCATTTCGACGCGCGTCGTTGCTACGGCAGTTCAGATTCGCTGATTTGTGGCGTTTCGTGGCGCCTTGAGTCTAATGTGCCGATCGATAGTAGTTGTTTCGACAAAAGCGCGCCCTGTGAGGGGTATCTATGTCAGCGTGCCGTGGAACCAAACATGCATTCAGACTCATGTGCTCGTTGAGTTGTTTGCAATAGGAACGAAGGAACCTGGGGCCGAAGGGGCGACTGCCTACATTGCGAAAAACCTGAACCGAACGCCCGACGTATAGCGGGGAACGATGATGGCTTGGGAGAATCCAGATTTGTCGGAAGATCGAAATGGCGTTGAGGTCTGCCGCACGGAGCACGAATATCAAGCCGACCTGCTCGCGGGTGCGACAGGCGATCTGACTTCCCGTGCATTGGTCGCAACTGTGATATCCGGAGATACCCAGGGAAAGGGGAGCAAAGGCGCGAACGAATCCGTTGCGGGCATCGTCGGCGCAAGCGAGGCTATCCGACGGGTATTGGATCTTGTTCGCACGGTCGCTCCAACCGGTTGCACTGCCCTCATCGAAGGCGAAACCGGGACCGGGAAGGAACTCATCGCGCGCGCCATTCACGAACACAGTGCACGCCGAGATCGTTCTTTTGTAAAACTAAATTGCGCTGCAATTCCCCTGGGGTTACTGGAAAGCGAACTTTTCGGCCACGAGAGAGGCGCTTTCACCGGGGCCGTGGCACGCAAAATAGGGCGTTTCGAAACGGCCGACCGTGGCACCCTCTTTCTGGATGAGATCGGAGATATCCCGCCCGAACTACAGCCAAAGCTACTCCGCGTCCTTCAAGAGGGAGAGTTCGAGAGATTAGGCAGCACACAAACTTTGCGCGTCGACGTACGCCTGGTTGCTGCAACCAACCGCGATCTAGCTACGTTGGTTTCCAAGGAACGGTTTCGCAGCGATCTTTATTACCGCCTCAACGTATTTCCCATATCAGTTCCACCGCTGCGCGATCGTTTAGAGGATATTCCGCTGCTGGTCAGGCACTTCGTCAAAACCTTTGGGGAACGAATGGGCAAGTACATCGACGAAGTTCCCGTTGAGGTAATGCAGTCGCTCGTAAGTCATTCCTGGCCCGGAAATATTCGCGAGCTGCAGAATTTCATCGAGCGGAGCGTAGTCCTCACATCCGGCAACACGCTGCGTCCTCCTCTTGCTGCCTTGCAGCGTGCCGCCGAAGCGGAGCCCCCGGAAGCAATTACTTTGAAGGACGCGGAGCGAAAGCACATTCGCAAGACTCTCGAGCACACTCGCTGGGTTGTAGCCGGTCCCAACGGAGCCGCAGCCCGTTTGGGGATCAAGAGGTCCACGCTTTACTTCCGGATGCAAAAGCTTGGCATCTCACGTTCAAGCAAGGATCACTCTCACGGAGTGCATCTCCCATTGGCTTGACACTCTGGAGAAGCCGTTCGATACCCAGTCAAATAACCGACATCGTTTGGGCCGTCCCCATCCTGACATCTGCTCACCGGGTTGACACCACTCTACGCTAACGCCTGCTGGCGGCCCCTTACTTTCAGTCAGTTACAAACTCAATAGATTGGCAGTCCTGTTGCCTCTCAAGCTGTGTCGCGCGGGGCAATCGAGCTCTTGCAGTGACGCAAACGAGGAGAAATCAGGTAGTCGAGTCCCGATACGAGAAAGACGACAAGTGAACAGGGCGCAACAGCCCAGGAACATGTGCCGGTACGTCGCCAGAAACAACAGGGCAACTAACCTACCGCTGGTTAGCAGAACTGCCTAAACGGGCGCTACCCGGAGAGTAGCTTTGTTTTTTGAAATCTCAAAAGGAGCAATTATGAAAATGCAAAAAATCGCGTTCGTTTTGATTGGGATGATGTTTTTATTCGCAGGCAAGTCGTCAGCACAGCAGGTGAAGACCGATTACGATCACAGCGCAAACTTCGCGCAATACAAGACCTACTCTTGGGAGAAGGTCCAAACGAAAGACCCGCTCCTGGTCGACCGGATCAAGGATGCGGTAAACAGCAGTCTTGTGGCCAAAGGCTGGACGCTGGTTCCCTCGGGGGGCGACGTCGAGGTCTTTGCCATTGAGACGACTCAGAATCAACAAACCTTGGACACGTTTTATAACGGGTTCGGAGGAGGTCGCCGCTGGGGGGGATTCGGTGGATTTGGCGACGCAACCACCACAACCGAGACCTACACGGTGGGGACTCTGGTGGTCGATCTCTTCGAGGCAAAAACCGAGAAATTGATCTGGCGAAGCTCGTCGAGCGATACGCTTTCTGATAAGGCCGACAAGAATACAAAGAACCTCGCCAAAGGCGTGAACAAAATGTTCCAGCATTTTCCTCCCGCCCCGTCGAAGAAACACTAAGGGGCAAGATGAATCGTTGTCTCACGCTTTCACTCGCCATCTTAACCACCCTGAGTACCCTGGCTATTCCGTTGCGCGCGGCGGCAAACGAGCCGCGCGCGGGAACGGCAACCCAGAGCGCGCGAGTTTGGACCAACGACGACCTCGGCGTCGATTTAGTATCGGAGAATTTGCTATGAACATGAAGATATCGAAGCGGGTTTTGACCGTGCTTCTCTGCTGTTTGCTCGTGCAATTCACGGCGCAAGCCGACTCCTACGGGCCCACAGGGCAATCCAACGGACAATCAAACGGGCAATCACCAGCTCCGCCGGCGAAGTCGCCTCAGGAATTGCAGCAACTTGTTGCACCGATCGCGTTGTATCCGGACGCCTTGGTATCGCAGATCCTGGCCGCTTCCACGTATCCAACTCAGATTGTCGAGGCGGAACGCTGGATGCAAAGGCATTCCAATCTGAACGGCGAGGAGCTGGCCAAAGAAGTCGACAAACAGAACTGGGATCCGAGCGTAAAGGCCATGGCGCAGTTTCCCTCCGTTCTTGAAAACATGGACAAGAACCTGTCTTGGACGTCGTCGCTTGGCGAGGCATATGTGACCCAGCCGCAGGATGTGACGGACGCCGTTCAGACGATGCGTGAGGAGGCGCGCAATGCTGGCCATTTGAATAGCAACGAACAGGAGAAGGTAACGACACAAGGGAAGACGATCATCATCGAACCGGCCAACCCTGAGGTCGTCTACGTCCCTGCCTATGATCCTTGGCTAGTGTACGGGGCACCTATCGTTGCTTACCCCGGCTGGTATCCGGTGCCCGGGATTTTTTGGGGCGGCGTAGGCCTTTCCTTCGGTGTTGGATTTGGTATTGGCTTCTTCGGAGGTTTTGGGTGGGGCTGGGGTCACTGGGGCTACGACTGGCATGGCCGTCGAGCATTCTTCGACCATCACGAATTCGTCTCGCACAGCCGAGACTTTGGTCACGATGGGTTCCACCACGCTGATTTCGGCCACGGCCACAGCGATTTCGGCCACGGTAACTTCGGCCACGGCGGCTTTGACCATGGCAGCTCCGGCCACAGCAACTTTAACCACGGTAGCTTCGGCCACGGCAACGCGTCCCACGGAGGTTCGGGTTTTCACGGTCAGTCAGGAGCACACTCCGGTGCCTTCAGTGGTTTTGATCATGGAGGAAATGCCCGAGGTTTTTCCTCCCGCGGCAGGTCGAGCGTTGGAGGAGGTTTCCATGGAGGAGGTTCCCATGGCGGTGGTGGACGACATTAAGGGATCGCCTGTAAGGCCGCGTGAAACCTATTGAGAATTCAAGAATCGAAAGGAACATTATGCTGCAGAGAATTCTAATTTTTGCTCGACATGAACGAAAGACCTTGGCGCGATTTGCTGCGCCCGTTCTATTCGCACTTTCCATCGGATGCTCGTTCGCGCCCATGTTTGCCCAGCAGCCAGGACAGCGGACCTTCCCGTCGACCGAAGATGCCGCTCATGCATTCTTTATCGCCATGCAGGCAGTGGATGACCAAGCTTCTTTGAACATTCTTGGGCCAGCCGCCAAGGAGATTCTCTCGTCCGGCGATCCAAACGAAGATGGGGATGCTCGCATCCGGTTCGTTGTCAGATACGAGCAAATGCATCGATTCGTGACAGAGCCGGACGGAACTGTAACCCTGGTCGTTGGGGCCGAAAACTGGCCATTTCCGATTCCCCTGGTGAACAACCACGGTTCATGGTATTTCGATACACCCGCAGGAAAGGACGAGATCCTGTTCCGGCGCATAGGCAAAAATGAAACGGCCGCCCTGGACGCGTGCCACGAGTTGGTAGAGGCCGAAAAGCAATACTTTGAGGGCTCACCGGCCGGCTTCCCGGACCAATTCGCGCAGAAACTGGTTAGCGACGAAGGTCGGCACAATGGTCTGTACTGGCATGGCGCTTACGACGAATACAACAGCCCCATAAACCCTCTCATCGCCAACGCGGACGGGGAAGCTCTAAAGGACCAGAGCAGCATGAGCCCGGTTCCATTCAATGGCTATTTTTTTCGGGTCCTCACTAGGCAAGGGCCTCATGCACCAGGCGGAGCCAAGAACTATGTCGTGGATGGGAAGATGAGCGCTGGATTCGCCTTCATCGCCTACCCTGCGGAGTACCGCGCCTCGGGCGTAATGACATTTATTGTCGATGAGTCGGGAACCGTTTACGAAAAGGATCTTGGTCCCGAGACGCAGAAGCTGGCAGATGCGATGACCACCTATGATCCGGACTCCACTTGGCACCCGGCGGAATAAGCAAGCAGTTCGGAGTTGCCAATGTCGCGCATTTCTTCTCCTTTACAGACAGCCTTTCTTGCTCTCACTGTCGTAGTGTCCGCAGTTTTCTGCTGGCTCGAGCTGGTGGGGAAACCGTCAGACGTGCTTTCGAATCCTCCGGAACTTCGCGCGCACAACCATACACTTTTCTTAAAGCTGCACGCCGCAATTACGAAGTTCGGCAAAGACTCTTTCTACTTTAACGGCCAACCCAACGCTCCGACTTTGCGCTTGTCGCCGGGGGATCAATTAAAGGTCACTTACATCAACGATCTCCCGAGCAGGCCGAAGGAAAAGTGCCTGATTGGGCCGTGCATGGACATGACAAACTTACACTTTCACGGCTTGACGATTTCTCCCGACGCCCCTCAGGACGACGTCTTGTCCATGATGGCCATGCCTGGACAAACACTCCGATATACGGTGCAGATTCCGAAAGACCACCCACCCGGCTTGTATTGGTATCACACGCATCCCCACGGAGAGAGCTACCAGCAGGTGCTCGACGGTATGTCCGGTGCGCTTGTGATCGAGGGAATACAATCCTATTTTCCAGGGCTGGCCGGCTTGCCAGAGCGCGTCCTCGTTGTGCGCGGCCGTACCGTTGGGACCGACCCTCAATCTGCCGATTTGACACAGCGCGTTGACCTTAGTTCGGACGTTTGTGGTGGGGAACCAGAGATGCCACATGAGGTGATGACGGTGAACGGCTCCGTGCGTCCTCAAATCGAAATTGCTCCCGGGGAGCGGCAGTTCTGGCGCATCGCGAATGCCTCTGCGGACCTCTACGTGGACCTGGAGCTTGAGGGACAAAGCCTTGAGATCGTCGCCATGGATGGCGAGCCCATCGCGCAGCACGATCCTGATCATAGAACGCGTACCGCCCGTCACATGTTGTTACCGCCGGCGGGCCGGCTTGAAGCCATTGTTACTGGCCCTGCGGCCGGAACTGGGCGGCGGCTGATCACCCATTGTGTGGATACCGGGCCTGCGGGTGATCCAAATCCGGCGATGGTCTTGGCTGATATCGTTTCGAGGTTTGCGGCAGGCTCGCCAGAGAAGATTTACGAGAGCTCGCTCAAACCTGATTTCAAAGCCGTGGACCTCGCGGCGGAGGAGAAGACGCCTCCTCGGTTTACCGTTACTTTCACGGAAGACAAGCACGGCTTTTACATTAATGGACAGAAATTCGCGCCGGATGCGGCTCCGATGGTTCGCGCAAAGGTCGGATCCTATCAGCATTGGAGAGTCGTTAACGCCACAGAAGAACTTCATCCGATACACATCCACCAGGTACATTTCCTGGCCTACGCCGAAAACGGTAAGCCGATTGCCGAACCGTTGTGGCTGGACACTGTGAATGTTCCATACGGGGGCACCGTCGATGTGATCATGGATTTCACGGATCCCGTCATCAAAGGAATGTCCGTTTTTCACTGCCACCTCCTCAATCATGAAGACAAAGGGATGATGGCGAAGATTCTATTTGAATGACTGATCTGGCCTGTCCGCATCCCGCTGTTCGATGGCCGACCTCTGCCGAGTTTTACGACCTATCCGAGCCTTCGTTACCGCTCCACCGAAGGAACGGGCCTCCGTACCCGATTTTGGGGCGAGTGTGCGCGGTCGCGTATGCAGACTATCTCGATGAGCCGTTGTCATCGTGAACGCTAGTGTCGTTGTGCTGACAGCGGTTCCATCCCGTTGACACTTCGCTCGTCAGTCTCCCTGCATCTAGCTTTGTTCATCCTTTCTTAAGCGTCCCTGTTTCAACTACTTCCAGATGCCTTCGACCACGTTCCACGGTGGCATCCGGGCTGCATCATCGACGGTCTGCCGCACGAAAACGTGGGAGAGGGAAATCAAATGCGAAGGTTCTTGCCTTGTCTGACCAGCATTCTGTTCGTCGTTGCGCCACTCTTCCCTGAAATGGCAAGTGCATCGGACCAAACCAAAGATGACGACCGCTTGAGAAATTGCGGCTCGGTGCTTAAAGAAATTCTCGACGTTCCTGACAACGTTCCTCAGGACTTGCTCGACAAGGCAGACTGCGTCGTCGTATTTCCCTCCGTCCTAAAGGCCGCATTCATCGTTGGCGGCAGCTACGGGCGGGGCGCGATGTCGTGCCGCAAAGGGGAAGCCTTCAGGGGGCCTTGGGGCGCCCCCACCATGATGGCGCTCGAAGGTGGAAGCTTTGGACTTCAGATCGGCGGAGAAGCTACTGACTTCGTGTTGCTTGTTATGAATGAAAGTGGCGCCAGGGGCATCCTCGCCAGCAAGGTCAAGCTCGGGGGAGATGCTTCCGTAGCTGCGGGCCCGGTCGGCCGTGATGCGTCGGCCGACACGGACGCGAGTCTGCGAGCCGAAATCTTGAGCTACTCAAGAGCGCGTGGCCTGTTTGCCGGCGTCTCCCTGGAAGGCTCGACAATCCGCCCCGACAATGGCGACAACCGCCGTGTGTACGGCAAAAAAATTCCCGCCCGGGATATTGTCCTGTCCGGAACCGTCGCAGTCCCACCAGCAGCAGAGAAATTCGTCTCGACGCTGGATGCCAAGACGCCGAAGCACCGGGAGTAGTCTCGATTTGGTTGGACGTAGTCCGCTCAAAAACCGGACCGGAAATTAGGAGCAGTTGAATTATGTGGATCGTCAGGCTCGCACTAAAGCAGCCGCACACCATCGTTGTGCTCATCATTCTGATTTTCCTACTTGGCGGGTTGGCCATCGTGCGCACGCCCACGGACATTTTCCCGAACATCGATATTCCGGTCGTCAGCATCATTTGGAACTTCAACGGGCTCCCGCCTCAGGAGATGGCCGATAGGATCGTCTCCGTCACGGAGCGTAACCTGACGACTATCGTCGATAACATCTCACACCTGGAGTCGCAGTCGCTTTATGGGATTGCTGTAGTGAAAGTGTTTTTCCAACCTGGGGCGAGTATCGACAGGGCCATTGCCCAGATCACGGCAAGTTCTCAAACACAACTGCGGCAATTGCCGCAGGGCACCACGCCGCCTTTGATCATTACCTACAGCGCGTCCACGGTACCAATCCTGCAGCTAGGACTGTCCGGCAAAGGCATGTCGGAGCAGGCACTGAACGACTATGGTCTGAATTTCATTCGCACGCGGCTGGTGACGGTGCCGGGAGCAGCGGTCCCTTATCCGTACGGAGGAAAACAGCGCGAGGTACAAGTAGACCTGAACACTGCGGCGTTGCAGTCGAAAGGTCTTTCCCCCTTGGACGTCGTCAATGCCATCACTGCTCAGAATTTGATCCTGCCAACGGGCACGTCCAAAATCGGCCTGAAGGAATACGACGTTGACATCCCCAATGCGGCCCCCGAGACGATCGCGCAACTCAACCGCATTCCTATCAAGACGATTGGCAGCACGACCATCTACATCAGCGATGTCGCTTGGGTGCGCGACGGTTTTCCACCGCAAACGAATATCGTGCGTGTGAACGGCCAGCGCGCTTCTCTCTTGACCGTGCAAAAGAGCGGTACTGAGTCGACGCTGAACATCATTGCCGGAATCAAGGCTCTGTTGCCGCAGATCAAGACCACCGTACCGCCGCAGCTGGATATTAAACCGCTGGCGGACCAATCCGTCTTCGTGAAAGGGTCCGTACAGGGGGTGGTGAGAGAAGCGCTCATAGCCGCTTGCCTCACCGCGGTAATGATTCTCGTCTTTCTCGGGAGCTGGCGAAGCACGATCATCATCGCTGTTTCGATACCCCTTGCCATCCTTTGCTCGATCATCCTTTTTAGCGCGCTGGGTGAAACCATCAACATTATGACTTTAGGCGGGCTGGCCTTGGCAGTCGGAATTCTTGTCGATGACGCTACGGTAGAAATCGAGAACATCAATCGAAATATCGCGATGGGAAAGGAAATCGAACAAGCCATCCTCGACGGGGCTCAAGAGATCGCCAAGCCGGCATTTGTGGCCACGCTATCGATCTGTATTGTGTTCCTTCCCATGTTTCTCCTGTCGGGTGTAGCCAAGTTCTTGTTCGTGCCCCTCGGCGAGGCTGTGGTGTTTGCAATGCTGGCCTCCTATATGCTGTCCCGCACGGTGGTTCCGACCATGGCGAAGTGGCTGTTGCGCGGACATGAACACGACGCGGGGAATGCAAAGCCATCAAGAAATCCGCTGGTGCGTTTGCAGGTTCGCTTCGAGAAAGCGTTCGAGCGTCTCCGAGACCGTTACCATGGGGTGCTCGAACGATGCCTGCAGCACCGTCGTGCGTTTTTGATCGCATTCTTTGCCGCATGTCTCGGTTCGTTGGGGTTGATCGTTCCCTGGTTGGGGCAAGACTTCTTCCCAAGCGTCGATAGCGGCTCCTTCAATCTCCACGTGCGCGCCCCAACCGGCACACGTATAGAAGAAACCGCTCGGCTGTGTGACCTCATCGAGCGATCGATTCGGCGGCAGCTCCCACCGGGAGAGATCTCCAACATCATTGACAACATTGGGCTCCCGTATAGCGGCATCAATACGTCTTACAACAACACGGGAACCGTAGGCACCCAAGACGCAGATATCTTGGCCACTTTCGCGGTGAATAACCACCAAACGGCTAAGTACGTTCACGACCTGCGAATTAGCCTAGCGAAAGAATTCCCCGGCGTGACCTTCTCTTTCTTGCCCTCGGACATGGTCACGCAAATTCTGAATTTTGGCTTGCCAGCTCCGATCGACATTCAAGTGGTGGGCAACGATCTACAGGGGAATCAAGTCTTCGCGAATGCCTTGCTTGAACAAGTTAAATACGTATCGGGGATCGCTGACGCGCGCATCCAACAGCCGTTCGATGAACCCTACCTGCACCTGTGGGTGGATCGCACGAAGGCGCAGCAGGTCGGCTTCAATGCGTCATCGATTGCGCAGAACGTATTAATCTCGCTTGGCGGCAGCTTTCAGACCTCTCCAACCTTCTGGGTCGACCCGAAGAATAAAGTCAGCTATCAGATCGCGACGCAAACCCCGCAGTACCGCGTCGACACTCTCCAGGACCTGGCAAATATGCCGATCACAGGACCCAGTCCGGACGCTCCACCCTCGCTACTCGCGAGCTTCGCTTCGATGCAGCGCGGAACGGGCATGGCTGTTGTCTCGCACTATAACATTCAGCCAGTCATCGACATCTTCGGTGCGGTGCAGGGCCGCGACCTGGGCGGCGTATCCAAGGACGTTACACGCATTATCGATCAAAATCGGAGCAAGCTGCCCCGCGGCTCGCAAGTAGTCATGCGCGGGCAAGTGCAGACCATGCGTACCTCGTATGTCGGCCTGCTATCGGGACTGGCTTTCGCCATCATTCTCGTCTACCTGCTGATCGTGGTGAACTTTCAGTCTTGGCTGGACCCTTTCATCATCATTTGTGCGCTGCCGGGAGCGTTGGCGGGAATCGCGTGGTTCTTGTTCGCGACGCACACCACGTTAAGCGTGCCGGCACTCACGGGCACAATCATGTGCATGGGCGTCGCCACTTCCAACAGCATTCTGGTGGTGAGATTCGCCACCGAACAGATGGAAGCGGGCAAAGACCCGCTTGCCGCCGCGCTGCAGGCGGGATTCACGCGCTTCCGCCCGGTGCTGATGACAGCTCTGGCCATGATCATAGGCATGATGCCCATGGCACTGGGGATGGGAGACGGTGGGGAGGAGAATGCTCCCCTCGGCCGTGCCGTGATTGGCGGATTGTTGTTCGCCACGGTGGCCACGCTGTTCTTCGTTCCCACGGTGTACAGCATTCTGCATGGGCTGCGCTATCGGCCCGCGGAGACCAGTACTCAACCATAAGGCTTGGGGGAAAAAGAATTTCAAGGGTGATGCAAATGCAGTCGCAAAAAGATGGACAGATTTCCGCGCAAGAAAGGCAATCGCCTGGCAGTCCAGCAAAGCGTCGATCGCGACGAGGCTGGCTCATCGCGGGCGCAGTTTTTCTAGTTTTCGCCGCAGTTTTGATTTCCGGCATTGTTGAGCGCGTCCACACAAGCGCCGGCCTGCGCGGTGAAACTGCGGACTTGGCGGTGCCCACAGTTTCGGTTGTTGCGCCTCAGCGGGCAGCACCGTCGGAGGAGATTGTGCTGCCGGGAAACGTCCAACCGTTTACGCAGTCACCTATTTTTTCTCGAACGAACGGTTACCTAAAGCATTGGTACTTTGATATAGGAGCGCATGTTAAAAAAGGTCAACTGCTTGCCGTTATTGATAGTCCTGAAGTCGACCAGCAGCTCCAGCAAGCGCGCAGCAATCTGTTAACCGCACAAGCAAATCTTGAGCTGGCTACGATCACCAAAGCCCGCTATCAAGGACTTAAGAAAACCAATGCTGTGTCCCAGCAGGACGTCGACAATGCCGTCGGTACTTATAACGCGAATAAAGCGATTGTCGAAGCAGACCAAGCGGCCGTCGAGCAGTACTCCGCGCTGGTATCTTTTGAAAAGGTTTACGCTCCGTTCGACGGCGTAATTACCGCGCGAAACACAGATATCGGCGATCTGATCAACTCAGGCAGCAATGCCAACGTGAAAACGGACCTCTTCCACATCGCGCAGCCCGGCGTGCTACGCGTGTATGTCAATGTACCTGAAGAGTATTCGCAGGCAACCACGCCGGGCCTGACAGCAGACCTGACATTGGCGGAGTTTCCCGGACGTCAGTTCAAAGGGAAATTGGTGCGCACTGCCGAGGCCATTAACTACACAACGCGCACGCTGCTGGCGGAAGTGGACGTGAATAACCCGTCGGGGCAATTGCTTTCGGGCGCCTATGCTGAAGTCCATTTCAAAGTGCCAGGTCATGTCACCACGTACATTCTGCCGGTAGATACTCTTCTCTTTCGGAAGGAAGGTTTGCGCGTCGCCGTTGTCGAGAACGGGAAAGCGAAGCTGGTTCCGGTAATGCCAGGTCGCGACTTCGGCAACACGATCGAAATCATTTCGGGTCTGCAGGGCAACGAATCAGTCATTTCGAGCCCACCCGATTCCATCGTGACAGGCGAAACAGTGCAGATAGCCCCGCCCCAGGCAACACCGCCCCCGGCAACCGCAGGGGGGAAGCAGTGAATTCTCTCGGTTTTCCACAAACAGAAGCCCTAGTCCGCAAGCGCATCGGGGGCCGCATCTGCGTGCTGGGCATGTTCTTGCTTGCGGGTTGCACTGTTGGACCAAATTACAAACGCCCCGCCGCGGAAGTTCCCCCAGCCTACAAAGAAGTGGGCGACTGGAAAACCGCCCAGCCGAACGATCAGAATCTTCCCGGCAACTGGTGGGAAATGTTTCAGGATCCCCAACTGAATGATCTCGAATCACAGGTCAACGTCTCCAACCAAAACTTGAAGGCGGCCGAAGCCCAATATACGCAGGCTCGCGCAATTCTCCGCTACCAGCGGGCCGATTACTTTCCTACCGTGACCGTGAATCCGTCAGCAACCCGCAACAAATTTTCCGCGAATCGGCAACCCCACAGCGCACAATTCAATGGCGTTAGCTTCACCGACTTACAAATTCCTTTCGAACTCTCTTACCAAGTGGATGTCTGGGGACGTGTGCGCCGCACCGTCGAGTCCTATCGTGCGCAGGCGCAAGCCAGCGCAGCGGACCTGGCAGCGGTAAACCTGTCCATGCATGCCCAATTGGCTCTGGACTATTTCCAGGCCCGCATTCTCGATGCCGAAGAGCGGCTTCTGAATTCAACAGTCACGCAGTATGAACAAGCATTGGAATTGATCACGAACCGGTTTGCAGGAGGGCTTGCTTCCGACCTGGAAGTTCAGCAGGCCACGACGCAACTGGAAACCACGCGCGCACAGGCCATTGACGTTGGTGTGGCCCGCGCGCAGTACGAGCACGCAGTCGCAGTTCTGATCGGCAAGCCTCCCGCATCGTTCAGCCTCGCTCCTCTTCCTCTCACCGCCCCGCCTCCTCCTATTCCGACGGGGCTGCCCTCTGACTTGCTTGAACGGCGGCCCGACATCGCTGCCTCCGAGCGGCTCATGGCCTCTGCCAACGCGCAGATTGGAGTCGCCAAGGCCGCCTATTATCCGCTCGTCAATTTGGCCGCCGCAGGAGGCTTTGAAAGTGGCTCTGTTTCGACCTTGGTATCCGGCCCCAGCATTCTTTGGTCGGCTGGGCCATCCGCGATCTTCACGCTCTTCGACGTAGGCAGGCGCCGCGCTGCCTCAGACCAAGCCATCGCCGCTCACGATCAGGCAGTCGCGAACTATCGCCAAACCGTGCTGACTGGCTTCCAACAAGTGGAAGACAACGTGGCGGCGTTGCGGATTCTCGAGCACGAAGCTGAGGTGCAAGACAAAGCTGTCACCGCAGCCGAGAAATACCTGGATCTTGCCAACACACGTTATAAAGGTGGCGTCACGAGTTACCTGGAGGTGACCACTGCCCAAAGTGCCGCTCTCTCGGACGAACTTACCGCCGTAAATATCCTTGGCCGACGCATGGTCGACGCAGTCACGCTCGTCCAAGCCCTCGGCGGCGGCTGGGATCGCTCCGCCATACCCGACCGCCCCGAATGCTGCGGCAAACTCCCGCACGATTCCAGGTAATCGCCGCCATCCACCTAGCGCCGAGTTCATCTTGCCATCTTCGGCTTTTGGGTCGAAGCTTCAGCTCCGACACAATGGCGCGGCCGCTTACGAACCCTCCGTTTTTAACGTATCGCGGTCGTTCCGGGTAGGGTCGACTACCCGATGAACTCGATAGCCATGGACGCCAGATACGTGATTTGATTGGTTAAGGTGAACTGTCCACAGCGGGGTTCCACTCTCCCCGCGCTGCGCCTCGGCTCATCGGAGGCGTATGCACTTGTCCACCATCCTCATCGTTGACGCTTTTCCTGCTGTTAGAAAAGCCCTCCGGGGCCTACTCGAAACACGGTTGCGCTCGGTCGTGTGCATCGAGGCCAGCAACGGTCTCGATGCCATCGCCAAGACCGAAGTATCCTGCCCAGACTTAGTCATCCTGGATTTGTCCATGCCGGAAATGAATGGATTTGAGGCTGCCACGGTTCTCCACAAGACGATGCCGCAGGTCCCGCTCTTCATGTTTACTTCTCACGATAAGCGCGAAGTCGAGTCGCAGGCGGCATCGGTCGGAATACGGGCCGTGTTTTCCAAGTACACGGGTATTAACGCACTTTTGGCACAAGCGAGCGAGTTATTAAGCGCCTCTCAGGCGCTGGCGTGACGGACCTTCCCTAGCAACGAACGCTTCCGCAAATTGTCTCATCCCGCATCAGGCAAAGACCCTACGGAGAATGCCAATCTTTGCCGGATTCACCGCAAGTTCGTGTTGTACGTAAAATGCCAACTGCGTGCTTTATCCCCAGAAAGCTTATGAAGTACCTATGAATCCCCGCGACAGAATTACGTCCAAGAAAAAGGGCGCCTTCAATGCCCAAGCTTTTCTCGATTCGGCTGGCGTGGCCAGAAAAGTGAGGCACTTTAAGAGAGCAGAGATCATCTTTTCTCAAGGCACCCCCGCCGACAGCATCATGTATATACAAGAAGGCGGTGTGAAGATTACTGCGGTTAGTGAATCAGGCAGAGAGGCGATCATCGCAATCTTGGGAGCCGGCGACTTCTTCGGTGAAGGGTGTTTGGCAGATCAGACGCGTCGCATGGGCAATGCCACAGCGACTATACCTAGCACGGTGTTCGTCATCAGCAAGAAGGAAATGGTAGACGTGCTGCATAAGCATCAGGACTTATCCGACCTCTTCATCAATTTCGTGCTCACCCGGAACATTCGAATCGAGGAGGATTTGGTCGATCAGCTATTCAACTCGACCGAGAAGAGGCTCGCGCGCACCCTTCTGTTGCTTGCCCGCTATGGTCAGCGAGACCAACCTCAGAAGGTACTCCCAAAAATATCGCAAGAGACGCTGGCGGAGATGATTGGCACCACGCGCACGCGGGTCAATTTGTTCATGAACAAGTTCAGGAAGTTGGGTTTTATTAAGTACAACGGCGAAATTCAGATCGATACTTCTCTCCTGGGTGTCGTGCTGCACGATTGACGCAAACCGCGAGGTGCGGCTGCCAGTATGCATCAGCATCCGTGAAAATGGGTGTCGCACCACGATAGCAATGGTGTAAGCCCCTGCGCACGGCCGTGCTGCTGTCGTGTTTATGAGCGATGCGACCTCGCTACGTAATTCCTGCCGCGAGCACGTTCTCGATTGAGCCAGCGTCTCTAGACGGCGTGACGCAAGCGCTCTGCCCTTCAGTAGCCCGGCTCCCAGGGTGGGAAGCGGTCCATAGCCGCAGTCATTCCCGCTCGATCGCCATACGCGAATCACCTCGGCGAGGACGTCTTGCTCCGGCTACTCCAGATCCAGACCTTTATCATTTCCTGTGCTGCCGCTCGATCAGAGCGCCCAACGGCGTCATTCGAATGCCTGGAATTTGGCGGGTAGAGTGAAGTGAAAAGTTGCGCCGCGCGGAGAGTGGTCGGCAGCCCACAAGCGGCCGCCATGTGATTCAACGATCGTGCGGCTGATCCGAAGTCCCATGCCCGTGCCGTGAGGCTTGGTGGTAAAAAACGCATTGAAGATCTGGTCGGCCTGTTGTGGAGGAAGTCCCACGCCGGTATCGGTGACGGACACCAAGAGTTGTTCGTTTTCGGCTAGCTTCGACGTGATGGTAAGTTCCCGCGGCACATCTATATCTTTCATCGCATCGATGGCATTGATCACGAGGTTCATCATGACTTGTTGTAATTGCACGCGATCTCCCATGACCTGGGGAAGATCCGCCGCCAGCTCCGTCCGGACGGATATGTTGTAGGGCATTGTCTCGCTGCGCAAGAGTACGATCATCTCTCGAACGACTTCGTTCAAATCCACAGACTCGCGTTCCGCGGTACCCTTCTTATAGAGCAAGCGGATCCGGCCGATGATTTCCGCCGCGCGCATTGAATCTTTCACGATTCTCATGGCAGCCGCGCGCGCTTCTTCAAGATTTGGGGCGTCGGTAGCGAGCCACCGCATGCAGGTATTAGCATTGGTCACGGCGGCCGCAATTGGTTGATTCACTTCATGAGCCAAAGACGCAGTCAGTTCTCCCATTGTGGTCACCCGGCTCACGTGCGCGAGGTCAGCTTGCGCCTCACGCAGCGCTTCTCCGGCGCGCTTCTGCTCGGTAATATCCTCGCAGGCGATCAAGACAATCGGGCCGTTCACTCGCGGCACTGCTTTGGCCGTTTCACGAACCGAGAGCACCATGCCGTCCTTACGAACCTTGCGGGCTTCCCAGCTTTTGGCCCGGCCGAGGTGCTCCAAGCACAGGGCGATATTTCTTTGGGCCGCTTCTCGATCGGAGTCATAAAAGACGTTGAGCACTGACTTGCCGACTACTTCATCGGCATTATAGCCAAGCTGCTCAGCGCCCAAGGGATTGACAGCTATCACCGTACCGGCAGCATCGACCATGAAGTACATGGTTGGATTATTTTCAAAGACATCGCGCCATTGCTCCTCACTTTGTCGCTGTGCTTCTTCGGCACGCTTGCGGTCTTCGATGTCTATGGCGGTTCCATACCACTTGACGATGTTTCCCAGGTCATCCCGTAACGGCACGTTGCGGATCAGCAACCAGCGATAATCCCCGTCTCTCCCACGCACCCGCACTTCACTCTCCATCGGCTCCCCAGCGGCGAGGGCCGCGCGCCACACGGCGACCTCGCTGGGCAGATCATCGGGATGATGTGTGGAAGCCCATTCCCAGCCCAGTAGCTCCTCGATTGATCGACCCGTAAAGTCTAGGAAGCGTTGGCTGATGAAATCAACGGAGCCGTCAGGCTCACTGCTCCAGACGTATGCGGGAATTGTGTCTATGACTCGCCGGAGCCGATCTTCGCTCTGCTGTAGGGTCGCGTAGAGATCTTGCAGACGCCTGGCGGTGTCGTTGAATACCCGCCCGAGGTGAGCGAGTTCGTCTCTTCCGGTAACGGACACTTCATGTTGAAATTCGCCCCTGGCCAACGCTTTTGAGCCTTCGACCAAACGCGCTAGCGGCTGTGTGATGCTGCGGGTAATGGCCAAGCCGAGCGTCGCAGCGATCAGCAACGTGAAGACAGCGGTCAGCGGCACAACCAGAAAAACCAGGCGTTGCACGCGCTTAATGTTCCGCACGGTTTGCGCCTGCTCTTCGCCGACCTCATGGTCGACGCTTTCGACGAGCGCCGAGGTGAGTGATTTCAGTGGCGTTACTTGGTTCGCCAGACGCAGGCGCACCGCCCTCCAGTCGCCGGAGGTGGCCAGTGTGGTGATGGCCTCCAGCTGCGATGGTAGCGCGCTCTGAACCGCGTGCAGAGTAGGCAGGATGGTCGGATCTCGCTGGAGCTCGAAAGGCGCG
>Ga0209526_10000141_pt1 | contig 41900 bp, 35 predicted proteins | sample JacPinW_OM2H0_M1_FD_188566 | JGI IMG/M metagenome (GOLD analysis project Ga0209526, IMG submission 188566) | Forest soil microbial communities from Algoma, Ontario, Canada - Jack Pine, Ontario site 1_JW_OM2H0_M1 (SPAdes) (version 2) | ecosystem: Environmental > Terrestrial > Soil > Boreal... | reverse complement strand
TTCGTTCTCGGACTGACGAATCAGATCGGCGCCGCTCAGGACGCGAATGGCGCGCCGCGAGACCCTTCACTCGCGTCGTACGTGAGGAGCTTGAAGGAGACCCTGACCCAGACCGTGGACGCCGTCGAGGCTTCGGGACTGAAGCACAACGAGCTATGGAGCTACCGCATCGAGGGGGGACGGCTCGTGCCGGTGCGCTACGCCACGAGCACCGACATCCAACTCTGGAACGTGACGGATCTTGCCGTACAATTCGCGCTGGCGGGGGTGAAATGATGAGAGACGAGGTGCGAGGGATGAGGTGCGCGGCCGGAGCACTCGCTAGGGCGGTAGTGCTTGCTGGGAGATTGGGGGAGATTGGGGGACACCATACACAACTCAGCGTGCCAACTCGCCCCGGAGTCGAGGCGATTGGGTTGGCATGGAGAGTTGCGTATGGTGTCTCCGAATCTAGGTCGGTGGCTGATCGGCCAGCCGGGAGTGGGCGCCGTAGCGAGAGCGGCGACGCTCGATCACGTCCGGGAAAACCGCGGGGCTCTCGACTTGCGCCTCACGCTAGAGGACTTCGCCGAGCTCGACCGCTCTTTTCCGCCGCAGATCCAGCCCCGGCCGGCCGAGCTGCGTTGACGCGCAATTTCGTAAAGGATTGACCGCGCTCCCAAACGGGATGGCGAGCGAAGGACCCCGACGATCCCATCAGTCTGGAAGAACGCCGTAAAAGACAAGCGGCTCCGTGGTTCACGCCAATGGACGTCGCGGCGCGGTTGACGGTCTGCGGGCCGCGAGCATTGAGCGGGGTACCGCGTCTGTTGACTGGTGGTCGCCGCTCGACAGCGATCGCTTGTGCGTGTCCAGTGGAGTGCGCACCCCACTGACCAACCAAGGCGCACGAGCGCCTTGATCATGCGCAGCGCGACGATACTGGCCATCCGGCCCACTCCGGTCGCCTGCTACCGGGAGTGAGCGCGTCTGTGAGCGGATTGGGGGGCGGCGGCGTCGAGCCAAGCCTGGATCGCGTCCCGCGCCATGCGCTTCGCTTCGACGAGCGTGTCTGCCTCAGTAATGCACCCGGGCAACTCGGGAACCTCGATCGTGAAGCCTCCCGCCTCGAGATCCGGGGTAAGGACTGCGCGGTAGCTGCGGCCTTGCACTCGCACACCGATCTCGCGTGCTGCGCTGAGCTCCGTCACGTCGGTGCGAAGGTCCTTCTCGATCGGTTCAACATCGATCGCGATGACGACTTGGCCTTCGGCCGTCGCCTCGATCATCTTCGAGGAGCTTCCCATCAGAGCGAACACGCGGTTCCCCTTCGCGATGAGCCCGAGCGTACTCAGGGGCTGATCCGCATGCTGCTTGAGGTACTCAACCGCGCGCCGGACAGCCTGCAACGACACTCCTGCATCGAGGAGCCGCGCCACCACGCGCAGAGCGACCAGATCCTGGAACGAATATACCCTTCGAGAACCCCGCCCGGCAGCTTGCCGGATCGAGGAGCCGACCAGGCCGGTTCGCGCCCAGTAGTCTAGTTGCCGGTAGGTGACCCCGGTGAGCTTGAGGACGATCGTCGAGCCAAATCCGGCATCGCTCATGGACATCCTAATAACATGCATGTAATCCAAGGACAAGCGTCGTTCGCGACCGATCTTGGAGGTACGCTAGTGGCTGACCGAAGCACCAAGGCCGCGTGGGAGCTACATGTATTCACCCAGTTCGCCAGCCTCGCGGGGCTGCATGTTGTCCCGGATTCGGAAGATGTCCCGTTTGCGCACGGCTCCGGATCTTTCCTTTCTGAGCGGTGCAACGGTCACGCGGGTGTACCTCGATCAGCACGGCGCCGGCTTCTTGCTCGACCTCGGCCCACCGAATGGGATCTACGACTGGCGGGTCAACCAAGTGTTCCACGTGCAGGTCGCCGGTACGTTCACGGAATCGGACCCGGATGACAGCACGTCGATGATGCCCTTCTTCTCCACGCTGGGGAGCACGGTCGAAAAAGCTGCTCTCGACCCCGACGGACGCATTCGGTTCACGCTCGCGGGGAGAATCGAAGTTGAATGTGGCAGCGACCCGTCCTACGAGGCATGGCAGCTCAACGGACCAGGAGGGTTCTTAATCGTTTGTCTCCCTGGCGGCGGCGTTGCAACCTGGGACAACGGGCAAGACTCGAGCTGACACCTCGACGGCCGGTCTGCCGCCTCGTCCGCTCTTTGTCGCTCGCTTCACTCCCTCCCACTCAGCGACCTGACAAGACAGGATTCTTTGGCTGTGGGAGCGTGAGATGGTCGCTTTGTTACCCGGTTGCTACCGCCGGCCGAAAATGCAGGGCACGCGCCAGCAAGCCCGCCGAAAAGAATCCTTCTTCCGGCAACGTGGAATGGCGGGCGCTACTGGATTCGAACCAGTGGCCTTCGGCTTCGGAGTTTGCTCAACCGGTCTCCACAGCCCTCCCCGAAGCACCCCAAATTGCCTCGTCCCGCACGGTTGGCGAAGAGCATCGATCCCAGGCGACCCCACGAATCCCATCGTTTTCGAGAAATTTTGTTACCCGGTTGTTACCAGCTGGCTCTCGGACCGCGGCTTTCCTCTTGACCGTGCGCGAGGTCGCGGCTGAGCTTGGCGTGTGCACCGCAACCGTTTACCGGCTGTTCGATCGCGGCGAGCTGCCGCACGTTCGCATCCTGGACTCGATCCGCGTCGCTCCTCACGATCTGCGACAGTTCATCGAAGCCCGCCGGAAGAACGCCGGCCACGCGTAGCTGGCCTCCCTGAACCCGCTGCCCTATGATTCGAGTCATGAGGCGAGAGGAAGTCCAGCGACGACTCGCGGAACATCGGGCAGGGCTCGAAGGACTCGGGTCCGTTCGCTCGATCTCTTCGGCTCCATCGCGCGCGGCGACTCGGGTGCAGACAGCGATGTGGACCTTCTGGTCGAGTTCGACCGGCCCGTGGGCCTCTTCCAGTTCTTCCGGGTCCAGCGCAGGCTCGAGGCCATCGTCGGGCGACCCGTCGATCTGGTCATGAAGGACGCGATCAAGAGCCAACTGCGCACGCGAATCCTCGCCGAGACGGTCAGTGCCACCTAGGGAGTGGCGCCTCCGCATCGAGGACATCCTGGCTGCGGTCGAGCGGGTGCAGCGGAACCCGACGTCGGCTGATCGACGTGGAGCACCCTCGCTGTCGCCGCATAAGTCAGGCGTTTCGAGGAAATGATCCCGGAGATCCGAGCCGCAAGCTCAGTGTTGCCCTCGCACACCGGTGGCAACAGCCGAAGCCCGCGGTCCACCCCGCGGCGTCGGCGAGCGCCCGGCGGGGGCGTCACCCCCGGAGGACCGGGCCCAAGGGGGTCTCGATTCGAGACCACTGCGCGGCCGGGGGTTCATTTCGCTACCACCCCGGGCGGGGAGGTTCCATCGGCTCGCTCTGGTAGCCAGGACATCCCAGTCTGGCCCGCTTCGTGGAAGGGCCGCCCGGATGGCGCCTGCCGGGCTTACGGAGGTTCGAGCCGCGCCTGCCGTGCAGTGCGGGCGCGCGGCCGGCGTCCGCAGGAGGCGCGAGCCGGAGCGCACCGTCCTGCACGAGGTAGTGCGCGGGCATCTGCAGACGTTCCTCGCCGAGGCGCGCGAGCGCAGCGAGGGCGCCGGCCTCCCCCGCTTCGTCGAGCGCGAGTTCGAGCGCTACCTGGATTGCGGAATCCTGGCGCATGGCTTCGCCCGGGTCCGGTGCGGCGGGTGCAAGCACGAATTCCTGGTGGCGTTCTCGTGCAAGAACCGCGGAGTCTGCCCCTCCTGCAGCGCGCGCCGGATGCACGACACGGCCGCGCACCTGGTCGATGCCGTCTTCCCGCGCGTGTCGGTGCGGCAATGGGTACTCTCGCTCCCGCGCTGGGCGCGCTGGCTGCTTGCGCGGGATGCTCCTCTCGCGAGCCGAGCCCTGGCGATCGCGCTGCGGGCCATCTTCGCCCATTACCGGCGCCTGGAACGAAAGGGACGCTGCGGCGCGGTGACCTTCATTCAGCGCTTTGGGGGGAGCCTCAACTTGAACCTGCACTTCCACTGCGCCGTACCCGACGGGGTGTTCGTCCGCGACGAGACGGGCGTCCTTTTCGTCCCGGCGCGGCCGCCCACGGACGAGGAGGTCCACAAGGTCCTCCTGCGCATCGCGCGGAAGCTGCGCGGGCTGCTCCTGCCGAAACAGCCCGAGGACCCGATCGACGCGCTCGACGCGGGGTATGCCGAGTCGGTCCAGTCGATGCAGATGACGGGCCTCGCCGATCCGCCCCGGCCGAGGCGGTGCTCGGCCTTCATCGAGGGCTTCTCGCTCCACGCCGGGGTGCACCTGCACGCCAACGACCGCGAGGGGCTCGAACACCTCCTCGCCTACGGCGCCCGCGGCCCGATCTCGCTCGAGCGCCTCTCTACGCTGCTGGACGGTCGCATCTGCTACCGGCTGAAGCGCCCCCTGCCCGATGGCCGCTGCGAGCTGTTCTTCACGCCGACCGAGTTCCTGCGCAAGCTCTCGATGCTCATCCCGCCCCCGCGGCGGCACCTGGTACGCTTCCACGGCCTGTTCGCGCCGAATTCCGGCTGGCGCAAGCAGATCGTTCCTGCTTGCCCGACGCCGGTTTCGCCGAGCGCAGAACATGAACCGCCGGGAAGGCCCGAGCCGGATCGGTCGCCGAGAGCCCCGGGACGCATTCCCTGGGCGGAGCTGTTTCGCCGCGTGTTCCGCATCAACGTGCTCCAGTGCGAGCGCTGCGGCGGTGAGATGAAGGTGCTGGCGCTGGTGACTGAGCAGGCCGCGATCAAGAAGATCCTCGAGCACCTCGACCTGCCCTCGACCGGCCCGCCCATCGCGAAGGCGCGCCGCCCTCCGGAATTCGACTTCGTCGCCTGAACGGCCCACCGATTGGTCCCGTCGCGGCGGAGCCTTGCGCCCGCTCCGGGATCGACCGCTGCGCGCCCCTTTGTTTCAGCCAGACGACGCTACCATGGGGGGTCGGAGGGAAGCGGAGTTGACGGAACCTCTACAACCCGGACATAGAACGGGCGGTTGTTCGTCTTGGGGTCTTTGACGAGATGGGCTATCTCAACCTGCGCCCCGAGCAGACCAACATCTTCTTCAAGCTGATGGAGGAGCGCTATCGCCAAAGGGCCACCATCACCACCACGAATCTCGACTATGCCGAGTGGGGCAACTTCCCTCTCTGCTCCACGCGCCCCTGATCGCCTCCGCGCGGTCGGGGGCGCAAGATCACAACCGAGGTCTACGGGCACGTCGTGCCCGGCTTCCTGCGCGACGCCATTGACCAGCTGAAGCTCGGAGATCCGGCGCCGTTTGTTACCCCGTTGTTACCAGCAGCCGAAAATGCGGTCGAGGTGCCGGAAGTCGGCCCACAACACGCCCATGATTCAGAGAGCTTGGAGTGGCGGGCGCTACTGGATTCGAACCAGTGGCCTTCGGCTTCGGAGACCGACGCTCTATCCAACTGAGCTAAGCGCCCGCAGGCGGGCGTGTCTACCCCGCCCGGACTCCCGAGGCAAGGCGATTCACCCCGTCTTGCCGGGAAGCGTGTTCCCGGCAATTTGCGAGCCGAGCTTTCAGTCACCGCGAGCGGAGGAACACCGAACAGATCGACAAGTCGTGCCTCGACAACATCCAGAAAGCCGTCGAGCTTGGACCATGGCACGAGTCACATCCCCGGCCCACGCCGCGTTCGAAATCGGGATCTTCCTCAAGGCACTCAATGGCGCAGCGGAGATCGTGTTGGGCGTGCTCCTCTACCTCGTGCCATCAAGCGCGGTCAGCCACGCGTTGGCGAGGGCCACCCAGCACGAGCTCAGCGAGGATCCGAGCGACTTCATTGCAACGCATCTACTCCGGCTCTCGAAGCAATTCTCAGCGAGCACCCAACTCTTCGCCGCCGCGTATTTGTTGATCCATGGGGTCGTCAAGGTTGCTCTCGTTTGGGCGCTCTACCGCAGAAAACTTTGGGCATACCCAGCGGCGATCGCGATCTTTGCGGCGTTCGCCGTCTATCAGATCTATCGATACTTCGTGTCTTCTTCGCTCGCGATGATCGCGCTGACGGCCCTCGATGCAGTCATCATCGTGCTGACATGGATTGAGTACGGCCGGCTCAGGCGTGAGGAATCTCTTCGCTCGACCTGATCGCGCCAGAAGACGCACGAACGCGCCTCCCGCTCGCAAGCACAACGCTGAGCGGTTGCTCCCCAGCTTGACTTTTGCCGTCTCAGGGAGCGTCGTCGGTGCGGGCGAAACGCGCGAAGAATGATACCGCTGCGTTTCACGCACCGACGCGGAGCGCGCGTTCCGCCTGGGGAGGAAGACCATGAACAAGCTTGGATGGCTCACCGGCTGTATGCTCGCGCTCGCGTGCGCGCACGAGAGCAAGGACGTCGTGCGCGAGAGTGATAGCAAGATGCAAGGCACTGCCGCGGCGAAGACGGACATGCCGCAGCCGGCCTCCACGGCAGATGTCTCCAAGAACGACACCACCGCCGCAGCTCCCGCAGCGACTTCGGTTGCAGCGCCCACGGACGGCAAGATCCCGCTGAGCACGACGCCCGAAGCTGCGGAGCTGTTCCGCCGCGGATACGACGCGCTCTTCACGACGAATATCGATATTGCCCACGGCTTCTACCGGAAGGCGCTCGAACAGGATCCCAAGTTCCTCGCGGCGCAGGTCTTCCTCTACAGCTCAACGGCGGGCACCGAGTCCATGCACAAGGTGGAGGAGGCGACCAAGGCCGGCGCCGGTCTCTCCGAAGCGGAGCGCACTCTGCTCGAGTGGATGAACGCGGGCAAGCACGGGGACTTCAAGACTGATATCGAGAAAGCGACTAGACTGGTCGAGCTCGCACCGAAGGACCCCATCGCGCGCATTGCGCTGGCGGGGGACGACTTCACAGCGCATCGGCTCGACGAGGCGCTGGCGGGGTTCCAGCGGGCCTCGGACCTCGATCCACAACTGGGCGCTCCGTACCTTCAGATGTTCTTCATCTACGACGTGCAGGGAAAGAACGACGACAAAGTGGCAGTGTTGCGCAAGTGGGTGAAGGCGCGCCCGGACGACCCGGCGGCCCAGGCTTGGCTCGCGGGCGGGCTGATGGCCGCGGGCAAGCTCGACGAAGCGGTGGACGCCGCGCAAAAGGCCACAGCGATGCCCAACGCGGGTTGGGATACTTGGCTATTCCGCGCCTACATCAACGAGATGCGCGGCGACTGGCGGGCCGCGCGCGAGGACCTGGCGCACGGTCGCGACCTGGCGGAGTCGGGGGTCAGCCGCGCTACCATCGACGAGCAGATGGCCTTCGTCGATCTGGCCCTGCACAAGTACGACGCGGCCGCCGCTGATCTGGACGCGATGGCCAAGGACGCCGCCGATGGCCAGAACCCGAACGACGTGGTCCGCGCGAACATCAACCTCGCCGTGGTCCAACTCGCTGCCGGGAAATCGGCTGACGCGGTGAAGACCGCGAAGGCGGCGGCCGACCGCATCGCGACGGAGGCGGTCTCCGACGTGGCGCGCGGCTTCCTCTCGCGTGAGGCACTCACCGTGGCGGTTTGGGTAGCTGCAGTGGCGAAGCAGCCCATGCAGGCAGCGGAAGCGCTGGCGCGGCTGGAGAAGGCGTCGCCGGATGCGGACCGGGACGCCTATCAAGCCGACGGACTGGCCTACGCGCGCGGTGAGGTGGCCTGGGCCAAAGGCGACCTGAAAGGCGCTATCGAGCAGCTCAGCAAGTGCATCGGCGAGGACGACCTGTGCCGCTTCCGACTCGCGGCGGCGCAGGAGAAGGCGGATGACAAGGCAGCGGCGGCGGTAACCCGCAAGGCCATCCTTGACGCGCGCCACGGCGGCAAGTTCGCACTGCTCGTCCGCGCCTGGCTGACGGAACCGCCGAAGGCGCCAAAAAAGGTGGCCAGCCGCGAGTAGCGAACACCTACGGGCAGCTTCTCTTCTCGCGTCATGCTGTGCGGGTCGAGAAGCTCAGTCGTCGTCGCACCCCTTGCCGTCGACGATGGACGTGAGCACGCCGGCGGACGCGGACAGCGCGCGGCTGAAACAATGATCCTCGGAGTCGGAGAAGAAGAACCTCTGCGACCCGGACTGTCCCTGCTGGGTCGGGTACGTGTCGGCCCACTCGCCGGCGTTGGAGACGAGGCTGGCAAAGTCGCCGGTAGAATCCACGCGGTTGTATGCCTGCTTCACCTTGCCGATCTGGGACACGAGCCCGCCGGACTGATCGATGTTGACGGTCAAGTCCATCTCCAAAGGCCAGGACATCCGGACACTGGTCTCGCCAGGCCGCCCGCCGCCCTGGACCTTGGTGGTCGAGGAGATGGCGGTGGATTGGCGGATGTTCTGGACGAAGGTCTCGGGCAGGGACTGCGGGGAGACGAACTGCTGCACGTTGGAGAAGTCGATCGTCTGCGCGACCTCCGTCCGGATGCGGCCATGCGACGTCTTGACCCAGCCGGCGACAACGAACTGGCGCGAGGAAGTGGTGGTCACGGTGCCGGTGACCGTTCCGGTCGTCGGATCCCACCGGTCGCGCTGGCCGAGAGCGGCAAGACGAGATCGGCAATCGCGGGGTCCGAGTCGTCCGCGTCCTTGGAGCCGGGATAGAAGGCGATCTGCGCGGTTCCCCAGAGCGAGCTCGTATACGTGCCATTGACGAGGTTGCCGAGCTCCGCCCTTCCCTGCGACGGCACTTTCAAGATTGCGCCGTATTCGGTCAGGTCGCGTTCGATGTGCCACGCGCGCGCCACGGCGCGCGAGGGCTCTGCCGTCGTTCCGAAATACACGTTGACGCCACCGATCCACAGCGTCGCCGTCCGGTCGAACTGACGGCCTGCCTCGACCGAGTAATCCGCCTCGAGAACTACCCTCTGCCATGGGCCCGGGCACGCCGCGGGCGGCGCGTAGGCGAACGACTTCGACGAGAAGTCCGCGAACTTCATGTCCGTGAACAGACGGACGCGGCAGGGGGTCGTCTTCGGGCGAGGCACCGCAGTTGGCGATTCGTCGACGGCCTTGTTCTTTCCGGGTCCGATTTCCGCCAGCCCCGCTCCGCCTGCGGCGATAGGATGGCGGTCCATGGTGCTCGACGAGGACACCTGCTATCGGGCAGCGAGGAGCCGCGACGCGCGGTTCGACGGCCGGTTCTTCACCGCCGTGAAGACCACCGGCGTCTACTGCCGTCCGATCTGCCCTGCGCGCACGCCGCTGCGCAAGAACGTCCGCTTCTTCGTCTGCGCCGCGGCGGCGGAGGAGGCTGGCTTCCGTCCCTGCCGCCGCTGCCGCCCGGATACGGCGCCGGGGACGCCCGCCTGGATCGGCCCCTCGGCGGTCGTTTCCCGCGCGGTCCGCCTGATCGAGCGCGGCGTCCTCGACGAGGCGTCGGTCGACGATCTCGCTGGACGGGTCGGCCTGGGAAGCCGCCAGCTCCGCCGGCTATTCGCCGAGCACCTCGGCACCTCTCCGCTGCTCGTGGCCCGGTCGCGCCGCGCTCATTTCGCCCGCCTGCTGCTCGACGCGACCGCCTGGCCGATGACCCAGGTCGCGCAGGAGGCCGGCTTCCGCAGCCTGCGCCGGTTCAACGAAGTCATGCTGGCCGTGTTCCACCGGACCCCGAGCGAGCTGCGGCGCCGGGGAGGCGCGGACGGCCCGGCCATCACGCTCCGGCTGGCGTACCGGCCGCCGTACGACTGGCCGGCGCTGGTCGCCTTCCTGGGAGCGCGCGCCATTCCGGGATTGGAGGCGGTCGACGCCGGCGGATATCGCCGGGCCGTCGAGAACGGCCGGCTCGAAGTGCGCCCGGACCGCGGGAACGCGCTGGCGCTCACCCTGACGCCGTTCCGACGCGAGCGCGGCGAACTGCTGGAGATCGCCGGACGGGTCCGCCGGATGTTCGACCTCGACGCGGACCCGCTGCAGATCACGGGGGCGCTCGCTGCGGACCCTCTGCTCGGACCGTCGGTGCGCGCCCGCCCCGGTCTGCGGATCCCCGGCGCGTGGGACCCGTTCGAGACTTGCGTCCGCGCGATCCTGGGGCAACAGGTCAGCGTGCGCGCGGCCACGACGTTCGCCGGGCGGCTGGTCGAAGCGTTCGGCGCGCCGAGCCCAGCCCCGGCGGACGGGATCACGCACCTGTTCCCGACGCCGGAGCGACTCGAGTCGGCCGCGCTGGAGAAGATCGGGCTCACTCGCGCCCGCGCCGAGAGCATCCGGTGCGTCGCGCGCTCGGCACAGGTCCTCCGCCAGCGGCCGGAGTCGCTGGAGGGTCTCGTCGATCGGCTCCGCACGCTCCCCGGCGTCGGTCCCTGGACGGCGCACTACCTGGCCATGCGCGCGTTCGGCGAAGTGGACGCGTTCCCCTCCGGAGACCTGGGGCTGCGGAAGGCGGCCCGCGAGCCTTTGCCGGCCGCACTCGAGCAGAGGTCCACGGCGTGGCGACCATGGCGCGCCTACGCCGCGATACACTTGTGGTCGTCCTCTTCGGTCCCGCTGGAGCCCACGCATGATCGAGCTGTCGCGAGTTGATTCGCCTCTGGGAACCGTGACCTTCGCGGTCGGACAGCGCGGACTGCGCGCGCTCGCGCTCGGCGATCGGATGCCGATGTCGTTGCCTTCTCCCGCGCGGGAGGCGAGGCCGCCACCGGAGATCGCCGCCGCGCTGGCAGCCTACTTCGCTGGAGACCTCCGCGCCATCGACGCGATGGACGTCGACCCGGAGGGCACGCCCTTCCAGCAGCGGGTCTGGGCCGCGCTGCGCACCATCCCCGCCGGGACTACCTGGTCGTACGCGGAGCTGGCGCGCGCCGTCGGTCAGCCTGCCGCAACGCGCGCCGTGGGCGCCGCGAACGGCAGGAACCCGATCGCGCTGGTCGTGCCCTGCCACCGGGTGATCGCCTCGGACGGGACGCTGGGTGGGTACGGCGGCGGGCTGGAGATGAAACGGTGGCTGCTTCGTCACGAGCACAGCTGGCCCGCCCCTGCATTCCGTACCCGATCCTGACCAGGCATTCTCCCGCGGAAATCCAGCTTCCTGTCCGTGCAGCCGCCTTGCGATCCCCCGCACGCTGGCGCTGATCGATGGGTGTTCTGATCAAGAGCTGCAGCGTCGTGGCGTGTTCGAGGGCTGCGGCGCAGTCACGCTGGCCGGCCTCATCCAGTACCTCTGCAGCCACGACCAGCAGCACCTGGCCTGCCTGCACTGGCTGCTGGGTCGAATCGCATCGTCGTAGGCTGTTCTGGCCGAGAGCGAGATGATGTGGAGTCCGTTCGCGTCGACGCGCTGGCGAATAGCCTGCACAAGGCAGGACCCGTTGAACGGCCGCTTTGATCGTCCCATGACAGGGGATGTCGAAGGACTGTGCAGCGTTCGTGCGCACGGGCAACGGAACGCTCCGGTCCAGACACATCCCAGACTGGCACGGACCGTGAAAAGGGCGCTCAATCGTGCCGCTCGCGCCGGGGTCGTCGGAAGAGGAGAAACTCGATGGTCTATGACGTCGCCGTGGTCGGAGGTGGCCCTGCGGGAGCGAGCGCTGCACTGTTCGCTGCCAAGGCCGGGAAGAAGACGCTTCTCATCGATGCCGACAAGGGAATGACCAGGCGCGCGATGGTCTACAACTTCTATGGCGTGCCGGAGATCCGAGGCCCCGATCTGGTGGACACCGGGCATCGGCAGGCGGCGCATTTCGGCGCCGAGCTGATCAAGGCAGCCGTGACGGACGTGAAAAAGACGGAAGACGGCTTCCGGCTGATGACCGAGCAGGGCGACTTCAATGCCCAGTACGTGATCCTCGCCACCGGCGCCACGGCCGACCTGGCCACAAAGATCGGCCTCGAGAGCAGGCCTGCGACCGAGCCGCGCATCAAGACCGTCCTGGTCGTCGACCCCGCGGGGCGGACGAACATCCCGGGGATCTGGGCGGCGGGAACCGTGGCGGGCGTGAGCGTTCATGTCGCCGTGACCGCCGGCGACGGTGCCCGGGTGGCCATCAATGTGATCAGCCAGATCAACGGCGCCCGTTGGGTGGACCACGATGTACTGAAGCCCTGACCCGGTCAGGCCAACTACACCTTCCTCAACCACGCGAGCCGCGAACCATGAACAAGCCGGGAACGATGAAGGCCGTCCAGCTCGACGCGCCTGGCCCGCCCCAAGCGCTGCACTTGCGCGACCTGCCCATGCCTCAACCGGGTGCGGGATGGGTCCGCATCCGTGTCGAGGCTTTCGGACTGAACCGTTCCGAGCTCCACCTGCGCCTGGGACTCGCCGAAGGCGTCACCTTCCCCCGCGTGCCGGGCATCGAATGCGCCGGCGTCGTCGATTCCGCTCCGGGCACCTCGTTCCGCCCGGGCCAGCAAGTGGTCGCGATGATGGGCGGCATGGGCCGCGTCTTCGACGGGGGCTACGCCCAGTATACGGTGGTGCCCGCGTCGCAAGTGATCCCGATCCGCACCGACCTGCCGTGGGAAGTGGTCGGCGCACTCCCCGAGATGCTGCAGACGGCCTACGGGTCGTTGACCGTCGGACTCGATCTGCAGCGCGGACACAGCCTGCTCATCCGAGGCGGGACCTCCTCGGTCGGGCTCGCCGCCGCCGCCCTGGCACGCGAGATGGGGGCGACGGTTCTCGCCACCACTCGCCGGCGTGAACAACTCGCTTCGCTGGCGGAGCGCGGCATCGACCACCCGATCCTCGACGGCGGCGAGATCGCGCCGCAGGTGCGCGCACTGTTTCCCCAGGGCGTCGACGCAACTCTCGAGCTGGTCGGCGCGCCTACGCTGAAGGACTCGCTACGGGCCACCCGGATCCACGGCACCGTCTGCTCCACCGGGATGGTCTCGAACCAGTGGATCGTGCCGGACTTCTACCCCATCGGCTACATCCCCAGCGGCGTGCGTCTCACCGGCTACGGCGGCGACGCCGGCGACCTGCCGAAGGCAGTGCTTCAGCGCTACCTCGACGCGGTCGCCGCCGGACGATTCTCGGTGCCGATCCATCAGATTTACGAGCTGGAGCAGATCCAGGAGGCACACGCCACCATGGAGAAGAACGAGGCGGTGGGCAAGCTCGTCGTCCGCGTCCGTCATCCTTCCCAGGCACGGCGCTGAACTACGTTACAAAGGCATCAGCGCATAGCCTTCATTCTCGAGGACGGTGATGGTGGTCAGGGCAGACAAGGCCAGGGTGACGTTGGGTGCGATCCATTCATACTGAAAGTGATGCTCCGCCATCGCCTGGCCGCAGACGGCGACGTCGGTTCCCGCTGCGCCCAGCTTGCGGATGATTTCCAGATTCGGGTTATCGACACCGAATTGCTGCTTGTAGTGTGAGTTATCGAGCGCGACAGCCGTGGCCGCCCCATGCAACACCGCCACGAACTTCAGATGGTCGAGCGGCGTGCCGGCCGACGCGTAGAGGTTGACGGCGCGCGCGACCTGGTCCAATGAGGGACTCACCTCGCCAGGCTTGCCCCCGGCCTTGGTCACGGAAAACACGATTTTGTAGATCGCTGCCTTCTGCGGCTGATAGGCCGCCTCAGGCAATGGATGCATTTTTCCGACGCCGGTCAGGGCGGGCGTCTGCCAGAAATCCGGCGGAGCCCCGGTACCACCCTCGCCGGGGGCCGCGCCGGCCGCAAACACGCCAATGCAAAGTACTGCAGCGTGGATGAACTTCATGATGGTTTTTCAGGATGCCGTGGGCGGAAAAGGGTTGCGCGAAAGGTGCCTCAACGGGTCGTCGTTGTGCACGGTGCTCACCCTTCGATCACCCTGTTGTCGAATCGATCAGAGAGAACCCCGAAGAGCCGAGAGAATCATGGAGGCGCACCGATGCTCGGTGCGTCTTGCCGATCCCTGGGGCTGGCATCGCCCTTGCGAGCCGCACGCAATTGCCAGCAAGAGTCGACCATGCCAAATCTCGCCTCCCCTGCCCTCTCTCCCGATCCTCTTCGGCGCCCCTGCGCAGTCCCAACGACTGCTTCCTCGGACGAGGGACCGATAACCGAGGGTCCGTCGCTCCTCTCCCGCCCCATCCGGATCAAGCCAGGCAGGCCTACGAACACCGCGGGCATGGAAGGTATCTGGTGAACCGGCGGGGATTCTTGCAACTCCTTGGTGCTACCGGCGCTGCAACACTGACGTCTTCCTGCAATCGAATCCAGTCCGTGGTGGGGACTCCATCGAGTCCGCCCAACCTCATTCGATTCCCGGAAAAGACAGAGATGATCTTGCTCACCGATCGGCCTCCACAGTTGGAAACCCCGCTCCACTATTTTCGACAGGACCTCACGCCGAACGAAGCCTTCTTCGTTCGGTGGCACCTGGAAGGGATCCCGGCTTCCGTGGATCTTCGCACATTTCGGCTCAACGTCAGCGGCCACGTCCGGAAGCCCTTGCAGCTGAGCGTGGACGACCTTCGCTCGCAGTTCGATCGGGTGTCCATCATCGCGGTCAATCAATGCTCCGGCAATTCTCGTAGCTTCTTCGAGCCTCGCATCCCAGGCGGCCAGTGGAAGAATGGCGCAGTCGGCAACGCTAAATGGACGGGCGTTCCGGTGAGGTCGATCCTCGATCGCGCCCAGGTGAATTCAGGCGCGGTGGACGTCTCGTTCAGTGGTCTTGACTCGCCGCCTTTGCCTTCCGTGGCCTGGTTCGCCAAGGCCCTTTCGATCGACCACGCACGGGATGGGGAGGTGATGATCGCCTACGCCATGAACGACCGACCGTTGCCCATGGTCAACGGCTTTCCCCTGCGTCTCGTCGTGCCTGGCTGGTATGGGACCTACTGGGTAAAAGCTCTCAGTAACGTCACCGTGCTGCCTCAGGTCTTCAGCAACTTCTGGACGGACAAAGCGTATCGCATCCCCAACGCCCCCAACGGCACCGAATCTCCACAGCATCTGGCCAGGGACACCATTCCCATCAATCGATTCAACGTGCGCTCCATCATCGTTCGCCCCGAGCCCAATGAGATCTGGCATCCAGGACGCCCAAATGAAATCCAGGGTATCGCTTTCGATTCTGGCCACGGCATTACACGAGTAGACGTCTCGACCGACGGGGGCGCCACCTGGAAACAGGCTCGCCTGGACCCGGAGATCGGGAAGTACTCGTGGCGGCGATGGCGGGCGAGCTGGACGCCGGAACGGCGCGGGCAATATCGACTCATGGCTCGTGCGGCAAATGCGATCGGGGAGACCCAGAGCACGGAACAGTGGAACCGCAGCGGATTCATGTGGAATGTGATCGAGCGGGTCGACTTGAAGGTGGAGTAAGCAACCCGTGACGCTGAACACGAGAAGAGTCGTTCTGTCGATGGGACTTGCGGCGCTCATCGTCGGATGTGGACAACGCTCAAGAACATCCGGGGAGGCAACACACGACATCGCCCCTGTGGACTCTGCGCCCATCCGAAGTCCACAACCGCAGAACCCTGTTCATACCATCGCCCTGCCCCATGACGAACCCTTGCTTCCGCCAGGTCCCGGTCATGAGGAGTTCGCGACAGCCTGCGTCGTCTGCCATTCCCCGCGGTACGTCACCATGCAGCCGCCGTTCACGCGCTCGGCCTGGCTCGGTGAAGTCAACAAGATGAAAGACGTCTACGGCGCGCACATTTCCGATGAGCAGGTTCCACGGATTGTCGATTATCTGGTGTCCATCAACGGAACGCCGGATCGCGAAGGCACTTCCACGGCAGCACGATATGGCGAATAAGGTCAAAGACGGTCGAGAGACGCTCGCGCGTGGACCGATCGGGCTGGTGGGCTTCGTCCTGCTTCTGGGCACGCTGCTGGCTTGGTGGGGAACGCGCGACGATCGGCATCTGTTTGGGGAGTCGCCGCGCAAACCGGTTGGCGCGCCCGAGTTGTGCCTTCCTCCGAACATACAAGTCGGGATGTTGGCCCGAGGTTCTCAAATCGAGCAGCGGCACTGCGCGGGTTGCCACGACATGTTCTCACGATCCACCGGGCCCAGTTACCAGGAAGTCGTGATGTTCTACCAGCACCACTCGTCGGACCGGGGGGGAGCACCAGACTTGCTCTCCCGATTGTCGTCAGCGATCGCCCACCCGCAGCCGGGATGGGGCACTTTTCCACCCGGCCCCGCTCAGGTGGATCTCCCGCTCGAGGACCGGGTTGCGGTTGCGAGTTGGATGTTGAGCAATTTCGATCAGAGAACTGCGAGCGAAGGTACGGGGCGATGACGACTCCTTCAGAAACACCCTCTCGCGGAGTGGAACAGCGGGATACCCAACCTGACCTTGGAGTTCCATCGATCGAAGATGGCCTGATCCGCGGCCACGTCCTGGCATCGTTCGCCACGCTGCTCATCTCGGTTGCCTTTGGCATCATCGTGGCCACCAAGCTCAATCTACCCTCCTTCCTCGGTGGACATGCCTGGCTGACCTGGGGAAGGCTTCGCTACAACCACACCCAGGGGATATTCTTCGGCTGGCTCGGCAACGCATTCCTTGCCTTCCTCTATTACGCTGTCCCACGCCTCGCAAATCGGCCGGTACTGAGCCGGAAGCTGGGATGGCTCCTCTTCTGGATCTGGAATTGTGCGGTGGTGCTCCCCGGCTGGGTACTCGTCGCCGCCGGCTTCAGCCAGCCACTTGAATGGGCCGAGTTTCCGCTGGTGGTGGACGCTTTCGTCGTCCTCGCCTTCATTTTGATGGTCTTCGAGTTCGTCCTGCCTTTCCTCAGAGCCCGGCTCTCTGACCTCTATGTCAGCGCCTGGTACATCATCGGCGGCATCATCTTCACGATGCTCGCTTACCCGGTCGGGAATATCGTGCCCGAGCTCGTTCCCGGTGCGCGAGGCGCAGCCTTCAGTGGTCTCTGGATTCACGACGCTGTCGGCCTGTACGTGACGCCCTTTGCGCTCGCGATCGCCTATTACGTGATTCCCGCGACCACGCGTCGTGCCATCTTCAGCCACTTCCTCTCCATGGTGGGGTTCTGGCTGCTCTTCTTCATGTATCCCCTGAATGGAACTCACCACTACGTGTACTCGGCGATCCCGATGGATGCGCAGAAAGGCGCCATCGTCGCCTCTGCCTACCTGGGGATGGACGTGATTCTAGTGGTCACCAACCTCTTGCTCTCGCTCCGCGGGAGCAGCGGAACCGTGGGGAGGGACGTGCCGCTCCGCTTCGTCTGGTTTGGCGTCGTCTCCTACTTGCTGGTGAGCCTGCAGGGGTCGGTACAGGCGTTGATGCCCGTCAATCGATTCATCCACTTTACCGACTGGGTCATCGGCCACTCCCATTTCGCAATGATCGGGTTCGCAGGTTTCATTGCGCTTGGAGGTATCGCCCACCTTTGGCAGCGCATCCCCGGAACACGCTACAACGAGCGCACGATGAATTGGTCCTTCTGGCTTCTTGCGGTGGGACTGACGTTGATGGTCGCCGATCTCACCATCGCGGGCTTGGTAGAAGGCCAGGTCTGGGCGTCGAGCGCACCATGGATCGAGTCCGTCCGTGCCGTTGCGAGTTACTGGTTGGTCCGTACATTCTCAGGGCTACCGATCCTGGCGGGCCTTGTCCTGTTCGGGACTTCACTCGTCTCCCGGCCAGGCCCGTCGTTAGCCACAACTCCCGTGGCCAGCCGCGAAGCTTCGGAGGGCGTCCCCGCACTCGAGGGCCACCCATCGATTTCGCGCGAGCCCTCTTTTACCGGCCGGGTCCGCTTTGCGCATGTCGTCATTTTCGGCGCGGGTGTGGGCTTTTTCGCGCTTTCGTTTCTTGTGCTCGCGATCCTCCCGGGCAGGGAACTGGAGAAGAGCATTGAGCAGGTGGCCCCGGTCACCATGCCGGCGCTCACCGCCTCCGAACAGAGGGGCAGAGTCGTCTATGGACGCGAGGGGTGCGCTTACTGTCACACGCAGCAGATCCGATCTCTCGCCGACGACGTGCGCCGCTTCGGCGCGCCAACCGAGGCCTGGGAGACCAAGTACGACTACCCGCAACTGTGGGGCACTCGCCGCATCGGGCCGGATCTGGCGCGCGAGTTCAACGTTCGTCCCCGCGACTGGCAACTCACTCATCTCTACGATCCCCGGCTGGTGGTGCAGGATTCCGTGATGCCTCCGTACTCCTGGCTGTTCAATGGGAGTCCGAATCGGCCCACACAGGAAGCGCTCGATGTGGTTGCCTATCTCGAGACCCTGGGCCGTGCTCGACAGCTGTCCGGTCTCGAGCGACAGGCGCTGGGGTCAAGCGTCCAGCCCGGGACAGCCGATATGGCAATGGCAGGCGAGCCCTCAGCCAGGGCCACTCCTCCCACTGTTCCGATCGGCATGACGGGAGGATACAGTCTCAGCGCACCTGTTCTGCACCCTGCGTCGGACCCGGACGACTTACAGGAGGAAGTGAGCCGCGGCGGAGCCCTGTTCGCTGCGAATTGCGCCTCGTGCCACGGTTCTGTAGGAGTGGGCGATGGTAAAGCTTCAGCGAGTCTGCTCCCAAAGCCGGCAAACCTGACTGCGGCGCGATTCTCCGATGAACGATTGAGCAGCGTGCTCTGGAATGGAGTCGCAGGGTCCTCCATGCCGCCCTGGCGCCAGCTCCCCACCGAAGACTTGCGCGCTCTTGTCGCGTACATCCAGAGCTTGCACGTTCCGAGCGCCCTGTCATCCACGCAAGGAGCTACGAGTCTGAACGAGGGCGAGTCCCTGTTTGCCGCGAACTGCGCCAGTTGCCACGGAGCCAGGGGAGCCGGTAACGGGCCTGTAGCGGGTGCCCTCGCTCCACAGCCCACCAACTTTCACCTGAAGAAACCTGACTGGGAGAGAGTCTTGGAGGTATTGGCAAATGGCCTGCCGGGAACCGCAATGCCGCCGTGGAAGAGCCAGCTCAGCGTAGACCAGCGGTACGCCCTGGCGGAATTCGTGCGCTCTCTGTACGGCTCATCACGGGAAAGCTCGGGAGAATGATCAATCTAATCGTGATCGTGGTCTCAGCCATGATGCTCGGCCTGCTCATGGGCTGGTGGCGTTGGCCAGCGTTCCGCGCCTGGATTGAGGCGCCGAAATACTCGATGCTTCGCCAGGAACGCCGCTTCGACGACCGGAACGCTACACCTCGCAGCCTTGATCCGAGGGAAGTGTAGGCAGGGGCAAGGCGATTCACCCTGCCTTGCCGGCGGGAAGCGCCGCAGGCACGCTGGGCAGCTTGCGCCCGGTATCCGCGAAGCGTTGCGACTGCAGCAGCCCCATTCGCGCGGCCCGATACTCCAGCGCCGTTCCCAGGACTCCAAGCCCGTACTTCACGCTGCGCCGGAAGTTGATCGACGACGCTTCCGGAAAGTACCGGGCCGGGCAGGAGATCTCTCCGATGTGGAACCCGAACCAGATCGCCTGCGCCAGCATCTGGTTGTCGAAGACGAAGTCATCGCTGTTCTCCTCCAGCGGCAGCGTCTCCAGGAGCTTCCGCGAGAACGCGCGGTAGCCGGTGTGGTACTCGGCGAGCTTGTATCCGAGCAACAGATTTTCGGTGGCCGTCAGGAACCGGTTCGCCGCGTACTTCCAGACCGGCATTCCACCCGCCAGCGCTCCCACACCCAGGATGCGCGATCCCAGCACCGCGTCGAAGTGTCCGCTGGCGATCATGCCCGCCATCGCGGGCAGGAGGCGCGGCGAGTACTGGTAGTCCGGATGGAGCATCACCACGATGTCCGCGCCGCGCCGGAGCGCTTCCGCATAGCAGGTCTTCTGGTTTCCCCCGTACCCGCGGTTCTTCTCGTGCACGAGGACGTGCAATCCCAGCTCGCGGGAGACGCGCACGGTGTCGTCCTTGGACTCGTCGTCGACCAGGATCAGATCGTCGGCGACGCTCCGGTCGATCTCCGCCACCGTCCTGCGCACCGTCTTCTCGGCGTTGTACGCCGGCATCACCACGCAAACGCGCTTCCCTGCGATCATCCCGTCTCCCGTGCGGCAGGGGCCGCCGACGCCGCCGCGAGGAGGCCCGAGCAGAGCCACCAGTAATTGCAGAACGACTGCTTGTTCCAGATTAGCACGGCGGCCCAGGCCGCGGCGGCGGTGGCGCAGGCCAGCGGGAGGTCCGGGTGGCGACGGAGGCAGAAGGCGAGGACGCCTGCGCCGAGCGCCAGCCCCGCGAGTGCGAACGGCTGCACCGCGGGCCCGAACAGGCGCGCCGCGAAGGGCGCAAGCGAAAGCGAGTCCATGCGGAAGGGCTGCAGGAGCTGGAAGCGGATGACGCTGCGCCAGAAGCCTGCGGGATCGCCGATTGCGAAGGGGGCGAGCACGGCGATCACGACTGTCGCGGCGACCCAGAGGCCACGGCGGCGGGGCATGGAGAGTGCCAGGGGGACCACGAAGAGGACCGCATACTGCTTGCTCGCCGCCAGCAGTCCGAGCGCAGCGCCGGAGAGGGCCCAGTGCGCGCCGCGCACGATCGCGTAGACCGAGAGAGCGAAGCAGAAGAGGACCAGCGGCTCCGTCCAGGCCTGCTCGACCACGAGCAGCGTGCGAGGCTGGAAGAGCACCAGCGCCGCCGCCAGCTCGCCAAGCTTGCCCGGGGCCGCGCGCGCGATGAGCCACGCCGCGCCGATCATCGAGGCAAGCAGCGCGTAGCGCACGTCGCCGAAAGCGGCAAAAGCCGGCGCTTCGGCGAGGAAGGTCAGGGGCGGATAGGGATATGCCACCACGCGGCCCGCCTGCCTGAGCTCGGGCGCGTACCAGGCCAGCGCCATCGGGCCATAGATGTCCTGGTACGACACCGAATAGGGATTCGCCCCGTGCAGCACCGCATCGGCCGCGCCCTGTTGGAACACCCAGACATCGATCCAGGGCTTGGGGCTGGCGCGGATCACCAGAAGGCCCATCGCCGCGAAGCAGGCCAGCAGCAGAGGAAATCGCGCGCGGATCAGCGACGGGCGCAGATGCCAGAGGTAAGCGGAAAGGACCGCCAGCGCGATCAGCGCGAGCCAGCGAAAGCCGCCCTGGAGCGCGCCCGGGTCCGCATAGAAGGTGGGATTCGTGAACAGATGGCAGGCGAGCCCCGCCGCGCAACCGACTCCGAGCAACGCCTGCGGCAGCACCGCCTCGCGCACGGGGACGACCCGCTTCCGCCAAGCGGCGCCGATCACCGCGGCCACGGTCGCCAGCGTCACCAGCGCCACGGCGCGCGGATCGTACTGACCACTCGAAATCTGCAGCGCCAGCGCGATGGTCACCGCCGCCAGCGCCAGCAGCGCCGCGGGACCGATCACTTCGATCCCATCCGGACGATGAGCTCGTACTCCTCGGTCCCGACGGGCTGGACGGAGAGGCGCTGCCCGCGCTGCACCAGCGGCATCTTCGCCAACGCTTTCGTCCGCCGGATCTCCTCCAGGGAAACCGACCGGGGAAGCTTCCGCACCGCCTTCACGTCCACCTGGTACCAGCGCGGCGCGGCGGGCGTGCTCTCCGGATCGTAGTGATCGTCCTTGGCGTCGAACTGCGTCGGATCGGGATAACCCGCCCTCACCACCTCGGCGAGGCCGGCGACCGCCGGCGGGTCCGCGCTGGAGTGGTAGATGAGCACGCGGTCGCCCTCCTCCATCTGATCGCGGAGGAAGTTGCGCGCCTGGTAATTGCGGATCCCGTTCCAGCCGGTGGTCTGCTTCGGCGCCTGGAGCAGGTCGTCGAACGAGAATACGCCCGGCTCGGTCTTCAGGAGCCAGTGGCGCATCAGTTGCTCTTGGCGCGCCCCTGGGGTGCGGCGGCGAACGCCCAGCCCTTCTCCTTCTGCCACTGCAGCTCGTCGTCGACGGTGAAGGTCAGATACCAGGGCCGCAGAGGTAGGACGTTCCGGCGCCCGTCGACGAAGATCGCCGGCGTACTCTCCACCCCGGCGGCCATCCCTTCGCGGCGGTTCTTCTCCACCTGCGCGTCGAATTTGCCGGCGTACACCTGCTTCAGCATGTCCTCGCCGTCGAGTCCGACCTGCTTGGCATAGGCCTTGAGGTTTTCGTCCTCGAGCGTCTCCTGGTTCGCGAACAGGAGCGCGTTCAGCTCCCAGAACTTGCCCTTGCCGCGCGCATACTCCGCGCAAGCAGCGGCCACGCGAGCACGAGGGTGCTGGGCGAAGGGAAAATACTTGGAGCACAGGCGCGCCTGTCCCTTGCGGTCCTGCTCGACCAGGTGTTCCAGCGGGGCGAGCGCGGCGGCGCAGTGCGGGCACTGGTAATCGCTGAACTCGACAAAGGTCACCGGACCCTTCCCCAGCGTCGGGCAATTCTCGGCGTTCACCGGAGCGCGCTCCGACCTCGCGAAGGATGCGTAATAGCTCTCCACCAGCTGCACGATGGAGGACGCGGGCACTCCCTCGCTCGACAGCTGCTTCACCAGCGCGGCCATGCGCACGGCGTGCGGGTCCTGCTGGCCGGCCGCGAGGCATCGGGCCAGGGTGTCCTGGCAGCCGGCGTAGTTGAAGACCTCGGTGGCCACCGCCACGAACACGCCGCGCTGGGCGTCGGTGAGCCCCGACAGCTCGGCGCGCGGCACGATGTTGCGCGCCTGGTCGGCGGTGACCGGACTGGGGTTCGCCTGGGCCAGGGAAGCGGTTGCGGCCAGACAGAGGAAGGCTGCGATACGCATGGCGAGCTTATATAGCGCAGAGCCGCGTGCCGGTCCTGCTAAAGGAAAGCAGGCGGAACCTCGGCCGGAATTCAGCGCCCCAGGAGGCGCCGGGCGCGCGCCAGCGCCTGCCTGGCCTCGCTCACACCCAGGGCGAGCGTGGAGCCGAGGTAGACGACCCCGAAGAGACCGAGCACGATGATCGCCCGCGGGATGGGGTGCACCGCAGGCAGCGCCAGCTTCGCCACGAGCCCCACGCCCACCGCCGCTGCGGTGGAGGCCCAGAGCCGGGGGAGCAGACCCTTGGGCAGACGGCAGTCCCCGATGCGCTCGGCGAGGCCGCGGCGCAGGAGCGCAAATTCGATCCACCCCGCGATGCCCGCGCTGCCCGTGAGACCCAGTGCGCCGGAGCGCGGCGGCAAATGCAGCAGGCCCGGCAGGTACAGCGCCCCGAAGACCCCGAGGCCAGCCGTGAGCAGCACGCGAACCGTGGCGTACCGCAGGGGCGTGCGCGTGTCGCGCAGGGCGTAGAACGCGCTCGAGTACAGCCGCCCCATGGTGGCGGCGAGCAGGCCTACCGTGCTGCCGATCAGGAAGTACCAGACGTATTGCGTATCGTCGGCGCTGAAGTTTCCGGTCTGGAAGAGCGCGGCGCAGATCACGTCGCCGAGCAGCAGGAATGCGGCGACGGTGGGGACCACCGGAAAGGCGATGGCGCGCAGGCCCGCCTCCGTCTGCGCGTGCAGCTTGTCGCGCGCTTCCGCCTCCGCGGACATCGAAGGAAGCGCCGCCGCGCTGACCGACATTCCGAAGAGCGAGACCGGCAGCAGGTAGATGGTCTGCGCGTAGCCGAACGCTGCCACCGTCCCGCTCGACATGAAGCTCGCGATCAGCATGTCGACGTACGCGGAGAGCTGTACGACCCCGCGCCCGGCGACCACCGGAAGGAAGTTGCGGACCACCTCCTTGACGTGCGGGTCGCCCCGTCCGAGCGAGATCCGGGTACCCTTTCCCAGCAGCCGCAGGACGTGTGGAAGCTGCACCAGGAGTTGGAGCGCGCCGCCGGCCACCGCGCCCCACGCCGCCCAGACGGCGATGCGGGCCTGATCGCCCGGCGGTCCAGCATGGGCTCCGAGGACGAGCGCCACGATGATCGCCGCGCTCCAGACGACCGGAGCGGCATAGCTGAGGAAGAAACGGTGATGGCTGTTCAGGACCCCGATGCAGAACGCCGAGAGGACCAGGAGCGAGATGCCGGGAAAGAAGATCCGCACCAGCACGATGGCCAGTGCGCGAGTCTCGCCGGTGAAGCCGGGAGCGATCAGGTCGACCAGCCAGGGACTGGCGGCGACTCCGATCAATGCCAGGGCGCCGGTGACGAGCGAAAGCAGGCCGGCCACGCCGCCCGCCACGCTGCGCGCCTTCGCGTCCTCGCCGCGTGCCCGCAGGGCCGCGTACACCGGGATGAAGCTCGCCGAGAGCACGCCTTCCCCGAGCAGGTTCTGCAGGAAGTTCGGAATGCGCAGGGCGGCGGTGTACGCGTCCGCCGCGGGCGAGGTCGCGAGGTAGTACCCGAGGACGCGCTGCCGAATCAGCCCGGCCAGACGACTGAGCAGGATTCCGGCCGCGACCAGCCAGGCCGCGCCTCCACTGCTCGGCGTCTGCGTCTGCGGAGCGGGCGCTGCCGGAGTCGCCTCGACAGCCTCGGTCACACCGGGAGGATACGCGACGCGACCTCGCAGGGGGTGGGAAAACGGTCTTCTTCCGGGTCACCCCAGCGGCGAGCACTTCACCGGGTTGGCGGTGGTGACGGTGTTGTTTTCGACGTGGCAGTCGCCGATGACTGCCTTCTCGTCCACCACGCCCTTCACCCGGACGCCCTGAGTCTGCGGCGGCCCCTGCCAGTCGACGCTCACGGGCTCTGAGTCGCCGGGCTGCAGCATCCGCGTGGTCTTTGTCTGGCCGATGTGCGCCGTCTGGCCATTCTCGAGCACGGCATAGAAGTCCACGGTCACCCCGGGCTTCGCCGCAATCGCGCCGCCGTTGTAGACCACCGCGCTGGCCTTCGCCGGACCGGTGCGGCAGGTGGACATGTCGACGTCGATCGCGCAGAGCGACAGGTCGGGCGAGCTGAACATGCCCTGCCCCTGCACGTTCTGCCGGTAGCTGTTCGACTGGTCCTTTGCCCAGGAGCTCGGCTCCGGGAACGGCAGCGTGCCGTCCAGGTTCACGTTGGTGACGTGGTACGTGTGCTCGTTCCAGACGCTGCGCGTGTTGACCCATTTGTCGCTGGGCGAGCGCAGGGCCTTCAACCCGACGTAGCGATGTACCGCGGTGCTGGGCCAGTTCTTGTCGCACTGCTCGAACTGGCAGATGTTGTTGTTCGGCACCAGGATCTTCGCGCGCCCGGTGCCGTCGATGTCGGCCACGATGGGCATCTCGTACGCGGTGCAGCTGAAGTTCGGCTCCTTGATCAGCTGCTGGCCCGACTTGCCGTCGAGCACGTGGAAGAAGCACTGGTCGGAGTAGACCACCATCGCCTGGCCCTTCCCTTCGAAGTCGAAGACGGAGCTGCCGGTGTTGGCGGAGCAGTCGAAGGTGGGCGAGCTCCAGATCCAGCCCTTTCCGGGCTTCCAGACCGAATAGGCGCTCTGGGAGGCCACGCCGATCTCCGGCATTCCGTCTCCGTCGAAATCGGCGATGGTCGGCGCGCCGCCCGGGTTGTAGTCGATCCCACAGATGTAGCCGTTGATGGGCAGCGGAATGGGGGTGAGCAGCAGCCCGCCCGTCCAGTCGTGGATGCGCAGGTAGCCCTGGCTCACCACCGCGACCTGCGGGTGCGGATCCTCGGGCTTGAGGCCCATCAAGGACCCGTACGCCGCGAAGTTCGCCACGGCGGGAAACCCCTCGGGGCAGAGAGGGCCGACGCCGCCCGCGCAGGGCTGATTGCGCGGCATCTTCACGCCGTCGCCGAACATTGCCTTGCAGGAATATCCGGTCGGTGAGGCGGCGTCCTTGATCAGCTTGTAGGCCTGGTTGCCCGTGACGACCTCCGGGACGCCGTCCAGATCAAGGTCCGCGACGGCGCTCAGCGTCCCGTCGCCGTTGCCGCCGACGGCCCCGCCCACGTTCGTCTGCGGGCAGAGCGTCTTGCCAGTGGCGCCGTCGAAGACCCCGTTGCCCACCACCACCTGGGCCGGACCCGAAGGCCCGAGCATCCTCGCGATCGCTGGCGCGCCCCACCACAGCTGGGCCTCGCGCGTCACCCAGAGGAGCCGCCCGTCGCTGCCGAACGCGATCAGGCCCCCGTGCTGGTGCGAGCTCTTCGGATCCGGAACGCGCGGCGGCTCGTCCTGCGTATCCCAGCCGCCGGTGATGAAGCAGGTCTCGCCGGTGCCCATGCAGTCGCCGGCGGCGATGCCGGAGTTGCCGTTGACGCTCAGCTCCATGTGGCTCCACATGTCCTTGGGCGCCGTCCACAGCGGCGTGCCGTCGGAGCCGCGCACAGCCCGCATCACGCCCTGCACCTCCAGAATCTGCGAGCCCTGCTCGCCGGTCAGGTGCTCCGGGAACGCGTTGAAGACAACGGCGGGTTCCTTGTCCTTCGCGTGCAGCCGCATCACCACCGGCGTGCTCATCACCTGGACATAGTCCGGGTACTCGAGGTCGGCGCGGAACGAATCGGCCGGAGAGGCCGCGTCAGGTCCGAGCGGCGTCGTCCACGGCCACCACCACGCATGCTCGGGTGGCTCGAAGGAGCCGTGGGGGATGAAGATGCAGGCCGGATCGGCCTGCTTGCATTGCGCGCTGGCCGGAATGCATTGGCCGTTGCTGCAGAAGTTCCCGGGTGGACAGCTCAGGTTGGCGCAGGCGGTGGGCTGCGTCACCGGCTGTGCCGCTCTACACGTGCCGGTGTCGAGCTGGCAGACCCCGTCTCCGCAGTCGGCGTCCTGGGTGCAGCGCCCGGCCCCGCCGGGTCCGATGCTGCAGTCCTCCACCTGGGGATCGCAGTTCAGCAGCGGCGACTTCTTGTCCACGCAAGCCAGCAGGCACACTGCCAAGATCGCGAACTTCCCCCGCCCCATCCCGCACCTCCCCCAGCCTGCCGGCAAGGTGGGGAGCAGGCTCTCGGGAGGCAAGCTGCCGGGCGTCCGCCAGGAAACACTCCAGGTTGTCGCTTGACGATTCCAGCCAGGGCATCTATCCACGCGAACCCCGCGTTGACACTGCTGGTGGTGCCAGCGATCTTCGCCAGGGTGAAGAAGCGGTCGTCTGTACGGTTGCTCCGGCGCAAGCGGCCGGAAAGCCGGTCCTGGTTTCCGCCGAGCCTCCCGACGAGGCGGCTGCGGCGCGGGTGGTGAACGGGTAAGCACATGAACAGTGTGTGGAAGAGGGCGCTGCTTCTCGCAGCGGGGGTGGCGGGTGTTTCGTTCGCGGGAACGGCTCAGCAGCAACAGCCCACGGAAATGGCGCCGCCCCCACGGGTGGAGGCGGGCCCGCAGCGGAGGAAGGTATCGCTGAGGGAAGCGCTGCAACTCGCCGCCCAGCAAGGGCCGGACGTTGCGGCTGCGCGGGCGCTGGCGGCCATCACCCAGGCGGGCGTGCAGCGCGCGTGGACGACGTGGCAGCCGGACATCGTGGCGACCGGCACGTACGATCACACGAATGCGCCATCGACGATTCCGGCAGGCGCCTTGGGTATTGATCCGGCGACCGGGAGGCCCTCCCCAGCGGTTGTGCTGGTGGCCCCGAACAGCCGGTACGGCACTTTCCAGATCACGCAGCCCTTCCTGACCCCTCAAGGGTTGTTCCTGCCCGGCATTGCGAACGCCTTTGCAGAAGCGGCGGCGCGCAACGCCGACGAGACGCGCGAGCAGGTGCTGCTCAGCGTCGCGCGGTCCTATCTCGGCTTGCAGGGCCTGGCGGGATTGCTGGAAGCGGCGCGCGAGGCCGAGAAAGTGGCGCTCCGCCGCGAACACGACGCCCGCGCGCGAATCGCGGCTGGCACCGACGTCGAGCTCGCCCTGTTGCGCGCCCAGACCGAGACGGCGCAGGCCCGTGCGCAGATCGCGGGCCTGCAGGGCCAGATCGACGCCACCCTGCCGGTCCTGGAGGCGCTGGTCGGAGAACCGGTCGAGCCACAGGCCGCGCGCATCGAGGATCTGGGCGCGGCAGGCGAAGAGAGCGCCAGCCCGTGGGAAAACGCGTACTCGGTGAAGAGCGCCATCGCCCAGGCGGGCGCGGCGCGGAAATCGGTACGGCTGGACCAGTTCCTCTGGCTCCCCAGCATCTCGGGGGTGGCGAAGGAGAACTACAGCTCGAATGGCGGGTTCGCGGAGAAGCACTGGACGAACGACCTGATCATCAACATCAGCGTCCCGCTGTACGACCGCGGGATCAGGTACGCGCTGCTCAGCGAGGATCGAGCGCGGCTTGCCCAGTCGCAGGCGCAGCTCGCGGTGATCCGGGCGAGGGCGCGCTCGACCTGGATCGCCTCGCGGGCAAACCTGATCGCGGCACAGGCGGTGCTGCAGCAGAACGTCGCCCAGTACCAGGTCGCGGCGCGCGCCCAGGTGCAGGTCGATGCGTCGTACCGTGCCGGAGTGGCCACCTCGCTGGACCTTTCGGACGCGGACCAGAAGAAGTTCGCGGCGCAGAGCGCGGCGGCTCAGTCGCGAGCCGATCTGGAGATGCGGCGGGCGGAGATGGCGGCGGCCGAGGGAAGGCTGTTCGAGGCGTCCCGCTGAAGCCGCCGATCAGGAGAGACTGGCAACGAGCCGCTTCAGCGCGGAGCGCCCGGCCTCGAGTACCGGCGCGCCGTCTCCGACCAGAAGCGCATCGAACTCCAGCATGGCTAGCCGCCGCAGCGATTCGATGAGCGCTCGCTTGTCGTCGATGACGGCGTCCGGGAGCAGCGCGCACTCGCCGGGAGGCTTTCCAACGCACGCGTCGCCGACGAAGAGGATGCGCCGCTCGGGCCAGTGGAGCGCCACCTCGCCAGGAGACTTGCCCTGGGCGTCGACCACAACCAGCGGCCCGACGCGATCGCCGGGGCGCAGCTCGTCGTCGACGGTGGTCCCCTTCCCGCGCGCAAATGCGGCATCGGCGGGATGGAGGGCGATCCGCGCCCCAGTGCGCTCCTTCACCCGCATGCTGGCGCGGAAATGATTGCGGTTGGTCAGGAGCACGCGCGCCACGCCCTCCTCCGAGAGCTCCTCGAGCACCTCGTTCGGCATCTCCGCAGGGTCGATGCAGAGGTTCCCTTGAGGATGGCGCACCAGCCACCCGTTGAAATCGTACCCGTGCCGGGCGGAGTACCACGGCCAGGTGAGGATGCCGGGCAGGATCTCGCGCATCCCGCTCGCCTACACCCGGAAAGGCCCTTTGGGAAGACCATGCAGGCGAGACCCCTACGATGCATAGGGGTCCGCCGAATCTCGCGGGTTCCGCGGCCTGAAGGCCGCGGGCGTGGCGTCTTCCGCTATAAGACGCCGCTCCATGTTCGAGGTCCTCCGCCACCGCGCCTTCCGCTGGATCTGGATCGGCGCCCTGGTCAGCAACGTGGGCAACTGGATGGAGGCGGTGGCGCAGAGCTGGCTCGTCCAGCAGCAGACCAACTCCCCATTCATGGTGGAGCTGCTCGCCGCGAGCGAGTTCGTTCCCCACGCGGTCCTGATGCTCGCCGCCGGCTGGCTGGCCGATCACTACGACCGCCGCAAGCTGCTGCTCCTCGGACAGATCGCCATGATGGTCCTGGGCGCGGTGCTGGCTGTCGCGGCCCACCTGGGTTGGGCGACTCCCTGGGTGATCATCGCGCTCTCCTTCGCCGAGGGCGCGGCCTGGGCGACGGTGACGCCGTCCTGGCAGGCGATCGTCCCCGCGCTGGTGCCCCGCGAGGAGCTGCCCGCCGCGATCGCCCTGAACTCCGCGCAGTTCAATACCGCCCGGCTGCTGGGCCCGATGATCGCGGGAGCCCTGCTGTCCACGGCGAGCGCGGCGTTCGTGTTCGACCTGAACGTCCTCAGCTTTGTCGGCATCGTGGCGGTGCTGGCCGTCATCAAGGTGCCCAGGGCGGAGCTGGCCGCGGCGCACACCTCGGGAGGCGAGCTGGTCCAATCCGGGGGCGTCAAGACCGCCCTGCGCTGGGCGCTGCACGAGCCTGGCCCGCGACGGATCATCCTCGGCGTCTTCGCCTTTTCGCTCCTCGCCGCGCCGGTGCAGGGGCTGCTTCCCACCATGGCCGACCAGGTGCTGCAAGTGGGCGCGCACGGGTATGGAGTGCTGCTCTCCTGCCTCGGAGCGGGAGCGATCGTCGGCGCGCTGACGCTCGCGCGACTGCCGCGCGGTTACCCTCGCCACCACCTCATCCCGCTCTCGATGCTCGCTTTCGCGCTCTGCGCTCTGGTGTACGGCGTCTCGCGCTGGCCGCTCTTGTCGGGCGCCGCGCTCGCCATCGGCGGGGTCTTCTGGGTCTGGTCGCTCGCTTCCTCGAGCACGGCGATGCAGCTCCTGGTGCCGGAGGGCTTGCGTGGCAGGGCGATGAGCGTCCTCGCGCTCGCGACCACCGGACCCCTTCCGCTCGGACACCTTCTCGGCGGCACCGTCGCGCACGCGTTTGGAATCCGCGCCGGCGTGCTGGGAAGCTGCGGCGCCCTGGCGGCCTTCGCGGCCTGGAGCGCATGGGCGCGGGAGCCGGCCGTCGATGCGATGGAGCTGCCCCCGCCCACACCGCGCGGCTTCCGCGCCGCGGTGTGGGAAGCCTTGACTGCGGCCTCGCACAGGGCGCAGGTAGGCGAGCCGCGTGCAGCGGAGCCTCTGGAGGACTAGATGACCGACGAGCAGCGCGAGATCTGGGAGCTGGTCCGGCGCATCAACCGGGCCTGGACTTCGGGCGCGGCGCACGAGGTGGCGGAGCTGTTCGACGCGGCCGCGGTGGTGATCGCGCCCGGTCTCCAGGGGCGGGTGGAAGGACGCGACGCCATCGTGCGCAGCTTCGAGGACTACATCCACCACGCTCGAACGCACTCCTTCGAGGAAGAAGAGCACTCGGTCGACGTGTTCGGCGACCTCGCGGTGGTCACCTACCGATTCGCCATCCGGTACACGTTGAATACCGAGGACGGGGAACGCGACGAGACCGGACAGGAGGTGCTGGTGCTGCGGCGCGGACCGTCCGGGTGGAAGGCGATCTGGCGCACCCAAGTCCCGGGTTGAAGGTGGAGGTCGCCATGCGAGCGATGGTCCTGGTCGAGCCGCGACGGCCCCTGGAGCTCCGCGAGCTCGCTGATCCGCGACCGCAGCCCGGGCAGGTGCTGCTGCGTGTGCGCGCCTGCGGCGTCTGCCGCACCGACCTGCACGTCGCCGACGGAGAGCTGCCAGATCCGAAGCTGCCGCTGGTGCTCGGGCACGAGATCGTCGGGATCGTGGAGGAAGGTGGCAGCCGCCTGGCGAAGGGAACACGCGCCGGCGTTCCCTGGCTGGGCTGGACCTGCGGCGAATGCGTCTGGTGCCGCTCCGGCCGCGAGAACCTCTGCGACCGGGCGCGATTCACCGGATACCAGCTCGACGGCGGCTATGCCGGGTTTGCCGTCGCCGACGAGCGCTACTGCTTCCCGCTGCCGGAGCGCTATCCGGATGCGGAGGCAGCGCCGCTCCTTTGCGCCGGGCTGATCGGCTACCGTTCGCTGCGGATGGCCGGCGATCCACGCCGGCTCGGGCTCTACGGATTCGGGGCTGCCGCGCATCTCGTTGCGCAGGTGGCGCGAGCGGAGGGCCGCGAGGTCTACGCGTTCACCTCGCCGGGCGACCTGGACGCGCAGCGCCTCGCCCTCGAGCTCGGCGCCGTGTGGGCTGGCTCGTCGCTCGAGCTGCCTCCGGCCCCCCTCGACGCGGCGATCCTCTTCGCGCCCGTGGGTGCGCTGGTCCCGCAAGCGCTGCGCGCGGTCCGCAAGGCGGGCGTCGTGGTCTGCGGCGGGATCCACATGAGCGACATCCCGTCGTTTCCGTACCGGCTGCTGTGGGAAGAGCGGGTAGTGCGCAGCGTGGCGAATCTCACGCGGCGCGACGCCGAGGAGTTCCTCGCCCTCGCCGCCCGCGTGCCGCTGGAGGTCCGGGTCAAGCCCCAGCCGCTGGAGCGGGCGAACGAGGTCCTGACTGCGCTCAGGGCCGGGGCCATCGTCGGCGCGGCAGCGCTGGTGCCGTGAGGGCGACACTGCCGTGCTCGCAAGGGATGCCGCAGCGCGGCAGAGTTGATAGGAAGGCGCCATGGCTCAGACGACTCTCTCCGAGCAGACCCTGCGCGACCTCGCGGCGCGGCTGAAGGCGCAGCACGACGCGTTTGCCCGGCAGTACCCCGGCGAGTCGGGGACGCGGCAGCCGGTGCACACCGTTTATGGCGGCTCGCACCTGTTCAAGAGCGACACCACCAAGAAGCTGGGCGACCTCGCGCTCAAGACGCTGAACCAGTACGCGCCGAGCGCCTCCACGTTCGCGGAGGCCATCGGCATCGACCCCGGCGTCGCCGAGACCGTCTACGCCCGCGTGCAGGAGAAGCTGAAGCGCGAGGCGGTGGAGGACTTCCGCATCGACTTCGAGGACGGTTACGGCATCCGCGACGACGCGGAGGAGGACGGACACGCCGCGCAGTCCGCGCAGGAGTGCGGGAAGGGACTGAAGAACGGCACGCTCAGCCCGTTCATCGGGATCCGGATCAAGTCGCTGAGCGGAGAGCTGGCAGGGAGAGCGCTGCGCACGCTGGACCTCTTCATCACCAGCCTGGGCGGGAAGCTGCCGCCGAACTTCGTCGTCACGCTCCCGAAGATCACCGCGCCCGAGCAGGTGTCGGCGCTGGTCACGGCCTTCGAGGCGCTGGAACCGAAGCTCGGCTTCGCCAAGGGATCGCTGAAGCTCGAGTGCATGGTCGAGACCACGCAGTCCATCCTCGATCACCACGGCACCTCGATGCTTCCGAAGTTGCTCCAGGCCGCGCAGGGCCGGATGACCGGGGCGCACTTCGGGACCTACGACTACACGGCATCGTGCGACATCACGGCCGCGTACCAGGCGATGCGCCACCCCGCCTGCGACTTTGCCAAGCACATGATGAAGGTGGCGTACGCGGGCACCGGCGTGTTCCTGTCCGACGGCGCCACCACCACCATGCCGGTCGCGCCGCACAAGGGCGAGTCGCTGACCGAGGACCAGAAGCGCGAGAACGCGCGCGCGGTGCACTCCGCCTGGCGTCTTCATGCCGACGACGCCCGCCACTCGCTCGTCAACGGGTTCTACCAGGGTTGGGACCTGCATCCGGGGCAGCTCCCCAGCCGTTACGGCACCGTTTACGCCTTCTTCCTCCGCAGCCTTCCGGCGACCAGCGAGCGGCTGAAGAACTTCATCAGCAAGGCCGCGCAGGCAACGCTGCACGGCGACACCTTCGACGACGCCGCCACCGGCCAGGGATTGCTCAACTTCTTCCTGCGCGGCGTGAACTGCGGCGCACTGACCGAGCAGGAGGCGCTGGCGACCGGGCTGACGATCGACGAGCTCCGCAGCCGCTCATTTCTCAAGATCCTCAACAACCGCAGGACCGGCGCTCAGAAGGCGTAACCGAGAGCCTCAAGGTCAAGCTACCGTCGGTCCCAGCCCGCCGCGCGCGACGAGCCAGTCGCGAACCGCTTGCCCCGTGCCGAGCGGCCAGGGACGGAGCTTGTCGGGCGGAACCGCCTTCACGCCCGCGATCTCGTCGCCGATCACGATCTCGCCATGCCCGCGCACGTGGTAGGCGAGGATCACCTGGTTCATCTCGGAGAACGGATAAGCGCCGATGAACGAGACGATCTCGCCCTTCAGACCCACTTCCTCCTTCACTTCGCGGAGAACGCCTTCCTCGGGCGATTCGCCCTTCTCCAGGAAGCCGGAGACCAGGCCGTACCATTTCTCCGGCCAGCCCTTGTTGCGCACCAAGAGGACCGTGTCTCCGTGCTCGAGGAGGGCGGCAACCACCGGTGCCGGGTTGTCGTAGAACACGTAGCCGCACGACTCGCTCGAGCAGACGAGCCGCGTGCGGTCGCCCATCTCGCGGCCCACGAGCGGGCTGGCGCAGGATGGGCAGAACTTCATTCGCGATGGCACAGAGGTTCCGTGCCAAACTGGGGCCAACCTGTCAATCCCGGCTGATCTGATGGTCGGCGACCTTTCGCAGCTTGCCGACCAGGTCAGGTGAGCTTGGCTGGCCGGACACATGGGCACAGGCGGAGCCGGGCGAGGCGCGTTATGGATGTCCGGTGATCCCGATCCGCGACACCATCCGTTCGCGCACGGCCCCGGTGGTCACCGTCGCGCTCATCATCGTCAACGTGCTGGTGTTCCTGCACGAGATCGCTCTCGGGCCTTACGTGGAGCGCTTCGTCCATGCCTACGGCTTGATCCCACGGCGCCTGGTGTACTGGCCGGGCGACCCCCTCGATCCCCTGCGCTTCCTGCCGCTCCTCACCAGCATGTTCTGGCACGGGGGCTGGCTGCACCTGATCGGCAACATGCTCTACCTCTGGATCTTCGGCGACAACGTGGAGGATCGCCTCGGCCACCTCCGGTTCCTGCTCTTCTACGTGGCGGCCGGCGCCGCGGCCGGGCTCACGCACGTGGCGCTCAGTCCGGCTTCCACGCTGCCGACCGTGGGTGCTTCGGGAGCCATCGCCGGGGTGCTGGGCGCATACCTGGTCACCTTCCCCCGCGCTCGCGTCCTCACCCTGATCCCGATCATCATCATCCCGTGGTTCGTCGAGATTCCGGCGTTCGTCTATCTGGTGCTCTGGTTCGTGATGCAGCTGCTGGAAGGCGTCGGCTCGCTCGGCGCGCCGGTGGAGAACGGAGGAGTCGCGGTCTGGGCGCACATCGGCGGCTTCGTCGCCGGTGTGGTGCTGATGAAGCTCATGCAACCACCGCGCCGCCGTCCGCAGCCGCTCGAGCTGCGACCGTGAACTTCGCTTGACGAGCGAGCCCGGCGCCATTTACACGGGGCGCGCATGATCGGCGTCATTCCTGCCCTGAACGCCTGCGAGGGCGATCGCTCGCGAGGGTTTACCTTCGTCGGGGCAAAAGGCCCGGGCGAGGACCTGTTCGTCTCCTTCCACGACCTGCGCCTGGCCGCGCAGCGCCGCGCCGCGCACTATGCGGCCGCCGGGCTCCAACGCGGCGACCGCGTCGCCCTGGTCATCCCGGAGGGAGAGCACTTCGTCCCCGCCTTCCTGGGAGCGCTCTGGGGAGGCCTGATCCCAGTGCCGCTCTACCCGCCGGTCTCGCTTGGGAAGCTGGACGCCTTCATGGACTCGCTGGTCGGCATCCTCAACGTCGCCACTCCCCGCGTGCTGGTGACCACCGATCGCGTCGGAAAGGTGCTCTGGTCCGCCGTGGGCCGCATCCCGAGCATCGAGAAGGTGATCCGCACCGAGGATCTCGCGGACGAGCCGGCCGGTGAGCTGCCGCCGGCCGCCGACTTGCGCGATGAGGAGGTGGCCTTCCTCCAGTTCACTTCCGGAAGCACGGCGCTGCCGAAGGGCGTGATGGTGACGCACGGCAGCCTGGCAGCGAACTGCAAGGCCATCATCGTCGACGGCCTCGAATCGGGAAACGGCCGCGCGGACATGGCGGTCTCCTGGCTGCCGCTGTACCACGACATGGGATTGATCGGCTTCGTCCTTTCCCCGCTGTGCTACCGGATCTCCACGGCGCTGATTCCCACCTTGAGCTTCATCAAGAACGCGACTCTGTGGATGGAGATGATCCACAAGCACCGCGCGACCTTGAGCTTCGCGCCCAACTTCGCCTACGCGCTGGTCACCAAACGCGCCAAGCCGGAGCAGATCGCGCGCTGGGACCTCTCCACGATGCGCGCGTTCGGGTGCGGCGCGGAGCCGATCAATCCGGACACGATGCGCGCCTTCGTCAAGGCAATGACGCCGGCGGGCCTGAGACCCGAGGCGCTCCTGCCCTGCTACGGGATGGCGGAGGCCACGCTGGCCATGTCCTTCGTCCCCCTCGACGAGCCCCTGCGAACCGATCTCATCGACTCGGAGCGCTACCATGGGGAGGCCAAGGCCCTGCCGGTCTCCAACGGGTCGGCGTTCCTCGAGGTAGTGAACTGCGGGCGCACCTTCCCCGGACATTACATCTCGGCGCAGGACGAGCACGGCCGGATCCTTCCCGACCGCGCAGTCGGCGAGCTCTGCTTCCGCGGACCGAGCGTCAGCGCCGGATACTGGAAGAACCCCGAGGCGACGAAAGCCGCGTTCCGCGACGGATGGCTGCGCACCGGCGATCTCGGCTACCTGGTCGACGGACAGGTGTTCGTCTCGGGACGCATCAAGGACATCCTGATCGTCAATGGCCGGAACTACTATCCCCAGCGCATCGAGTGGTTGGTGGACGAGATCCCCGGACTCCGTAGGGGCAGCGCGGTGGTGTTCACCCGGCCCGGCGCCGCCTCCGAGGAGATCGTGGTGGCTGCCGAGTCGCGCAGCCAGGACTTCGCCGCCTTGAAGGCCGAGATCGTCGCCCGGGTGAGCGAGGAGTTCCAGCTCGCCGTCTCCGACGTGGCGCTGGTCCCGCCCGGCACCCTGCCGAAAACTTCGTCCGGCAAGCTGCAGCGGCGCAAGACGCGCGAGCAGTACCTGAAGGGCAGTCTCGGCCGCTCGGGACGCGGCGGCAGCAGCCGGCTGGCCGTCGCCAAGCACCTGGCGCTCTCGCTGGTCGGCCGCGCGCGGCATGAAGTCCGCAGGCTCTTGGGAGGTTGAGGGATGGCCGACAGCATCGACGTCATCGAGATGTTCAAGCAGGCCGCCTTCGAAGTGGACAACCGCCGTTTGCCCGAACTGAAGGCCGACACGGTGATCGCCACGCTGGGAATGGACTCCGTCGCGGTGATGGAGCTGGTCAGCTACTTCGAGGAGAAGCTGCGCGTGCGCATTCCGGACGAGGAGCTGTCGAAGATCCGGACGGTGCGCGACCTGCGCGACACCATCGCGCGGCTGGCCCCGGACAAGCAATTCGCCGCCTAAAGCCATCCTTCGGCGCGGTACCACTTCACTGCTTCTTGCACACCCTGCGGCCACTGCACGCGCGGCTCCCAGCCGAGGTCGCGGCGCGCGCCGGCGCCGGAGCAGACCCAGTGCGGCTGGGTGAGCTCGTTCACCTTGTCCAGCGTGAGCATCTGCGCGGTATTGGTGACCTTCCCCCAGAGCTGGGTCGCCGCGGCCGCGACCTTGAGCGCCCCCATCGGCATGCCGAAGCGGACGAAAGCGCGGCGCCCGAGCGCGGTCTCGATGTCCGCCAGCGCGTCGCGCCACACGTACACCGCGCCGTCGTCGACGAAGTACGCGCGCCCGGAAGGCGCGCCCGCGGCGGTCAGCGCGCGCACGATCGCGGCCGCGCAGTCGGCCACGTACACGACACTCAGTGTATTCCTCCCACCGCCCGTCATCGGCAGCACGCCATTGCGCACCGAAGTGAAGAACGCGAGCGTCTCCCGGTCGCGCGGCCCGTAGATGAGCGGCGGCCGCAACACGGTCACATGCAGCTTGTCCTTCGCCGCCATCACGGCGCGCTCCGCTTCCAGCTTGCTGCGCCCGTATTGCGTCACGGGCCTCGGCTCCGCGTCGTCCGGCACGGGCGTCCCGTCCAGGCTCGGCCCTACCGCCGCCAGGGAGGAGACATAGACGAACCGGCCGACGCCCCGCGCCACCGCCGCGTCGAGCAGGTTCTGGGTACCCTGCGTGTTGACCTGGAAGAAGTCCTCCGGCCTGCGCGCCTTCACGATGCCCGCCACGTGCACCACCGCGTCCACACCGTCCACCGCGGTGGTCAGCGAAGCCCGGTCTTCGATCGCTCCCGGGGCGAACTCGACCCGGGGCAGCTTCTCGAGCACCCGCTTGTCGCTGCGCGGCCGGACCAGCGCCCGGACGACGTGCCCCTCCGCCGCCAGCTGCTCGGCGGTGAAGGACCCCAGAAAGCCTGAACCCCCGGTCAGCAATACCCGCATGGGGCGCCCGTATATCTCAGGTGGCCGCAACAGGGGCCAAAAGGTCTCAGGAAACTTGCGGAACGCGCCTTGACGTAGAGCATCAAAGCGCCGTAGGACGGGGCTCGGCAGGCTGGTCTGGAGGCGGTTTGGAGATCGCGATCGTCGGGCTGGGGTGTCGGTTCCCCGAGGCCCGGGACCCACTGGGTTTTTGGGAGTTGATCCGCAGCGGCACGGTCACCTTCCGGCCCATCCCGCCTTCGAGGTGGGACCACTCCCGGTTCTACGACCCAACCACCCGGATTCCCGACAAGGCCTACATCGACAAGGGGGCCTTCCTCGAGGATGGTGAGCTGCGCGAGTTCGCCTCGATGCATTACGGCATCGCACCCCGGCGCGTCCAGGTCACCGATCCGCAGCACCGGCTCCTGCTCGATTCCGTCCGCGCCGCGCTCCAGGACGCCGGGTACGAGAAGCGCGCATGGGAGCGCACCCGGGCGGGCGTGTTCGTCGGCACCAGCGTCAGCGAGCACAAGGAGATCCTGCTCTCCCGGGTCCGGGCGACACAGCTCTTCGACGGCGCGTTCGGGCGCGCACTGCGGGGCGCCGAGGCGGAGAGCCTGCGGGATGCGCTGATCGAGCACGTCGTGCCGATGCGCGCTTTCTCCATGCCCGGCAGCCTCCTCAACATGGCCGCCGCCATCGTGGCCCAGACCTGGGACCTGGGCGGCCCCGCCCTGGCCATCGACGCCGCCTGCTCGTCTGCTTTGGTCGCGGTCCAGCAGGCGATCGTGAACCTTCGCGCCGGCGCCATCGACCTCGCGATCGCAGGCGGGGTCTACCTGAACCTGCTCCCGGACAACCTGGTCTGTTTCAGCCGCATTGGCGCCATCTCCCGCCGGGGGGAGTGCCGGCCCTTCGACGCCGCGGCCGATGGGTTCGTGATGGGCGAAGGCGCAGGCACGGTGATCCTCAAGCGCCTGGACGATGCGCTCCGCGACGGCGATCGCATCTACGCCGTGGTGAAGGGCGCGGCAGCCAACAACGACGGCCGCAGCGACGGCCCGATGACGCCTCGCCAGGGCGGCCAGCTCGAAGCGCTGCGGATGGCGTACCGGGACGCGGGAATCTCGCCGGCGTCCCTGGGATACGTGGAGGCGCACGGCACCGCCACCACCGTCGGCGACGTGGTCGAGGTGGGCGCCCTGAGGACGCTGTTCGAGGAAGCCGGCTGGACCCCGCGCGACGGCGCGCACACGGCGCTCGGCAGCGTCAAGGCCAACATCGGACACACGATGTCCGCGTCGGGGATCGCCGGGCTCATCAAGGCCGCTCTTGCGCTCCACTACCGGACGCTGCCGCCGCAGGCCGGGGTGCTCGATGAGAACCCCAAGCTCGAGCTGGCCACAGGCCCCTTCTTCCTGCCCCGGACCGCAATGCCCTGGGAATCCAACGGGGCGCCTCGAAGGGCTGGAGTCAGCTCCTTCGGATTCGGCGGCACGAACGCGCACCTCGTGCTGGAGGAGCCCCGGGACGCCGCCTCGCAGCGCCGCAGCATGCCCGCGCCGCGGAAGGCGCGCGCGGAGCTGTTCCTGCTCGCCGGCCCGCGGGCCTCGCTGGTGGCGAAGTCCGCCCGGCAGCTGGCGGCCGCGGTCCCTGCGCTGCGGCGCGAAGGACGCACGCTGGCCGACATCGCGTACACGCTCTCCCGGCGCTCCCATGCCGAGGCCCGGCTCGCGGTGGTGGCCGACTCGTTCGAGGCACTCGGCGAGAAGCTGATCGCCTGCGCGGAAGCCCTGGAGAAGCGCGGCGACGGCGCGGCCGACGCCATGGCTCCCCCTGCGCCCTCCGCCACCGCTCAGCTCCTTCCGGGGGCGGTGTTCGCGCAGGGACCGTTCGAAGCTCAGAAGATCTGCCTGCTGTTCCCCGGCCAGGGTGCGCAGAAGGTCGGCCTGCTGCGCGAGGCCTACGAGCAGCTTCCCGCCTTCCGCGAGCGTCTCGATCGGCTCGACGATTCCATCGCCGATCTGCACGGCCGGATCGGCGGATCGCTGCGCAGCTTCCTTTACGCGGACCCTTCCGCCGAAGCGGAACGGCGGCTCACCGCCACCGAGGTTTGCCAGCCGGCGATGGCGGCGCTGGGGCTCGCGCTGCAGGCGCTGCTGGAGAAGGTCGGGGTGCGCGCGGACGTGGCCATCGGTCATAGCCTGGGCGAGTTCGCGGCGGCAGGCGCCGCCGGCTATCTGACTCCCGAGGACACCGTCCGCCTGGTCGCGCAGCGGGGTCTCGCGATGGTCGACCTCCGCCTCGACGATCCGGGCGCGATGGCCAGCGCCGCTGAGTCGGCAAATGTGGTCGGAGAAGCGCTGGGCGCGATCGCTGGCGTGGTGGTCGCAAACCTGAACCACCCGAAGCAGACGGTGATCTCGGGCAGTTCGCAGGGCGTCAAGGCCGCATCCGACAAGCTGGCTGAGCGGGGAATCCAGGTCACCGCGCTCGACGTCTCGCACGCGTTCCATTCGCCGCTCATGCAGGGCGTAGCGGCCACGATGCGCCAGCTCGTCGAAGGGCTGCGCATCAGCCCGGCGGCAATGCACGTCGTCAGTGGAATCAGCGGCAAGGCCTATGCGGGCGACGAGCGCGACATCTGGGTGCGCCACGCCACGGCCCCGGTGGACTTCGTTGGGGCCCTGCGGTCGGCCGCGGCGCTCGGCGCCCGGCTCTGGGTCCAGGTGGGCGCAGGCAGCGTGCTGACGGCGTTCGCCCGCGCCACCCTTCCGGAGAGCGAAAGGCCCGTGAACGTCGCGCTTGCCAGCCGTGACGAGGACGGCCTGGCGCAGCTCGCGGTTGCTCTCGGGCAGATCTGGTCGGCCGGCGTCGACCTGGACGCCCAAGCCCTCTTCGAAGGCCGCGCCGCGCGCCTGGTCACGCTGCCGCCCACGCCGCTCGACACTCAACAGTACTGGCCCGTCGAGCGGCCCCAGATGCCGTCCGAACCGCTGCGGTTGCCGTCGGGAGCGCAGGAGATGACGCAGATGGATCCTTTGGTCGCGCTATTCCGCGAACAGGTCGCGCTGTTGCAACAGCAAGCAAAGGTGCTGGAGCAGCAGGCAGCGGCGCTGGCGGGCAAGGGAATCGCGGTTCCGCAGCTCGCGGCCGCGCCCCCGGACCGACCCACCCCCGTGATTGCGTCCGCGGGCCTGGCGCCAAAGCCCGTTCCCGCGCCGGCTCCCGTCCGGCTTCCGTCCGCCAAGGCGCCGGTCCCGGACGAGCGCGTGGCAAAGACCATCCTCGCCTCGGTGGCGCGCATCAGCGCCTTCCCGCAGGAGGCGATCAAGCCTTTGCAGACGCTGGCAGGCGATCTCGGGTTCGACTCGCTGATGACGGTCGAGTTGGACGGCGACATCCACAAGGCGTTCCCGAACGCCGGCGGGCTGCCGCGCAGCCTCCTTGGCCCGCAGACCACGGTGCAGGACGTCATCGACCACCTCGCGCGCGCGGTGGCGCAGCCGCACGCTCCCATCGCCCCCGTGCTCTCGCCCATCCTGGGCGAGGTGGCGAGCGAGGGGCGCGAGCTGCTGCCCTTCGTGGCCTCCTTCGTCGAGGCGCCACTGGCGACGCCGTCCGCCGCCGAGGATCCGCTCCCGACGAAGCTGCTGCTCACCCGCGATTCGCTCGGCGTCGCCGACGCGCTGGCCAGGCTGCTCGAGGACGCGGGCCACGACGCGGTAGTGGGCGAGCCCGGAGATCCGCTGGCGGGAATCGGCGGCGTCGTTCATCTGGCGCCGCTCTCGCGCGGCGAATCGGAGTTGGTGCCCGGCTTCGCCGCCGTGCTCGAGGCGCATCGGACCGCCCGGGCGCAGGCCGCCGGCGCGGCGGGCGGCCTGTTCGTGGTGGCGACCGCTGGCGCCGACGAGGTGGATGCTGCGCTCGCCGGCTACGCCAAGGCGCTCTCGCGCGAGCGCACCGACGAGCTGGTCAAGTGCGTGGAGCTGCGCACCGACGACGGCGCGGCAGCGATGGCGCACGCGCTCTTTGCCGAGCTGCGCTCCGGCAGCGCGGCGCCCGAGGTGCGCTGGGCCGGAGGCATCCGGTACGAGCCGGATTTCGCCCCCGCCCCCTCCGGCGAGCCCGTAGAGATCGGCGCGGGCGACGTGGTCCTGGTCACCGGCGGCACGCGCGGAGTGGGGCTCAAGCTCGCGCAGGCGCTGGCCGCGAGGGGCGCGTCCGTGGCCCTGGCTGGGCGCACGCCGCCGG
>Ga0209526_10000140_pt1 | contig 42369 bp, 48 predicted proteins | sample JacPinW_OM2H0_M1_FD_188566 | JGI IMG/M metagenome (GOLD analysis project Ga0209526, IMG submission 188566) | Forest soil microbial communities from Algoma, Ontario, Canada - Jack Pine, Ontario site 1_JW_OM2H0_M1 (SPAdes) (version 2) | ecosystem: Environmental > Terrestrial > Soil > Boreal... | reverse complement strand
CTGGAGTAATTCCGCCTCGGTCTCCCCTTCAATCCAGTTGGTGACCTCCCAGTCGGCGCGCAACAGATGGCTCGAGTGCTGCTCGGAGACGAAACGAACCTTGCGCGTGGTCGGACGCGACGGATCCTTGACAAGGTGCGCGGCTATCAGTGCTTCGTTGCCCAGCTTGGAGGCGAGCGTATGAGCTGCCTCGTCATCGCCAACTACAGCCACAAGAATGCAGCGTGCGCCAAGACTCGCGATATTTCGCGCCACATTACCTGCACCCCCGATCATGAGCTCGCTCTTCGTTACCGCCAGCACCGGCGTAGGCGCTTCGGGCGAAATTCGAGCAACATCCCCATAGACGAAATCATCGAGCATCAGGTCTCCGACGCAGAGCACAGTCTGCTGCGAGAACCGTTTGATGGCGTCTTCAAAGTCGAACATTGAGGTTTCGCTCGGCAGCAGGATCCTTGGATGTTTCAGCGATATCGATCCGACTGACCGAGAAAGCCAGTCACGTAGCGCTTCACTCCTTCCTCAAGCGATAGGAAGTCGGCATTATAGCCCGCACGGCGCAGGTTTTCGACGCTTGCTTGGGTGAAATATTGGTATTGCGCGCCGATCACAGGCGGCATGTCGCGGTATTGGATATCAGGTGAGCGACCCAGCGCATGGAACATGGCAGTAATCAGATCATTGAAGCTTCGCGCGCGACCCGTCCCGACGTTAAAAATGCCGGATACCGAGGGCCTATGCAGCAACCAGCGCATGACGGCAACAGCATCCTCGACGTAAATGAAGTCGCGTTTTTGCTCCCCATCGGCGATGCCGTCCTTGTAGGATTTGAATAAGCGAACCGGCTCTCCGCTTTTTGCCTCGCCGTACCGCTTTGCGATGAGACTCATCATCTCACCTTTGTGGTATTCGTTCGGCCCGAACACGTTGAAGAATTTAAGGCCTGCCCATTGTGGCGGCAGTTTTGCGCCATTTTTTGCCCGCTCAACTACCGCCAAATCAAAAATGTGCTTGCTGAAACCATAAAGGTTCATCGGCCTGAGCCGCTGCAAGGACTCGGGCGACCAATCATCCTCAAATCCGGCTTCCCCGTTGCCATAAGTGGCGGCCGATGAAGCGTAAATAAAAGGGGTCCGGCTGGAGGTGCACCAGTCGAGGAGCCTCATGGAAAGCCGAAAATTCGTCTCGACAACGAGGTCGCCGTCCGACGCGGTGGTATCGGAGATGGCACCGAGATGCAGGACCGCGTCGAGCTTGCGCCCGTCAAGCCAATCCATAAGCTCGCGGGGCGGCAACAGGTCTGCAAATTGACGTTTGGCGATGTTGCGCCATTTATCCCCGACCCCCAGCGTATCGTTGACCACGATGTCGCTGCGGCCGCTCGCGTTAAGCTCGGCGATCAGGTTTGACCCGATGAATCCGGCACCACCCGTAACAAGCAACATCAAGCACCCTCGGCGCCGCCAGGGCGGCCCTGCCTTTACTGCCTCAATTGACGGGGACTGCGCAACGCAGGTAGCACCGCGACGTCAGGCCAGCCCATCTTATGCGCGGGAGAGAGTGTGACGGGGTCGGAGCAAGCGCTCGCCAATCTTCGGGGATGAAAAGGTCCATGCCAGTGCGGCCTGAAACAATGAATGGCGGTCCAGTTCTGATCGTGCCTTACATGTGGATCGGCGACTTTGTCCGCTGCCATACGGTCATCAGGCTGTTGCGAGAGCGAAATCAAGGCCTTGCAATCGACGTGCTTACGACTTCGATGGTGGCTCCCCTTCTCGATTACATGCCTGGCGTTCGCAAGGGCATCATAGCTGATTTGCCGCGAAAAAAGCTCGCATTCGGCCGACATCGCGCCCTTGCGAGCCAGCTCAAGGCGGAAGGATATGCCCATGTGCTGGTGATGCCGCGCACCTGGAAATCGGCGCTCGCGCCTTGCCTCGCCGGCATCCCGCTGCGCACTGGTTTTGTCGGCGAAGCTCGTTTTGGATTGATCAACGATCTGCGCTTTGGCGAGCGCAGGCTGCCGCGCATGGTTGACCGATGTGCGGCGCTCGCCTTGGAAAAAAATGAATACCTCCCGACAGCGTGGCCCCTGCCCCAGCTGGAAGTCCCGGTTGCGGAAATCGCCGAGTGGCGGCGCCGCTTCCAAATTGCCAGCAACTCTCGTCCCGCAATCGCGCTTGCGCCAGGTGCGGTCGGAGCATCCAAGCGATGGCCGGTGGAGTATTTTGCCGGGCTGGCAAGACGGCTCGTCGAGGGGGGATACAATGTCTGGGTGTTCGGAGGGCCGCATGAAAGGAACATCGCCGATGAGATAATGCAAGGTGAACGAATTCATATGCGCGATTTCACCGGACCTGACCTGCGCAATGCTATTCTGGGCTTGGCAGCGGCGCGCGCGGTGGTATCGAATGATTCCGGCCTCCTGCATGTTGCTGCTGCGCTGGGGAAATCGACCGTAGGAATCTTTGGTCCAACCAGTCCCTGGCACTGGGCGCCCCTTAACCCGCTATCAGGGATCATCGAGGCACAGGGCGAGCTGCCATGCCGGCCGTGCCATAAACCGGTCTGCAGGCCTGGGCATCACAGGTGCATGCGCGACATCGCTGCTGATCGGGTCTTTGTTGAGGTGCAACGAGCTGCAGCTGCGAACGACCAGTTATGTGATCTGGTATGACGCTGCGCAGCCAAAGCGCCGAGCAGAGCAGCCCGCATCAAACGGCTGGGACCGCGGACGGTATAAAGCCTCAGTTGCAGTGCGGCATCCAGCGCGCGCTGATATCCGTAATCATTACCACCTACAATCGCACCGATGCTCTGAACGCGGTGCTGCGCGCTCTCGCGGCGCAAACAGACCGCGGATTTGAGGTGGTCGTCGCCGATGATGGCTCAGACCAACAGACTGCGCAGTTGATCGAGGCCTGGTCCCCTTCCTTCGTCCGTCTGGGGCATGTCTGGCATGAACATCGAAACTTTCGCGCAGCAGAGATCAGAAATCGGGCAATTCTGCAGAGCTGCGGCGAACTCTGTGTTTTTCTCGACGGTGACTGTATTCCAAGACCAAATTTCATCCAGGTGCATCGACGGCTTGCGGAACCCGGATGGTTCGTGGCGGGTAATCGCGTGCTGTTGTCACGTCAATTGACGGAGCGAATTTTGGCTGACCATCTCGAGCCGGAGCGATGGGCCCTGCGGCAATGGGTCGAAGCACGCCTGAGAGGTGACATCAATCGCCTGCAGCCGCTCCTGTCATTACCTCTAGGACCGTTACGTCGTCTGGGGGGCGCAGCATGGCGAAGCATCCGCAGCGCCAATCTGGCGATTGGCCGCGCAGACCTTCTGCGCGTCGATGGTTTCGACGCGGCATTCAGCGGGTGGGGTCGGGAAGACTCCGACCTCGTGCTTCGGCTCATGCATAGCGGTACGCAGCGCAAGGATGGACGATTTGCCACCGCGGTATTGCATCTCTGGCACGCCGAAAATGATCGTTCGCGCCTGCCAGTGAACGACCTGCTGCTGCACGCTGCCTTTCGCGACGGTCGTACCAAGGCCCAGATCGGATTGTCCTCGCTCTGACCTCAGCGCGAGAGTCCCAGAGGTTCCAAAGTTTTTTCCGCGCCGGCATCTGCGAGCACGGTCTCGATGCGGCGGATGACTTCGGGACTGGTGATCGCATGCATGCACGCGTGATCGTGCGGGCAGCGGCTGAGCACCCGAAGATAGCATGGCGAGCACGGCAAGCTCGCCTGCAGCACGGCGTCATGGCGCCGATAGGGACCGATCCACAACGCGTCCGTTGGCCCGAATACGCTCACTACGGGCCGAGCGAGGGCGACTGCCAGATGCATCGGACCGGAATCGTTGGTGAGACAAATGGTGGACCTGCGGATGAGAGCGGCGAGCTCGGGAAGAGTCGTCTGGCCCGCCAAGTTCGCGACACCCGGCGCAGCCGTGGCGACCTCATTACATATGGGCACCTCCCGACCAGACCCCATCAGCGCCACGCCAAAGCCATTCTGGATGAAGTGCCGCGCTACCTCAGCGAACCGCTCGCTCAGCCAGTGCTTGGTCTCCCAGATCGTGCCGGGCGCGATTGTCAGCAGCCTGTCGCCGATCCCATGCCGACGTAAAAGCGCTTCAATCCGCATGCTTGCCGAATCAGGAATCGTGAAAGAGAAATCGGCGGCCCCATTGTCGAGCCCCAGCATCGGCCCCACGCTGAGGTACCGGTCGACTGCATGCACGTCCAATGTCGGCACGCGAATATGATGTGTGTAGGCGACCCACGATCCCTCGCGCGCGCCGCTCCACGCATGCTTTCGCGCCGCTGCGGGCAGTACGCGTTCCGAGGCCTCCCACACTCGCGCGCGAGGGCGATCAAAACCGATACGCACCGGTGCGCCGGTAGCGCATGTGAACAAGGCGGTCCGAAATTGCCCATGCAGATCGATCACCAGATCGTAGCCGACCGCGTTGAGTTTGCCGGCAAGCCGAGCGGAGCTTGCAAATGCCGACCAGCGCCATGGTCGCAGCCATTCGTTGCGCGCAAACTCGACGACATTGGTGATACCCGAATGATATCTGAGCAGCTCGGCAATCGCGGGTGTCGCCAGCCAATCGATTTGCGCGGCCGGATATCGCCGGCGCAATTTGTTCAAAACCGGGATGCTGTGGACCACATCGCCTACGGCGGACAGCTTGATCAGCAGGATCTTGCTGAATTCCTGGAGGGCAAGCTCGCCAAGGCCCGAGGGCAGCCTTCTTCCCATGAAGTCGAAAATTTCCTTTGAGCGCAAAACCTCAATGCCGAGCCGGCAGAATCCTCGCAAGTATCCGCTTGGCCGATGCGGAAGCGTGATGGCGCAAGAGCGCGATTTGCCGGTTGCCCTCCGAGGTGACCCAATTGAACTGGATGACCCGGCGCGCCCCGACGAAGGGCTCGTGACCGTGCCACGAGTTTTCAGCCCTTTTGAACGCAAGCAGCGTGCCCTGCGCGGGCGGCACCTCGACGAGGACATCATTCAAGTTATTGCCGGAGCGCAAGAGGCGCAGACGTCCACCCTGCTCCTCCCAACTGGGATTGATGTAGATCAGCACGGTGATGATCTTGCTCAGCGAGTCCGTGTGGATCTTGCCGTCGCCTGTGCCGCACCACCCGCGTACGGTGGTCGTGGTCGGGCGTCCGGATAAATCAATTTGGAATTTCTGCTCAAAGACATTTCGGAATTCATCGCTTTCCAGCTCATCCAGCAGACTCTGAAAGGCAGGTCCGTAAGCGACGCGGTTCACAGGAAAGCTGCCGCGTTCCGCTATGGCAGGGTAGTCGGCGTTGATGCGTTCCAATGCCGCTTCTCTGATGAATTGGGGCACGACCAGAAATTGGAACGGTTCGCGTACCAACGGCGTCGCTCTAAATAAATCGAGGTCGAAATTGACCGACATATCGCCCTCCGCATAGACGACGAGCCCCGGATTGTACCTTCGGTGCGCGTCGGCTATTCATCCACAATATGGAACAGCCAATCACACAGCGCAAATCTTCCTGCGGCCTGCTCAGAGCCTTCCGGGCATGCTCCCATGGCACGCATCACAATAGAATTGGCCATTCAATCAAGGGTGGATCATGGAACTTGCCGAGGTCGCGCCCTTCAATAAGTTGCTGGGACTAAAGGTCCACCAGCGCTCGCCCGAGCGCAGCGAGGCGGAACTCACGGTACGGGAGGAGCGTCGTGGCGTGCTTCATGGGGGCGCGGTGATGGCGCTAGGGGACACTCTGGGCGGCATGACCGCGAGCAGCAGTCTTCCAGCCGGAGGCCGTACCGCCACCATCGAGAGCAATTTTTTTGCAGCTGTCCACTTGGGCGACACAGCGAGCGCGGTATGCATTCCATTGCATCGCGGCCGAACGACTGTGGTTCTGGAGACCCGGATCACGCGCGGCGATGGAAAGCTTGCAGCTATTGTCACCCAGACGCAGCTGCTCTTCGAGCAAAAAGAATAATGGCGCAAGCCGACATCACATGTGCATGCGCGCAGCTTAATTGTGCCGCATCACAAGTTGCCTCGGCGCAATTCCGGGGCGCTGGCAAGTCGGTTTAATAGTCCGATTGCCGGCGGCTCGCGGGCAACCCAAGCTCCGCGCGTGTAACCTCGATCTTGCCGGAAGCGCAGAGGCGCACCAGGTTCACTGTGCCGGCGTATTCGGGTGAGCCGGAATAATAGGCCGCAGGGCCGACCCTCGCGGGCCGGTTCCAGTGCCCGAGCGCGATGTAATCGGCTCCCGTAGCGGCGAGCTCGCCGTCTCCAATCAGCCATGATGGTCGCAGCCGAGTGGTTCGGTCAGGCGTCGGCGCGTAATGGCCATGCGCGACAGCGATCTGCCAGGCGGTGGAGCGCGGACGCGGGCGCTCGAGCGGGATCATGTCGGCATAATCGCGATGCGGACGTCCCCAGATCTCGAGATCGAGATCGGCGAACAGCACTCGCTCCTCGTGGGTGACGCCGATCACGTGCAGGTTCGCGCAATCAGCCAATGCGGGGAAAAAGTAGACCGAGCCCGCGATAACCGGGTCATGGTTGCCGGGCAGCAGCACCAGCGGCAGGCCTGCACCAACAATGATGCTGCCGATATGGTCGAGAAGATCGGCGGGTATGCGGTGGCTATCGAACGTGTCGCCCGCCAGCAAAACCACATCGGCCCCATGCTGGTGTGCCGTGCTCAGGACCGCCTTCAGGCAGGCAGCGGGATCACCATCCTGCAGGCTCCCCCTGTAGTCATGCTCGATATGCAGATCGGAGGTGTGAACTATGAGAAGTTCGCAGTCGGACCGAAGCGTTTTGAATGACATTCGTCAGACATATCCCTTGATAATTGCTGGTGAGTCCTGCACATTTAGCTCGCGCACCTGGGGAACGGCGGAGTCGGGAGCCTCTGGCGCCCGGGGTCTTGGCGGCCACGAGATTGCCAATTTTCGCGGTTTGGGTTTCGGTTGCGTAGTAGTGGGGAGCGCGTGTGCACATGAGTTCCAATGAACAATATCGAACAAATGCCGAAGACTGCCTGCGCAAAGCGCGCACCCTGGAGAATGATCGCGATAAGCCGTTCTGGCTGAATTTGGCTCAATCCTGGCTCCAACTGGCAGAACAGCGGTCGCGCACCCATTCATCGCGCGAACCGAGTGCCGGATCGGAGCGGCGCTGAATATCGCCGTTTCTCAAAGCGGCAGGTTGTCGTGCTTGCGCGATGGCGTTTCCACGCGCTTTTCCCGCAGCATCGAGAGCGCCCGAGCGATGCGCGCGCGCGTTGCACGGGGCATGATGACGTCATCGATATAACCTCGTTCGGCGGCGGCAAAGGGGGATAGAAAGCGGTCCTCGTATTCCCGGGTGCGAGCGGCGATCTTCTCTTGATCCCCGAGATCGGCGCGGAAAATGATTTCCACTGCTCCCTTCGCACCCATCACCGCGATTTGCGCCGTCGGCCAGGCATAATTCACGTCTCCGCCGATGTGCTTTGATGCCATGACGTCATAGGCGCCGCCGAATGCCTTTCGGGTGATCACAGTCACGAGGGGCACGGTGCACTGGCTATAAGCAAAGAGCAGCTTGGCTCCATGCTTGATCAACCCGCCGTATTCCTGGTTGGTCCCAGGAAGGAAGCCGGGCACGTCCACAAAGGTGACGATGGGAATCCCGAATGCATTGCAGAAGCGGACAAAACGCGCAGCCTTGCGCGACGCATCGATATCGAGCACCCCAGCGAGGACCATCGGCTGGTTCGCGACAAATCCCACGGTGCGCCCGGCGATGCGACCGAAGCCAGTCACAATATTTTTTGCGAAAGCTCCCTGCAGCTCGAAGAAGTCTCCCTCATCCGCCACCTTGAGAATGAGCTCCTTAATGTCATACGGCTTATTGGGATTGTTCGGCACCAGAGTATCGAGCGATCTCTCCTCACGCTCGATATCGTCAAAAGAGGGCCACTCCGGCGCACCGGCCTCATTGTTTGCCGGAAGAAAATCCAGGAATCGGCGCATCTGCAAAAGGCACTCGAGATCGTTCTCATACGCCCCATCGGCAATCCCGGATTTTCCGGTGTGGACCGAGGCACCCCCAAGCTCCTCTGCCGTCACTACCTCATTCGTCACCGTCTTCACCACGTCCGGACCGGTGACGAACATGTAGCTCGTATCGCGCACCATGAAGATGAAGTCGGTCATCGCCGGTGAATAGACGTCCCCACCGGCGCATGGACCCATGACGACTGAAATCTGCGGGATCACACCGGAGGCGAGCACGTTGCGTTTGAATACCTCGCCGTATCCCCCAAGTGCGGCCACGCCTTCCTGGATGCGCGCCCCTCCCGCATCGAACAGACCAATGATGGGCGCACGCGCCCTTAGCGCCATGTCCTGGATCTTCACCATCTTCTGCGCGTGCGCCTCGGAGAGCGAGCCGCCGAACACGGTGAAGTCCTTGGCGAATGCGAAAACCGTGCGACCATTCACCGTGCCCCATCCGGTGACGACGCCGTCTCCCGGGATCCTGTTCTTCTCCATGCCGAACTCGGAGGAGCGATGCTCGACAAACATGTCGAACTCCTCGAAAGAACCTTTGTCGGTGAGGAGATCGAGCCGCTCGCGCGCGGTAAGCTTGCCGCGCTTATGCTGCGCGGCCACACGCGTCTTGCCGCCCCCGCCGCGCGCCCGTTCTCGGCGCTCTTCCAGCTTTTCCAGGATCTCTTTCATACTCGCCCTGCGCATGCGTGCGGCGGAAAATCCATAGCATGCATCGAGATTTGAGGGTAAGCTTTGCGGATTCTTTCCTGTGCGTCGAAGTGTTTGAGGTGAACAAGAGATGTTGAAGGGATCCCGTTACTATGCTGTCGCGGCTATTCTGCTTGCAATCGCGGGCGTGCCAGCGACTGCGCAATTCCCTACCGGCCCGGACGATCAGGACCAACCGGCCAGCAAGGCGAGATCAAAGAAGGCGGCGGAGCCCGGCAGCCCTAGCATCAACGGCAACTGGAGCGGCGAGCTCAATCAAGTCGGCAGCCAATCACCCTATAAGGTCGAGCTCATGATCAATGCGCGCGGGGCGGAAACGAGATACCCGGATCTCGACTGCACCGGCCGGCTTACCCGGGCGGGCTCGGGCAAGATGTATGCTTTTTTTCTTGAAGCCATAACCAAAGGTCAGGCGGAGAAAGGCGGCCGGTGCCCCGATGGGACCATCACCGTCGCGCGGCAAGGCGATGAGCTTGCCGTCGGATGGTTCGGCAGCGTGCAAGGCAACACCATTGTTGCCTACGGCAACCTCAAGAAGAAATGAGCGTCATTCCGGCCGAGCGAGCCGGGCTTCGACCGGCGAGCGAGAGCCGGAATCCAGTAATCAAAGCGGTTCGCGCATTCACGCCGGCCGTGAATTACTGGGTCCCGGCTCGTGCGAGCCCGGTTGAGCCGGGCTCGCTTGGCCGGGACGACAGCCCATATGCGATAGCCCTGCCCCCTTTAGGGGGAGGTATTACGCCCCAGGACCCGAGCCGCCGCTTCCATTTCGGCAAAACGGGCCGCGCGGCGATCGAGCGCAAGCGCGTCCTCACCCCAGAACTCCATGTTCCAGTCCTCGTCCACATTGGCTGCCGACCAGGCCCGATCGAGCGCCATTGCACCCTCCGCGACCGCAAGCGCGATGAGTGCCGATCCGGTGATGGTCGTGATGGAATGCACGGCTCCCAATCGCCAAGGATGGCCCGGAATGGCGGGCCGGACCGCCGTAATCGCCTCGAGCGGCTGTTCGACGTGGATCAGCCCGTTTCCGAGCGCAAAGCGTGCGCCCAAAGACTGATCGGCCCACTCGAGGATGGGGTCCCAGGCGGCAGCCTGCCTTTGGACCAGAGCTTCCGGTTGGTCAGCGCGATAGAATACGAGATCTGAGGCGAGGTATTTTTCTACCTCCCGAGCAACTTCCGGTACCTCCTTCGAGACGCCGTCGATGATCGTATTGGCCAGTCGGGTGAGCGGCATTTTGGCCGGATCGATGAATTCGCCCTGTTCCGCCCACTCCTCCGCCAATGCCTGGGCCACAGCGGGGCTAGGCACCGCGAGCAGATTGCGCGCGGGTGTCCTGATCGGACGATCATCAACAGTGACGCGAAACCCGTTGCCTGTGCTTTCGACCCCCGCGCGCCCATAGAACCGCCTTCGCAATTGGGGTCGCATGGCACGGCGTGCCGCTTCCATGGGATCCGCCGTTCCAAGGGGCGTAATCTGCTCGAACAGGTCCCGCATACGGTCAACGTGGGGGGCACGCGCGGGACCCGCAACGTAGGGGGCATACGGCCGGCGTTTTGCCCTCTCGCGCCATTCCGGGGCCCGGAATCCATAAACCCCGGACGGGGCCGGTCGATCACCGGTCTCGCCGCGTCCCCGGCCGCGGAATGACAGTAGCGAGGCGCAAGCGCGTGAAACCATGCGAGGTCAAAACCTGTTGTAGATCAGTGTACGGGTGGAATTCCAAGAGAGGTTCCACTAGTATCCGCGCCGGATTCGCAAGGGCGGCATCCCAATGCTGCCATAGGCCGACGGTAATGGCCCAATGCGCGGGGGGGCCGCGCAGGTCAACGTAAGGGGTGCGCGGCCGGGGGGAGCGTACAGAGGAGTAGATGAAACCTACCGATATTTCGGCACCGGACTACTTCCACAAGGTCGTGGATTGTCAGTGGGCCTGTCCGGCTCACACCCCAGTCCCTGAATACATCCGATTGATTGCCGCTGGGCGATACAGCGACGCTTACATGATCAATTGGAAATCCAATGTCTTTCCCGGAATTCTCGGGCGTACCTGCGACCGGCCATGCGAGCCGGCCTGCCGGCGGGTCCGCGTAGAAAAGGAGCCGGTGGCGATCTGCCGCCTGAAGCGCGTTGCGGCGGACTTCAAGGATGATATCCGTGCCCGCCTGCCCCGCCCGGCTGCCGTCCGCAACGGCAAGCGTATTGCGCTGCTCGGCGGCGGGCCGGCATCTCTGACAGTCGCCCGTGACCTTGCGCCGCTCGGCTATGATTGTGTCATCTTCGATCAGGATCCCAAGGCGGGCGGCATGATCCGCACGCAGATCCCGCGGTTCCGATTGCCGGAATCCATCATCGATGAGGAATGCGACTACATCCTCAATCTCGGCATCGAGTTTCGCGGGGGCGAGCGTATCGACAGCTTGAAATCCCTGTTGGCGCAGGATTGGGATGCGATCTTCGTCGGCTGCGGCGCGCCGCGCGGGCGCGACCTCGAGATCCCTGGGCGCAAGGAGGCCGCCGCCAACATCCATATCGGAATCGATTGGCTCTCATCCGTCTCCTTCGGGCATATCGACAAGATTGGCCAACGCGTGATCGTGCTGGGCGGCGGCAACACAGCCATGGACTGCTGCCGCTCCTCGCGCAGGCTGGGCGGACAGGACGTCAAGGTGATCGTGCGATCCGGTTTCGAGGAGATGAAGGCGTCTCCGTGGGAGAAGGAAGACGCCATGCACGAGGACATTCCGATCCTCAATTATCTCGTGCCGAAGGAGTTCACGCACCATAGTGGCCGGTTGACGGGAGTCGTATTCGAGAAGGTCAAGTCCGAATACGACGCCAACGGCCGGCGCACGCTCGTCCCGACCGGCGAGCCCACTCAGCACTTTGCCTGCGACGACGTGCTGGTCGCCGTCGGCCAGGAAAATGCATTCCCCTGGATCGAGCGCGATATCGGCATCGAGTTTGATCGGTGGGACATGCCGAAAGTCGATCCCAAGACGATGGCGTCGACGAATCCGAAAGTATTCTTCGGCGGCGATGCAGCGTTCGGCCCAAAGAACATCATCTGGGCGGTGGCCCATGGTCACGACGCCGCGCTCTCCATCGACAAGCTGTGCTCCGGTCTCGACATCCATGACCGTCCGACACCGATGGTTGAGATCGTCAGCCAGAAAATGGGCATCCACGAGTGGAGCTACGACAACGACATTGCGCCCGATCGGCGCTACCGCGTGCCGCTGCGCGACAAGGTGGTCGCCCTGCGCGACATCAAGGCGGAGGTCGAGCTCGGTTATGACCCCGAGCTGGCCCTCAAGGAGGCTTATCGTTGTCTCAATTGCGATGTGCAGACGGTGTTCACCTCGTCGCTTTGCATCGAATGCGATGCTTGCGTCGATATCTGCCCGATGGACTGTATCACGTTCACGGAGAATGGAGACGAGGCGGACCTGCGCACGCGGCTCAAAGCGCCGGCGAAGAACGTGACCCAGGACCTCTACGTCGCCAACGATCTCAAGACCGGTCGCGTCATGGTCAAGGACGAGGACGTATGCCTGCACTGCGGGCTATGCGCGGAGCGCTGTCCGACCGGTGCCTGGGACATGAAGAAATATCTCATCGACATGACGCATGCGGATGACATATGCCAGGTAGCGGCCCGATCAGCAGCGTGAACGATTTCGTCGTTCGCTTTGCGAACGTCAACGGCTCGGGCTCCGCGAGCGCGAACGAGTTGTTCGCGCGCGCGATTCTGCGCATGGGAATCCCGGTTGCGCCCCGCAACATCTTTCCCTCCAACATCCAGGGCCTGCCCACCTGGTATGAAGTGCGCGTGTCGGGATCCGGCCACCTCGGCGCGCGTGGCGGCACGGACCTCATGGTCGCGATGAATCCCCAGACCTGGGACAGGGATGTCGCCTGCATCGAGCCCGGCGGTTATCTGTTCTACGACTGCACCAAGCCGATGCCGAGGTCGAGATTCCGCGAAGACATCACGGTTATCGGCGTGCCGCTCACCGCCATTTGCAATCGCGAATACACTGACCCGCGCCAGCGCCAGCTGTTCAAGAACATCATCTATGTGGGGGCGCTCTCGGCGCTGCTCGAGATGGACGTCAAGGTTCTCGAGCAGCTCATCGGCGAGCAATTCAAGTCCAAGGAGAAGCTGATCGGGGCCAACGTGCATGCCCTGCATCTTGGACGCGACTGGGCGCTGATGAATTTAGCTTGTCCCCTCGGCCTGCGCCTGCAGCGCTCCAATGCCGTGGGTGACCACATCTTCATCGAAGGCAACTCGGCCGCGGCGCTTGGTGCGCTTTATGGTGGCGCTACCGTTTGCGCTTGGTATCCCATCACCCCGTCCTCGTCGCTCGCGGACGCGTTCACAGGCCATTGCCGACGGCTGCGGGTCGACCCGGCGACCAAGCAGAACAAGGTTGCGATCGTTCAGGCCGAGGACGAGCTCGCTTCCATCGGCATCGTGATCGGGGCTGCGTGGAACGGCGCTCGCGCTTTCACTGCCACTTCCGGCCCCGGCATTTCCCTGATGCAGGAGTTCCTGGGCCTAGCCTATTTCGCAGAAATTCCCGCCGTGATCTTCGATGTGCAGCGCGCGGGCCCCTCGACCGGCATGCCGACGCGCACCCAGCAGTGCGATCTGATCTCCTGCGCGTACGCGTCGCATGGCGATACTAAGCATGTCCTCCTCTTTCCGGAGGACCCGGCCGAGGCTTTCGACTTCGCGGCGGATGCCTTCGACCTGGCGGATCGCCTGCAGACCCCGGTCTTCGTGATGCTCGACCTCGATATCGGGATGAACCATCGCCTGTGCCGGCCGCTCACCTGGAACGACAGCCGCAAATACGATCGCGGCAAGGTCATGACGGGAGCCGACCTCGAGGCAGGCAAGGAGTTCGGCCGTTATTTGGACGTGGACGGGGACGGAATTCCTTATCGCACCTATCCGGGCACCCATCCCAGCAAAGGCTCGTTCTTTACCCGCGGGACATCGCGCGACCGCTATGCGCGCTATACCGAAGAAGGTGCCGCCTATGCCGACAACATGCAGCGCCTCATCCGCAAGTTCGAGACCGCGAAGAATCTCGTCCCGCGCCCTCTGCAGGCCAACTCCGCCCGACCGACAAAGTATGGTGTCATCTATTACGGCTCCACATCACCGGCCATGGACGAGGCCATCGGTCTGATGGAGGCGCGCGGTCAGGCGCTCAACCGGCTTCGGGTGCGCGCCTTTCCCTTCCATTCGAGCGTGACGAGTTTCGTCGGCGATCACGACTTTGTTTTCGTCGTCGAGCAGAACCGCGACGCGCAGCTGCGCTCGCTGATCGTCAACGAATGCGGCATCGATCCCATCCGGCTGGTGCCCATCCTGCATTATGATGGAACTCCGATCACCGCGCGCTTTATTGCGCGCGCCATTGGGGAGCACGTCGACGCGCTCAAGGTAACGCCGTTGCGCAAGGTGGTGTCGTGATGTCGCGCGTGTCCCGGGCGCAGTGCAGCATGAGCAGCGCCACCCAGTATATTCCGGGTATGCGCAGTTCTGAATGCGCTGCTCATGATGCGCTGCAGACCCGGGACCTCACGGAGCTCCGGCGCCTTCCAGCTCGGAGTATTTGGCGGTCCCGGATCAGCGGCGCACTGCCTCGCGCGTGGACAGTTGCGCCATGATCGAACGACTTGTGCACGCGCTCGCGCTGCGCCGCATCCGGGACACACGGGCGTTTATAGCGAAGATGAGATCACGCTGATGACCTACATCACCAAGCCCAAGTTCCACCATCCGGCGCTGCCGAAGAATGCGCTCGGGTACACCCATCGCGATTACGAGGGATCCATATCGACGCTGTGTGCGGGTTGCGGGCACGATTCCATCTCCGGCGCGATCATCGAGGCCTGCTTCGAGCTCGATATCGAGCCGCACCGCGTTGCCAAGCTCTCCGGCATCGGCTGCTCGTCCAAGACGCCGACCTATTTCCTCGGCAGCTCCCATGGATTCAACTCCGTGCACGGACGCATGCCCTCCGTGCTCACCGGTGCAAACCTCGCGAACCGCGATCTCATCTACCTCGGCATCTCTGGCGACGGCGATTCGGCCTCGATCGGGATCGGCCAGTTCGTGCATGCGCTCCGCCGCGGCGTGAACATGGTTTACATCGTGGAGAACAACGGCGTGTATGGGCTCACCAAGGGCCAGTTCTCCGCCACCGCCGACCGCGGCTCCAAGTCGAAGCGTGGGCTGATCAATAGCGACAGCGCCGTCGACCTCGCCGCGATGGCCTTGCATGTGGGCGCTACGTTCGTCGCACGCTCGTTTTCCGGTGACAAGGATCAGCTCGTCCCATTGATCAAAGCGGCGCTTGAGCACGAGGGCGCGGCATTCCTCGACGTGATCTCGCCCTGCGTCGCGTTCAACAATCATGCCGGATCGACCAAGAGCTTCGATTATGTGCGCGAGCACAACGAAGCGGTGAACCGGCTGGATTTCATAACCGGGCGCGCGCCGATCAGGGTGAGCTATGAGCCGGGCGCAATCGAAGTGGTCGAGCAGCACGATGGCTCAAAGCTGGTGCTCAAGAAGATCGCGGGCGACTACGACCCGCATGATCGTGTCGGTGCCATGACCTTCCTGCAGCGCCATGCCGAGATCGGGCAGGTGGTGACCGGATTGCTCTACGTCGATCCCGAGCCGGAAGATCTGCACCGGCATTTCAATACGGTGCCGGCGCCGCTCAACAGCCTCTCGGAAAAAGACTTGTGTCCGGGATCGGCGATGCTGGACAAGATCAACGCGAGCCTGCGGTAAGGTTCGGGCTTCCTCCAGTCTGCGCGCAAGCAGGCTGGCACGCGACTCATTAAGCCCGAATGAGCGAAGCAAGATCCGGGACCCCTACTCCTCAGGCGCCTCGACGATAGGATCGTAGCGTGAGGCATCGAGTCCGAGCAGGCTCCATGACTGGCGCATGTGCGGCGGCAGCGGCGCGGTCACGTCGATATTGCCGCCGCGGGGATGCGGCACCACTATTCGGCGAGCCAGAAGATGCAGCCGGTTCTGCATTCCGCCGGGAAGCTCCCAATTCTCCTTGCTGAAGTATTTCGGGTCGCCGACGATCGGGTGACCGATATGCGCCATGTGCGCCCGCAATTGGTGGGTGCGGCCCGTTACCGGCTTGAGAGAGAGCCAGGCAAGCTGCCGCGCGGCGGTATCGACCACGGCGTAATACGTGACGGCGTGGCTTGCTCCCTCCTCTCCGTGTCGGGCAACGCGCATGAAGGACGCGTCCTCGCGCTCCTCCTTGGCGAGAAACGTCGAGATGCGGCCCTGCCGCGGTTTGGGCACGCCAGCGACCAGCGCCCAATAGATCTTGCGTGCCGAGCGGGAGCGAAAGATCTTGGCCAGCGCGGAAGCGGCAAAGCGCGTCTTCGCGACAAGAAGACAGCCGGCGGTATCCTTGTCGAGCCTATGCACCAGACGCGGGCGCTGTCCCTCGGCGTTGCGCAACGCATCGAGCATGCCGTCGAGATGGCGCGTCGTTCCCGACCCGCCCTGCACCGCCAGACCCATCGGCTTGTCGAGCACCAGTACGTCGGAGTCCTGGTAGAGCGTTATGGAATCGAGAAACTCGCGAGTCTTGATGTCGGCCGCGCTTCCTACTTTCTTCGTCGCACTCTGATCGAGTCGCAACGGCGGGATGCGTACCGCCTGCCCGCTCTCCAATCTTTGTTTCGGCTGCGCGCGCTTGCCATTCACCCGCAGCTCGCCTTTGCGAATTATCCGCTGAATGTGGGAAAACGACAGCCCGGGAAACCGAGCTTCGAGAAAGCGGTCGACGCGCATCCCAGTTTCGTCGGCGGTGACAATGACGCTCTGAACTCCCATGGGGATAGCTCGCACGCCCTGAGCGGCGCTGTTTTTCTGGTGTAGTGATTGCGCCACGTCCGCTTCCTCCATTCAGCTCAACGTTATGCTCAACTCCGCCGACGACGGGAGGTATGCAGCGCCGCAACCGCATCCTCACGAGCTGTCCCGCTGCTTGCGAAGCTGCGCCCAAAACTCCAGCCGTTTGGCGAGCTCGCCCTCGAACCCGCGCCTGGGCGGATCATAGAATTTCTGCCGGCCCAGCTGCTCCGGGAAATAGTCCTGACCGGAGAACGCCTCAGGCGAATCGTGATCGTATCGATAATCCTCGCCGTAGCCTTGCGCGCGCATCAGCTTGGTCGGTGCGTTGAGGATATGCTTCGGCGGCAGCAGCGAGCCTGCCTCCTTGGCAGTGCGCATGGCGCGCTCGAATGCGACATAGGCCGCATTCGACTTGGGAGCAGTGGCCACGTAGATCACGGCCTGGGCAATTGCCAGCTCGCCTTCGGGAGAGCCCAAAAAATCGTAGGCATCCTTCGCCGCGTTGCAGACGGCAAGCGCTTGTGGATCGGCAAGCCCCACGTCCTCCACTGCCATGCGGACCACGCGCCGCGCGATATAGAGCGGATCCTCGCCGGCATCCAGCATGCGGCAGAGGTAATACAGCGCGGCGTCCGGATCGGAGCCCCGCACCGACTTGTGCAGCGCGCTGATCAGATTGTAGTGGCCATCCTGCTTCTTGTCGTAGATCGGCGCCCGCCGCTGCACCACCACCTGCAACTGCGCCGCGTCGAAGGTCTCACCCGGCCGGGCCGCGCGCCAGACCTCCTCGGCAAGCGTAAGCGCCGCGCGGCCATCGCCGTCGGCCATGCGAATCAGCGATCGCCGGGCGTCCGGATCGAGGGGAAGGGGCCTGGCTTCGATCGACTCCGCGCGGGCGAGCAGGCTTTCGAGCGCGGCCGCGTCGAGGGGCTTGAAAACGAGCACGCGGGCGCGGGAGAGGAGCGGCGCTATGAGCTCGAAGGAAGGGTTCTCAGTCGTGGCACCGACCAGCACGATGGTGCCGTCCTCCACGACCGGCAGAAAGGAATCCTGCTGCGCCCGATTGAAGCGGTGAATCTCATCGACGAACAGCAGCGTGCCGCGGCCGATCTCGCGCCGCTCACGCGCCGCGTCGAACACTTTCTTCAGGTCGCCAACACCGGAAAATATGGCCGAGATCTGCTCGAAGTGCAGGTCCGTTGCGTGCGCCAACAGCCGCGCGACCGTGGTCTTGCCGGTCCCCGGTGGGCCCCAGAAGATCAGGGAGCCAAGGCTGCGCGAATCCAGGAGACGCGTGAGGGCGCCATCGCGCCCCAGCAGGTGCTCTTGGCCAACAACCTCCGCAAGGATACGCGGCCGCAGCTTGTCGGCCAAGGGACGCGGCGCATCCTGCGCAAGTCCTGCCGCCGCGAAGAGGTTGGGCCCTCCACGTCCGGCACCCGCTTTCATCCCCACAACTCGATCGTGGTCTCCTGTCCGCCTCGCCTGATGGTGATGCGCCAGAGCCGGTTGCGCTGACCGGCGACCCGCTCGAGGTCGCGGGTCCTCGCGATTTTCGTGTTGTTCACTGCAAGCACGAGATCGCCGCGCTGGAACAAGCTCTGCGCCGGAGAGCCATTGGCAATATCGACAACCACTACGCCTTCAGCGGCAGGATCAAGGCGAAGATCATCCGCGAGCGCGGGCGACAGGTTGGACACCTTGGCGCCCTGGAAGGGCGATGGCGAGGCAATGACCAGCTCATCGTGAGGAGTATCGGGCGGCGCCTCGAGCGCAACATTGACAGCGAGCTCCTTCCCTCCTCGCATCACGCCGAGCCGGGCGCTGCCACCAACGGGCTTGGTTGCGAAACGGTACTCGAAGGCATTGGGATCTTCGACTGCTTGTCCATCGATGCTGACAATGAGGTCGCTCGATTTCAGTCCCGCTCGCCCGGCCGGGCCGGCGGCGCCTACGCTCGCAATCAGGGCTCCGGTCGGCCGCTTCAGCCCGAGACTCTCGGCAATCTCCGGAGTGACCGCCTGAAGCCGCGCGCCGAGCCAAGGTCGCTTTACCGTGGATCCGCCGCTCTTCGCCGAGGCGACCACCACTCTGACCATGTTGGCTGGGATGGCAAAGCCGATTCCCTGCGACCCTCCGGAGCGCGAGAAAATGGCGGTATTGATGCCGACCAGGTGGCCCGTCATATCCACCAATGCGCCGCCTGAGTTTCCAGGATTGATCGCGGCATCGGTCTGGATGAAGAACTGATAGTCGGTGATGCCGACCTGGGTGCGTGCGACCGCGGAGACGATGCCATGGGTCACCGTCTGCCCGACCGCGAACGGATTGCCGATGGCGAGCACGATGTCTCCCACTTCCAAGGCATCGGAATCCGAGAATTCCAACGCCGGAAAGCGCTCGTTGCGCGCCTTGATCCGCAGCACCGCGAGGTCCGAGCGCGCGTCCTTGAGCACCATCTCGGCCTCGAACTCCCGTTTATCGGACAGCGAGACCTTGACCTGATCAGCCCCTTCGATGACATGGTTGTTGGTGACAACCAGACCCGATGAGTCGATCAAAACTCCGGAGCCGAGCGACCGCTGGACCTGCTCACCCGACCCTCCCGGCATCCCGAAGAAGCGGCGGAAAATGGGATCATCGAAGAGCGGATTGCGCACGCTCACCGTCTTTGCGGCATAGACGTTGACCACGCCGGGAGCGACCCGCTGCACCACGGGCGCGTAGGACAGGCGCACCTCGTTGGGCGAGGACGGCACCCGGCGCTCCTGGGCAAGCGCCCCCGGCGGAGCCGCAGCGAGGCTGAGCAAAAGCGTGGCCGCAAACGCCTTCACGCGAAAAGTCATGACGAATTCTCGGGTTTCTGGACGCCCAGATATACGCGCGCGCGGGGGGCAATTGAAGGGCGCGCGTGGGACGCAACAACCCGGTAATCAGCGTCCAGAGCTTTCTCGTGGCTGCTAAGAGACGGTCAAATGCGCCATCAGTGCCGCTTGACGCATACGGACTTGGCGCTCGCCAACAGCGGGTGAGACTCCGATCAAGGGCTCGGATCGCGTCCTCTGGCGCCATAGAATCCGCACGCGGCTCGAGAGTTGCCGCCTGCACGCCCCCGATGATGCGCTGAACGCCGCCTGATCAGAGCGGCGGCCCCTTGGACGCGACCAATTTCAAGGCCTTACGCCGCAGCGGGGCTCTCCGCCTCGGCCTTCGCCTCCGCCCCCGGTCCGGAATCCATGCCCTTGGCGCTGGTGTCGCGATCGACGAACTCGATCACCGCCACCGGGGCCGAATCGCCGTAGCGAAATCCCGCTTTGAGGACGCGGGTATAGCCGCCGTTGCGCTCCTTGTAGCGCGGCCCCAGGACCTCGAAGAGCTTCTTCACCATGGGAACGCTGCGGATCTGCGCAATGGCCTGTCGGCGCGCGTGCAGGTCGCCGCGCTTGCCGAGCGTCACCAGCTTCTCGACGATCGGCCGGAGGTCCTTTGCCTTCGGCAAGGTCGTCACGATCTGCTCATGCTTGATCAAAGCCGCAGCCATGTTCGCGAACATGGCGCGCCGGTGCTCGGATGTGCGATTGAGCTTGCGATGGGCGTTGGCGTGGCGCATCTGATATCAGATCTCTGGCTCAATAATTGTGATCCTCGAAGCGCTTGGCCAGCTCGTCGATGTTGTCAGGGGGCCAGCCCGGCACCTCCATGCCGAGATGCAGACCCATCTGGGCCAGGACTTCCTTGATTTCGTTGAGCGACTTTCGGCCAAAGTTGGGGGTGCGCAGCATTTCGGCCTCGCTCTTCTGAACAAGATCGCCGATATAGACGATGTTGTCGTTCTTGAGGCAGTTCGCCGAGCGCACCGAGAGCTCGAGCTCGTCGACTTTTTTCAGGAAGGCCGGATTGAACGCGAGATCGGGGATGGGCTCGCCCACCGGCTCCTTGCCCCGCGGCTCCTCGAAGTTCACGAACACATTGAGCTGGTCCTGCAGAATGCGCGCAGCATAGGCTACGGCATCATCCGGACTGAGGGCGCCGTTGGTCTCGATCTGCATGGTCAGCTTATCGTAGTCGAGAATCTGCCCCTCGCGCGTGTTCTCGACCCGATAGGACACCTTGCGAACCGGCGAGTAGAGGCTATCCACGGGAATAAGCCCGATGGGCGCATCTTCGGGCCGGTTCCGCTCGGTGGGAACATAGCCCTTGCCGGTGTTCACGGTGAATTCCATCCGGATCTCGGCACCCTCGTCCAGGGTGCACAGAACGAGGTCGGGATTAAGCACGACGATGTCGCCGACGGTCTGGATGTCGCCGGCCGTCACAGCGCCGGGCCCCTGCTTCTTGACTACCATGCGCTTGGGCCCGTCTGATTGCATCCGGATGGCGATATCCTTGATGTTGAGCACGATATCGGTCACATCCTCGCGCACGCCGGGGATCGAGGAGAACTCGTGCAGCACGCCGTCGATATGCACAGACTGCACCGCGGCGCCTTGCAGGGATGACAGGAGAACGCGGCGCAGCGCGTTTCCCAGCGTCACGCCAAAACCGCGCTCGAGCGGCTCTGCGATCAGGATAGCGTCGCGCTTGGGATCGCCACCAGGCGTTACCTGCAGCTTGTTCGGTCGGATCAGTTCCTGCCAGTTCTTCTGAATGGTCACGTTGGCACCCATAGCATTGCGCGGCGGGGCAGCGGGCCGGGTCTCCCACTCCGCACCGTGGAAATTTCGAGCAACGGCGGGCTGTTCCGCGCTCCGCCCGGTGAGAACATCGTCTGTCATACTCTGCGCCTTTTGCGTGGACGGCAGCCGTTATGGGGTATCGGCGTCACGTCGCGGATGGAGGTAATGGTGAATCCGGCCGATTGGAGCGAGCGCAGTGCAGATTCACGACCCGAGCCCGGGCCTGCCACCTCGACTTCGAGGGTGCGCATCCCATGCTCCTGGGCCTTCTTCGCTGCGTCCTCTGCCGCGACCTGCGCCGCATAGGGCGTCGATTTTCGCGAGCCCTTAAATCCCATCGTGCCGGCTGACGACCATGCGATGGTATTTCCTTGTGCGTCCGTGATAGTGATCATCGTATTGTTGAAGGTCGCGTTCACATGCGCGATTCCGGAAGCGATATTCTTTCGTTCGCGTCGACGGACGCGGGTGGGTTCTTTCCCCATGCTTTGTCCTCAAAGAGTGCGGCGTTTGCCGCAGGCTCAAAACACTGACTTACCGTGAAGCAGCAAAGCTATTGCCGGCTGCTCAACCACTTTACTTCTTCTTGCCTGCGATCGGCTTGGCCGGACCCTTACGGGTGCGTGCGTTGGTATGTGTACGCTGTCCGCGTACCGGCAGGCCTCGACGGTGACGCAACCCTCGGTAACATCCAAGGTCCATGAGCCGCTTGATGTTCATGGCGACCTCGCGCCGCAGGTCGCCTTCCACCATATAGTCACGATCGATGACTTCGCGAATCTGCAGGACCTCCTGGTCGGTCAGCTGTGATACCCGCCGGGCCTCGGGAATCCCGACCTTTTCCATGATTTCGCCCGCCTTCCTGGGTCCAATGCCATGGATGTACTGTAATGCAATCACGACACGCTTGTTGGTCGGTATATTGACACCGGCGATGCGGGCCACAGTCCTGCACTCCTCTTGCCGGCCGTAATCAGAATCGGCCTGTGATCATTCCACTACGCAAGCGCAAGCAATAACGCGACACCATGCCCCGTTCCCCGGGGCCCGGTATCGATCGGCCGCTCGCTTTGGATGCGGGTTATTAATGGATTCAAGTGCGTTTCGTCAACCTTTGCTGACCCCCGGTTTGGGCAGCGAGGCCTTGCGGCGGGCAGAGCGGGCCGCCAGCCCTTTATCGGGGGGGGGTTGAGAGCCTTGACGGCTGCCTTTGCGGGACCCGTTCCTTCATCGGTTCGAGCCGGGTTATTCCGGGCCGAGGAGCGGGCCGGCTTCTTTCGGGCTGGGCTTTGGGCTCGATTGACTCCCCGGCACCATGTTGAGGCCCCTGTCGATGGCGGCCGCAACTTGCCCCACCGGCGCCATGCCGTCGACCTCTCGCAGGACACTCTGCGCTCGGTAATAGGCAACCAGCGGTGCCGTGTACTCGCGGTAGGCCAGGAGGCGGCGTGCCAGCACCTCCGGATCATCGTCCGGACGCAGCGCCGCCCCCCGCGCCGCGGCCTCTGCCACGCGCTTCTTGATGCGCGAGAGCAGGATCTCCTCATCGACCTTGAGCTCAATCACGGCATCCAGCTTGAGACCCTTTTCCTTGAGCATCTGGTCCAACGCGTGCGCCTGGGGCACCGTCCGGGGAAAGCCGTCGAGAATGAAGCCGTTGCGCGCGTCCGGCTGGTCGATCCGCGCCGAGATGATGGCTACCACGAGGTCGTCCGGCACGAGCTCGCCGCGGGCCATGGCGTCCTTCGCGCGCAACCCGATGGAAGTGCCCGCCTTCACGGCGGCGCGCAACATGTCGCCCGTAGACAACTGCACAAGCCCATGCTTCGCGACGAGGTGCTTGGCCTGGGTCCCTTTGCCGGCCCCCGGGGGACCAAGCAGTATCAACCTCATCTACGCCGCCCCCGGAGCTTCGAACGCTTGATCAGTCCTTCGTACTGATGAGCAAGCAGATAGCCCTGAATCTGCGCCACAGTATCCATCGTGACGCTGACCACGATCAAGAGCGAGGTTCCTCCGAAATAGAAGGGCACCGAGGCATAGGAGATCAGGATTTCGGGGAGAATGCAGACCACTGCAAGATACCCGGCACCGATGACGGTAATGCGCGAGAGGACGTAGTCGATGTATTCCGCCGTGCGCTCGCCGGGTCGAATACCGGGAATGAAGCCGCCATGTTTTTTCAGATTATCGGCGGTTTCCGTCGGGTTGAACACGATTGCCGTATAGAAGAACGCAAAGAATATTATCAGAGCGACATAGAGAATCAGAAACAGCGGACGTCCATGGGCAAGCTGGGTGGTGATCGTCACGAACCAGTCCGGTCCCTGCCCGGCGTTGAAGTTGGCAACGGTCGTTGGCAAGAGCAGCAGCGAGGAGGCAAAGATCGGGGGGATGACGCCGGAGGTATTGAGCTTGAGCGGCAGATGCGAGGATTGGCCCTCGAACATGCGATTGCCGACCTGGCGCTTGGGATATTGGATCAGAAGCCGCCGTTGTGCGCGCTCCATGAACACAATGAATCCGATCACCACTACCGCCATCACAAGGACGACAAGGATCAGTCCCGTTGACAGAGCTCCCTGACGGCCGAGCTCGAGGGTGCCTGCAATGGCCGAAGGTAATTCCGCCACGATGCCGGAAAGGATGATAAGCGAGATGCCGTTGCCGATGCCGCGCGAGGTGATCTGCTCGCCGAGCCACATCAGAAACAGGGTTCCGCCGGTCAAGGTGACCACGGTAGCGATCCGGAAGAACCAGCCAGGATCGCTGACCACATTGCCCGCGCCCTCCAGACCGACAGAGATCCCGTAGGACTGGAACGCAGCGAGCAGCACGGTCAAATACCGCGTATATTGATTCATGACCTTGCGGCCCTGCTCTCCTTCCTTCTTGAGCTGTTCGAGAGTGGGTGAGACCGTCGTCATCAGCTGAATGATGATCGAGGCGGAAATGTAAGGCATGATGTTCAATGCGAAGATCGCCATCCGGTGGATGCCGCCACCGGAGAACATGTTGAACATCCCGAGAATGCCGCCCGCTTGGGAGCGGAAAATCTGGTCCCAGGCGGAGGGGTCAATTCCCGGCAGCGGAATGTACGTTCCGAAGCGATAAACCAGCAGCGCGCCGAGGGTGAACCAGATGCGCTTCTTCAACTCCTCCGCTTTGGCCAGCGCCGAAAAGTTGAGGTTGGCCGCAAGTTGTTCTGCCGCTGAGACCATTGGCTTGAGGCTCCGATTGTGTGCGCTCAGACGATATAGCGACTAACCCCCTTGTTCGCCTGTCCCCGGCTTCGGCGCCAAAACGGTCACAGAGCCGCCCGCCCTCTCCACTGCCGCCACCGCCGATTTGGAGGCGCCCCAGACCGAAAACGCTGCTTTCGTCGTGATCTCGCCGGAACCAAGCAGCCTTACCCCGTCCTTGGCCCGTCTGAGCACTCCGGCCTTCACCAAAGCCCCGACATCGACCGTTGCCGCTGGATCGAGTTTCCCGGCCTCGATCGCAGCCTGTACCCTGCCAACGTTGATCTCGTTGAGTCTGCGCGCAAATGCCGCCTGCCGAAACCCACGCTTTGGCACCCGGCGGTGCAGCGGCATTTGGCCGCCTTCGAACCCCTTGATGCGCACGCCAGTGCGCGCGGTTTGGCCTTTGCCGCCGCGGCCGCCGGTCTTGCCCATGCCGGAACCAATGCCGCGGCCGATGCGCAGGCGCTTCTTGCGTGCGCCCGGCCGGTCACAGAGCTCGTGAAGTCTCATCGCTCTGTCTCCAACACCCGAACCAAGTGCTTGACCTTGAGAAGCATTCCGCGGGTCTGCGGGGTATCCGGCACGTGTGCAACCCGCCTAATGCGGTTGAGGCCAAGCCCAATCAGAGTCTCGCGCTGCGAATGATGACGGCGGATCGGACTGCCGATCTGCTCGATTTTGAGCAGCTTGTCGGTTTTGCTCACCTTGCTCTCCTGCGGTGCCGCATGGGTCAATCGGCGATCTGCTCGGCCTCGCCCGGCTCACGCCGCCGCGCCTGCAACATGGAGACCTTGATGTTTCGTCGCGACGCAACCGAGCGCGGCGAGTCCTGCCGCTTGAGAGCGTCGAATGTAGCCCGCACCATGTTGTAGGGGTTGGAGGAGCCGAGTGACTTGGCCACCACGTCCTGCATCCCGAGCGTCTCGAACACAGCGCGCATCGGTCCCCCGGCTATGATGCCGGTCCCCGGAGGAGCCGCGCGCAGAAACACGCGGCCCGCGCCATGCCGTCCGGCAACATCATGGTGGAGCGTACGGCCTTCCCGTAACGGCACCCGGATGAGACCACGCTTGGCTGCATCCGTCGCCTTGCGGATTGCTTCCGGCACTTCGCGTGCCTTTCCATGGCCAAATCCAACCCGGCCCTTCTCATCGCCAACCACTACGAGGGCAGCGAAGCCGAACCGGCGGCCGCCCTTGACGACCTTCGCCACCCGATTGATGTGAACGAGCTTGTCGGTGAATTCGCTGTCGCGCTCTTCACGCCCTCTGTGCTCCCGAGGTTCACGTGCCATTTTCATTTCCAATCCGTTCTCAACTTGTTAGAGCTTTGCGCCGGATGAGCGGTGAACCGCTCCTGCGCATAATGCCAGACTCCCATTCTCTCGTTTGTCCGAGCGTTCTTCGCTCTGCGTCCTCAGAAACTCAGCCCAGCTTCTCGGGCAGCATTCGCCAGCGCCTTCACGCGGCCGTGATACAAATACCCGCCGCGATCGAACACTACCTCCTTGACACCCTTGGCAACTGCTCGGTCGGCAATCCGTTTTCCAACTGCCTTGGCGGCCTCGATATTCGCTCCAGTTTTCAGCCCGGTGCGCATCTCCTTCTCAAGGGAGGATGCGAAAGCCACCGTCTCGCCTTTGCCGTCGTCGATCACCTGCGCGTAGATATGCTTCGACGAACGGAAAACGGATAATCGCAAGCGATTGCCCGCCGCGCGACGCACGTTGCGCCGCACCTTTGCGGTCCGCCGCTCAGTCCGATCCGCAACTGTCGCCATTGCATGCTCCCCTTACTTCTTCTTGCCTTCCTTGCGGAAAATGTATTCGCCGGCGTATTTCACGCCCTTGCCCTTATAGGGCTCCGGCTTGCGGAAAGCCCGGATCTGCGCAGCGACGTGACCCACCTTCTGGCCGTCGATGCCGGTAATGACGATTTCTGTCGGTCTCGGCGTCGCAATGGTGATGCCCTCAGGAATGGGAAATACGATATCGTGACTGTACCCGAGCTGGACCTGCAGGTTCTTGCCCTGCACCGCCGCTCGGTACCCAACGCCCGTTATTTCAAGCCGCTGCTCAAATCCCTTGGTCACCCCGGTGATCACATTCGCCAGCAGCGATCGGTATGTGCCCCACATCGCACGCGCCCGCTTGCTGTCGACGAGTGGATCGACTCTGATCTCGCTCCCTTCCACCTTGGCTGCAACATCGTCATGCAAGGTCAACGCGAGCGTACCCTTGGGGCCCTTCACGTTCACCGCCTGTCCTTCCACGCTGGCAGTGACGCCAGAAGGAATTGCAACCGGTTTCTTTCCAACACGAGACATGCGTGCTAATCCCTTAGAACACGGTGCACAGAATTTCTCCGCCGACATTTTTGTCGCGCGCGTCGTGATCGGCCATAACCCCCTTGGGCGTCGAAAGGATTGCAACGCCCAATCCGTTGTTCACGCGGGGCAGCGCTTTCACCGACGCATAAACGCGCCGGCCCGGCTTTGATACCCGGGATATCTCCCGGATCACCGGCTCGCCATCGAAATACTTGAGCTCGATTTCCAGCTCCTTGCGCCCATTCGAGTGCTCCACGGACGCATAGCCGCGAATGAAGCCTTCGGTCTTGAGCACGTCGAGCACGCTCAAGCGCAGTCGGGATGCCGGGGTCGAGACTTTCGACTTGTTCCGCATCTGCGCATTGTGAATACGCGCAATCATGTCCCCCAACGGATCGTTCACCGCCATGCTCGATGCTCCTACCAGCTCGATTTAACGAGACCGGGAATCAATCCCCTGGAACCCAGCTCCCGCAAGGCAATACGCGAGAGCTTGTGCTTGCGATAGAAACCCCGGGGACGGCCGGTGATCTCGCATCGGTTGCGCACGCGCGTCGCCGAGGAATTGCGCGGCATTTCCGCGAGCTTGAGCGTCGCCGCAAACCGCTCCTCCATGGGCTTGTTCTTGTCGCGCGCAACGGCTTTGAGCCGGGAGCGGCGGCCCGCATACCTTTTGCTTAGCCTCCGCCGCCTGTTGTTCTTTTCAATCGCGCTGGTCTTCGCCATCAATTTCTCCTGGATCTTCGCATTCCAGCAAGCCCTTACTGCCGGAACGGGAAGTTGAATGCGGCCAGCAAGGCGCGCGCCTCGTTGTCCGACTTGGCACTGGTACAAACCGTGATATCCATTCCCCAGATGTCGGCCGCCTTGTCGTAGTCGATCTCGGGGAAGATGATGTGCTCCTTGATTCCCAAGCTGTAGTTGCCGCCGCCGTCGAAACTCTTGGGCGAGAGTCCGCGAAAGTCCCGGACGCGCGGCAAGGCGACGTTGATCAGCCGGTCCATGAACTCGTACATACGCGCCTTGCGCAGCGTCACCTTGCAGCCGATGGGCTGGCCGTCACGCACCTTGTACGTGGCGATCGACTTCCTCGCTTTCGTGATCACGGCCTTCTGCCCGGAGATTAACCCGAGATCGTTGGCAGCGGCTTCAACCTTCTTGCGGTCGTTTACGCCCTCGCCAATTCCCATGTTGATGACGATCTTCTCAACCACGGGCACCTGCATCGGGTTCTTGTAGCCGAACTCCTCGGCGAGCCGCTTGCGCACAACCTCCTCGAACAACGTTCTGAGCCGAGGCGTTACCCGCTCCTCGGGCGTTTGCGGACTTGTATCCTTTTCTGCCGCAGCCTTCGCAGCGGCGCGATCCGACTTTTGAGCGGTTGCCGCCTGCTTCGGCTTGTCCGCCTTTTCCGATCGCGGCTCTTTTTCTGGCTTACCTGCCTTCGGTTTGGCGGTTTTCCCTTTCGCCTTCTCGTCAGCCATCGATCTCGACTCCCGAACGCTTTGCAAAGCGCACTTTTCGGCGCTGGTCGCCTTCGCCAATAAAGCGGAATCCGACGCGGGTCGGCTTGCCGTCCTTCGGATCGGCAAGTGCAAGATTGGACAGATGCACGGTCGCTTCCTTGGAGATGACCCCCCCCTGCTGCTGAGCGGTCTGCTTCTGGTGGCGCTTGACCATGTTGACGCCGCGTACCAGGGCGCGGCCGGCGTCCGGCCGGACCTCGATGACCTCGCCGGTGCGTCCCTTGTCCCGCCCCGTCAACACCACCACCTTGTCTCCCTTGCGGACCCTGGCGGCCATCACAGCACCTCGGGGGCGAGCGAGATGATCTTCATGTGATTCTTGGCCCGAAGCTCGCGCGGAACCGGTCCGAATATGCGCGTGCCGACCGGCTCCATTTGCGGATTGATCAGAACCGCCGCATTGCGATCGAACCGGATCACCGATCCGTCCGGCCGCTTGATATCTTTCGCGATGCGCACCACCACCGCTTTCATGACCTCGCCCTTCTTCACGCGCCCGCGCGGTATTGCTTCCTTCACAGAAACAACAATCACGTCGCCGATGGTGGCGTATTTGCGCTTGGAGCCGCCCAGCACCTTGATGCACATGACACGCCGCGCACCGGAGTTGTCAGCGACGTCAAGGTTGCTCTGCATCTGAATCATGACGCTACCTTCATCGGTTCCCAGGCGCCGCGTACTGCCCTCAGACGGCCTTCTTTTTTTCGCTTTGGATCACTTCCCACCGCTTGAGCCGTGAGAGCGGGCGGCGTTCCTCGATCCAGACAACATCGCCGACGTGATGCTCGTTGCGCTCGTCGTGAGCGTAGTATTTTTTGGCGCGTCGCACGGTCTTCTTCATGACCGGATGGGTGAATCGGCGCTCGACCCGCACGACCACGGTCTTGTCCTGCTTGTCGCTGACCACAACGCCCTGCAACGTTCGCTTTGGCATTCTATTACTCCGGCCTTCCCTTCGCCGCGGCGCCGCCCGCCTCGCGCGCCAGCTTCTGCGCGGCGATGGTCTTGATGCGAGCAATATCGCGGCGCACCTGTCGCACCCGCGAGGTGTTCTCCAGCTGACCGGTGGCGCGCTGGAAGCGCAGATTGAATTGCTCTTTCTTAAGCTTGAGAGCCTCGTCATCGAGCTGATCGATGGTCATTGAGCGTAGATCGTCGGGTTTCATGCTGCTTTTCCCAACCTACTCCGCGATGCGCTCGATGAAGCGCGTCTTGATCGGAAGCTTTGCTGCGGCCAAGCCGAGGGCCTCGCGCGCAAGAGCTTGCGGCACACCGTCGATTTCGAACAAGACGCGACCCGGCTTCACCCGAGCCACCCAGAATTCAGGCGCTCCCTTGCCGGATCCCATGCGGACTTCCAGCGGCTTTTTAGATACCGGCACATCCGGATAGATACGGATCCACACCCGGCCAGCGCGCTTCATGTGGCGCGTGAGTGCACGGCGCGCAGCTTCGATCTGCCGCGCGGTCACGCGCTCGGGCTCAAGCGCCTTGAGGCCGAAGTGTCCAAACGCGAGCTCGACGCCGGAGGTCGCAACCCCTTTGATGCGGCCTTTGTGGGCTTTGCGGAACTTGGTGCGCATCGGTTGCAGCATGGCTTTGCGCCTTCTCTAATTGCGACCAGTAGATCAGGAAGCGTCTCGGCGGGGCCTTCCAGCCTCGCCTTCTGCGAGCTTCTTGTCCTGCGCCAGCGGGTCGTGCTCCATGATCTCCCCCTTAAAAATCCAGACCTTGACGCCGCACGTGCCGTAGGTCGTGAACGCCGTGGCAACCCCGTAATCCACATCGGCGCGCAAGGTGTGCAGCGGTACGCGGCCCTCGCGATACCATTCCATGCGGGCGATCTCCGCCCCGCCGAGGCGTCCGGCGCAGTTGATGCGAATACCGCCGGCACCGAGCCGCATCGCCGACTGAACTGCGCGCTTCATGGCGCGTCGAAATGCCACCCGCCGCTCAAGCTGCTGCGCAATGGACTCCGCCACCAGCTGAGCATCGAGCTCCGGCTTCCTGATCTCAACGATGTTGATCACCACGTCCGATTTGGTGAGATTGGCGACCTTCCTGCGCAATTTTTCGATATCGGCGCCTTTCTTGCCGATGACCACGCCGGGCCGAGCGGATTGCACCGTGACCCGACACTTCTTGTGCGGTCGCTCGATCACGATCTTCGATACCGCCGCCTGCTTGAGGTCCTTCATCAGCTCCTGGCGGATCTTCATGTCCTCATGCAGCAGCTGTCCGTACTCGCTCTTGCCGGAGTACCAGCGCGAGTCCCAGGTGCGGTTTATGCCAAGCCGCAAGCCGATTGGATTGACTTTTTGACCCATGCGTCCGTTCCCTATGAGGCCTCAGCCGTTGATGTCGCCGGCAGCCCTTCGCGCACGACGATGGTAAGGTTCGCGAATGGCTTAAAGATCCGCCCCATCCGGCCACGACCGCGCGGATGAAACCGTTTGATCACGAGTGCTTTGCCGACATGGGCTTGAGCTACAACAAGCTCGTCGACATCAAGATCATGGTTGTTCTCAGCGTTGGCGATCGCCGACTCCAAACACTTGCGTACGTCCCGTGCCATGCGCTTTCGCGAGAATTCAAGATCGGCAAGCGCAACAGATACCTTCTTGCCGCGAATGAGCTGCGCGAGCAGATTGAGCTTTTGCGGGCTTACTCTGAGCATGCGGGCAACCGCTTTGGCCTCGGTATCTGCAAGCGCACGTTCGCGCGTCTTCTTGCTCATGACGCGACCTCCTGGCCTCAGCTCCCGCCACCGGCAGCCGGCGCGGCGGCCGGTGCGGCTGCGCCCGGCGCGGCCGGACCTGGTGCACGTTTTGCTTTGCGGTCCGACGAATGCCCGTAGAAAGTTCGCGTGGGCGAGAATTCCCCGAACTTGTGACCAACCATCTCCTCGGTCACCAAGACCGGAATGTGCTTCTGCCCGTTATAGACCCCGAATGTCAGGCCCACGAACTGCGGCAGAATGGTCGAGCGCCGGCTCCAAATACGGATCATCTCGTGGCGACCGGACGAACGCGATGTTTCCGCCTTTTTCAGCAGATAGCCATCGACAAAGGGACCTTTCCAAACGGATCGTGTCATGATGCCGAGCCTCATCTCCTACTTTTTGCGCGCATGACGGCTCGCAATGATGAATTGGGTGGTGGATTTGTTCTTTCGCGTCTTTTTTCCCTTGGTTGGGAAGCCCCATGGCGTTACCGGATGCCGGCCGCCCGATGTACGGCCCTCGCCGCCGCCATGAGGATGATCGATCGGATTCATCGATACGCCGCGATTGTGGGGCATGCGTCCCATCCACCGTTTGCGTCCGGCTTTGCCGATTGAGATGTTCATGTTGTCAGGATTGGAAACAGCCCCGATCGTTGCCATGCACCGGCCATGCACGCGCCGCTGCTCGGCTGAATTGAGGCGCAATGCCACGTAATCGGCATCGCGGCCGACGATTTGGGCATAGGTGCCAGCGGAGCGCGCGATCTGCCCGCCTTTACCGATCTTGATCTCGACGTTGTGGACAATGGTGCCGATCGGAATGTTGCCCGCCGGCATTGCATTTCCTGGCTTCACGTCCACGTGCTCGCCGGCGATGACCGAGTCACCAGGCGATAGCCGTTGCGGTGCCAGGATGTAGGCCAGCTCGCCATCCTGATACTTGAGCAGTGCGATGAAAGCAGTGCGATTGGGGTCGTACTCGATCCGCTCTACGGTCGCCGGCACATCAAATTTGCGCCGCTTGAAATCTATGCTGCGGTAAGCCTGTTTGTGTCCGCCACCGCGAAACCGCACCGTAATGCGGCCTCTGTTATTGCGCCCGCCGCTGGAATTTTTGCCCTGGGTCAAGCCTTTGACGGGCTCACCGCGGTACAGCGCGGTACGGTCAACGAGAACGAGCTGACGCTGGCTCGGCGTGACAGGGTTGTAGGATTTGAGTGCCATGGTGCCGTTTCCGTCAGAGACCCGTCGTCACGTCGATCCGATGCCCCTCTTCCAGGGTCACGATCGCGCGCTTGGATGCTGATTGCTCTCCAACCGTCCCCCTGAAGGCCTTGAGCTTGCCTTTGCGCACGTGAGTGTTGACGCTCTTGACTTTCACGTCGAAGAGCTTCTCTACCGCTTCCTTAATCTGCGGCTTGGTGGCGTGCCTTGCCACTCTGAACATGACCTGATTGTGGTCCGACGCAATTGTCGCCTTTTCCGTAATCACCGGGGAAAGAATCAGATCATAGTGGCGTGGATCGGTGGTGCTCATTTCAGCCGCGCCTCCAACGCTTCCAAAGCCGCCTTGGTCAACACCAGCACGCGACAGCGCAGAATGTCGTAGACATTGATGCCTTGCACCGGCAGCACATCGATATCCCGAATGTTCCGGGCGGCCAGAGCAAAATTCGGATCAACCGATGCGCCATCGACGATGAGCGCGCTCGCGAGTCCGAGCTTTTTCAAGCTCGCCTGCAGAGCCTTGGTCTTGGCATCCTTGAGGTTGGCCTGATCGAGGACGATGATGCCGCCATCGCCTGCCTTGGCCGAGAGCGCATGTCGCAGGGCAAGGGCCCTCACCTTCTTTGGGAGACCGATGGCGTGGCTGCGCGGTGTCGGACCGAATGACCGCCCACCGCCGCGAAACAGGTTGACTCGTGCCGGGCCGTGACGCGCCGATCCCGTCCCCTTCTGCCGGTACATCTTCTTGCCGGTTCGATTGATCTCGCTGCGGTTCTTGACGTCGTGTGTGCCGCTTTGCCGGTGAGCCAGCTGCCAGCGAACGCAACGGTGCAGGATATCGGGCCGCGGCGTCAGCCCGAAGATAGCCTCGGGCAGATCGACCGTACCTGCCGGCGAGCCATCCAGCGTTGTGACTGTCAGCTCCATCTCAGCCGCCTTCCTTTTCGGCAGCCGGCGCACCTTCCGCAGCTTGCGGCTGCGCCGGCGCTGCGGGCGCCTCACTGTCCGGCAGACGGAACTTGCCCGGCTTGGGCAGATCTGCCGGCAGCTTCTTTTTCACCGCATCGCGCAGCCTGATCCAGCCGCCCTTGTGACCGGGGACCGCGCCCTCGACCAGTATCAGGCCGCGCTCGACGTCCGTTTGCACCACTTTGAGGTTCAACGTGGTGACACGTTCGACGCCGAGATGGCCGGCCATCTTCTTGTTCTTGAATGTCTTCCCGGGATCCTGGCGGCCGCCGGTCGATCCATGCGAGCGGTGGGATATGGAAACGCCGTGAGACGCACGCAGTCCGGCGAAGTTCCACCGCTTCATCGGGCCTGCAAAACCCTTCCCTATGGAGATGCCCGTCACATCCACGAACTGACCCGCCACGAAATGATCGGCGGTAATTACTGCTCCGATCGGGATAAGATCACTCTCCTCGACGCGGAACTCCGCGAGCTTACGCTTCGGCTCCACCTTCGCGAGCGCGAAGTGACCGCGTTGCGCCTTGTCCAGGCGGTTGGGCTTGCGGGTCCCGGCTCCAAGCTGCAGCGCGACATAGCCATCCTTGTCCTTGCTGCGGTGAGCGACGACCTGGCAGTTGGCGAGGCGCAGCACCGTGACAGGCACATGCTCGCCCGCGTCCGTAAAGACGCGAGTCATCCCAACCTTCTGCGCGATTACCCCGGAACGCATGCGGCTTGTCCTGTGTTAGTCCTGTACTCGCCTCTTACAACTTGATCTCGACGTCCACACCGGCTGCAAGATCGAGCTTCATCAGCGCATCCACCGTCTGCGGAGTGGGATCAACAATATCCAGAAGACGCTTATGCGTGCGCATCTCGAACTGCTCACGGCTCTTTTTGTCCACATGCGGTGAACGATTGACCGTGAACTTCTCGATCTTGGTCGGCAACGGTATCGGACCGCGCACCTGCGCCCCGGTGCGCTTGGCAGTCGCGACGATCTCCCGCGTCGAAGCATCGAGGATACGATGGTCGAACGCCTTTAGCCGGATGCGGATATTCTGGCCGTTCATGTTTGCTCCGATGGCAGTGGACGGGCGGTCCTAAGGGACCGATCCGTCCTCCGGCGTCCTCGTTAGCGTTATTCGGTGATGCTGACCACGACGCCTGCGCCGACGGTCTTGCCGCCTTCGCGGATAGCGAAGCGTTGCTTCTCTTCCATGGCTATGGGCGTGATCAACTCGACGTCCATCGCAGCATTATCCCCGGGCATGATCATCTCCGTCCCTGCCGGCAAGGTGACCTGGCCGGTCACGTCGGTGGTGCGGAAGTAGAACTGCGGACGATAATTGTTGAAGAACGGCGTGTGGCGTCCACCCTCCTCCTTCGTGAGGATATAGGCTTCCGCCTTGAACTTCTTGTGCGGCTTCACCGAGCCGGGCTTGCACAGAACCTGCCCGCGCTCGACCGCATCCTTGTCGATGCCACGCAGCAGACAACCCACGTTGTCGCCGGCGACGCCCTCGTCCAGGAGCTTGCGGAACATCTCCACTCCTGTAACAACGGATTTCTGGGTATCGCGCAGCCCGACGATTTCCACTTCCTCACCGACCTTGATCTTGCCGCGCTCAATGCGCCCGGTGACCACGGTACCGCGACCGGAAATGGAGAACACATCCTCAATCGGCATCAGGAATGGTTGGTCGATTGGGCGTTCGGGCAGCGGCACGTAGGTGTCCAGCGCCTCGTAGAGCTTGAGGATGGCTTCGTCGGCGAATTCGCCCTTCTCACCGTTGAGCGCCTTGATCGCCGCGCCACGAATGACCGGGGCCTTGTCCCCAGGGAACTGGTATTTGGTCAAAAGCTCGCGCACCTCGAGCTCGACCAGATCCAGTAGCTCCGGGTCATCCACCACATCCACCTTGTTGAGAAAAACCACGATGTAGGGAACGCCCACCTGGCGTGCGAGCAGGATATGCTCGCGCGTCTGCGGCATCGGCCCGTCCGCCGCCGACACCACGAGAATTGCGCCGTCCATCTGCGCGGCACCGGTGATCATGTTCTTGACGTAATCGGCATGGCCCGGACAATCCACGTGCGCGTAATGGCGCTTGGCAGTGGAGTACTCGACGTGGCTCGTTGCGATGGTCAAGATCTTGGTCGGATCGCGCCGGCCCTGCGACTCCGATGCCTTCGCGACCTGATCATAGCTGACGAAGTTGGGTGTCCAGCCCTTGTCCGCGGACACCTTGGTCATCGCCGCGGTAAGGGTGGTCTTACCGTGGTCGACGTGACCGATGGTTCCCACGTTGCAATGCGGCTTGGTGCGTTCGAACTTCTGCTTGGCCATCGGACTCTCCGTTTCGGTCCTCTTGTGAGCTTTACGTTTTTAATATCAGGCGTACTTTGCCTGGATCTCGGCGGCCACCGCCGAGGGAACCTGTTCATAGTGGTCGAACTGCATGGTGAAGGTGGCACGGCCCTGCGACATGGAGCGCAGATTGCTGACATAGCCAAACATGTTTGCGAGCGGCACCATCGCGTTCACCACGTTTGCGTTCCCGCGCATGTCTTGTCCCTGTATCTGCCCGCGCCTTGAATTGAGATCGCCGATGACGGAGCCGGTGTAATCTTCGGGAGTGACCACTTCGACCTTCATGATCGGCTCGAGCAGCACGGGCGAGCCCTTTTGCAGCGCTTCCCGCAAGGCAGCGCGAGCGCAGATCTCGAAAGCGAGTGCTGACGAGTCGACGTCGTGATAGGCGCCATCGATCAGGGTCACTTTGAGATCCACCACAGGAAAGCCGGCCAGCACCCCGGAACCGAGGACCGATACCAAACCCTTCTCGACGCCGGGAATGTATTCCTTCGGTACGGTTCCACCGACAACGTCGTTCTCGAATTCGAAGCCGCCGGCGGGAGGCAAGGGCTCAGCGACAATCTTCACGCGTGCGAACTGGCCTGAACCTCCGGTCTGCTTCTTGTGCGTGTGATCGACGGTGACCGGTTTGGTGATCTTCTCGCGATAGGCAACCTGCGGCGCGCCGATATTGGCATCCACTTTGTACGTGCGTTTGAGGATATCGACCTTGATGTCGAGATGAAGCTCGCCCATGCCCTTGATGATTGTCTGACCAGATTCCTGATCGGTTGTGACGCGAAATGAGGGGTCCTCCGCCACCAGCTTGGCAAGCGCGACTCCGAGCTTCTCCTGATCCGCTTTCGACTTAGGCTCGATGGCAATCTCGATGACGGGATCCGGGAATTCCATCTTCTCCAGAATGACCGGCTTGTGTGGGTCGCACAGCGTATCCCCGGTGCGTACCTCTTTCAGACCCGCCAGTGCGACGATGTCGCCGGCAAAAGCCTCCTTGATGTCCTCACGGTTGTTTGCATGCATCAAGAGCATCCGGCCGATCCGCTCCCGACGGTCTTTGGTGGAATTGAGGACCCCGGTGCCGCTTTCGAGTCGACCGGAGTAGATTCGACAAAACGTAATGGTACCCACAAACGGGTCGTCCATGATCTTGAACGCAAGCAGCGCCAGCGGCTCGCTATCAGCGGCTCTGCGGACGACCTCGTTTCCTTTGGGGTCCACAGCCTTGATCGGCGGCACATCCAGCGGCGATGGCAGATAATCGACCACCGCGTCCAGGAGCGGTTGCACGGCCTTGTTCTTGAAAGCGGAGCCGGCGAGTACCGGAAAGAATGCACCGGCGAGAACCGCCTTGCGGATCAGGCGCTTCAGCGTCGCTTCGTCCGGCTCGTTGCCTTCCAGATATGCAGTCATGGCGTCGTCATCGAGCTCGACCGCCGCCTCTATCATCTTCTCGCGATATTCCTTCGCCTGATCGAGCATGTCCGCGGGAATTTCGATGTCGTGGTAGTTCGCGCCAAGCGATTCGTCGTCCCACACCACCCCCTTCATGCGCACCAGGTCGATGATGCCCTTGAATTGCTGCTCGGCCCCGATCGGCAGCTGGATAGCCACGGGCTTGGCGCCGAGGCGCTCGACGATATCCTTCAGACACTGAAAGAAGTCCGCGCCAACCTTGTCCATCTTGTTGCAGAAAACGATGCGGGGAACCTTGTATTTGTCTCCCTGACGCCAGACAGTCTCGGTCTGCGGCTCGACGCCCTGGTTGCTGTCGAGCACACAGACCGCACCATCGAGCACCCGCAGGCTGCGCTCTACTTCGATGGTGAAGTCGACATGCCCCGGAGTGTCGATGATGTTGAGCCGCTTTTTGTTCCAGAAGGCCGTCGTCGCCGCTGAAGTGATGGTAATGCCGCGCTCCTGCTCCTGCTCCATCCAATCCATCGTGGCGGCGCCTTCATGCACCTCCCCAATCTTGTGGCTCTTGCCGGTATAGTAGAGGATCCGTTCAGTCGTGGTCGTCTTGCCGGCATCTATGTGGGCCATGATGCCGAAATTACGGTAGTCCTCGATGGGATGGCTACGTGGCATGCGAGTCTATATCCTCAATCTCGAGCTCGAGCCTCACCAGCGGTAATGCGAAAATGCCCGATTGGCCTCCGCCATCCGGTGCGTATCCTCACGCTTCTTCACCGCACTGCCCCGACTGTTGGAAGCGTCGAGCAACTCGGCCGAAAGCCGCTCGGTCATCGTCTTTTCATTGCGTTCGCGCGCAGCCGAGATGATCCAGCGAATGCCCAGCGCCTGCCGGCGGGTCAAGCGAACTTCTACCGGCACCTGATACGTGGCTCCCCCGACGCGGCGCGAGCGAACTTCGATCGACGGCATGACGTTCTCAAGCGCTTGTTCAAACACCGACACTGGATTCTGATTCGTCTTGCCCTCAATGAGATCGAACGCGCCGTAGACGATATTCTCCGCGACCGACTTCTTGCCGGCATGCATGATCGAATTCATAAACTTCGAGACCACCTGGTTCCCATATTTGGGGTCCGGGTTTATCTCTCGTTTCTCAGCCCTATGGCGGCGGGACATTGCATCGACCCTTGGTAGTGCTGTTCATTTTCCAGGGGACCCATATTCAGGCCCCGTTTCTCTCATTCCGTCCGATTACACGCCGAAGCGACTGGCCGTGCTCGGCTCATTTCGGTCTTTTTGCTCCATATTTCGAGCGCCGCTGTTTTCGATTCTTGACCCCTTGGGTGTCGAGCACGCCGCGCAAAATGTGGTAGCGCACTCCCGGCAGATCCTTCACCCGACCGCCCCGGATCATCACCACCGAGTGCTCCTGCAGATTGTGACCTTCGCCCGGAATGTAGCCAATCACCTCGAACCCGTTGGTCAGCCGAACCTTGGCCACTTTGCGCAATGCCGAATTCGGCTTCTTGGGCGTGGTGGTATAGACCCGGGTACACACGCCGCGCCTTTGCGGACACTGCTGGAGCGCAGGCACCTTCTTTTTCGCATGCTGCGTAACACGCGGCTTGCGGATGAGCTGGTTGATCGTCGGCATCGTTTTCTGCCCTAGCTCCTTGGTCTGTCCCGTCCTCGTCGTTGAGGGATATCGGGTTGCTCTCGACGTCCCAACGCGCAAAACGGAAGAGCGCCTGCGCGCGGATGCGTTCGGCGCTCGACCGTTCACAGCTGACCGCTCCGCGTAGACGCGAGGCAGTCATGCACTTCCCATCTGACGTTGCGTCAGAGGCAGCGTCTGAGCTTCAATTCTCGAGGCTACTGAGGCCCGCGGCCTTTGAGAAAGGTACGTACTCTCAAAGGGTCAACCGCGTTGGGCATGCCGTTCCGAGCAAGCGAAGCTCACCGCCTGCCGAAAAGTGGGGGGTATGTATCGGCGCCCTCTGGCGAAGTCAAGGCAACAGCCCAAAAATCGGGGTTTTCGCCCCTCCGAGGGCGTCACGCCGCGTGCTTTTCGAGCCGGGCGACCTCGCGCTGGATGAGATTGCCGTAGACCCCCTTGCGACGGACCAGCACCTGCGGCGGCCCATCCTCACAGACCTGTCCCGATTGCAGGACAACGATCCGATCGAAGCTGCGCAAGCTCGACAGACGATGGGCAATGGCAATGACGGTTCGCCCGCCCATCAACCGATCCAAAGCTTCCCGCACCGCTTCCTCGGACTCGCTGTCCAGTGCCGAGGTTGCTTCATCGAGCAACAGGATCGGCGAATCCTTAAGGAAAGCGCGGGCAATGCCGAGGCGCTGGCGTTGGCCAGGTGAAAGCTTGAGGCCCCGATCACCGACAAGGGTCGCAAGCCCGGCGGGCAGATTTTCGATGAACCCGGCGCAGTTCGCCGCGGCAATGGCCTCCAACACTTCGGCATCCGACGCCTCGGGCCGGCCATATCTGATATTTTCCAGGATCGAGCGGTGAAACAGAGAGGTATCCTGAGGTACGACGGCAATGGCTGCCCGCAAGCTCTCCTGTGCCACTTCCGAGATATCTTCGCCGCCGATACTGATCCGCCCACCCTGAACGTCGTAAAACCGCTGCAGCAACAAGAAAAGGGTGGACTTGCCGCAACCGGACGGGCCGACCAGGCCTACGCGCTGTCCCGCCTCAACACGCAAGCTGAAGTCCGTGAACACTCGTCGGCTGTCCGGATAGGTGAACGAGACGTTCTGGAAAGCGACGTCGGTACCCGCTCGCACCAGCGATCTTGCCTGCGCGCGGTCGCGCAGCCGATGCGGAACTAGCAGGGTGGAAAGCGCCTCCGAAAGCCGCGCCACATGCTGCGTCACGTCCACAAGGGCTACTGCCAAATCGCGGGTCGCGTGCAGGATGGAAAGGCCGAGCGTGCACACCAGGACGACGTCACCCGAAGTGCCTACACCGTTCTGCCAAAGCGCGAGGGCCCAGGCCAGGAGCGCAATTGTGAGCACTACCGTCACCCCCGCGTGCAGCAGCCTCAGCTTTTCAAGATACCTGAGGCTGCGCCGCCGCGCGGCCATTTCCCGCGAAATGGTGCCGTCGATGCGGCCATGCTCGCGGCCCAGCCCGCAAAACGACCAGACCAGCGAAATGTTGGAGATGACGTCGACCATCTCGCCGTCGACGGCAGCGGCCTTTTCTGCAAAATCGTGATGCAGCGGCCTGCCGGCAGCAGCAAGGCGAAAGAGCATGATCACCAAGACCCCGGCGAGCACGGTCAACGCACCAGCCATCGCCAGGCTCACGCTTGCGATGAAGATGATGGCCACCACAGTAGCCGCGCATGGGGGCATCACGTTCCAGACGAACATGTTCTCGAGCGTAAAGACCGCATTCGAAGTGGCAGTGATCCGGCTCGTCAAAGTCCCCGGCATGCGGTCGGCAAAGTAGCTTGGGGCGTGGCTGGTAAGATGCCGAAATAGATCCCGGCGCAGGTCCCCGGTCACCCCGACAAAAGCCGAGCTGGCAATCCAACTCGCCACCCGCCAGAGAAAATTATCCGCGGCGATGAGAGCGACCAGGACGATGAAGGCCCACCAGGCATATGCAGCGGCGGCCGGTCCACCCGCTCCTCTGCTTAGCGCATCAACCAGGAGCTTGATGCCGTATTGGGCTCCTACCGAGCAGGTCACGGCAGCGGCGACAGTCCCCACAATCGTCGCATGGGCCGCCGGCCGTGCCACGACGTAATGGCCAAGAAAGGCCAGGGGACGGGTGGCAAACCGGCATAGATCCATTTGGACGAAAGCTCCCCGAGACAGCGATGCACTGCATCCAACGCACGAGGACAGGCGGCGGTTTCATTGGAACCTGGATTGCACCGGAAAATTTCAGCCGATGGGCGGCCCCACAGGGACGAGGTACACCCACTTTAGGCTTAGCGCGCCCTTTGGACGTCACGAGTTCCAGGCGAGCGCAAGGTTTGGGGCCGCGCTTCAACCCCGCCCAATCGCAAAGGACTACCTATCGGACTGGGCGGATGTTGCTGCTGCGGTCGGTTGCGGGCGTGTTTCCGGCAGCAGCCAGACCGGTGCGGAGCCGCAGAGTGCAATGCATGAAAGCCCCAGGAAGGCAACGCTGCTGCCAAAATGATCAACGACGTAGCCCGCGAGGGTGGTGCTCAGGGCTGCGCCGATTCCCACTGCGCTCCCGACAATCCCCAGTCCAAGGTTGAAGCGGCCGGTGCCCCGCGTAATGTCAGCAACGATGAGTGGAATGGTGACCCCCAGAACCGCGGCTGAGATACCGTCGAGCACCTGCACGGTGACAATCAGGTATGGGCTGGCCACAAGCGCAAACAGCACGCCGCGTGCTGCCAGCGCCGCAAAGCACAAGTACAGCAAAGGACGTCGTCCCCAAGAGTCGGCGAGGCGTCCCACGCTGGGAGCAAACCCCGCCACCACGAGCTGCGGTACAACAATACACGCTCCGATCCAGGTGGAGGCCCATTCGCTCGATCGCATGGTCAACATGCTGCCCATGAGCGGCAGCATGGCCGCGTTCGCCACCTGGAACAGCAAAACGCAGGCTGCAAAAAGGAGCAAACGCCGAGTCCTCAGAATGGAGCCCATTCCGGGCCCGCCCTGCTCGATGACATCAGGCTTGAGAGCCGTGATGTCATGGGGACGAATGCGGACAAGCGCGACGAGAGCCGGCGCAACGAGCAGCGCAGTCAAGAAGAAGACGGCCTGATTGGACACAAGCAGCCCGCAAAGGCCCATCCCAGCAGCGGCAACGCCATTGCCGATGGAGGCAAACCGCGCATTGCGCCCGAGGCGCGCGCCCAAGGCTGCGTGCCCGACCAGACCGAGGCTGATGGCCGCAACAATCGGCCCGATGACGCAGCTCGCGGATGCATGCAGAACGCGGGAAGCAAGGACCACCGGAAAAATTGGCCAAATCGCAATGGCAAGAGCGCTCAGGCAAATCGCCGCAACTGCGAGCCCACCGAGGAGGCGGGCCGAGCGTACCGCATCCACCAGCACACCGCCGGGCATCTGACCAGCTAGGGCGGCCAATCCTCCCGCGGTGAGAACCAGACCAATATCGAACTGCGTCCATGCATGGGCGGTGAGATAGATTGCCACGAACGGGCCAA
>Ga0209526_10000139_pt1 | contig 42441 bp, 40 predicted proteins | sample JacPinW_OM2H0_M1_FD_188566 | JGI IMG/M metagenome (GOLD analysis project Ga0209526, IMG submission 188566) | Forest soil microbial communities from Algoma, Ontario, Canada - Jack Pine, Ontario site 1_JW_OM2H0_M1 (SPAdes) (version 2) | ecosystem: Environmental > Terrestrial > Soil > Boreal... | reverse complement strand
CTAACGCGTGTGCGCTCTACCACTACCATTGCACACGCGGCTATCGGGCGCATCGGGCGCCCGGCATTCCCTGCGCCCTCTGATGGGAGGGTAAGGAAATCTCTCGCAAACCTCGGACGGATCACGCCGCGAGATCGCAAAACTGTATTTCAAATTACCCTCACATCGTCGTCCCTGCGAAAGCAGGGACCCATAACCACAGGCTTGCGTTGTTGCGCGAAAGCCGTCGACCAGCATCTCTCAAAACAGCCGCCGCGGCGTATGGGTCCCTGCTTTCGCAGGGACGACGGCGTATTTGTGGTTGTGTCTTCGCTTCGCTCGCAATGACGGTCTCCTCAAAACGGCTTGCTCAAGAATCGCGAACCCTTCAGTCCATATCGCCACGGCAGTTCCGCCGCTTTTGTGATGCCGATCCGCAACCCCGTCACGACTTCAACTTTGCCGATCCGCGCATGAAGCGCGATCGGCGCGGCGTCGAGTGCGAGGCCATTGTGCTCATCGGTGATGCCGAGCGCCTCGGTCAGCTTGCCCGGTCCCGAGCACAGCGACCGCTCGTCGTGCAATCCGCGCCGGCGGCGCATCGCGGCAAGGCCGTGGGTCGGCTGCAGGGCGCGGATCAAGACCGCGCTGGCGGAGCCTTCCTTCTCGCAGACGAAATTGACGCACCAATGGATGCCGTAGGAGCGGTAGACATAGGCAAAACCGGGCGGGCCGAACATCACCCTGTTGCGCGGCGTCGGTCCGCGGAACGAATGCGCGGCCGGCTCGGTGTGATGATAGGCCTCGACCTCGACGATGATGCCGCCGACCCCGTTGACCAGAAGCGTCGCGCCGATCAGGTCGGGCGCGACCTGATGCACGCTGCGGCCGAAGAACGCGCGCTTCAGCGGCTTGCCCAAAAGGGGCGCGACGGTGGCGGGGGTGGGGCTTTGAGCCATTCCAATCGGGGGCGGGCAAATCGGGGCGGGGAGAAAATATGGCAGAGGATGCCATAAGCGAAAGGCAGTGGGCTAACAAGGCGAGCGGTTGCGATTTGGCCCCAAGCGGATTAGCTAAGATACCTGCCCAGATCGGACATTCTATGGTCGTCGTCGTCGATACCGTTTCAGCTACGCCCTTACGTCCGCGTCACCCGGAAAAGGTCAACCGGCCGGATGCGGTCTCGCCGCCGAAGCCGGACTGGATCCGCGTGCGCGCGCCGAATACCCGCGGCTATGCCGACACCCGCAACATCGTCAAGGAGAACGGCCTGGTCACGGTCTGCGAGGAGGCCGGCTGCCCGAACATCGGGGAGTGCTGGGACAAGAAGCACGCCACCTTCATGATCATGGGCGACACCTGCACCAGGGCCTGCGCCTTCTGCAACGTCAAGACAGGTTTACCCGGCGCGCTCGATGCGCACGAGCCGGAACACGTCGCGGAAGCCACCTTCAAGCTTGGGCTCGCCCATATCGTGGTCACCTCGGTCGATCGCGATGATCTGGCCGATGGCGGCGCCGAGCATTTTGCAAAAACCATTCGCGCGATCCGCGCGCGCTGCCCGACCACGACCATCGAGATCCTGACGCCGGATTTTTTGCGCAAGGAGGGCGCGCTTGAAATCGTGGCGGCGGCAAAACCCGACGTGTTCAATCATAATCTCGAAACGGTGCCGTCGCGTTACCTGAGCGTGCGGCCAGGCGCGCGCTATTTTCACTCGATCCGGCTATTGCAGCGGGTCAAGGAAATCGACCCCAATCTCTTCACCAAATCCGGCATCATGGTTGGCCTCGGCGAGGAGCGTCACGAGGTGTTGCAGGTGATGGACGATCTGCGCTCGGCGGATGTCGACTTTCTAACCATCGGCCAGTATCTGCAGCCGACCCGGAAGCATCACGCCGTGATGCGCTATGTGCCGCCGGACGAATTCTCAGCCTACGAGAAGGTCGCCTACACCAAGGGCTTCTTGATGGTGTCGGCGAGCCCGCTGACGCGCTCGTCGCATCACGCCGGCGATGATTTCGCAAGGCTCAGGGCGGCGCGCGCTGCCCTCGTGCGCTGATTTGCGGATTTTAAATCATGGAGCGCATTCTTGTGATGGGATCGTCCGGGTCCGGCAAGTCGACGTTTGCGCGACGGCTTTCTACTATGACTGGGATTCCGATGGTGTCGCTGGATGCGCTCTACTGGAGACCCGGTTGGATACCGTCAGACCCGGCCGAATTCGAAGAGCGCGTCACCGACGTCGCTTGCCAACCGCGTTGGATCATGGACGGCAACTATATCTCACACGGCGGCGAAATCCGCCGCAGGGTTGCCGACGGCGTTTTCTGGTTCGATCTGCCGCGAAGAACCTGCATGGTTGGAATCCTGGCGAGGATCGCGACGAGCTATGGTCAGGTGCGGCCGGAAATGGCGCCTGGCTGCCCGGAAAAGATCGACGTCGAATTTTTCCGGTATGTCTGGACCTATCGTGCGCGGCAGCGGCCGAAGCTATTAAAATACTTCGAGGGATTGCGGCCGGATCAGGCCTTTATCTGCTTCACGAGCCGGGTACAGGCGAAGCGCTATTTGACGGATGTTGGGTCAACGGCCATCCAGGCGAGCGTTCACTGATGCCGCAGTTTTCCAATAAGCGCCGGGTTCAGCATAGCGCATCAGAGATGTTCGACCTGGTGGCCGATGTCGAGCGCTATCCTGAATTCGTGCCGCTGTGCAGCACGCTGAAAATACGCCAGCGCACGCAAAGGCCAGACGGCACCGAGATCGTGGTCTGCGACATGACGGTGTCGTTCAAATTGATACGGGAAGCTTTTACCAGCCGGGTGACGCTCGACCGTCCCAATTTGAAAATCCTGGTCGAATATTTGCGCGGGCCGTTTTCCAACCTCGAGAACCGCTGGTCGTTCGAGCCGAAGGCGGACGATGCGTGCGATGTCGGATTTTTCATTTCGTATGAATTTCGCAGCCGGATGCTGGCGATGCTGATGGGAACGATGTTCGACGCCGCGTTCCAGCGCTTCGCGGCGGCGTTCGAAAAGCGCGCGGATGCGATTTATGGCAAGGCGGCCTAGAGGTTCGCGTTTCGTACGTTACGCCCGCGGCGGCCGCCGCCGTTTGACGCCGTTGCGCCGCGGCGAGCGCGCGACGCGGGGACGGAGCCGGGCGGCGGCCTCAAGGCGCGGTTTTGCCAGCGCCTGCGGTCCGCGTGCCAATTCCATCAGCATCCTGAGCGCCTCGACCACCGAGCGCAGCCGCACCGCGCTGCGGCCGATCGCGCCAAAACGGCATTCGCGGTGCACGATCCTGCCGTCGCGGGCGGCCACGGCAAAATGCACGAGGCCGACCGGCTTGCCCGGCGTCGCGCCGCCCGGGCCTGCGATGCCGGTAATGGCGACGGCGAGATCGACGTCAGCGCGTTCCAGCGCTCCGATCGCCATCGCGGTCGCGGTCTCCTTGCTGACCGCACCGAAGGTCGCAAGCGTCGTTGTCTTGACGCCGAGCATCGCGCGCTTGGCCTCGTTGGAATAAGTGACAAAGCCGCGGTCGATGACGTCGGAGGAACCAGGAATATCCGTGAGCGCGCCGGCGACCAGGCCGCCGGTGCAGGATTCCGCGGTCGCGATGGTCAATTTGCGCATCCGGCACAGATCGAGCAGCGAGCGGGAGAGGGCGCGGGCGTCGCTGCCGCTCATTTCAGTCGCTCCACCCTTTATCACCAAATGGGAGACGGACAGTTACGCACGCCGTCGCTGCGATGCCTTCCTCGCGGCCGGTAAAACCGAGCCGTTCGCTGGTGGTCGCTTTCACCGCGACCCGCGAGATATTCAGCCCCGTGATCTCGGCAATGCGTGCACGCATAATGTCGCGCAATGGTCCGATTTTCGGGCGCTCGCAAATCAGCGTCACTTCGAGATTGGCGATGCGGCCGTCGCGCGCGGTGACGCGGTCGACGGCGTATTTCAGGAAGCGGTCGGAGGCGGCCCCCTTCCATTGCGGGTCGCTCGGCGGAAAGTGCGAGCCGATATCGCCGTCGGCCAGCGCGCCGAGGATGGCGTCGACCAGCGCATGCAGGCCGACATCGCCGTCGGAATGGGCGAGAAAGCCGCGTGTGTGCGGCACGCGAACGCCGCAGATCATCAGATGATCGCCGTCGCCGAAGGCGTGCACGTCGTAACCGGTCCCGGTCCTGATATCGCCGAGCAAGCTTGCGAGGCGGGCTTCCTCGCGGACAAAATCTTCCGAGGTCGTGAGTTTCATGTTCGCAGCATCGCCTTCGAACGTCGCTACCGTCAATCCCGCCCATTCGGCGATCGCCGCGTCGTCGGTGAAATCGCTGCGGCCCTCGCGCGCGGCGCGGCGATGGGCGTCGAGGATCACATCATACCGGAACGCCTGCGGCGTTTGCGCGATTCTCAAACGCGCGCGCTCCGGCGTCGCCTCGACGTCGCCGCTTTCGCTGACCTGTTTGACGGTATCGGCGATCGGCATCGCGGGAATGGCAGCTCCCGTGCGCAACGCAGCTTCGATCGCGCGCGAGATCAGCGCTGCCGAGACGAACGGCCGCGCCGCATCGTGGATCAGAACCACATCCGGCTTCACGCTCGCAAGCGCCTCGAGTCCGGCATGCACCGAGGCCTGGCGGGTGGCTCCGCCATGGGCCGGCGGCTGGTAGCGCAACGCGCTGACGGCCTCATTGAAGACCGCGGTGTCGTCCGGATTCAAAACCGGCTGCACCGCAAAAACCTGTGGATGACAGCAGAACGGTTCCATCGCCCGGAAAATGACGGTCTGGCCCCCGATGACGCGATATTGCTTCGGTCCGCCCGAGCCCGCGCGCAGTCCGCGTCCGGCCGCGACAAGGATGGCTGCAGTCCGTGGTGATGTCGGCATTTGACGCAATTACGGGCGAATCGGGGTTGATAGGGGCAGCAGTGGTCCGCTGGCGCACAGGCCTTACCATGCTGTGGCCGCAAAACGGAATGATTCCCAATTGCTTTGGGAATGGCATATTTTGCTGCAGTGCACTTGCAGAATTGTCAGACTTGTCTAAAGTGTAGGCATGAAGCTTGACTGCACAAGATTTGTGCTCAAAATGGGTACCGGCAGCCGCGATGAGGCGCCTGCCAGAAACATGAGAATCCCGTGACCGGCTCGGCAATATCACGGTCTAAGCCGTTGAAAATAGGCAATATTACGCTCGCCAACCGGGTTCTTCTGGCGCCCATGTCGGGCGTCACCGATGCACCCTTTCGACGGCTGGCGGCCGGACTCGGAGTCGGCCTTGTGGTCTCCGAGATGACCGCGAGCGACGATCTTGTCCATGGCCGCGCCATGTCGCAATTGCGCTGCGAGGCAACCGGCATCGGTCCGCATGTCGTTCAACTGGCCGGCTGCGAGGCCCGCTGGATGGCGGAGGGCGCGCGGGTCGCCGAAGCCGCCGGTGCCGATATCATCGATATCAATATGGGTTGTCCAGCACGGCATGTGACCGGCGGGCAGTCCGGCTCGGCCTTGATGCGCGATGTCGATCATGCCGAGAAATTGATCGACGCGACGATATCGGCCGTGACGGTACCGGTGACGCTGAAGATGCGGCTCGGCTGGGACGATCGCTCGCGGAACGCGCCAGAATTGGCACGCCGCGCCGAGCAGGCCGGCGTGCAGATGATTTCCGTGCACGGCCGCACCCGCTGCCAGTTCTACAAGGGCGAGGCCGATTGGGGCGCGGTGCGCGCGGTCAGGGATGCGATCGCTATTCCGCTGGTCGTCAACGGCGATATCACCTCGTTCGAGAAGGCAGTGTCCGCGCTTGCAATGTCCGGAGCCGACGCGGTCATGATCGGCCGTGGCGCGCAGGGTCAGCCATGGCTGCCCGGTCAGATCGGACGCCGCCTGGAGACCGGTATCGCCGAGGCCCCGCCATCGCTGGCGCAGCAGCTCAGCCACGTCCGTGCGCTCTATGACGACGTTTGCACGCTGTATGGACTGCGCATCGGCCTTCGCCATGCACGCAAGCATCTCGGCTGGGCGCTGGAAATCGCGGCGCGATATAGCCGCACGCCGGCACACACGCTCAAGACCTGGCGCGAGCGGATCCTGACATCGGAGGATCCGCATAAAGTTCACCAATTTCTTCAGGATGCATTCGACGATTTTGCATGGAGCGCCGCCGCATGAACTCGGCCGCAGAAAATCGCCGACCGGTGCCGTCAGACGGTGACGCCATCCTCAACGCGCTGCCGAACCCGGTGCTCCTGGTAGCGCCCGACGGCAGGATCGTCGATGCCAACATGGCTGCGGAATCCTTCTTCGAGATTTCCACGCAATTTCTGCAACGGCAGTCGCTCAAAGAGCTGGTGCCGTTCGGCAGTCCCTTGCTGGCGCTGATCGATCAGGTGCGCAGTAGCGGCTCGCCGGTCAACGAATACAAGGTTGATCTCGGCACGCCGCGGATCGGCGGCGATCGCCAGGTCGATCTGCATGTGGCCCCGCTCACCGAACGGCCCGGTCATATCGTGGTGATGCTGCAGGAGCGCACCATCGCCGACAAGATGGACCGGCAACTGACCCATCGCAGTGCCGCGCGCTCGGTGATCGCGCTGGCCGCGATGCTGGCGCATGAAATCAAGAACCCGCTGTCCGGCATCCGCGGCGCGGCGCAGCTTCTGGAGCAGGCGGCTTCCTCGGAAGACCGCATGCTGACGCGACTGATCTGCGACGAAGCCGACCGCATCGTCACGCTGGTCGACCGCATGGAAGTGTTCGGCGACGACCGGCCGGTGGCGCGCGGCCCGGTCAACATTCATTCGGTGCTCGATCACGTCAAGCGATTGGCGCAGTCGGGCTTCGCCCGCAATATCCGCTTTGTCGAGGAATATGATCCGTCGCTGCCGCCGGTGCTCGCCAATCAGGACCAGTTGATTCAGGTGTTTCTGAACCTGGTGAAGAATGCTGCCGAGGCCGTGGTCGATCTCGGCAGCGACGCGGAGATCCAGCTCACCACCGCGTTCCGTCCCGGCGTCCGTCTCTCGGTGCCGGGCAAGAAATCGCGGGTGTCGCTGCCGCTCGAATTCTGCGTCAAGGACAACGGCCCCGGGGTGCCCGAGGATCTGTTGCCCAATCTGTTCGATCCCTTTGTCACCACGAAACCTACGGGAAGCGGTTTGGGTCTGGCGCTGGTGGCGAAGATCGTCGGCGATCACGGCGGCATCATCGAATGCGAATCCCAGCCCCGGAAGACCATTTTCCGCGTGCTGCTGCCGATGTTCAACACCGCCAAACAACTAGATCAAAGCCATCGCGATGACGTTTCGGGGACGCCGTTGCATGCCTCACAGAACACAAGATGAGGAATCATGACGATGCCCGCAGGTAGCATACTCGTCGCTGACGACGACACGGCGATCCGCACGGTTTTGAACCAGGCTCTCTCGCGCGCCGGATATGAGGTGCGACTGACGGGGAACGCGGCGACGTTGTGGCGCTGGGTGAGCCAGGGCGAGGGCGATCTCGTTATCACCGACGTCGTGATGCCGGACGAGAACGCATTCGACCTGTTGCCGCGGATCAAGAAGATGCGGCCCAATCTCCCGGTTATCGTGATGAGTGCGCAGAACACCTTCATGACCGCGATCCGCGCGTCCGAACGCGGCGCCTATGAATATCTGCCAAAGCCGTTCGACCTGAAGGAGCTGATCGCGATCGTCGGCCGGGCGCTGGCGGAGCCGAAGGAGCGGGTGGCGAACCAGGTCGACGAGTCCGAGTTCGACTCGATCCCGCTGGTCGGCCGGTCGCCGGCGATGCAGGAGATCTACCGGGTGTTGGCGCGGCTGATGCAGACCGACCTCACCGTGATGATCTCGGGCGAATCCGGCACCGGCAAGGAATTGGTGGCGCGCGCGCTGCACGATTATGGCAAGCGCCGCAACGGCCCGTTTGTTGCCGTTAACATGGCGGCAATCCCGCGCGATCTCATCGAATCCGAATTGTTCGGCCATGAACGCGGCGCCTTCACCGGCGCCAACACCCGCGCCTCCGGCCGGTTCGAGCAGGCCGAGGGCGGCACGCTGTTTCTCGACGAAATCGGCGACATGCCGATGGAGGCGCAGACTCGTCTGTTGCGGGTGCTGCAGCAGGGCGAATACACCACCGTCGGCGGCCGCACCCCGATCAAGACCGACGTGCGCATCGTTGCCGCCAGCAACAAGGATCTGCGCATTCTGATTCAGCAGGGCCTGTTCCGCGAGGACCTGTTCTTCCGCCTCAACGTCGTGCCGCTGCGGCTTCCTCCGTTGCGCGAACGGATCGAGGATCTGCCCGACCTGATCCGGCATTTCTTCGCGCTCGCGGAGAAGGACGGGCTGCCGCCGAAGAAGCTCGATGCGCTGGCGCTGGAGCGCCTGAAGCAGCATCGCTGGCCGGGCAATGTCCGCGAACTTGAAAACCTCGCGCGCCGGCTCGCGGCTCTGTATCCGCAGGACGTGATCACGGCCTCGGTGATCGACGGCGAATTGGCGCCGCCCGCTGTGACGTCAGGCGGCAATGCGCACCACGGCGTCGACAATCTCGCCGGCGCGGTCGAAGCCTATTTGTCGTCGCACTTTTCGGGTTTCCCCAACGGCGTGCCGCCGCCCGGGCTCTATCACCGGATCCTCAAGGAAATCGAGGTGCCGCTGCTCACGGCAGCCCTGGCGGCGACGAGAGGCAATCAAATCCGCGCGGCCGACCTGCTCGGGCTCAACCGCAACACGCTGCGCAAGAAGATTCGGGACCTGGACATCCAGGTCTACCGGAGCGGCAATTAGCGGCGTTCGGAACCGGAACACGACGCGCACCCCGGCAGGCAGTAAGCCGCTGTGGAACGAAAATTTTGATGGCAAGCCACGCCGCGGATTTGTCGCAATTTGGCAACAATGTGATATGAATGCATCAGTCCGTCGCCGGCATTGATCCGGCGGGCGGAAGGCCATCATCTCACCCCTTGCCGGAATGACCAGCGCAGAGACCACGGCCGCATCGTTTGATCCGTCGTTTGCTGAATCCAAGGGCTCGTCCCTGTGGAGGTGGCTGGCGCCGTTTGCGGTCGGCCTGGCGCTGCTCTCGACGTTCCTGACCTTCGTGGTGCTGACAGGCCTGACCCCGATCGAACCGACCAGGGCCGTCGTCCTTTCCTTCCTGATGATCAATGGCGCCACCATTCTGGTGCTGATCGCCATCATCGTCCGCGAAGTCTGGCAGGTGATGCTGGCACGGCGCCGGGGCCGGGCGGCGGCGCGGTTGCACATCCAGATCGTCAGCCTGTTTTCCGTGATCGCGGTGTTGCCGGCCGTGCTGGTGGCGATCATCGCCAATGTCACCATCGATCGCGGCCTCGATCGGCTGTTCTCGGGTCCGACCCGCGAGGTGATCCAGAATTCACTGATTATTGCCCACGCCTATTTGCAGGAACACGCCCAGCTCATTCGCGGCGACATTCTGGAAATGGCCAACGATATCTCCCATGCCCGGCCGCTGTTCGACCAGGACCGCGGCACGTTCCGTGACCTGCTGACGGCGAGCGCCACCTCGCGCAACCTGCCGGGCGCGATGCTGATCGACAAGGACCGCAATATTCTGGAGACCGCGCAAACCGGGATTCAACTGGCGTTCACGGCGCCGGATCCGGACTTCCTGAAGAACGTCGAGGAGAACGAACCGCAGATCGCGGTGCTTCCCGAAACCAACTACGTCGCGGCCGTGATCCGGCTGCGGGCGTTCAACGACACCTTTCTCTACGTGGTGCGTCTGCTCGATCCCCGCGTGGTCGCGCAGGTCAACGAAACCCAGGCCTCGGTGGCCGAATATGCGGAGATCGAATCGCGCCGACTCGGCATCCAGGTCAATTTTGCGCTGATGTTTGCGGTGATTGCGCTGACGATCCTGATGGCGTCCGTGCTGATCGGGCTGAACTTCGCCAATTGGCTGGTCGCTCCGATAAGGCGGCTGATGAGCGCCGCCAGTATCGTTTCGACCGGCGATCTGCATGTGCAGGTGCCGGTGCACGGCTCGAAGGGCGATCTCGCCCAGCTCGGCGAGACCTTCAACAAGATGACGCAGGAGTTACGCACCCAGCGCGACGAGCTCGTCAGCGCCAGCGACCTCATCGACAGCCGTCGCCGGTTCATCGAGGCAGTATTGTCCTCGGCGAGCGCCGGCATTATCGGCGTCGATGCCTCGGGGAGCGTCGGCATCCTCAATCGCTCGGCCGAAAAGCTGATCGGGCACGCGGAATCGGAGACCCTGGGTCACCCGCTGTCGGACGTGCTGCCCGAGCTCGACGACATGATGAAAACGGCGCGGGAAGGCACACAACGGCTGGTGCAGGGCCAGATCACGATTACCCGCGACGGCCGCGAGCGCAACCTTTCGGTTCGCGTCAGTGCCGAACAGACCAGCCAGTCTCGCGACAGCTACATCATCACGCTTGACGATATCACCGAGCTCGTTTCGGCCCAGCGCACCTCGGCATGGGCCGACGTCGCCCGCCGCATTGCCCATGAAATCAAAAATCCGCTGACGCCGATCCAGCTTTCGGCCGAGCGCATCCGCCGCAAGTTCGGCAAGGTGATCACCGAGGACAAGGCGGTGTTCGAGCAGTGCACTGATACCATCGTGCGGCAGGTCGACGACATCAGGCGGATGGTCGATGAATTCTCCCGCTTCGCGCGGATGCCCAAGCCCGTGATCGAGGGCGAGGACGTCGCCGACACCGTGCGCCAGGCGGTATTCCTGATGCGGGTCGGCCACCCCGACATCGATATCGACGTCGATATCAAGGAAGAGCCGATGCGGGCCCATTTCGACCGCCGGCTGATTTCGCAGGCGCTGACCAACATCATCAAGAACGCGACCGAAGCCATCGAAGCCGTTCCGCCGGGCAAATTGGGCAAGGGTCGCATTGATGTCATCGCCGCGCGCGAGAACGATGACATTGTGATTGACGTCATCGATAACGGTATCGGCCTGCCGAAGGTTGCGCGGGCGCGTCTGCTCGAACCCTATGTCACGACGCGTGAAAAGGGCACCGGCCTCGGGCTCGCCATTGTCGGCCGCGTTCTCGAGGACCATGGCGGCCGGATCGAACTTAACGATGCCGCGGACATCCGTCCCGGCGCGCGGGGGGCCTGGATGCGATTGCGCTTCGCCATATCGGGCCATGCCCCGAAGCCCGAAGTGAAGGAGCCAGCCCCCGAAACAAAACCGCCGGCATCCGAAACCGCCGAGCCGGCTGATGTGACCAACAATGAAACAAAAATCAAAGCCGCAACAGGCAGCTGACAAGACAGGCGCGACCCATGGCTAATGACATTCTCATTGTCGATGACGAAGCAGATATTCGTGATCTGGTTGCCGGCATTCTTGACGACGAGGGTTTTACGACCCGGACTGCGCGCGACAGCGATTCGGCGCTGGCGGAAATTTCCAACCGCCGCCCGCATTTGGTGTTTCTTGACATCTGGCTGCAGGGCTCCAAGCTCGACGGTCTGCAATTGCTGGAGCAGGTCAAGCGCGACCATGCCGATCTGCCGGTCGTGATGATCTCCGGACACGGCAATATCGAAACCGCGGTCGCCGCCATCAAGCGTGGCGCTTACGATTTCATCGAAAAGCCCTTCAAGTCCGACCGGCTGATCCTGGTGGCGACGCGGGCGCTGGAGACCTCACGGCTGAAGCGCGAAGTCAAGGAACTCAAGCAGCTTGCGCCGGCCGCCAGCATCCTGACCGGGCGTTCCGCCTGCATGAATCAGCTGCGCCAGACCATCGACCGGGCCGCCAAGGCCAACAGCCGTATCCTGATCGTCGGGCCGTCCGGTTCGGGTAAGGAACTTGCGGCGCGCACGCTGCATAACGCCTCGAGCCGCGCCGAAGGACCGTTCGTCGTCATCAACGCCGCGGCGATCACGCCAGAGCGCATGGAAATCGAGCTGTTCGGCGTCGAGCAGTCCAATGGCGAGCATCAACGCAAGCCGGGTGCGCTGGAAGAGGCCCATAGCGGCACGCTCTTTATCGACGAAGTCGGCGACATGCCGCGTGAAACCCAGAACAAGATCCTGCGCGTGCTGGTCGATCAGACGTTCCAGCGATCCGGCGGCACCAATAAGGTCAATGTCGACGTCCGCATCGTCTCCTCGACCGCGCGCAATCTGGAGGAGGAGATCGCGGAAGGGCGGTTCCGCGAGGATCTCTACCATCGGCTGTCGGTGGTTCCGATCCGCGTACCGCCGCTATCGGAGCGCCGCGAGGACATTCCGGAATTGATCGACTATTTCATGGACCAGATCTCGGCTGCGACCGGCTTGCCGAAGCGCCAGATCGGCCAGGATGCGATGGCGGTCTTGCAGTCGCATGTCTGGCCCGGAAACGTCCGCCAGCTTCGCAACAATGTCGAGCGCGTCATGATTCTGGCGAGCGGCGGCCCGGAGGTCATCATAACAGCCGATATGCTGCCGCAGGACGTAGGCTCGATGGTACCGGCGATGCCGACCAGCAATAATGGCGAGCACATCATGGGCTTGCCGCTTCGCGAGGCGCGGGAGGTGTTCGAGCGCGACTACCTGATTGCGCAGATCAGCCGCTTTTCCGGAAATATCTCGCGCACGGCGGAATTCGTCGGTATGGAGCGCTCGGCGCTGCATCGGAAGCTCAAGGCGCTCGGCGTTGGCTAAGTGTCGCACCCCAGGGTTTCATTTCATGGGTTCGGTTTCATGCAATTGCTTGAGAAATTTCATCTCTTTCCGGGCTTTTACGGGGAATTGCGCTGTCGTTTGATGCAGGTGCCGTGCGAACTGGCTTGCCTAAAAACCGCGCCTGCCCTCTAATCGTGCTGCCGCACCGCCCAGAGGGGGATCTCAGGGGATGCGCGGCAACCGGGTGACGCTCCGCAAGAGAGCTGCAATCGGTTCAATAAAAAGAAACAAAAGCGGGACAAAAACAATGGCGGCAGACCGCGCACAGAATCTACAAGACACCTTCCTTAATCACGTTCGCAAAACCAAAACGCCACTGACGATCTTTCTGGTCAATGGGGTGAAGCTGCAGGGCATTGTCACCTGGTTCGACAATTTCTGCCTGCTGCTCCGGCGCGACGGTCATTCGCAGCTTGTCTACAAGCATGCGATCTCGACCATCATGCCGGGCGCTCCGATCCAGCTGTTCGAAGGCGGCGAGGATGCTCCGGCTTGAGAGTGATCTGATTGGAACCCCGACATCTGGAAGGGGGTGCTGACCGTCCGCGGTCGGCAGGGAGTAGAGAGACCGGGCGGGTGATCGTCATCGGCCCCTATCTGCGAATGCGCCGCGGTGACCCCGAGGCGCAAACGGATAGTCATGCCATCCGCAATAATGCTATCCGCGATACCGATGCGCGGCTCGAGGAAGCCGTGGGCCTGGCCGGGGCCATCGACCTGACCGTCGCGGACGCGCTGATCGCTCCGGTCAGCCAGATCCGGCCGGCGACCTATCTCGGCAAGGGCAAGGTCGAGGAGATCGTCGGTCTCGTCACCGGACACGACATCGAACTGGTGGTGATGGATTGCGCGTTGTCGCCGATCCAGCAGCGCAATCTCGAGAAGGCCTGGAACACCAAGGTGCTCGATCGCACCGGCCTGATCCTGGAAATTTTTGGGCGCCGCGCCAAGACCAAAGAGGGCGCGCTGCAGGTCGAGCTTGCGCATTTGAATTATCAGCGCTCGCGCCTGGTGCGGTCGTGGACCCATCTGGAGCGCCAGCGCGGCGGTTTCGGGTTCATGGGCGGCCCCGGCGAAACGCAAATCGAGGCGGACCGCCGCCTGATCGGGGATCGCATCGCGCGCCTCGAAAATGAGCTCAAAAAGGTTCAGGCGACGCGGCGGCTGCATCGGGCGGGGCGGCAGCGGGTGCCTTATCGGGTGGTGGCGCTGGTCGGCTACACCAACGCCGGCAAGTCGACGCTGTTCAACCGCCTGACCCGCGCCGACGTGCAGGCCGCCGACATGCTGTTCGCAACCCTCGATCCGACTTTGCGCGCGCTAAGCCTGCCGCATGGCGGCAAAGCGATGCTCTCAGACACCGTCGGCTTCATCTCGAACCTGCCGACGCAGCTGGTGGCGGCGTTTCGGGCGACGCTCGAGGAGGTGCTGGAGGCCGAAATCATTCTCCACGTCCGCGACATCTCGCACGAGGACACCGAGGCGCAGCAAAGCGACGTCGATAGCGTTTTGCGCCAACTCGGCATCGATCCGGATGCCGGGCAGCGCATCCTCGAAGTCTGGAACAAGATCGATCGCTTCGATCCTGAAGCGCGTGAGAACCTGCAGAATATCGCCGCCCGCCGTCCGCCGGAGCGCCCGTGTTTCCTGGTCTCCGCCGAAACCGGGGAGGGGGTCGAGGCGCTGCTCGCCGCGATCGAGGAGCGGCTGGCGGCAACCCGGATGACGCTGGATTTATCGATCGACGCCTCCGACGGCGCCGGCATCAGCTGGCTGCATCGCAATTCCGAAGTGCTCATTAAGCAGCTTCACGACGGGCGGTTCGTCATGACGGTGCGGGTCGACGAGACCAAGCGCGATATCGTGGTCAACCGTTTTGATGCGATACCGCACGCGGTTTAGTCGTCGTCCCTGCGATTGGAATTTTATCGTCGTCCCTGCGAAAGCAGGGACCCATAACCACCGGCGCCAATTGTTACGAAGGCAACTAACCCCATCGCCTTACTGATGGGCCGCGGCGTATGGGTCCCTGCTTTCGCAGGGACGACGTAAACCTTATTCCTTGCTCTTCGCTTCGTTCCACAGCGCATCCATCTCGGCGAGCGACGCGCCTTCCAATGAACGTCCCTGCGACTGCAATGCGCGTTCGATATGGCCAAAGCGGCGCTTGAACTTTGCATTGGTGCCGCGCAACGCCATTTCGGGATCGGCGCCGACATGGCGCGCCAGGTTGACCAGTGCAAACAACAGATCGCCGGTTTCCTCGCGGAGTTCTTGCTTGTCGCCGCGATCGAGTGCGGCCTCGATCTCGTCGGCCTCCTCGCGGATTTTATGCAGCACGGCGCGGGGGTCGTTCCAGTCGAAGCCGACGCTGGATGCCTTGCGCTGTAACTCCATCGCCTGGGCCAATGCCGGCTGTCCGGCCTTCACGCTTGACAGCAGCGATTTATGCGTCGCCTCTTCGGCGGGCCGCCGCGCCGCGCGTTCGGCCTTCTCTTCGGCCTTGATGCGCTCCCACGCGCCTTTGACGTCCGACGGCGTCAATTGTCCATTCTTGTCGGCGAACACATGCGGATGCCGTCGGATCATTTTTCGCGTGATCGCCTCGACCACATCGCCGAACGCAAACGCGTTCTGTTCCTCCGCCATCCGGGCATGAAACACCACCTGCAGCAGGAGATCGCCGAGCTCATCCTGCAAATCGTGCAGGTCGCCGCGCGCGATGGCTTCAGCGACTTCATAGGCTTCCTCGATGGTGTAGGGCGCAATGGTCGCAAAATTCTGCTCAAGGTCCCACGGGCAGCCGCTGCCGGGCGTTCGCAGCATCGCCATGATCTCGAGCAGACGTGAAATATCGCGGGAAGGGGTCATGAAGCACCGAAGGCAGGATAACTCACGTCTGTATGCCGCAAGACGCGCGCCTATCCCAGCGAAACGAGCGGAACAGGCGGCTCTTTCCACCGTTTGGCCTTATCGGCCCGAGAATGCTAAGGGCAGGCCATGAGCGACCAATTTCGTGACCAATTAAATTCCACTAACGCGCTGGTGCTGTTCTCCGGCGGCCAGGATTCCGCGACCTGCCTCGCCTGGGCGCTCGAACGTTTTGCCCGCGTCGAGATGCTCGGCTTTAACTATCGCCAGCGTCACGCCATCGAACTTGAATGCCGCGCCAGGCTGCTGGACGGAATAAAATCGTTGCGCCCGGATTGGTCTGCAAAACTCGGCGAGAGCCACACGCTTGAAATTCCGACCTTGGCCGAAATCTCCGACACCGCGCTGACCCGCGATGTCGCGATCGCAATGGGCGCCGACGGTCTGCCCAACACCTTCGTGCCCGGCCGCAATCTGGTGTTTTTGACGTTCGCGGCGGCGCTGGCCTACCGGCGCGGCATCCGCCATATCATCGGCGGCATGTGCGAGACCGACTATTCAGGCTATCCCGATTGCCGCGACCAAACCATCAAGGCGTTGCAGATCGCACTCAATCTCGGCATGGCCGCGGAGTTCGAATTGCACACGCCGCTGATGTGGTTAACCAAGGCCGGCACGTGGAAGCTCGCACACGAACTCGGCGGGGCAGGGCTGGTCGACCTGATCTGCGAACATTCCCACACTTGCTATCTCGGCGAGCGCGGCGCGCGGCATGATTGGGGTTTTGGCTGCGGCGAATGCCCGGCCTGCGTGCTGCGGGCGAAGGGCTGGCGCGAATATGCTGACAATACAGCCTAGCCGCTAGTGTTTTGCGCGGTGGTGCGGCCTCGGGCACGTTCCCTCGGAGGGGATGCATTTTGTGACAGGGCCGGTCGTGACGGTGCTGTCATTTGCCGCCCGCACATTTTGGTTCTTCATCGCGGCGCTGGTCGGTCCCATCGCGGAGGCCGGTTGCGGAATTGCGATTGCGACCGCGCTGATTGCCAGTAGTCGCAGAACAGTGTGGCGGATGATGTTCATGTCGCATCCCTCCCAGAATGGCCGCGTAGCAAGGCGCAGTGTAGTTTTTTGCTGATCCAATTCAAAGCCAGTGTCTGTGAGCTCTGGTCAACTTATCTCGATTTGCAGGTCCAAACCCTGGGCCGACAGCCGGCGACCAATACCCTCATCATCGACGAAGAGCGCATGCGCAAGCTATTCGGGGCTTAGCCAAAATCATCAGGTCTTAGTTCGATCGGTGAGCCGTGTGGGGTGCGGTCGGCGGCGTGGTCCCAGGCATCGCGATAACGATGTAGCGTATCGGAGGACGCGACCCCTTTGGCGGCGACCAGTCGCTCCAGCGTCGCCAGCCAGTGCCGGTAATAAGTCTCGCCGGTGTCGGGATCACCGCCTGCCTGCGCGCGTGCGATTTCGCCGGCAAGTGTCGCAGCCCATTCGCTCCACGTGAACAATCCACGCTCATGCAGCACCAGCGCCATGGCAAAGGCCTGCGCTTCCCAGGGTTCGCGAAACACCGGGCCGTCGTCATCGCGGGGAACGCCCGGCACGCTAAGCGCCGCAACCGCGGCAGCGGCGTCCATCAGACCGCCTCCAGATAGGGCTCGAACGCGTCGATGGAAATCTTGACCGTCGGGTCGGCGTCCGGGCCCCATAATTCGGCCCCGTCGAATACGACGGTATAGAGCCATTGCGGGTTCTCGCCGGAATCCGTCGCCGCTGTGTCCGGAAACACATGGCAACCGTGATCGCGTTCGACCACGCCGACATGGCCGCGCACATAGCGCGGCAGCCGCGTGTGGGTCGCGGGATGAATATTTTTCGCACGCACCCGATCGCCCGGCTTGAATTTGGCGGGCGAGGGCGCCGCGCGGCCGAATTTGCCGCGCACCATGATGCGCTCGACATCATCGCGGCTGAACTTGCCGTGCTTCAATGGTTTTGCCGGTTCGATCGCGTGGCCGGCGGCGATTTCGCTCGCCGCAATGAACCCCTTGTCGACCAGCAGGTCTTCGAGACCGAGCAGCCATTTCTTGTAATAGGAACTAGAGAGATAGACGTGGGGTGGCAAGGTCTCCCGGTAGAAGCGTGAGGCATCGATGTTGAAGGCGCCGGCGGCGCCCATCGCGCGCACCATCGCCAATACACGCGATTCCCATTTTGTGTGAAACATCGGCTCGTTCGGTTCGGGCTCGACCTTGCCAAAACCGTCCATGCCGCCCATGTCGTGCACGCCGTTCACGACGGCGCGCCCGGCGTTTTCGGGAATCCCGTGCCGATCATGGAGTCCCGTGTCACGAGTTGCGCGAGCTGTTGCTCGCTCCAACCCTCGGTGCCCGCGGGCCGCATCGGCAGCACCAAAAAGCGCGTCTCGGCGGTCGAATCCCAGACGCGGATCTCGGTTTCCTGCGGCAGGCTGACGCCGAAATCGGCCAGCACGCCGCGCGGGTCTTTGACCGCGCGGGAACGATAGGGAGCGGCCTTGTACCAGACCGGCGGCAGCCCCAGCATTTCCCAGGGGTAGCAGGAGCACAGCGTGCACACGACCATGTTATGGCGCTGCGGCGTATTCTCGACCGCGACCAGATGATCGCCGACCCGGCTGACATGCCCAAGCGTGCTCACGGCCTTGCTGGCGTCCTCCAGCAGGGCCCGCTTGAACGCAGGATCGGACCAGGCTTTTGCGACCACCTGCGCACCATTGTGCGGGCCGATTTTCGTCTCGTAGGCCTGGATGATGGCGTCGAGCGTGGCCGGCTCGACATAGCCTTTCTCGGTCAAAACCGTCTCGAGCGCGCGGACGCGCAGTTCGGTTTCGGACAAGTCCGAATGGTCGTGATCGTGATGATGGTCGTGATCATGGTCGCTCATGGCCTCAGGATAGGCGCAATATTCGGGGGATGTCGAGATGGAGTCTGTACCAAGGAGAACGCATGCCCACGATTTCCAAGGGGCGCACGCCCCTCACGTTGATCAACGTTTTCACTGTGGCGCCGGAAAAGCAGGATGAATTGATCGAACTGCTGACCAATGTAACCGAACACCATGTCCGGCATCACAAAGGGTTTATCTCGGCAAGCCTGCATCGTGGTATCGAAGGTAAAAAGGTGACGATGTACGCTCAATGGGCAAGCGTCGATGATTACCAATCCATGCGTCAAGATCCCGGTCCTGCTCCTGCGCTGGAACAGGTGCTCAAAATGGCGGTATTCGATCCCGCAATGTATGAGGTTGCGGAGATTTTTCTTCCCGATGGGGCTGGTTAGCACTTCCGGACCCAGCGGAACGGCTTTCGCTTCGCCGCCGCGATCGCTGGGCTATGGCTAGCATCGGGCGGCGGCGGCACGGCGTCAATTTTTGGCACCAATTGCACCGCGATGGAATTCTAGGCTCTAACAGCACGGTTTCGGCGGTCTGAATTCAATGATACGGTCAGACCCGGCGCGCCGTTATGTGCCAATGCTTTTCGCTGCCTTCACCCCAATCAGCATCGTAGTAGCCGATCAGGACAGGTTCGAAGCCAGGAAATTTCGACACAAGATCGGCCTCATCTGTAACAAAATTCAAGAAACTGTCGGTGTCGTACCGCTCGTTTGATTTGACAAGCCGGCGCATTCCGTCCGGGCCATCGGTGCTTATTTTGCCAAACTGTGAGTCCAGCGCGATCATGGTGGCATAGAGAATGGCGCCCGGCTTCATCTGCGCGTGCAGTGACGCGATCGCGATGGCCATATCGGTGTCAGACAGAAAATAGAACGACTGGATCGACACGACCACGTCGAAGCTGACGTTGAAAAACGGGATCATATCCGGCTTCGGGAAAATCAGTTTCAACCGTTCCGATGGAATGAGCCGCTTGGCCCTTTCCAAGTCGCCAGCGGCAATATCCACGCCGTAAGCATCGAAGCCTATGCGCTGGAAAAATCCCGCAGTTGCGCCTTGGCCGCAGCCCCAATCGAGCAGGTTGCCGGAAGTGATGCCTAGTTTGTTTCGTAGAATTCTGCCATTCCAGCGAAACACCCAGCTTTCGACGTTGGGTGCATCATAGCCGTACTGCCAGGACGATCGATTTTTTTCGAGATAGTCCGCTTCGGCGATCGACATTTCCATTCTCCCTGCCAGTTGCCTGAAGCTAACACCTGCAACCCCGCCCAGAACAGCCCCAAAACCACCGGAGATTGAGATGACCGACCGCATCCACGACGGCGATGCCGCCTGCCGGCGGCGCGTACGAAGCCGCGATGGCGCTCGCCACAAAAGCCGCCGAGCAACCGCCGCTGTCGGTCGCGATGACAAAATTGACCGTCAACGCCTGGCGCACGCGCTGGACGATCTCGCTGGCCATATGGACGTCGACCAGTTGCGCTGGCGAGTTTTACCGAGGATCACAGGGAGGGAGTTGCCGCCTTCTTGGAACGGCGCAAGCCGCGGTTCAGAGGACGGTAGAGATTGAGAATTGTAGCTTCTGCAGATTGAAGCAAGATCGGCGCAATTACAGCAAAGCCACCAAAATTATTGCGAGGCTGACCCCTACATTTCCGTTCACACCCGGGTTCCCGGCGAACGCAGGTCCATCAGCAGGCGACGTTGCGAAACAGCGACACCGCCGCAGACGGCCGCGTTGCGGGGATATCGATCACTCACGAACAGGAATGACTTCATGGCCAAAAGCCCCATACTCACCACCGACAGCGGCATGCCGGTCGCCGACAACCAGAACAGCATCACCGCGGGCCCGATGGGGCCGGTCCTGATGCAGGACTTTTACCTGCTGGAGAAGTTGGCGCACCAGAACCGCGAGCGCATTCCCGAACGCGGCCAGCACGCCAAAGGCTCCGGCGCCTATGGCACGCTGACCATCACTCACGACATCGCGAAATACACCAAGGCCAAGGTGTTGGAGAAGGGCAAAAAGACCGAGGCTTTCCTGCGCTTTTCGACGGTGGCGGGCGAGCGCGGCGCCGCCGACGCCGAGCGCGACGTGCGCGGCTTCGCGCTGCGCTTCTATACCGAGGAAGGCAACTGGGACATGGTCGGCAACAATACGCCGATCTTCTTCGTGCGCGACGCGCTGAAGTTCCCCGACTTCATCCACACCCAGAAGCGGCATCCGAGAACCAACATGCGCTCGCCGACCGCGATGTGGGATTTCTGGTCGTTGTCGCCGGAGAGCCTCCACCAGGTCACTATCCTGATGTCGGACCGCGGCCTGCCGCAGAGCTATCGCAATATCGACGGCTTCGGCTCGCATACCTATTCGTTCATCAACGCCAAGAACGAGAGGCACTGGGTAAAATTCCACTTCAAGACCATGCAGGGCATCAAGAACTGGACCAATGCCGAAGCCGCCCAGAAGGTCGCCCATGACCGTGAGACCCATCAGCGCGATCTGTTCGAGTCGATCGAGAAGGGCGATTTCCCGAAGTGGAAATTTTCGGTGCAGATCATGCCGGAGAGCGATGTCGGCAAGCACTGGTACAACCCCTTCGACTTGACCAAGGTCTGGCCGCACAAGGATTACCCGCTGATTGAAGTGGGCGTTCTCGAATTAAACCGCAATCCCGAGAATTATTTCGCCGAAGTCGAGCAGGCCGCACTCTCGCCCGCCAATGTAGTGCCCGGCATCAGCCATTCGCCGGACAAGATGCTGCAGGCGCGCATCTTCTCCTACGCCGATGCGCACCGCTACCGCGTCGGCGTCAATGCGGATCAGCTTCCTGTCAACAAGCCGCGCTGCCCCGTGCATACTTACAACGCCGATGGTGCGATGCGGCTCGCCGGCAACCCGAATCCTGATGCCTATTACGAGCCGAACTCGTTCAACGGCCCCGTACAGGACGAGCGGTTCCGCGAGCCGCCGCTGAAAATCTCGGGCAATGCCGATCGCTACAACCACCGCGACGGCAACGACGACTATCGTCAGCCCGGCGACTTGTTCCGACTAATGAGGCCCGACCAGAAGGAGCAGCTCTTCAATAACTACAAGGCGGCGATGGAAGGCGTGCCTGCCGAGATCGTCAAGCGGCAGATCGCGCACTGCTACAAGGCCGATCCCGCCTACGGCACCGGCGTCGCCAAGGCGCTCGGCATCGATTTCAAGCCGCAGATGGTCGCCGCGGAGTAGGGCCACTCGCTTCGCCGGCCGACGGCACTCTGCCGCGCCGTCGGCCATCCCCAAAACCAACGCATAGTTCCCCGGCGCAAACCTGATCGCGCCAGGCGGTCAATCTCATCTCTGGAGTCAACGATGTCTAACCGGATTGCACCAAAACTCCTCGCGGAGTTCATCGGCACCTTCGCCTTTGTGTTCATCGGCGCCGGCGCCGCCGCCGTGGTCGGCAGCGGTGTCGGCCTGCCCGGTATCACCGCGATTGCCTTCGCCCATGGCCTGGCCATCATGGCCTTCGCCTTCGCCTACGGCTCCGTGTCGGGCGGACACATGAATCCCGCTGTCACGATCGGCGTGCTCGCCGCCGGCGCGATGGGCATTGGCGAGGCGATTGGCTACATCATCAGCCAGCTCATCGGCGGCATCGCCGGCGCGCTGTTGTTGCGGACCGTTCTGGGCGGGGCCGCCACGGGCCTTGGTCTGCCCACACTCGCACACGGCCTCGCTCTCGGGACCACGATCATCACGGTCACGCCGGAGGCCGGCTTCTTGATCGAAGCCTTGCTCGGCTTTTTCCTGGTCACGGTCGTACTCAGCACGGCAGTTGCGGGCCGCGCCGGCAATCTTGCACCGTTGGCAATAGGAATGACGCTGACGCTCAACATCATCATGGGTGGGGCCCTGACGGGCGCCGCCTTCAACCCGGCGCGGGCGGTGGGCCCGATGGTCGCAGTCGGCAATTTCGCCGATGCGTGGCTGTACATGACGGCCCCGATCGTCGGCGCCATCGTCGCTGCCCTTGTGCACACGGTCCTTACGAGGCTCGCCCAACCGAGGGTGGCAACAGCCAAGCCGGGTAGGCCCGCACCGACGCCCGCCGAATGAACCTGGCGAGACACACCCAGTCTCTCGTGGCCCAAGCACAACTCAGTCATCGCGGGCGGCTCTGACGCCCGCGAGCATTTGTTTCGATGTTGTCCGCGAGTAGGCGAAACTCAAATCATCGTGTCATTCAAATTTCAACTCGGCGTGAGCGCGGCAGGCTGCGCATCTTGATCGTGTTCACTACCCGCAATATGTCGCGTTCACCACCATGCAGCGCGAGATCAGACAATGGCCAGTTCCGCCGAACCGAGCTTAAGCCAATCCGCTTCTGTTGCGCCGTCTCCCGCGCTCCCTGTTGCCGAATATCGCCAGCCTGCAGAGCCGCATCCGGGTCATCAAGCCCGCTCGATTGTTGACTTTTCTCCGCCCGAGATCGTCAAGCGCAATTCAGCGGCGTGGTCGGGCATGCTCGTGGAAAACATTCAGGTCACGCAGCACAGACCTTTCGAATATGGATTCCGGGCTCCCTGCCACCTGCTCATCGCGACCGAGCTCGCCGAGCGCTACGACGGCGAGACCTTTGTTGAAGGCCTACCACGGTCGACCTTGCGCGATTTCACGCAAAAGCTGACCTTCGTTCCTGCCGGGCATGTCTTTCAGGGGTCGCAGAGGCCGCGCGCGTTGTCGCGCATGACCTATTTCTACGTTGATCCGCGCGGGCCTCTTGCCGATCCCGACCTGAGGTTTAGCGAGATCGAATTCAAGCCGCGGCTGTTCTTCTATGATCGCGATCTCTGGGAGACCACTCTCAAGCTCAAGTCGCAGGTCGAGAACCCGGGGCCGACGCATCGGCAATACGCCGAAGCCCTCGGTATCTTGCTGACGCATGAGCTGGTTCGTATCAACGGCGATGCGACAGCGCGCAGGACGGTCAATCATGGTGGCCTTGCGAGTTGGCAGCAAAAGCGGGTGGCCGACTACATCGAAGCGCATGTCACCGACGACATCCCGCTCGCGACCTTGGCCGAGCTGGCGCGGCTGAGCCCGTACCATTTCTCGCGGTCGTTTAAGCGTTCCTTCGACATGCCGCCGCACAGATATCACGCGCATCGCCGAATTGAGCGGGCCAAGCAGCTCTTGGCGAATCGTGAGCTGTCCATCACTGCGATTGCGCTCGAGGTTGGATTTGGCGAGACCACCGCCTTTTCCGCCGCATTTCATCGGCTGACCGGCCAGACCCCGAGCCGCTATCGTCGCGGCCTCGATTGAAGAAGCCGGAGAGGCGGGCGCATGAAAATTGTCCAGCTCCAGCAATTTATTCAGCAATTTTCCGGCCATAGATGACGAGTGTCAGGGTTCCCAGAGAAGAGATCGATCGACCATTCTATATGGTAGATCTTCGTGGCCCCCGCTTAACTGACGCAATACCGCCAACTGCGGCTGCTATACGTCCGACGCAGCTGTCGTCCACAGGAGATGCCCGATGTTTATCGCCATGAACCGCTTTCAGGTTGCCAAGGGGTCCGAAGCAGCATTCGAGCAGGTCTGGACGTCTCGCGACACTTATCTCGACAAGGTGCCGGGCTTTGTCGAGTTTCATCTTCTCAAGGGCCCCGAAGCCGAGGACTATACGCTTTATGCCTCTCACACCATCTGGGAAAGCCGGGCAGTGTTTGAGGCCTGGACCAAATCAGAGGCGTTCCGGGCCGCGCACCAGAAGGCCGGCGACAACAAGCCGCTCTATCTCGGACACCCGCAGTTCGAGGGATTCGACGTCCGTCAGACGGTTGGACGCGGCAGGGCTCAAGTGGCGTGACGCATACAAGGCGAGGGCACCGACATGCGCATCCAACCGGCCTTCCTGTTTGATCTTGACGGCACGCTCGTCGACAGCGTCTACCAGCACGTCCTGGCCTGGAAGCATGCCCTCGACGCCGAGGGTATCGAATTGTCGGTCTGGCGCATCCATCGCAAGATCGGCATGAGCGGCGGCCTGTTCACCAACCAGCTGCTTCGCGAGACCGGGATCGAAATCAGCGCCGAGCGCGTCGACCGGCTTCGCCAAGCCCATGCCGCCGCGTATCAGCGGCAGGCAACACAGATCCGGCCCTTGCCCGGCGCCCGCGAATTGCTCAGCTGGTTGTCGGAGGCCGGCATTCCCTGGGCGATCGCGACCAGCGGCCGCATGGAAACCGCAGCCGTCAATCTGGCCTCGCTCGGCGTCGATCCGGATCGGATTCCCGTGGTGACGCGCGATCAGGTCAAATATGCAAAACCTGACCCGGACCTGTTTCTGGCGGCCGCCGAGCGGCTCAACGCGCCGATCGAAACGGCGGTCGTCGTCGGCGACAGCATCTGGGACATGCTGGCCGCGGTGCGATGCCGCGCGCTGGGCGTCGGTCTTCTGAGCGGCGGTTACGGGCCTGAGGAGTTGCGGCAGTCCGGTGCGTTCCGAGTCTACGAGGATCCGGCTGATCTCTTGCGGCGGATCGACGAGGTCTGTGGCCGGCGCTGAAGGACGACGTCTTGCACGGCGGGGACCGCCGATCTCTCCAGATAGTCCTGTCCGATTCGCATAAGGTATATTATGGAATATATTTTATCAGCAATCAGATCATAGGGTTAGATAAAAATAGCGGCAAATTACATGAGCTGAGCCGGCGTTGATACCGAATCGCTGATCCTCACCGGCGCCCACAGTCCATTGCGCACGGGACGCGTCTCGGCAGCCTGGAAAGCCGAATTGGTTGGTCCCACGCTCACTTGCCCGCCCGATATTGCCGCCGCCGCCAGACGTTGCCATAAGCCGCATCACGAGATGGCGGATGACCCGGCGGCGCTAGCTCCGTAAGGTGCCGCTCACAACAACAATAAGACTTCAGGGAGAGTACCAGATGAGCTTTTCACGACGCGCGCTACTCAAGGCATCGGCGGCCACGGCCGTGTTGGGCGGCCTCGGCGCGCCGCCGGTGGCGCGCGCGCAAACGGCCGAATTTAGCTACAAATACGCCAATAATCTTCCCGACGCGCACCCCATGAATGTCCGCGCCAAGGAGATGGCGGCGGCGATCAAAACCGAGACCCAGGGCCGCGTTGACCTGCAGATTTTCCCGAATAACCAGCTTGGCTCGGATACCGACATGCTCAGCCAGATCCGCTCCGGCGGCGTCGAGTTCTTCACGTTGTCGGGCTTGATCCTGGCAACGCTGGTGCCGGCCGCGTCGATCAACGGCATCGGTTTTGCGTTTCCGGACTACGACACGGTGTGGAAGGCGATGGACGGCGAGCTCGGCGCTTATGTACGCGGCGAGATCACGAAGGCAAATCTGGTGGTGATGGACAAGATCTGGGACAACGGGTTCCGCGAAACCACGTCCTCAACCAAGCCGATCAACGGTCCCGACGATTTTAAGGGTTTTAAGATCCGCGTGCCGGTTTCGCCGCTCTGGACATCGATGTTCAAGGCGTTCGATGCGGCGCCCGCCTCGATCAATTTCAGCGAGGTTTATTCGGCGCTGCAGACCAAGATCGTCGAGGGTCAGGAGAATCCGCTCGCCATCATCGCGACCGCAAAGCTCTACGAGGTTCAAAAGTTCTGCTCGCTGACCAACCACATGTGGGACGGCTTCTGGTTCCTGGCCAACCGCCGCGCCTGGGAGAAATTGCCGGAGGATTTGCGCGCCATCGTCGCCAAGAACATCAATGCGGCCGCTGTCAACGAGCGCGCGGATGTTGCAAAACTCAATGCCGGTCTGCGGCAAGAACTGGCGGGCAAGGGCCTGGTGTTCAACCAGCCGGATATCGCGCCGTTCCGCGAGAAACTGCGCGCCGCCGGGTTCTATTCCGAGTGGAAGGGAAAATACGGCGACCAGGCGTGGGCGCTGTTGGAAAAATCCGTCGGCAAGCTGTCGTAAGGTCATCGCCAGGATCGTGGTACAGGTACCGTCATGGCTCACGCCGAAGGCTCAACAGCGGCGGCCGGCGAGGCGGGGTCCCCTCGCCGCAGCTCGCTTGCGGCATCCCTCGAAGCTTGGCTCGGGATGCTGGTCGAGATCCCCGCGGCCATTCTCGTCGTCGCCGAGATCGTAATCCTGTTTGCGGGCGTCGTCGCCCGCTATGGCCTGCGTCAGCCGCTGATCTGGTCGGACGAACTGGCCTCGATCCTGTTCCTGTGGCTTGCGATGTTGGGGGCCGCGGTCGCGTTTCGCCGTTCCGAGCACATGCGAATGACCGCGGTGGTCGCCAGCGCAAGTCCTGCGGTGCGGGCTTGGCTCGACGTGGTCGCGACCTGCGCGGCGCTGGCGTTTCTTCTGCTGATCGCCGGGCCGGCCTGCGAATACGCTTACGAAGAGAGTTTTATCACGACGCCGGCGCTGCAAATCCCGAACATCTGGCGCGCCGCGGCGCTGCCGGCCGGAACCGCCCTGATGGCGCTGTTTGCATTGCTGCGGCTGGCGCGGGTCGGCGATTTCAAGCTCGTGCTGAGCGCCGTGTTGTCGGTTGGCTTGCTGATGGCATTATTCTGGCTGGCGCAGCCCTGGCTCCGCCCGCTCGGCAATATCAATCTGGTGATCTTCTTTGTCGGCGTAGCCGGGTTCTGCGTATTCGCCGGGGTACCGATCGCTTTCGGGTTTGGATTGGCGATTTTCGGCTATCTGGCGCTGACGACGCGCACTCCGCTGATGGTGCTGGTCGGCCGTATGGACGAGGGCATGAGCCATTTGATCCTGCTGTCGGTACCGCTGTTCGTGTTCTTAGGCCTCCTGATCGAAATGACCGGCATGGCGCGAGCGATGGTGGCGTTTCTGGCGAGCCTGCTCGGACATGTCCGCGGCGGGCTGCATTACGTGCTGGTCGGCGCGATGTATCTGGTCTCTGGCATTTCCGGCTCAAAGGCCGCCGACATGGCCGCCGTCGCGCCGGTGTTGTTTCCCGAGATGAAGGCGCGTGGCGCAAGGCCCGGCGATCTCGTGGCGCTACTCGCGGCCACCGGCGCGCAGACCGAAACCATTCCGCCGAGCCTCGTGCTGATTACCATCGGTTCGGTGACCGGCGTCTCGATTTCGGCGTTGTTCACCGGCGGCCTGTTGCCGGGCGCGGTGCTGGCGGTCACGCTGTCGGCGCTGGTGTGGTGGCGCTATCGTGGCGAGGACCTCGGCCACGTCAAGCGAGCCGGCGCCCGCGAGATCGTCAGGTCGTTTGTCATTGCCTTGCCCGCGCTGGCGCTGCCGTTCGTGATCCGCGCCGCCGTGGTCGAGGGGGTTGCGACCGCAACCGAAGTTTCCACCATCGGCATCGTCTATGGCCTCCTCATCGGCCTTCTGGTCTATCGCCGGTTCGACTGGCGGCGGCTGGGGCCGATGCTGGTGGAGACGGCCGGCCTCTCGGGGGCGATCCTCCTGATCATCGGCACCGCGACCGGGATGGCCTGGGGCCTCACGCAATCCGGCTTCTCCCGCGCGCTCGCCGCCGCCATGACCGGCCTGCCCGGCGGCTCGGCGGCCTTTATCGCGGTATCGATCCTGGCCTTCACCATCCTCGGCAGCGTGCTGGAGGGCATTCCGGCGATCGTGCTGTTCGGCCCGCTGTTGTTTCCGATCGCGCGGGCGGTCGGCGTGCACGAGGTGCATTATGCGATGATCATCATCCTCGCCATGGGCATCGGACTGTTCGCGCCGCCGTTCGGAGTAGGCTATTATGCCGCTTGCGCCATCGGCCGTGTCGACCCCGCCGAGGGGATCAGGCCGATCTGGGGCTATATGCTGGCGCTGTTGGTAGGCCTGATCGTGGTGGCAGTATTTCCATGGATATCGATCGGATTCCTTTAAGCGCTCTGGGAGGTGGCCGATGAGTAGGAAGCAAACTCAATACGATATCGGTCTGGACAAGACATCCGCCAATTTTGTGCCGCTGACGCCGCTGAGCTTTCTCGCGCGCACCGCCGCCGTCCATCCCGATCATGTCAGTACGGTCTACGAGGGTCGCATCTTCACCTGGGCGCAAACCTATGCGCGCTGCCGTCGCTTTGCTTCGTTCCTTGCGGGCCGCAACATCGGATACGGCGATACGGTGGCGGCAATGCTGCCGAATATCCCGGCGATGAACGAAATGCATTTCGCCGTGCCCATGGCCGGCGCGGTCTTGAACGCGCTCAATATCCGCCTCGACGCCCCCTCGATCGCCTTCCAGCTCGATCATGGCGGCGCCAAAATCATTCTGGTCGATCCTGAATTCAGCGGCGTCATATCGGAGGCTTTGAGCCTCATGAACGGTCCCAAACCGCTGGTCATCGATGTCGCAGATGCCGCCTTCGCCGGCGGAAAGCGGATCGGCGAACTCGAATATGAGGAGGCGCTGTCGCAAGGCGACGAAAACTTCGTCGCAAAACTGCCCGACGACGAATGGGACGCCATTGCGCTCAGCTATACCTCGGGCACTACGGGTAATCCCAAGGGCGTGGTGACGCATCATCGCGGCGCCTATCTCAATGCGGTGAGCAATATTCTCGCAGGCCAGCTCGGCCAGCATCCGGTCTATCTCTGGACGCTGCCGATGTTCCATTGCAACGGCTGGTGCTTTCCCTGGACCGTCGCTGCGGCGGCCGGCATCAACGTATGCCTGCGCAAGGTCGACCCGACCAAGATTTTTGATCTGATCAAACAGCACGGCGTCACCCACATGTGCGGCGCGCCGATCGTCTACAACACGCTGATCAATGCGCCGGATGCGCCGAAAGGCAAGGCGGCGCGGCCCGTGGTCGGATTAATTGCGGGCGCAGCACCTCCGGTTGCGGTGCTCGAAGGCGCCGAAAGTATCGGCATCAAGCTGACGCATGTCTATGGGCTGACCGAAGTCTATGGACCCGCATCGGTCTGCGCCGAGCAGCCGGGTTGGGACGATTTGCCTGCCGATCAGCGCGCGCAAATGAAACGCCGGCAGGGCGTGCCCTACCCGCTGCAGGAAGCTGTTACCGTGATCGACCCCGAGACCATGCGTGAAGTGCCACGCGACGGCGAGACCATCGGCGAAGTGATGTTCCGCGGCAATATCGTGATGAAGGGTTATCTCAAGAACGAGAAAGCGACGAAGGAAGTCTTTGCCGGCGGCTGGTTTCACACCGGCGATCTCGGCGTGCTCGACGAGCACGGCTATGTCATCATCAAGGACCGATCCAAGGACATCATCATTTCCGGCGGCGAGAACATCTCCTCCGTCGAGGTCGAGGACGTGCTCTACAAACATCCCGCGGTGTTGTTCGCCGCCGTCGTGGCAAAACCCGATAGCAAATGGGGCGAAGTGCCCTGCGCCTTCATCGAATTGAAGGACAACGTGCGCGCGACCGAGGCCGAGATCATCGCGTTCTGCCGCATCCACATGTCAGGTTTCAAGACGCCGAAGGCTGTGGTGTTCGGACCCATTCCGAAGACATCGACTGGCAAGATTCAAAAATTCATGTTGCGCAATCGGGTGAATTCGGCAAAGGCGATCTCGGCCTGAGCGGCCAAGTATCTTCGGCCGCCCACGTCGCTGGATGACGGCTAGCTGTCGGCGATCGCGCGAACGATCGCATCGATACGATCTTCAAGCATCAAGCATGTTGCGCTGCCGCATGACGAATGTTTGTGCATCGATCAGTACGAATCCGGTCTTCTCGAATGCTCCGATTCGTTGCAAATCTTAAGCAAAGATTTTTGACGGGAGGATCGCGATGACAACGGCTGTGTGGATTTGTGTCGCCTGGTGGCTTGGAATGAACGCTGCTTTCCTGGCACGGCGCTTATACGTCACCCGGGGAGTCAAACCGACCCCGGGATCCGGCCAATTGATTTGGGCCGCGGCCGACTTTGCAAGGCACTCCCGCCGGAGAACGTGATGCACGATCCCCTGCCCGCGCGAACCGGCTCGCTTTAGACCCCCTGCTCCAGCGTCAGCCGCATGCCGTCAAACGCGGGGACCACCCTCGGCGGCAGGCTCTGACGCAGCACCTCGTAATCCAGATCGGAATGCATGTTGGTGAGGACGGCGCGGCGCGGCTTGAAACGGTCGATCCAGGACAGCGCGTCGTCGACGCTGAAGTGACTCGGATGCGGCGCATAGCGCAATCCGTCGATGATCCAGAGATCGAGATCCCTCAAGTACGGCCAGCTCTCGGCCGGGATGTCGCTGACATCGGGCGTATAGGCGGCATCGCCAATGCGATAACCGAGCGCAGGGATATTGCCGTGTTGCATGATGAACGCGGAAAGCGTCACCGGGCCACCCTTGCCTTCGATGCTGCGACTTTCGCCAGTTTCAATCGAATGGTGGTCCAGGATCGGCGGATAGTCGCTGCCCGGCGGCGATACGAAGCAATAGGAAAACCGCTGCATGATATCGTCCGCGGTCGACTGGTTCAGATACACCGGAATGCGCCGGCGCTGATGCAGCACGACTGAACGCAAATCATCCATGCCATGAGTCTGGTCGGCATGTTGATGGGTCAAAAACACCGCGTCGATGTGATCGACATCGGTATCGATCAACTGCTCGCGCAGATCGGGCGAGGTATCGATCACGATCCGCGTCAGCCCGCTGTCCGAACCTCGTTCGACCAGCAGCGAACAGCGGCGGCGACGGTTTTTCGGATTGTTGGGATCGCACTTGCCCCAGCCGAGTGCGGGACGCGGGACGCCGGCCGAGGATCCGCAGCCCAAAATGGTCAGCGTCAGCGTCATGCGGTCGGCACTTTCGAAAATAGCCGGAAGAAATTCTCGGTGGTCTGGCGCGAGATTTCTTCGAGCGAAACGCCACGGGTTTCCGCCAGCACTTTTGCGATCTCGACCACGTAAGACGGTTCGTTGCGCTTGCCGCGAAACTTGCCGGGCGCCAGATACGGCGCGTCGGTCTCGACCATGATGCGATCGGATGGAAGCTCGGCGGCAAGATCGCGCAAGGCTTGCGACTTCTTGAATGTCAAAATGCCCGTGAACGAGATCGACAGCCCCAGCTCGATGGCCTTCATCGCCAGCTCCCGCCCGCCGGTGTAACAGTGCAGCACGGCGCGGAACGATCCCCTTTTCATTTCGTCTTCGAGAATGCGCCCGCAGCCCTCGTCGGCGTCGCGGGTGTGGATGACCAGCGGCAGGCCGGTCGCGCGGGCGGCCGCGATATGGGCGCGAAAGCCGCGCTCCTGCGCTTCGGGTGAGCCGTTGTCGTAGAAATTATCGAGCCCGGCCTCGCCCAGCGCCACCACCTTGGGATGGTGCGTCCGCTCGATCAATTCGTCGGCAGCAATGCCATCTTCCTCATCGGCGTGATGCGGATGGGTGCCGACCGAACAATAGACGTTTGGATATCGCTCGGCGATTTTCAGCAACTCGCCGAGACGCCTGACCCGCGTCGAGATGGTGACGATGCGTCCGATGCCCACGGCCGCAGCCCGCGCCACGATGCCGTCGAGGTCATCGGCGAAGTCGGGAAAATCGAGATGGCAGTGGCTGTCGACGAGCATCTGGCTTGATCCGTTCAAGCCGCCGTCGGTGCGACATGGCGCGGGAACACCGGCACCGGAGCCGGCAGCACGGTGCCGGGCTTGATGCGCGTCGCCCCGCCCAAGCTTGCAAAATCGCGCTCACCTTGCGGGATGCCGAGACTATCCAGCAATTTCGTCGATGACTCCGGCATTACCGGCTGCGCGAGAATGGCGATCTGGCGCACGACTTCGGCGGTGACATAAAGCACCGTTGCCTGACGCGCAGGATCGGTTTTCGCCAGTGCCCAGGGCGCCTCGCCCGCGAAATAGCGGTTGGCTTCCGCAACCACCGCCCAGACCGCATTGAGCGCCTGATGAATCTGCTGGGTCGCCATCGCGTTGCGGGCGAGTGCAACCATGCCGTCGGCCTGCGCCAGGATCGCCTCATCGTTGTCGGCGAAGGCGCCGGGCTCCGGCAGCTCGCCCTGAAATTGTTTTGCGATCATCGACAGCGAGCGCTGCGCCAGATTGCCGAGATCGTTGGCAAGGTCGGCATTGATGCGGGCGACAATGGCTTCGTGGCTATAGTTGCCGTCCTGCCCGAACGGCACCTCGCGCAGGAAGAAATAGCGGACCTGATCGACGCCGTATTGGTCGGCAAGGTTGAACGGATCGACGACATTGCCGACCGATTTCGACATCTTTTCACCGCGGCTGAACAGGAACCCGTGCGCATAGACGCGCTTCTGCACGGGAATACCCGCCGACATCAGGAACGCAGGCCAGTATACCGCGTGAAAGCGGATGATGTCCTTGCCGATGATGTGAACGTCGGCCGGCCAATAGCGCCAGTTCGGATCGCTCTCGTCGGGAAAGCCGACGCCGGTGATGTAGTTGGTCAGGGCGTCGACCCAGACATACATCACGTGCTTCGGATCGGTCGGGACCTTGACGCCCCAATCGAAGGTGGTTCGCGAAATCGACAGGTCCCGCAATCCGCTTTTGACGAAGCTGATCACTTCGTTCTTGCGCGAGTCGGGGCCGATGAAGTCGGGCTGGCTCTCATAGAGCGCCAGCAGCCTGTTCTGGTACGCGGACAATTTGAAGAAATAGCTTTCTTCCTCGACCCATTCGACCGGCGTGCCCTGCGGCCCGCGCCGCACCTTGTCGTCGCCGACAACCGTTTCGTCCTCGGCGTAATAGGCCTCGTCGCGCACCGAATACCAGCCGGCGTAGCTGTCCAGATAGATGTCGCCATTGTCCGCCATCCGCTTCCAGATTTCCTTGCTGGAGCGATGGTGCTGCTCTTCGGTGGTGCGGATGAAACGGTCGAAGGAGACGTTCAGCCGCTCATCCATCTCTTTGAAACGCGCGGCATTCCGGGTCGCGACTTCCATCGTCGGCAGCCCCTCGGCTTCCGCGGTCTGCACCATTTTCAGCCCGTGCTCGTCGGTTCCGGTGAGAAAAAACACATCCTTGCCGTCGAGCCGCGCAAAGCGCGCCAGCGCATCGGTCGCGATCGCCTCATAGGCATGGCCGATATGCGGCACGCCATTCGGGTACGCGATGGCGGTCGTGATGTAGAACGTCTCACGGGGCAAATTGGTCGCGTTCGCCATAGTTGCGAAGGCCTTTCATCGCTCTTCAAACGACGTGCGGTGATATCGATTGGCTAAACCGGCCTGTCAGCCGGTCGCCTCCGCGAGTAGCCCGAACACCGAGAAAACCAGCGGCTTTCGCTCGAGATTATAGTCTGCGGTGTCGCGCGCGGCGCGGTTGATCTTTTCCCACACCTCCGCCAGCCGTGCAAGGCGGGGAAGGTTGGCGTTGGCATTGGCGTCGTCATGGTGCAGGCGCTGGCTGACCCAGCGGTCGACACTGTCCACGAACGCCGCCAGCGCTACCCGGTCGCTGCCGCCGAGCGCATCGCCCAGCGCATGAAGCTCGCGGGGGTCGACCCGCGGCAAGGTCGCCAATAGCGCCAAGGTTCGCTGCTGAAGTTTTAGGGCATCGCCGCCCAATAGCGTCAGTGCGCGCGCGACGCTGCCCTCCGCCGCTTCTGCCGCCTCAGCCAGCGCGGAATCGTCGGTCGCAAGGCCAGCGGCTTGCGCGGCCGCAGCGACAACGTCATCGACTGCAAGCGGTCGCAACGCCAATTTGCGACAGCGCGACAGGATGGTCGGCAACACCCGCGCCGGCGCATGGCTGACGAGCAGGAACAGCGATTGCCGCGGCGGCTCCTCGAGAATTTTCAACAACGCGTTGGCGGCGTTGGGATTGAGCTCATCCACCGTATCGACGATGCAGACCCGCCAGCCATCAACGGCCGCGGTCGAGCCGAAGAACGAAATCGTCTCCCGGGTCTCGTCGACGGTGATCACAGTTCGCAAGACGCCCTTGTCGTTGTGCGTCCGCTCCAGCACGAGCAGGCCGCCATGCGCGCCGGCTGCGACATGGCGCGCGACCGGATCGGACGGATCGACCGAGAGCGTCTCGGCGCGTTGCACCTCGGGTGCAAGCGGATTGCGATGCGCGAGCACGAAACGCGCCATGCGATAGGCCAGCGTTGCCTTGCCGATGCCGGCCGCGCCTCCGATCAGCCAGGCATGCGGGATACGCCCGCTGCGGTAGGCGCTCAACAACGCGGCCTCGGCGTCGCGATGTCCGAACAGCGCGGCGGTCTGGCGCGGATGGACTGCCGAAATCTGCGGCTCGACCTGACGGGCGCTCATGCCGAACTAGCCACGCTGCCGGCGCTGGCAGTGAAGAAACGGTCGCGCAAGGCGGTCCAGACGAGAGCGGCAACGGTTGAGGCATCCGCGGTGGCATCGATCAGCACGCACCGCTCCGGCTCGCTGGCCGCGATCTGCCGGTAGGCCTCGCGCAAATCCTGATGGAACTTTATGTCCTCTGCCTCGAACCGGTCCGGCACACCGTTACCGCGGCGGCTCGCCGCGCGTTGCAGCCCTACCTCGACCGGAACATCCAGAATAATTGTCAGATCCGGCTTGAGATCGCCGATGGTGACCCGCTCCATCGCGTTCAGGATGGCTGGCGCTACCTGTCCCAGCCTGCCCTGATAGGCGCGCGTCGAATCCGAAAAGCGGTCGCACAACACCCATATGCCCTGGCTGAGCGCGGGTTTTATGACGGTACGGACATGGTCGTCGCGCGCGGCTGCAAACAACAGCGTTTCCGCATCGGGCCCCAATAGCTTGCCCATGCCGGACAAAACGAGATGCCGGATGATTTCAGCTCCCGGCGATCCGCCGGGCTCGCGCGTGACAATGGCGCGCAGTTTTGCCGTGTTCAGGCGTTCCGCCAGCGTCTTGATCTGGGTCGATTTGCCGGAGCCCTCGCCACCCTCGAAGGTGATAAATCGGCCGCGCCCGGGAATTCTTTTGACCGCTGCTTCGGCCATCGTCAGAGCTTCTCGGCGCCGGCACGAAACATTCCGATCACGAGTTCGCTCGCCCCGTCGATCGCCCGCCGCATCGTCGATCCCCTGCCGATCGATTCCGCCGCATAGACCGGCGCCTCCACCGCGATGTTGGCGCCTCGCCATACCTTGACGAACCCGACCTGCTGGCCGGCCTCGATCGGCGCCCGCACCGGTCCGTTATAGACCACGCGCGCGATCAATTTGTCGCCGCCGTTTTTCGAGACCATCACCTTGATCGGTTCGGGACTTGCGAGTTTCACCGAACGGGTGTCGCCGCCAAACACCTTGGCATAGCCGACCGGCTGCTGCGCCGCGAACAGCGTGCGCGCCTCGAAATTGCGGAATCCCCATTCCAGCATTTTCTTGGCTTCCGTCGCACGGTCGTCGGGATCCTCGAGGCCGTTGACGACGACGATCAGCCGGATACCATTCTGCACCGCGGACCCGACCATGCCGTAGCCGCCCTCCTTGGTATATCCGGTCTTCAGCCCGTCAGCGCCTTCGAGCGAATTCAGCAGCGGATTGCGGTTCTGCTGACGGATCTTGTTCCAGGTGAATTCCTTCTCGCCGAACAACTTGTAAAATTCAGGATAGGTCAGGATGACGTAGCGCGCGAGTTTTGCCAATTCGCGCACCGTCATCTTGTTGCCGGGGTCGGGCAGCCCGTTCGAATTACCAAACGTCGATTGGGTCATGCCGAGTTCGCGCGCCCGCTTGGTCAGCATCTCGGCAAAGGCACGCTCACTGCCGGCCATCCCCTCCGCCAGCACGATGCAGGCATCGTTGCCGCTTGGAATGATGGCGCCGTGGAGGAGGTCGTCCACGGCAATCTTGCTGTGGATGGCGGCAAACATGGTCGAGGTGCCCGAGGGCGCCCCGCCCTTGCGCCAGGCGTTTTCGCTGACGTGATATTCGTCGCTCAGTTTGATTTCGCCCTGCTTGATGGCGTGGAACACCACCTCCGCCGTCATCAGCTTCATCATGCTCGACGGCGCCCGCAGCTCGTCAGCGTTCTTCTCCCACAGCACGCTGCCACTGGTAGCCTCGATCAGGATCGCGGTCGGCGCATCGCCGTCGAACCCGCCCTCTTCCTTCTTGGCGCCCTGGACGCTCTGGTTGGCGGCGTAGACCAGGCCGCCCCATGCCACCGCCGTGATCAAGAGAGCCGCAACCAGGCTGTGCGAGATCCATCCCCTCGCTGCTCCTGATGTGCGGTGCGGTAGTCGTTCGGATGCCATCGGAAATGCCTTCAAGCCGGCGTTCTAACAGTTGGAAGTACCGCAAACAACACAGGTTTTTGTCAGCATCGCAGTACGGATTGCAGCGCCGCTCGAACAACCTTAGAGTGTCGTGCCGGGATCACTCGATAGAATCCTGGAAACGGGGGCGGAAACGCGATGCCAACCTCACGCACCATTTCCGCCAACTCGATCGATATCTTCCTGCTCGAGCAGGGCGAAGGCCCGCTGGTTGTTCTCTGCCATGGCTGGCCGGAACTGTCCTATTCCTGGCGGCATCAACTCCCGGCCATCGCGGCGGCGGGGTTTCGCGTTGTCGCGCCGGACATGCGGGGGTTTGGACGAAGCAGCGCGCCGGCCGATGTGGGTGCGTACAGCCTGTTCGATACCGTCGGCGACATGGTCGCGCTGGTTTCAGCGCTTGGCGAAAAGCGCGCCGCCATCGTCGGCCATGATTGGGGCGCGCCGGTCGCCTGGCACGCGGCACTGTTCCGCCCCGATGTCTTCTCCGCGGTGGCTGGATTGAGTGTTCCCCCGCCTTTCCGCGGGCGCGGACGGCCGCTGAAAACCTTGCGCGAAAGCGGGATCACCAATTTCTACTGGCAATATTTTCAGCCGCCCGGCGTTGCCGAAGCCGAATTCGAGCGCGACGTCGACTTAACGATGCGAACCGTGCTCGGGCGCGGCTTCTCCGATCCCGCCGCCTCGCTCTTCGTCGAAGACGGCAAGGGATTTCTCGGCAATCCCCGCGCCGATCGCCCGTTGCCGGATTGGCTCGGCGAAGCCGACCTCACCTATTTCGCCGAAGCCTACAAAAAGTCGGGTTTTCGGGGCGGCCTCAATTGGTATCGCAACCTCGACCGCAATTGGGAACTGACCGCGCCGTGGCAAGGCGCGCAAATCCGTCAGCCGTCGCTGTTCATTGCGGGATCAAGGGATTCCGTCATCACCGGGCTGATTGGCGCAAAGCGTATCGCCGACATGGAGCGGGTCCTGCCGAACCTGAGACAGAAGCTTATCATCGACAGCGCCGGCCACTGGGTTCAGCAGGAACGAGCCCAGGAGGTCAATGCCGCCCTGATTGGTTTTCTCAGGGAGAACGCCGGTTAGGTTAGACCCAGATCAATAAAGTCCGCGTCCGCTCAGCAATTCGCTCGGTCCGCGCGGATCGATCGGCGCATAAGCCGAAACGGGACTGACACCCTGTTCGTAACGCTCGTCATTTTCGTAGGTGACAGCGCGTGGATTGTCCAAGACCCGGCCGCGCGATCGCGCCGAGGCGGACATTTCGGAGGTCGCGTTGATCGAGGCGAGGTCTGCCGAGCTATTGCCGAGATTGTAGGGCCGCCCGTCCGGAACCGGAACCTCGCCCCGGATCGGACGGCGGTTCGAGGCAATTTCCGGAACGAACGGACGGGCTGAGGCCACCCTAACCATGGATGGCGACGGTGCCGGAACGCCGGTGCGCAAGGTCGCCAGCAACTGACGGTCGTCGGAACCTTCCAGCGGTGCCCGGCCGACATATTCGACCCGCACGTGCGCCACGCCATTTCCTTTGAATTCAAGCAGTTCGGCGGCTTTGTTCGAGACGTCGATTAAGCGGTTACCGTGGTAGGGGCCGCGGTCATTGACGCGCACGACCAAGGACTTGCCATTGCTGAGATTTGTCACCCGCGCGTAGCACGGCATCGGCAATGTCGGATGGGCGGCAGTCAGCGACCCCATGTCGAAGACTTCGCCGTTGGCGGTCAAGCGGCCGTGGAAATCATCGCCGTACCAGGAGGCGAGCCCATCCTCGCGGTAGTTGACGTCTTCTTCCGGCACGTAGACCCGGCCCGCAACCGTATAGGGCTTGCCGACGCGGTAGACCCCGCCACCCTTGGGCACCGGTTCGCCGAAGGCGACTACCCGGGGACTTGAGGAAACGCCGTATTTGGGATCGACTCGGCTGGCGAATTTGCCCGATGAAGCGCAGTTGGCGAGCATAAGACATGCTGCCACGGCGGCCGCGCCTCGCGCCATCAGGACGATCTGATCTGGCCGTCGAATCCCCATCCGCCCCAATTACCATCTAAACCGGCCGCATGCCTACTTCGAGGCGTTCGACCGCACTATGTCCCCGATGCGCCCACTTCCGCATCAACGTATTAACATACCGCGGCGCGAACACGGCGGAAATGGGGAGAGCGCAGGCGTAGTGAATCATTGGTTGCGGGGCCGTGCCGTCGTTTCGCGGGAGCAGCGGCGCCCAAACTGTTCGTTTCTGGGACGAGTCTGTTGCCCGAAATCATCAGTCAGATTCGATTCTCATTTTAGCGACGGAATCCTTTTGACTGTGCAACGCGGCAGTCGTTCTGTCCCAAACGGGGCGGAACGGATATTGCGATGACTGAGATGGTGACAGCGTTTTTGGGCCTGATGAGCGCCGGGATCTTCCTGGCCCACGCGTTCGACGGCTTTCGTTCAAGGGCCTGACCTTCGCGAAGCCGCGGAGGCGGAGCAGGATTCCGAAAGTTTTAATAAATTCGGACCAGCATCGAGAGCGGCAGGTGTATGATGCGAAATCATGATCTTGTGTCCGACGGGTTTCTCGCGCTGACCGCGGCCGGCTTCGTGTTGCTCTGCTCGAGTTTGCTCGCGATCGCCTTCAGCTAGTCCAGGCTGCAGGCAACCAACAATTCGAGCGCCTCTCACATTTGAGGCCGCGCACTACCCGCTACTTTTGAGCGTTTCGCCGACCCTCAGTAGTCTCTCGTACCACCTCGTAACGCCCTGTATTCGGTGTTTGGGTCTAATCTTGGGTCCAAGGCGCAACCACTTGTCCCCCTCCCCTTTGTGAGGAGAAAACCCGCCGACTCGAATCGACGGGCTGCGTTCAATCTACCCGCGCGCTGTCAGGCGGGCCCCGTTCCGTGCTTGGCGTTCAGCCTCTCTGCCTTATTCATTACGTCCCGAAGCGCGAACTGCGCCAGCTCCATTTCCTCGGGATCGTGTCGGTCGCCATTCAACGCGCGATCTAGCTGCAGGAACGCAAGGCGCGCCGCGCAGGCCAGGTCGTAGACGTCTATTGATCCTGCAGCCGGGGGCCGTGCGGGGGATGGTATAAACGTTTAGCGCGACCTAACACCAACATCTACGCTACATCTTCCCATGATACGCTGCCGAGCATGGGATCATCCATCTGGATCGGAATCTTTGTCGGCTCTACGATCGGCGGACTAATTCCCGAGATCTGGGGCGGCGACATGCTCTCCTATTCGGGAGTGTTGCTTAGTGGCGCCGGTGCCCTTGTGGGGCTGTGGCTCGGCTCGCGAGCGTCAAGATGATCAGGATTCGGCTTGCCCTCGCCCCCGGTTGCGCTCGGATGGAACGGTTGCGTTCGCGCCAATTCGCGAGTTGATTACGGATGCCTAAGTTCGATGAACTGATCAATGAATGGCGGCAGAAGAAAGCCGAAGAGGAAGGCCGCCTAAAGCATATCTCCGATTTTTATCGCAGAATCTTCCCTCCTCTGGGCGTCGCATTATCGGCAATACCATCATTGAGTTTCAGCTATTCATACACGGAGACAGAGTCACACCACTCGATCCGGATCTTTGGATTACTGTTTTGGCGTCAATAATTTTTGCAGGCGTATTCCTCGCTTGGGTACTTCGAAAAGCGCACAATTTCTGGCAAAACAAAAATCGCACCTAAAACAGACAACACTTCCACTGGGAAGAAGAGGCCCGACGCGCGAAATGGCGGCGGTTTGACCGATGCCTTTCGGCGCTCATCGGCCTAAAATGTGATTGACTCAACTCGCGCGCGACCATGAGTTTCAAAAAGGGGGGCGGGCAGCCGGATAGCCCGTATTGACGTCATCAACATCTGTTTTCCATCTGACTACCCGCGTAATCAGCTCTGCGAGCGCTCTCCCTTCCGGCGACCCACAGAAGAGCTTTATAGATTCCTTAGGGATTTGGCTTATCACGATGGAATGGTCGAAACTCGGATCGCGCCTCGCTACCGCGTCATGAAGCCCGGAACGATTGAGTTCAGGGGCCAGACCATCGATTGCATGATCCGCGATCTATCGACTACTGGAGCTGCACTTGAGGTGCCACACCAAAGAGCCGTCCCAGACAAATTCGTTTTAGCTATGCCGGGAGATGGATTGCATCTGCCCTGCCATGTCGTCTGGCGCAAAGATTATCGAATCGGAGTGACGTTCGATTAGGACAGTTGCTTGTCTTCCTTCACGTCGCGCGCCAACCTTTCGGCCTTCAGCCGTTCATAGTTGGCCCGGATGCGTTGCTGCTCTCGCTCATATTCAGTGATGGTCGGCGCGGGTTCGGTCGGCTTGAAGAGCCGGAGCGCTTTTCACTGATAGAGTTAAACAAAAAATGGAAGAAGAAACTTGACGCTTGGGCATTGACCCAGCCGCGGAGACCATCTCAAGCGGCGATTGTCGTACCGGGGCCGATTGCGGCCGTTCCCGAACCGCCCGTACCACCTGCTACGCCGGCCTGAACCCGTTCTCCGGCACCCTTGGGTCCAAATTGGGTCCACGTTCGCATTGCGTTCGGTCGGTGGCTACGCTAAGCGATTGAAATTCCACAGACGGAAGGGTGGCCGAGTGGTTTAAGGCACCGGTCTTGAAATTCGAGAGACGGTGCCCCACCCTTCCCCTGATCGTCCCACACAGCCCTATTTCATTGGGCTTTTCATCGGCTCTTGCCGTAGACTACCGCAACGTTCCTCACTCCTCCGCAAGGGGTTGGGTAGCAATTCTGGTAGCAACCGTTACGGTGAGGAGATGTAGGCCATGGCGGCAATCGAATGGACAACAGCGGGTCGCGACCCGCCCGCCAAAGAGCGGTTGTTTCTGATTTTCTCGGCAGCCGACGAACCGCCAACCCTGGAGTTGATGGGGAAAAGCAAAGTCGAGGTCGGGTATTGGACCGGCCACGCGTTTCGGCTGATGGACGGGGGATCGCAGCCGAAAGTTACCCACTGGGCCAGAGTGGCACCTTATCTGCCCGAAGGCATCGATCTCGTTCACGAGCCGAGATTTGATACTCACGCCCGGGACTGACCGCGGATCGCGCGATGTGCCAGATGGCCCCTGCACGACTCTAGGATGGCCGCTGGTGAGTCCGGGATTTGCGGGCTGTCAGCGCGCCTGTCGGCCCCGGCCACCGAATCCCGGGCTGCCGCACGGCTCACCAGCGCTGCCTGCTCCCGGACGGCGCCGGCCCGTTTTAAACCCTCAATGCCTAATTTGATTTTTGCAGTGGCTTAGTTTGAATTTTTTGGAGTCCGGGACCGTACAGACATCTTGGGATGCTTATGATCCATACTTTTAGGTACCTCACTTCCGGGGCTGGGTGAGTAGACCGCATGACTATCCATAGAATCCTACAAAATACTCCGCTGGGCCCGGAGGATATCGAGCGTTTGGTCGATGCCTATCACCAAACCTTGCGCGCCCTTGACCTCGCAAATCGCGACGATCCCATGACACGGATGATCGCTAAAAAGATAATCGAGGTTCGGCAAACCGGCATTCGCGATCCTGCGCAGATTTCCCAATTGGCGATCAAAGAGCTTGGGCTGTAGGCCGCCTCAGTTGGCGGCCTCCCGGCTCACCCGTTCCCCAAAGTAGGAAGGGCGCGGTCCTGAGCCCGCGCCCCTTTGGAAATAATAAGCCCCGATTGTGAGCCAGTTCACATTTGCTCGGCGGAGGGCCTGCTAAATCT
>Ga0209526_10000138_pt1 | contig 42498 bp, 34 predicted proteins | sample JacPinW_OM2H0_M1_FD_188566 | JGI IMG/M metagenome (GOLD analysis project Ga0209526, IMG submission 188566) | Forest soil microbial communities from Algoma, Ontario, Canada - Jack Pine, Ontario site 1_JW_OM2H0_M1 (SPAdes) (version 2) | ecosystem: Environmental > Terrestrial > Soil > Boreal... | reverse complement strand
GAAGCTGCGGATCCCCTTCTGTGCGCGAGCGGCCAGAACGGCGATGGCCGCGGAATCCAGGCCGCTTGAAAGGAAGAGACCAACGGGAACATCCGCAATTAAATGCGCGCGAATGGCGTCCTCGAGCAGCGGCCGCAGACTGCGCGACGCGGAAGCGAAATCTCGCGGACGTTTGGAGTCTTTCGCGGCAGCGCTGCGCGTCGGGTCCCACCAGGGACGGGGGCGTGGAGCGCGGCGGCGATCCGGCAAGTGCAGCAGGAGGCGATGGCCGGGGGGCAGCAAAAAAACGTGTTCGACCAGCGTGACGGGTTCAGAAACGCTGCCGAAGAGGAGAAAGGATGTCAGTGCGTCCGGCGACAGACTTCGCGGTACGAGATTGCTCGCCAGAAGCGCGCGCAGCTCCGACGCGAACACAAATCCCTGCGAGGTTTGCGAATAATAGAGCGGCTTGATTCCGACCGGATCGCGAGCGAGAAACAGTAACGGCACCGTCGCAAAATGTTTACGCAGGTCGAGGAGGGCAAAGGCAAACATGCCGCGAAGTTCAGGGAGGAGCTCCTCGCCCCACTCCTCCCATCCGTGGACGAGAATCTCGGTATCCGATTTTGAAGTGAACCGATGGCCCGCAAGACTCAGGCGCTCACGCAATTCCTTGTAATTGTAGAGTTCTCCGTTGAAAACGACGGCTACATCGCGGGATTCATTCCAGATGGGTTGTTGACCGCCGGCGAGATCGATGATGCTTAGCCGGCGCATTCCGAGAGCAAGACCCGGGATGCGAGGGTCGTTAACAAGGAAGCCGTCTTCGTCCGGGCCGCGATGAACCATGGCGTCAGCCATCGCTCTGACGCAATATTCCGCTTTTTGAGGATCAGGAGCGCCGGCGAGACCGCAGATTCCGCACACGCTGTTATTTTATCTCGGGAGTGGTGAAAAAGACCGTAGTTGCGCGAATCAATTTCGAGCGCAGGTGGAAACGCCCAACGTGCAGCCGGTGGTCGGCAATCCATCCGAGAAAAACTCGGAGGAGAAGAAGAAGAACCACAGAGCATATGCAAAGGAAAAAATAGAAAAAGGACCGACGTTCCAGGAGCAAAGTCCACTCTGTGTTTTCATCCCAAGCCGGAAAGAAGCGGTCCAGCAGGGAGCGAATGTGTAACCCCCAGAAAGGAAGGGCCATTAGACGGACATGCGCAGACCGCTCGTAAGAATACTCAGACAGGTAGTGAGGGATATTTAACGTAGCTTGCCGGAAAATTTCAGGATCCTGCAAATCCTTGCGAGTCAGAAGATGGCCCTGGGCATCCCGCATTACTGCGCGATAGCTGGGGTCCACGATGATCCACCGTCCGTCGACGTAAACCTCCGCGACAACGTGTTTTGCGTAGTGTTCCGGCGTCAACAGGAGCAAGCGCCGAGCTTGCAAACCGGTGCTGCGCGAAAGATTCAGGAAAGCGTTGGTCGCGCTGCCGCAAACTTGCAGCAGTTGATGGTAGTTGAGCGTGTCCTGAGGATCGTGGGAGGATAGTATTGCCAGATCGGGGGCGTCTGGACGGGGCGGCCCGTAGCGCATCCAGCGAAGAATTGCGTCCACCTTTTCCATGGGGGCGGCGGAATCGGAGACCACTGCGTCGGAAAAACCATCGAGATACTCGCGAACAGTCATCTCCCAGTAGCCGGTCCAAATGGTTGCGACCAATGCGCAGAGGAGCAGGGCATTAACCGTCCACCAGGAGGCACGAAAAATGGCTCGATGCTTCACGCTAGGACTCTATTCCAATCGCACTGCCTTTTCTTGATCGTGCGATACGACCGAAGAGCGTATTCATCTGTTCTAGAGGTTCGGCCCACCCGAGACGCCGCATCGTTGTGCGGCAACCCTCTTTGAGAGTGCGGTATAGCTCTTCATCCTGGAGAAGCAGTCTAAGCGCATCGCATAGAGAAACGACATCATGCTTTGCCACCAGTCCTGCCGTTCCCGCAACTAAAGGTGCAATTCCACATTGCTCGGTGACGATGACCGGCGTTTCAGCCGCGATAGCCTCCGCCGCCGAGTTACCGAAGTTTTCGTTCTGCGACGGCAGAGCAAAAATATCCGCGTCCCGATACGCGGCCCACTTCGCTTGGCCAGAGATCGGACCTACAAAATGAACCCGATCCGTTAACAAAAGTTTTACAGACATTTCCTTCAGCATCTCCAACATTCCGGACTCGTCAGGGCCGACGAACACGAGATGAGGCGAATCGGAGGTTCGGTGCTCCAGGGGAATCAATTTTGCGAACGCCTCTAATAGCAGCTCGGGACTTTTCTTTAGAGAAAGACGTCCCAGAAACAAAATAAGTTTCACATCGCCAGGGATTTGAAGGGAATCGCGAAATGTGCCGTATGACGGCAACAACGCGGGCCCGTCCACTCCATTGCGACGGAGCACAATTTTCTCCGCCGGTATACCACCCGAGATAAGTTCAGAACGTTCCTGGTCCGCAGTGGCAATGACCACATTTGCGTCGGCCAGCATTCTACGTCCCCAAAGCCTGTGATACAAACGTTTCATCTTTATATTTCGCACGATCGGTAGAAACATCCCCATTGGTTCTACAACATAAGGGATTCCCTGTAGGCGGCAGGCCACCGCTACGCGGGCTCCAAGAATGTCATAAAGACCAAAGATATGAACGATATCAAAACTTCCAAGACGCGCGCGCAGATAGCGGGGCAAGGCGGGGTTCCAGCTCATAGCCCGAAAGTGAAGCCAATTCGCAAGATAGATGGCAGTCACACCGCTCTTGCGGCGCCTCCTTCCAAAAGGACTGTCTTCGGCCGGTTCCGCGCCGGGTTCGTTTCCCAAGCGCTTGTCCAGGCCCCAATCCGCAGTCAGCACGGTGACTTCATGGCCAAACTTCGCAAGTCCCTCGGACAAAGCGGGCACCTTCGCCGGTGGCCCGCCAAATTCAAAAAATGGTTCGTAGCTTTGTGTGACGTTCAGGATTCGCATAGTTCGCGCAGAATCTTGCGAAATGCCTTTGCAAAAACAGGGAAACGAAATTCCTTTTGCAACCGTTCGCGTCCCCGCTTTCCCATTTCTCGAGCGTGGTCTGGATTGGCAAGCAGGGCGTCCAGAGAAGTGGCGAGTTGTACTGGGTCGCCGTGTTGCACAAGGTAGCCGGTCACGCCATCCTGGATGACTTCCGGAGCACCGCCATGCGCTCCACCGATCACCGGCTTTCCGCGAGCCATGGCTTCCAGATAAACAAAACCGAAACCCTCACCGCGACTGGGCAGCGCAAAGATTTCGGCTGCCGCGTAACATGCGGAGAGTTCAGCGTGGGTCACATCGGTAAGGAAGTGCACATGACGGCCGACGCCTGATTTCTTTGCGATTTGTTCCAGCCATTCGCGGTCGTCTCCGGAACCGACGAGCGCTAATTGCAATTGAGGCCAGCGCAACAGCAGGCGCGGCAGCGCCTGAATCAGTGTATCCATTCCCTTGTAACGCTCCGTGGCCAGCCAACGCCCGACCGTGAGAATCACGCGACCCTCGGGGAAATTCTCAGGAAGTTTTGCCGCATTGTCGTTTACGAGTCTTAAATCGAAATCGGGATCGAGCCCCCAGGGCAGCACGCGGGTTTTATTTTTGGGAACACCCTGTAAGGTGGCAACAAAATCCGCTGTCGCCTGGCTGGGAGAGAGCACCAGAGACGCCGAACGAAGAGCGCGGCGGCGGAAGGGGGAGAGTCGTTCCCACACCTCCACGCCATGAGTACACACGATGCTCTTCATGCGAGGAGCAAGCAAATGCATGGCACGCACAATCGGCGCCAAATTCGGGTGCGCTGCCAGGACCAGTTTGGGTCGACGCCGTGCGGTGCGCATTGCCGTGGCCGCGAAACGCGCCTTGCCGCGAGCCGCCCCGGTGTAAACGAATTCGCGGTCGTTGATTCGCAACCTATGCAGCTCTTGCGAATCATTCAAGCTCAAGAATCGATATTCCATCTTATTTGCCACGGCAAATTCGCTGAGGACGTATGCCAAATGACGCCCAGCCCGCTGAATCCCGCCGGGCGCGTCGAGTTCAGGAAAGAGTCCAATGACCACGGGGTGAGTCTGCCAAAGCGCAACCAAGAAAGGCAAGGAGATACCGTAATAAGATTTTCCGGACTATCGCAAGACCTCGGCCGTAGAGAACACCGCGGCAGACCTAGAGCTTCCTCCGACATAGTTTAGGGCTTTTTGGTCATCGCGATTAGTTCGTTCAACGAGTCTACGTAGAGATCGGCGGGGTTGGCGCGGCGATCATGCTGGCCGAATCCGTAATTCACGCCGACGGCGATCATACCGGCGTTGCGAGCGGTTTGGATGTCCACGTCGGAATCGCCAATCATGGCACTGTTTTCGGGTGTGCCCCCGAGTTCACCAAGAATAGTGTTCGCGCCATCGGGATGCGGTTTTTTCCTTTCGAAACTGTCGCCGCCGTAGATCCCGCGAAAATAGCGGGAAAGGCCAAGTCCTTCGAGGATCTCGATGCTCATATTCAGTGGTTTATTTGTAAGCACGGCCATGGGCAGATTGACGAGCGCTTCGAGAGCTTCGGCGACTCCCGGGTACGGGCGGGTTTGGTCCAGATTGTGCTTGCCGTAGTGGGTGAGAAATACCTTAAGCGCTTGTTTGCACTCGACATCTGTTGCCACAGGGCCAAGAGCACTTGCGACTAAACGCGGTGCGCCGTGGCCGATGTAGCTTGCGACCGTGTCCACCGGGAGTTCTGGGCGCCCGATTTTGCAGAGCATGGCATTCACTGAGTTGACCAGGTCGAGCTTGGAATCGATCAATGTTCCATCCAAATCAAAAATGAAAGCCCCAACAGGGCGAACCATCGGCGGTGTCATAGACTTTTTATTGTAATACGCGAACAGACTCAACCCGCTACTGTGCAATGCATCTCCGACCGAGTTTTTGGATTGGCAAGACTTCACGTAGACTAGTTGTCTGCATAACCAATATTTTTCCTGGAGAGATCATGGCTCAGGTTTTCCCTTTCCGTGCGTATCGTTACAATCCGAGTGTCGCTCCGTACGAGCGAGTGCTGACGCAGCCTTACGACAAGATTTCCCCTGCAATGCAAGAAAAGTATTACGCCGCGGATCCGCACAACCTCATCACCGTGGAGAAAGGACGCGCGTACCCGGACGATTCGAAAGAGAGCAGCGTTTACACCCGCGCCGCCTCCGCCCTGCAGAATTGGATTAGTGAAAAGGCTGTCGAGCAAGACCCGATTCCAGCCTTTTATGCTTACACCCAGGAATACACGGTGCCGGGCAGCAACCTCAAGCGCATACGCCGGGGATTCATTGGTGCCGGAAAACTGGAAGAGTACTCCGCAGGGGTAGTCTTTCGGCATGAGCATACGCTTTCCGGCCCGAAAGCGGACCGACTGGAGCTTTTGCGGCATACCCGCACCCATACGGGCCAGCTCTTTCTGCTTTATTCCGATCCGCGCATGCAGGTGGATCAAATTTTGAAAGACGCGGAGAACAGCGGCCCCCCAGCCACGCAACTGACGGATGAATATGGGGTGATTAACCGGCTCTGGAAGATCAGCGATCCGGGAAAAATTGAGGCCATCCAGCGCCACATGAGGGAGCAAAAACTTGTCATCGCGGACGGTCATCATCGGTATGAAACTTCGCTGAATTTTAGAAATGAATCACGTACCCGAGCGGGGAAAATCGTTTCCGATGCTTCCTACGAACGGTCGATGATGACATTCATCAATACGCGTAGCGAAGGGCTGACCATTCTTCCCACGCATCGTGTGGTCGCCAATGTGCGGGATTTTTCCTGGAGTGCGGTGCTTCGTTATCTTGAACCGTGGTTTTCGAGTGAGGTCATTTCCTTTCAGAATGAAGCGGAGCGGAAGGAGGCTCTGGGAAAATTTCTTTCAAAACTCATCGCCAGCCAGACCGAGAGAACGATCGGCGCTTATCCCAAGACTGAAGGGTCGTCCGGCGCGTTCTATCTTCTTCACTTGCGGGCGGGAGCAGACCTGGAGCAATTGCTGCCGGATCTTTCGGCAAACCAGCGCGAATTAGACGTGGTGCTGCTTCATCAGGGAATTCTTGAGCCAGCGCTTGGAATCACTCCGCAAGCCGTAGCGTCGGAGGCGAATCTGAGTTACGAGAGGGAAGCAGCGGCGGCGATTGAGGCGGTTGACAAAGGGAAGGCGCAGGCCGCATTCCTGCTGAATCCGGTGAGTATCGAACTGATGATGCGGGTGGCGACGGCTGGCGAAGTAATGCCCCAGAAATCGACGGACTTTTACCCGAAGCTTCTTAGCGGCATCACTATGTATCGCATCGAGGACTAAACTCGGGAATAAACAAAAGACGGACAGGTATATGCCTGCCCGTCTCAAATCCTGCCCGTCTCAAATCAAAGTTGGGATGGAACCAACCTAGGGAGAGGTTGTGAAGCTGGCGACCGCTTCCGCTTCGGTGTTGTAAACCTCAAAAATCGTCATCAGCTTGGTGATCTGAAGCACTTCGGAGAACTTTGCCCCAAGGTGGCATAGCCGCAAAGACGCGCCCTGTCCCTTCGCACTATGATGGGCAGCGACCAGGGTGCCCAGGCCCGCGCTGTCAATAAACGAGACATTCTCCATATTCAAGACAATCTTTTTCTTTCCCTCGGCCACGAGGGATTTCACTTTTTCGCGCAGCGCGTTGCTTTCTTCGCCCAGCACGATCCGGCCATCCAGCGCCACGACAGCGACGCCGTCCACTTCGCGAGTCGTCATCTTCAATGCCACGTTACTTTCCTCCTCATCGGAACGCAAATCCGGCGGCAACCGGGGCCGGAGTCGCAAAGCATATCCGCTTTACGGCTTTTCGCAAAGCGGTCTTTTCGATAATTCAAATCACCGTGCGATCAGTAGTAATCCGCGCACGACATGTAGTAACCACATCCACCGCATACCAGTTTGCAGCGGCGGGATTCCAACCTCTGCGAGCACACTGGACAATACCTGGAGGCATCCTCGAACTCGATTGCGGTTCGGTCCTTTGCAATCTCAGGTTCGAGGCCTTTGACCAGATCACCCTGACGATCCGGTGGGATCGCTTGCTGCGCCCAAGTCTCATTCACGGCACCTCGGTTATAGCACAGTCAAGACAGAAGGGGAAAGCCGGAGGACTCGGTAGACTCGAGGAGTACGGAAACGACGATCCCCAAAGGTAACGTTGAGGGGGCAGAGTGCGTCGAATAGAGTGAGGGATCTTACGGGAGTATAGTTGTCGGAGTCCACCATGCGACGCATCCTTGCTTTGCCTGTTCTGTTGTTAGGCTTTAACTGCGGGACATTCGCGCAGCACGCCGTTCCTGCAGGGGCACCGGCTAGGATGCCTTCTCAAGGGGCGCGAGTGGCGCCACCGGCGATGCCTGGAGGCGTTCGACCGGCCACGCCGATGCCATCCGCTTCGGCGGTGCATCCTGCTCCGCGCCAATTACCCGGCCCAGTTGGAGCTCATCAGCTATCGACGAGCAAAACCGGGACGCACGGAACGGCGCTGCGCGCTCCATCCTCGTCAACCTCGACGAAAGCGCATATTTTCCCCGATGGTAATCCACGCCAAAACGCTAACAACGTTGATGAATTTGGCGCTTCGTTCGGTGCGGACCAGTTGAATGTCCCCGGCCTTGGTTTTGACTATGTGCATTTTGCCGCTGTGCACCCGAATGCGGGAAAAAACCACTTTAACAACGGGTTCGTAATGCCGTTTCTCGGCGGGGGAATATACGTGCCAGGGCCGTACTATGCGGAGCAGCCCGTGGCACCTCCGGCCGTCGAGAGTCCGACAACAGAAACGTCGGAAGCCGCAGAGGGTTCTTCCGACGTGGATGCTTCAGCAGCTATTTCCGTAGCGCCTCGGAATACTGCAAAGCTGGAACCAAGCTCCGAGTATGTGTTTGTTCGTCGCGATGGTACTGTTTTTTTCGCCGTGGCCTATTCCCTTAATGCCGGCAATCTTCAGTACGTAACCAAGGACGGCCTGCGTCGCAGCGTGCCTTTGAGCACCTTGGACCTGGATGCCACCAAGCAATTCAACGAACAACGTGGCGTTACCGTACGACTACCTGCCTGAGCCTTGCCCTTCGCTTGGGGAGTGAATTTTTACCCAGCACTGGTTCGCAGGCCTACTTTACGACTTCTGAACAGAATGAGGCATGACGTATCCGGATGTAGCAGGCAAGCCGGCCCGTTCCAGCTGCACGGTGACATGCTCGATGGAAAATTCGTCTGCTACTTTTTTCTGGATAGAGCTCAGAATCCTTTCGCATTCATCCATGTGCATGTCTGGAATTCGCGCATGGCAACTTAGCGCAGTGTGTTCCCCGCCCAAGCACCATACGTGAATGTCATGCACTTCCTGGACATGCTCGATGCTGAGTATCGCTCGCGCAACTTCCTCGACACGCGTATCGCGAGGACGGCCTTCCAGCAGCACGTGCGCTGACTCCCGCAGGATACCGATGGAGGAACAGAGAACCAGAACACCGATGGCAAGACCCAGAAGCGGATCGATCCACGCCGCATGGGTGTAGTGCATGACGACTGCGCCGATGATAATCGCGATGTTGGAGAGTGCATCACCGAAATTGTGAACCAGGATGCTCCGGAGGTTCAGATCGGAATGTCCGCCCACTAGCGCGAGGGTGATGCCACCATTCACCAATAACGCGGCAATGGAAGTCCAGATCATCCAGCTTTCCACAACTTGGACCGGAGAACGCAGCCGTTCTATCGCTTCGTAGCCCAGCCACAGCGAAAGAATGATTAGCAAGACCGCGTTGGTGAAAGCCGCAAGAGTGCCTGCCCGGTGATAGCCATAAGTGCGCTCCGAATCCGCCGGCCGCTGAGCCCAGCGCATGGCGAGCCAGGAGATGCCGAGAGCCGGGATGTCGGAAAGATTGTGCAGGGCATCGTTCAGGAGAGCGACGGATCGTCCTAGCAGTCCGCCGAAGACTTCTGCAACCACCAGTCCCAGGGTGGCTACCATTGCCCAGGCAAGCACGGACGATCGCATTGTTGGATGAGCGTGGGGATGGGCATGGTCATGTCCATGGGACAGGCCGTCTGCGTATTCGTGAGAATGAGTTTGTGAGCGGGAGTGCATAGTTTGCTGCGCCGTCCGAGGTCAACGGCCTCACCCCCCCTAGTGTAAAGGGTTATAGGTTTGGGTGCAGCCTCAGCCTTGCGCTATGTTATTGGGTAGTTTGACACCCCTAAGAGGCGATTCCGTTGACGCTGCTGGTAGCGGCTGCCATCATCGGAAATAGTGGGTGAGAGCGTCCGGTCCTTGCCAGTGTGGTCAGATCGGGAGTCTTTCGCCGATAAAAATGACATCTCCTATCGCCAAATTGAGTTTCTGGGGTGTACGTGGCTCGACACCAACTGTCGATCCGGCAACTTGGCGTTACGGTGGCAATACGCCATGCCTCGAGCTTATCGCGCCCGATGGAACGCAATTTATTCTGGATTGCGGAACCGGTTTGCGCACGCTTGGAAGCCGCTGGGGCGCTGCGGACGAGAGCCGGGGCCACGAGACACACATTTTCGTTACCCATTACCACTGGGATCACATTCAGGGGCTGCCTTTTTTCGCTCCACTCTACGACGAAAAAAATCATTTTCAGTTTTATAGTTTTCGTTCGAAGTACCTCGGCAAGGACTCTCTTCGACAAGTGATGGAAACGCAGATGGCATTGCCCTATTTCCCGGTGGATTTTTCGGCAATGAATGCCAAGCGGAAGTTCAGGGAGTTGGAAGATTCGGAAACCTTTCAGATCGGCAACAACAAGGTAACCTCTCGCTGGCTCCATCATCCGCAGGGCTGCCTCGGATTCCGCATTGAGACTTCAGCAGGGACGGTCGTTTATGCCACCGATAATGAGCCCGGCGATCCGGAACTGGACAAGAGCCTCCGGAAATTGGCGGAAGGCGCGGACATTTTTATCAACGATGCGCAGTATTCACCCGTTCAACTGGCCAGCACCCGGAAGGGCTGGGGACATTCGTCATGGAAGGATGGAGTAGACATCGCTCGGGAAGTGAACGCGAAGACGCTGGTATTGTTCCACCACGACCCCGATTCGACCGACCGGATGGTGGATGAAATCCTTGCGAATGCACGGGAAGAGTTTGATTCGGTATTCGCGGCCAGTGAAGGCATGGTGATCACCCTTGGTGCGTCGAACGAACCTGTCCAGGCACATATGGCGGCGTCGCGCACCGCGCTACGGCGAGGCGCGCAATTCCGCGCATCCGTCAGCGGGATGACCGCGGAAGGCCACAAGTTTGAGGAAGAGACGATCGTGCGGGATCTGTCTCTGCAAGGCGCACTCATTTCCCTGAAGCATAGTCCACTGATGCAATCGGAACTGCAGGTAACGATGGAGACGCCCAGCGCGGACGGGTTGCAGGAGATGCGCTTACGGTGCTACGTCGTGCGGATTGAAGAAGGTGCCGAAAAAGGCTCTACCGCTGTTGGCGTCGTGTTTACGGACTAGGCCAACCACGCCAGTTCGCAATTACTGTTGAAGACCGATCAGGGGAGTAAATCTCAGCGAACCGCAGCGATCTTTTGATCGAGGTGTTCCAGAGCAGCTTCAAGGGCTTTACGATGGTTCGGATTTGTCGCGGTTTGAAGGTCGTTGTAGACGCGGGTTCGGGAAAGTTGTAAGTCGCGCCGTTCCTGTTCTTGTCGGATTTGGTCGGCGCTCTTGGGGCCCCTACCTTGCGGTTCACTCACAGTTGTCTTCGCTTCCACTTGGGATTCCACGTCCTTACTTTCCCATCCTCTTGCCATACCAGTATTCTCGCATAAAAGAGAGCGCTCGACCGAAATTCGAAGAAGAAGGTGTCCTCACGCGCCGGCAGCCGAAGCTTTAGCCCGAGCCGTGGAATTCGACTGCAAAACGCTGCGGATAGAATCCTCCGCGAGGTGCGCGAAGCGTTCGGCGAAGAAGCCATCGAATGCAAATTCTGCTTTATGATCCGCCCAGCGCAGGCGCAATAGCCAGTTGTCATCATCCGGTTCGATGCGCAGGCTGGAAATCTCAGACGTGTTGATGACGACAAGCGGCTCAAAGTGCTCGTCCAAGGCCCAAACATGCACCGTGGAAATGAAAAGCTGTACTTCAGCCGGCGGTGCGTTGCCGGGCTGATATACCCCGCCGCTGACCACCGTTTGCGCGCCCAATTCCCGTGCCTTCCGGTCGGTATCGGATTCCAGCTGAGCGGGTGGCAATAAGATCGAGGTTACGAAGAACAGCATGCCGAAGATTGCAGTAATCCAGCCATTCCATAGACCTAGAGGCAAAACCACGAGCGCGGCGCCGAACAAGCCTAGCGCCACGCGAAACAGAGCCCAGGACTTTTCATTGCGGTGAAGGCGCAACAGTCGAGGGAAACGACGGACAATCAGGAAGAATACTGCGCCGAAGAACTCCCGGAGACGTAAAAGCGCGCTCTCTTCGTCGTCGGACGTTATGGTAGTTGGGGTAGTGCTCATGGGCGATCGTAGTTTACATGCGGGCAAGCCGGCTGCACAGAGGGAATCGTGATGGAACCACCAAGAAGGCCGATTTATCGGGGCGGGTGTTAATACGCAACTCAGTTGAGGGTGTTCAGAAGGGGTCCATGGAGTCCTAGGACTAGACCTGGGCGAGCACCGGTGGGCTTGCCGGAGTCCCAAACCAATGTTCCGTTAACGAACACTTTTTCGATGCCTGTGGGAAGAGCCGTGGGATTGTTATAGGTGGAACGATCAATGACCGTATCTGCGTTGAATAGGACAAGGTCTGCATAGACACCTTCACGGATGATGCCGCGGTCCTTCCAGCCGAGCCGCTGTGCAGGCAAAGAAGTCATCTTGCGGATGGCTTCGGGCAGGCTCAGCCAGTGCTTTTCGCGTACGAACACGCCGAGTACGCGGGGGAAAGTGCCGGCTCCGCGCGGATGTTCCGCATGGATACCTCCGTCACTGGCTACCATCACCCAAGGCTGCTGGTAAAAGGCTTTGATGTCGCTTTCGATCATGGACTGGCCAATAATGAGCGCCTCCGTGTGCCCCGCATCGCCCTCGCGAACCAGGCGGATGTACATATCAACTTCGGAAATCTTATTCGCCTTGGCCAGATCAGTGAGCGTTTTGCCGACGTAGGATTTGTTTGGAGAGAATTCCGTGATGGTCAGATGAGAGCCACCGCCATACGTGGCTAAGGCGTCAGCAACGCTTTTTGGATTTTCGTACTGTTTGTCCGGCACAACGACCTTCAGGTTGGAGTGCCATGTATCGTAAGGATAGCAATCGGCCATAAAATCCACGCCGCGCTTGCGTGCCTCTTCGATCACCTTAATATAGGCCACAGCCTTACCCTGCACCCCCACGGTTCCGAGCTTGATGTGGGAGTGTTCGATAGGAATGTGAGCTCGTTCGCCGATGGCGATTTCTTCCGCGAGAGCTTCGAAGGACTTGTCCGCTTCGTCGCGGATATGGGTCATGTAAATTCCGCCCGCTTTGGCGGCTGTGTCGGCCATGGATATCACTTCGTCTGTCGCGGAATAGCTGCCTACTTCATATTCCAGACCGGAAGAGAGCCCGAGTGCCTGCTGGTTCATTGCTTGACTGACCGAGAGCTGCATTTGTTTCACTTCGCCGGGGGTGGCGACCCGCTTGAAGTCCGAGCCCATGACTCCCTCTCGAATGGTGGCGTGCCCCACAAAAGTTCCCACATTTACGGCTGCGGGATTCTGCTGCATTGTGCGAAGCCATCCAATTACGGGCCATGGAGATTCTCCGTCCGGCCCGACGAGCAGCGTGGTGATGCCTTGTGCGATCTGCGTCTCGGCGAGCGGATCGCTGTGCAGCCCTTCTTCGGAATGGTTGTGAATGTCGATGAAACCTGGAGCGAGTACCAAGCCTTGGGCGTCAAGAGTGGGTTCGTCCTTTTGGGGCTGGAGTTCGCCGATGCCAACGATATGGGCTTGGGAGATTCGGACATTGGCTTTGCGCAGCGGCGAGCCGGTTCCGTCAGCCAACTGCGCATTGAGGATCAGGAAGGAAACAGACTTTGGCTCGGAATGTACAGAAAGCAGTGCAATTAAAAGAACAATAAAGATGGGAAAAGAAAATAGAAAACGGTTGCGAGTCATCGGGCGGGCCATCTCCCATACAATAGTTTGCGAAACAGGAATGCAGATATGAAGATAGCATCCAGCTTTCCCGCCCAATCAGGAATTTGCTTGGCACCTGCCGGGAGTTACAAGACGTTTACTAGATTGATCAAAGTACGACCTCGGTCAGGGCTTTGTGGGCAAGCTCCCTGGCGCCGGGTTTACCGGCAAGAACAAGATTCGCCCATTCAGCGGCGGCATGCGAAATGCGTACGGCTTCGGTGCTGAGCGATTCCGGGCCGCCGGAATCGGAGTTACCGAAAAAGATACGATCCATCGGCCGGGACGCGATCATGCGATTCTTCGTGAATTGTCCTGGCACCGCCATCATCATCGGGTGGCCGCGGCGATAAATACGGATTTCGATAGGATCCACACTGAATTCCGGCAGGGCTTTCTGGAAATCTTTCAGGACTTTTCCGGTCAGGGCTTTGCAATCGTCTTCCTGAAGAAGTGTTGCGCGTTGGTCTTCACGCAGCGGGGTGTAGAAAGTAAGAATGTTGTACTTCGGCTTGTAGCCGGGATTGTTGCGGATGGTCCAATCGGCAACGATGAAATCGGTGAACGAATTTCCCGGGCACCAATTGTCATAACCGCGGCGATAGACTTCCTTGTCGAAAATCATGTTGATCACTGGGAAGGGCGCGTATCGCGTACGGCGCATGGCTTGCTTCTGATCGTTGGGGAGGCCGACAACCAGGCGGGAGGTGATGTATTTCGCGGTGCAGACGATCGCAATTTTGGCCGCAATAGTTATAGGCTTGTCGCCCTCCAGATAAGTTACGCGAACTCCATCAGCCTCCTGCTGAATAGAAACGACCGTCGCGTTACCGAGCATGCGGTCAGCGAATTTTGCTTTCAGCACTTCCACGAGCTTATGGGTGATGCAGCCCAGGCCGCCGGGAAGGATTACGCGGGTACTGTCTTCTCCCTTAATCAGATATTGCGCATCAAAGAGGCCGATGAAAGAGGTGGTGTCTTCGGTGAATGCGCCCCAATTGGATGGGCCGTAGGCATCCCACCATTTTGCGACCTCGGGCGCGTAACCTCCGGTGAAGTCGGTGAAAGGCTTGGTGTCCAGCTCCTGTATTTGGCCGCGGACATCGATCTTCATCACATCGTCGCGAAACTTTTTGAAACTCGCGACTACTTCCTTCTTGTAAGGAAGATGCGGCAATCCCTTTCCCCAGGTGTCCGGCACGTACACCCCGTTGTCGATCGTTGGGTCGGGCATGTCCACGAAGTGCATGTTGATACCAATCTCTTGGGCGAGCTGATCGCTGAAACTTCCGCGAAAGTCGTATGCCGCGCCGGTGCTGAATGCCTCGCCTTCGTATTCTTCCTGATAGGCGTTGCCGCCGAAGTGGCCCTCTTTTTCGAGCAAGAGCCATTCTTTGTCCCGGAGGAAATAGGCCGCAGACAGGCCGGCCATTCCGGCTCCGAGGATGACGACGTCGGTTTTGCGCGTGGCTTCGGGTCGCGGAAAAGAGTGGCCATCGCGCACCTGGTGGCAGATGCCGAAATGTTCGCCCTCCAGCATCGGAGCGGGAGGTTTGCCAGATGCATCCGCGAGCAGCGCGAGATCGACGGGACAACCGGAGGCCACGGAACCCGCTACGACATACTTGATGAAGTCACGGCGTGTATGAGACATAAAAAATGAGTCCTCCTAGGGTTTTTCCAAGAGTTCACGGGCATCTGTGCCCATCGTTCGAGTGCGCATGCGGTACCAGATCAAAATTAAAGACACAGAAAAACAGAAAATCAGCGTGGAAATCGCGTTGATTTCCGGTGTAATGCCACGGCGCAGGCGCGCCCAGATTTCGAGCGGCAAGGTGTTGTCGCGTCCAATCAGGAAGAATGTGACGGCAATTTCGTCCATGGAGAGGGTGAAGATGAGCAGGCCGGCGGCAATCAGCGAAAGTTTTAGATTTGGAACCGTGATGCGCCAAAACGTCTGCCAGGGTGTGGCACCGAGGTCGAGCGAAGCTTCTTCCTGAGCGCGATCCATTTTCTGCAACCCGGCGAAGAGTTCCGTGGTCGCCACGGAGAGAAGGGCGGTGCCATGGCCGAGGAAAACGGTCAGCAGGCTAAGCTGCAAGCCCGCGAAAACTGCAAACATCAGCAGAGACAGCCCGGTAATGATACCCGGCAAAATCAGGGGCAGGAGTACCAACCGTCGGAATATGGATTTGCCCGGAAAATCAACGCGATCCAGCGCGAGAGCCGCGAGTAGACCAAGTACCAGGGAAAGAGTGACGGCTCCGGCGGCCACCAATAAACTGTTCAGGACCGACGTCCACAGAGGACCATCCGTGAAAACTTGACGATACCAGTCCAACGTAAATTCTTTCGGAGGGAATCCGCCCACGCCGGATCGATTGAACGAATAAAGAATAAGCACCAGGATGGGCAGGTACAGAAACGCGAATACCAGAAGCGCGTAGGTTCCAAGAAACGGCGAGCGCCGGCTTGTGTGCAGGGTGGTGTTCATCGGAAAGACCATCGCTTTTCAAGGCGTTCTGCCAGGAAGAGCAAAGTGACGGTGATGAGGAGAATGCAGACGGAAATGGCAGCGCCTAGCGGCCAGTCATAGGCAGTGCCGAAAAGACTCTGCACAATGTTGGCAATCATGATGCTGGAAGGGCCGCCGACGAGGAGCGGCGCGAGGAAATCTCCAAGGGCCAGCACAAAGGCGAATGTAGCTCCGGCCAGCAAGCCGGGAAGAGAGAGGGGAAGGATGATGCGAAGAAAAGTTTTGCGCGGACCGGCGCCGAGATCGTGGGATGCCTCAATCAGATTGCGGGGAATGTGTTCGAGCGAGGCATACAGGGGAAGAAAAACAAATGGTGTGTAGATATGCGTGAGCATGAGAACTACGGCAAACGGACTGTAGAGAAAGAAACTCACCGGTTCGTTGGTAATGTGAAGATATTCGAGGAAGCCATTTAAGACGCCTTGAGATCCTAGAATCGTTTTCCAAGCGTAACCGCGGACCAGATAGCTGACCCAGAGAGGCACGATGACCAGCTGATAGAGAAGATCTTTGCGCGCGCTTACATGAAAAGACATGTAGTACGCAAGTGGATAGCCAAGAAGTAACGAAAGCAGGGTAACTCCGGCGGCGATACCTATGGAGCGGAACAAAACTTCAAGATAGACGGGATTTTGAAATAGCTTGGCGTAATTGTGCAGATTCCATTCGCGTGAGATCACTCCATCACGAACCAACCAGAAACTGTGCGCAAACATAAGCGCGTACGGAATCAAAAGAAATAGCGTCACCCACAGGAGTGGGGGAAGCGAGATGAAAACTTTATAGGAGCGTGAGAACATAAAGCAAGACAGAGTCCGCTCGCAACAGAGTGCCCATAAACTGCCCATCTGCAAAAATCTACGTTTCCCTTACCGCTATCGCATCCGCTGGAGAAAACCCAAAATCGTGTTCACCGTAAACAGGTCCTCGAGCCGGAACACGGACTCGAAGAGATTCGCCAGCGAGATCGATTTCGAGTTGTTCGCTTGCTCCGGAAAAAACCTGCTGCCGGACGATGGCGCGAAAATGCACCAGGTTATTCGCGGCGGCAAAGTCCGCCGCAAAGCGGATCGACTCGGGCCGTATGGAAAAGGTAGCGGTGCCGTTTGCCAATCCGGCAACGGGCCATTGCAGCGATCCACTCCTGGCGATGCCATCCTGGATTTCACACCGCAGAAGATTTGTCTGGCCGATGAATTGTGCCGCGTAAGCCGTGGCGGGGCGCGCGTAGATGGCACGCGGCGAATCTACCTGTTCCAAGGCGCCGTTTCGAAGAAGCGCGATCCGGTCGGAGAGGGTCATCGCTTCATCCTGATCGTGAGTGACGAACAGAAACGTAATGCCGAGTGCGCGCTGCAATTGCTTCAACTCGCCTTGCATTTGTTTGCGCAGGTTCGCATCCAGGGCAGAGAGCGGTTCATCCAACAACAGGAGTTGCGGCCGGTTTACGAGCGCTCTTGCGAGGGCCACGCGCTGTTGCTGACCTCCGCTCAGTTTCGATGGACGGCCAGCGGCGTACTCCTGCATCTTTACCATGCGGAGCGCATCGTCGACGCGAACAGGAATTTCCTTCACAGGCACGCGCGTAACCCGCATGCCATACGCAATATTCTCGGCCACGCTCAGATGAGGAAAGAGAGCGTAGTTCTGAAACACCGTGTTCACCCGGCGTTTGTGTGGCGGCAATGTATCCAGGCGTCTTCCACTCATCCAGATTTCACCGGAACTAGGCTGTTCGAAACCTGCAATCAAACGAAGCAGCGTGGTTTTGCCTGAGCCGCTTTCTCCCAGCAGCGTGAGGAATTCGCCGCCGGCGATTTGCAGGGAAATGTCTTTCAGAACCTCGCGAGGGCCGAAGCGTTTAGAGACATCGCGTACTTCCAGCAGCGCGCCGGACGGAGCGGTGGACAGCGATGCGCTCGCGGGAGTGGCGCTCACTGCGCGGCTTTCACCTCGTTCCAGATTTCGATGTACTTCGCACGGCGTGGGACGTCTTGCCAGAAATAAATGCGCTGCATGTATGCGTCCGGATCATCGAGATGCAGATTCTTCTTTTCCACCTCGGTCATGAATTGCGCCGCTACCGGATTTGCGGGTGTGTAGTGCGTGACGTCGGTAATTTTCTTCTGCGTTTGCGCTTGAATCATATACTCGAGGAACGCGTGGGCCAGCTCCTTGTGCGAGCTGGCTTTTGTGATCATTAGGTGGTCGATCCAGCCGGTGGTGTTTTCCTTGGGAATCGTCTCGCCGATGGGAAAATTCGCTTGTCGTAGTTGGTTGGTCATAAGGGGCCAACCCATTGCCGCGATGATTTCGTGGTTTTCGAAAAGATTGGTAAGTTCGCCGCCAGTGGACCAGAACTTACGGACGTTTGGTTTCAGCGCGAGGAGCTTCCGCTTGACTGCATCCAATTCGGCGTCCGAGAGATTGTACAAATGGGAAGGATCGGGCTTATCGTAGCCGAGAAGCTGCGCAGCCATGTAGAGCGTCGAAAGATCATCCCACGCGGAGATTTTTCCTTTGTACTTCGGGTCCCAGAAGACCGACCAGGAATCGGGCGCTCCCGGAAAGGCGGTCGTGTCGTACAAAAGCGGATTGGGCCCCCACATGAAAGGAACGCCGAAGGTCTCATTGCTGGATTTCACGATTGGAAGATCGCGCAGGCGAGAAGACACCTGCGTATAGGTCGGAAACTTAGTGAAGTCGAGCGGTTCCGCAAGGCCGGCGCGCGCAATCGAAGCGGCTACGTCGCTGGAGGGCGAGATGACGTCGTAGTTGGATGCGCTGCCACCGCGCAATTTGGCGACGAGATCGTCACTTGAACCCATGTAGGAGGCAGAAACTTTGCAGTGGTGAGTCTCTTCAAAGCCGCGAACAAAGGACGGGTCTGCATAACCTTCCCATACCAGAAGACTCAGTGATTCTTCCTTTTTTTGACAGGAGCTAACGGAGAAAATTACCAAGGCTACAAACAGAATATTCAGAAAGCGTCTCATGCGTTTTCTCCACCTGGGAGTCTTGGAAACGAAAACTACTTCCCCTCGACTTCGTAAACGACGCGTCCGCCAACAATTGTTGTGACCACTTTGGTCTCTGCGATGCTATGCGGATCAATCTCAAAAAGGTTGCGATCCACGACAATCAGGTCGGCTACTTTTCCTGGTTCGAGCGAGCCTTCGTTTTTTTCACGGCGTCCGGCAATGGCCGCTCCCAAGGTATACCCCTCGATGGCTTCGGCCACGGTAAGCCGCTGCGAGGGCACGAAGCCACCGTCAGGTTTACCTTGCCTGGTTTGCCGGGTTACGGCGACCTGGATTCCTTCCCATGGATTCAGAGTAACCACCGGCCAGTCGCTTCCGAACGCATAGCGTCCGCCGTTTTCGGCGATACTCTTCCACATCCAGGCACGAGAGGCGCGATCAGGCCCGATGTTATGCGCCCAAACGTCTAACGTATCTGCATCCGGATTCGAGTGCAGCGGCTGCATGCTGGCAATAACACCGAGATTCCCGAATCGTGGAACATCCGCGGCGCTGATGGCTTCAATATGCTCCACGCGCGGCCGCCGGTCTTTGTTGTGATTTTTCTTTTCGGCGAGTTCGTATGCGTCCAGCGCAGTGCGGATCCCATTGTCTCCGATAGCATGGGTAAAGAGTTGGAAGCCGCGCTTGTCCAGTTCCGCGACGGCCGACTTGTATTTTTCCGGATCCCAAAACAATGAGCCCTTTTGCGTCAGGTCGTCGGTGTACGGTTCGAGGAACGAAGCGGTGTGCGATTCCACCACACCGTCCAGCATGAGCTTCACCGCATTCGTGTCGATCCAATCGTCGTGATATTTCTTCCGTGCGGCTTCGATCGCGTCCAAATCTTGTTTCCGCAATTCTGGCGGATCCATGAAGTAAGCGATATAGAAGCGCAGGGTGAGCTGTTTTTCTTGACGCAACTCATTGTACAGATCGAGTTCAGGAAAATCACCGCCGGCACTATGTACGCGGGTCAGCCCGTTCTGATTTGCCCACTTGATGCCGGCGCGAAGCGCGTTGAGTTTTTCGACGTGAGTGGGCTTAGGAACGACCTTGGCTACCAGATCCTGGGCCGCTTCTTTCAGCGCGCCAGTGGGTTCACCGTTCTGGGGATCGCGTACGATGACGCCATTCGGCGGATTCGGCGTGTCCTTGGTTATGCCTGCCAGCGAAAGAGCCTTCGCGTTGGCCCAGTAGGTGTGGCCGTCATAGCCTTCTAGAAAAACCGGTCGGTTTGGAAACAGGGCATCCAGGTATTTTCTGTCTGGGAGCGTCTCCGGTGCAAACATCGCGTAATTCCAGCCGCGGCCCAACAACCATCCGTCGCCCGGATGCTTTGCGGTATATTCGCGCAGACGTTTTTGAATATCGGCAACATTCAGAGCGCCTTCGAGATTCACGCGGCCAAGGCTGAAGGAGCCATCGAGAAAGTGAATGTGGCAATCGGTGAAGCCCGGCAACACCAGTTTTCCGCCGGCGTCGATTCGCCGCGTACCGATCCCGCGAAATTTCTCTACTTCGAGTGCGGAGCCAACCGCAACAATTTTTCCTTTGCGAATCGCGATTGCTTCCGCCCAGGGTTTTTTCGAATCAAGCGTATAGATTTTGCCGTGAACGATCAGAATTTCCGCGGGAGCAACCCGAGCAGATTCCTGAGCGCTCGCTTCCTGGCAAAAGGCAAAAACTGCACAGACCAAGTACAGCGAAACTCGCAAACGTCGAATCGGCATTCATCCCCCGGAGCTGGAAATGCGTTTCAGAATGTAGGCGGCGTGTTCACCCACAAAACCCAGGCTTCCGCACGTCCCGGATTTTTCCAGCGGTGCGGCGTGGAACTCTCGAAATAGAGGCTGTCTCCCGATTTCAGGCGGTAATGCCCCTGGTTGTGCAGCCAAATTTCAAATTCACCGCGCAGAACGTGCAGAAACTCTTCGCCATCGTGAGAATAGGCTTCACCACTTCCGCCGCCGCTCTTGATGCGGAACAGGTGAGGCTCCATCGCGGTGTTACCCCAAGCCAGTAACTCCATGCGTACTTGAGGATTGGTTTCGAGAATCTTGCGATCGGAAGGCCGCACCAGCCGTTGGGCATTGCCGTTGGTGTCGAACAGAGACAGGATGCTGGTTTTGTAAAATCGCGCAATTCGGCGAAGTGTGGAAATGGAGGAGCGCATCTGGCCTCGCTCCAAGGCGCTCAAAAAACCGATGGATACTCGCGTAGCTCGTGCAACCTGCGCAAGAGAGAGACCGCGGCGCGTACGCAAGCGCCGGAACCTTTGGCCCGGAAGTTGCGGGGCCTCCGCCGGAGCGGAGACAACGCCTTGCTTCTTGAGAACGTGGACAATCGCAGCAGGATTCAGTCCGCGGGCCCGCCGCAAAAACAAGGCTCGCTGTAACAACCGCACATCTGCTTCCTTGTACATGCGGTACCGGCTTGCCGTGCGCTGCGGCGAGACAAGTCCCAGGGTCTCCCAAGCGCGCAGCGCAGAGGACGAGATACTCAGCCGCCGCGCAACCTCCGAGATGCGCAGGAGCTTGCGTCCTGTCGAAATATCCGATGGGTTGGAGAAATTCTTTCTGCTTGACACGGATGCCAGCTTTCTCTAAGTTTGCAGGATTATAGTAAGGTTCACAGGTCAGTAGCAACCACGAAGAATGAGGATTTGCCGGGGCAATCCACTTCGTGAAATAGGGGTGAATCAAATGAAATCACTGCTGCGCCAATTGGCGTCTATCTCCGTTTGTAGCCGTGTGATGCTATTTCTAGCACTTCTCGGTTCGAGTTTCTCCCTCTTCAATCCGACCGGAAGCGCGCAAAGCACCGGCGGGCGTGTGCGCGGGACTGTAACCGATGCGAGCGGCGGGGCAGTTGGCGAAGTTACCGTCAGGCTGGTGAACACCGCAACCAACGTAACGCGCGAAGCCGTCACCAGTCCCACGGGGGAATATCTCTTCCTTGAAGTACCTGTCGGCGCGTATCAAATCGAGATTAGCCAGAGCGGATTCAAGAAATTTGTGCGCAAGGACATTACCGTTGACCTAAACGCCGTGGTTAGCGTGGACATTGTTTTGGCGGTTGGCGGCTCTACCGAGACCGTGGAAGTTACCGGGGCACCACCAGTGGTGGATACCAGTTCTACCCAATTGGGCGCAGTCGTCGGAGAACGCGCGTCCACACAGTTGCCTCTCAATCAGCGCGATGTGTATCAATTACTTCAGCTGCAGCCCGGAGTGCAATCGCAGCTTGGTAATGACACCTTCTACGGCTCGGATAAGCCCGGGGTCGTGACCGTAAATGGGGGCCGCGGCAGATCCAATAACTACTCCGTGAACGGGGGCGACGGGAACGATCTGTTTGCCAACCTGCCGGCGGTTGAGCCTTCTCCGGACAGCATCGAAGAATTTCGTGTGATCACCAATTCGTTTGACGCGGAATATGGACGCAACTCTGGCGCGGTAGTCAACGTGGTCACGAAATCTGGCACCAACGAATTTCACGGCAGCTTCTACGAATTCTTCCGTAATGATGTTTTGAATGCTCATCCGTTTACGTTTGTGGCTACCCCGAAACCCGGATTCAAACAAAATCAGTTTGGTGGCACGCTGGGCGGTCCGATTAAAAAAGATAAAACGTTCTTCTTTGTTTCTTATGAAGGCCGACGCATCATCCAGGGAGTCGTCTCGCAGCCCGTCACGGTTCCTAGCGCAGCAGAGCTTGTCGGTGACTTCTCAGGTGGAAATCCGGCTAGCCCGGTATCCCCGTTCGCAGGCACGCTGCGTGATGGCACGGTAGCCAACATTTTGCAAAATCGGTGTGGAAGCGGCAGTGCGACGCCGTCCTTGAATGCGGTGCAGCAAGCGCTACTAAACACCGTTATCGCTGGCACCCCAACACCGTACAGCCAAATTTTCCCGACCAATCAAATTCCAACGCAGTGCTTTGACCCCGTTGCTGTCAATCTTCTCCAATACATACCCGGGAACGGAAGCGCAAGCCAGATTATCCAGGTCCCCAACAGGCGGAATTCCGGCGATCAATTCCAGGTAAAGATCGATCATGTCTTTTCGAACAATCAGAAGACGGTCATTTACTACTACTACGACAATGACCATTTGCTGGATCCTTATGCGAAATTCCAAGCCGCAGGCGCCACGCTCGGCAATTTCCCCGGGGTTTTTGACACCAAAACCCAGCAGATAAACGTAACGCATACGTCCACCATCGGTTCGACCTCTGTGAATGAATTCCGCTTCAGCTACTTCCGCGAAGCGCAGCCCAAGTTCAATACCCCGACTAGAAACAACCTGGTCCAATCGTCCTGTGCTGGTGGAAACCCAGTAGTCGTAGCTAGCTGCTTTACGGGTGCGTCGGATACAGCCCTTGTAAGTGACGCTGGCGTCCCGCTCGGGAGCAACCCCGATTATGGGATCCACCCGACGCTGGGCGCTGGAAAAGAGGGCGTGCCGTACATCAACGTGAGTGGAGGTTTCGCCACCGGAAACAATTTTGAAGGTCAGTTGCCGCAAACCGGGCAGACGTTTCAATTCAGCGACAACTTCAGCAAAATTATCGGTAACCACAGCTTGAAATTTGGCGGCGACTACCGTAATCAGCGCTTTGATCAGTTGCTTTATTTCAACGTGAACGGCAGCTATACGTTTACGTCGTCGACGACAGGGCCCACTGGAAATGATCTTGGATTCACGGATGCATACGCGGATTATTTGCTAGGCATACCGAATCTATATACGCAAGGGTCTGCACAACACGAGCTAGTGCGAAGCAACTCGGTCTACCTATTTGCCCAGGACAGCTGGAAGATCAAACCAAATCTAACGTTGAATTATGGCTTGCGTTGGGAAGTGAATACGCCGCTGACGGATATCGGAAAGAAGGTACAAACCTTCCGCCCGGGCCAAAATTCCACAATATTCCCTTGCCAGCTCTCCGCTAAGTCCATTGCCTATTTCCAAGGTTTCGGCATCGCGAATCCCGACTGTAACAACACCGGGGTGCAACCAACGGGCTTGGTTGTTCCGGGGGACAAAGGCGTGCCAAACGGTCTGACCAACACGTATTACAAAGGTTTCGCTCCACGCATTGGCATAAATTGGAGTCCAGGCGCAAGGGATGGTCTTCTCGGTAAGCTGACTGGTGGTCCTTCAAAAACCAGCATCAGTGCAGGTTACGGAATCTTTTATAATCCGATCGAGCAATTGGTGCTCGAACAGTTCAGTGCTGAGCCGCCGTTCGGAGGAAGCAACAGCGTTTCCAATCCGCTCTTCCAAACGCCATTCTTGAATCAAAGTGGCAGCGCTTCACCCAATCCTTTCAACGGAATCCTGAATCCAACGCGGAACCAACCGGTGGATTGGTCGGTATTCCGTCCCATGGTGCTTTTCGGGGAATTCCCCGCGAATCTGCGTTTGCAATATTCAGATCAATACAACTTGACGATCAAGCGCGAACTTCCGCACGACATTCTCTTTCAGATCGGTTACGTGGGATCGCAAGGACACCGGTTGCTGGCGAGTTATGAACTCAACACCAATAGCGGGACTGCACTAGTTTGCAACCAGCTCAACGTCGTTTTAGGGGCGGGATCTTGCACCCCGTTCAGTGAGGATAGCGCCTTTACAATCCCCGCCTCCGCGACCATCCCGGTTGGAGGTATTTACATTCCCTATGGCCCGAGCGGTCCCACCACATTCCTGCCAAGCGGCGGAAATGTTGGCGCGAACAATAACGGAAACCCAATCACCCTCGTTGGTTTGCGTCCGTACTCTTCTCCGAACTGCAACCCGTTCACAGGTGCAGGTTGCCCGGTGGACGGAAAGCCTGTTTTCTCCGGGATTTTCACCGAGAACACCATTGCAAAGTCCAACTACAATTCCTTGCAAGTGTTGTTCGAGAAGCGTTTTTCTCACGGCCTGCAGTTTCAGGCTTCGTACACATACGGCAAGACTCTGGACAACGCATCAAGCTTTGAGAGCGCACTTAATCCTCTCAACTTCAACGCAACTTATGGGCTTTCGGCCTATGATGCTCGACATCGCTTCGTATTCAACTATGTATGGGACCTGCCGGTTCCGAAGTTGGATGGATTCAAAGGGAAGTTGCTGGACGGCTGGCAGATGTCCGGCATCATCAGCTTCCAATCTGGATTCCCCGTCCGCATTACTTCCACGAGCGACGTCGAGCAGCTGGATTCGACTTTCCTGTTCGAGGCACCGGGAGAACCGAATCTTGTAGCGCCTTTCAAGACTGTTAATCCGCGCAGCACTGTCTGCGCGGCTTTTACAGGCCCTCTGGCCGGGGCGGGAGCTCCCGCCTGTGCCCCGGTGACAGGCTATGTGTTCGACCCAAACCTTTTTACGAATTCGACTGTGACCCCTGGCACGATTGGCAATTCTCCACGGACAATCTGCTGTGGGCCGGGTATCAATAACTGGGACATGAGCTTCAATAAGATGACCCAGTTCGGCGAGCGGCTTCGGATGGAATTCCGTGGCGACATCTTCAACGTCTGGAACCATGCGCAGTTCTACAGCGTAGATGGCAATATCACAAACCAAGGGGGAACCTTTGGCCAAGCCTTGCATGTTCACGATCCGCGGTTGGTCCAGTTGGCCCTGAAGTTCCGCTTTTAACGCGCCCTTAGTTCGATAAATTTGTAAACAGCGCCGCTTTAAGGGCTGCGCTTTCTCGTACAAGAACGGAGTGGGTATTTCGCACATAGTTGCCGGATTCCGGAATTTTAGGGGAAAGCGTAAACTGGGAGAGCAATCCAGCTCGATGGCTACGCAGTTTCCTCGCAGATACTGACCGCAGGGAACAGACCTGCCCCAGGCGACCACAGGAAGGCTTACCTGGACGGAGTACCAAGATGCACGGAACACTACAGAAGGAACTTGCTCTATACGAGAAGCGCACGCCGAAATCGGCCGAAGCGCATAAGAAAGCGCAAAAACGCATTCCCCTCGGAGTCGCCAGCAACTACCGGGCTTATGATCCGTATCCGATTTTTGTCGCCGAGGGTCATGGCAGCAAGATCAAGGACATCGACGGTAACGAATATCTCGATCACAACCTTTGTTTCGGCACCTTGATGGCCGGTCACGGGCACCCCGCGGTCGTAAAGGCGGTGAAGGATATCGCCGATCGTGGTACGACCTTCGGCATGCCCCACGGCATGGAGTTGGAACTGGCCGAAGAGATCTGCGCCCGCTATCCCCTCGAGATGGTGCGCTTCGGCAACAGCGGAACGGAAGCGACCATGCACGCCATTCGCATCGCTCGCGCTGCCACAGGTCGCGACAAGATTCTGCGGTTTGAAGGCGCCTACCACGGATTGCATGACTCAGCGCTCGTCAGCGTCAAGCCAAAAGAAGAAGAATACGGCGATATCAACGCGCCGAATTCCGTTCCTGGCGGTCTTGGTGTGATCAAGGCAGTGCTCGACAACGTCACCGTCGCGACTTTCAACAATCTCGGCAGCGTAGAGAATCGCTTCAAACAATTCCCCGGACAGATTGCGGCGATCATACTCGAGCCGATCATGATGAACGTCGGACTGTGCATGCCCCAGCCCGGTTTCCTCGAAGGCCTGCGGGACATCTGCACAAAGAATGGCGCACTGCTCATTTTTGACGAAGTGAAAACCGGCGCGAAGCTTGGTTGGGGTGGCGCTAGCGAATATTTCGGCGTGAAGCCGGACATGATTACCCTCGCAAAATCCATCGGCGGCGGCGTGCCGCTTGCCGCGTTTGGAGCGAGCCGCGCGGTGATGGACTTGATCGTCCAGCACAAAGTTTTCCACGGTGGCACCTACAACACGAACCGCTTCGCGATGGCCGCGGGGCTTGCGGTCTTCCGCGAAGTTCTCACTCGCGAAAATTACGCACACGTGGACAAGCTCAGCAAGAAACTCACCGAAGGCTACCGCGCCATCGTGAAGAAAAGTGGCCTGCAAGGGTACGTGGCGAGCGCCGGAGTCAATGGCGCGCTGATGTTGTATCCCAGCGAAATCCGCAACTATCGCGACTGGACCAAGATTGATGTCGACCTCTGGCGGCAATATTGGTTCGGCATGGTGAACCGCGGCGTGTTGGCGCAACCCTACTGGTGGGATGAGCAGTGGACGATCTCCGTACAACACACCGAAGCCGACATTGACAAGCACCTCGGAACCTTCGAGGAAGTCGCTCCCGGGCTTGCCAAAACACAGCAGGAACGCGGCGCAGCTTTTGTGGGCGCTGCCGGCCACTAAGGAGTTAGCGGTTGAGCATCGAGGTTACCTCCAGCATGGCATCCGCAGCGCCTGCCTTAACGGGGCAGCCGCACTTGAAGCGGGTGCTCGGCAAACGTGACCTCGTTTTGCTTTTTGTGGTGGCCGTTTTCAATCTGAACGTCTTGCCATCTATTGCGGCCAATGGCGGCGTCACTATCTGGCTCTGGCTGATCTCCCTGATCCTTTTTTTCTGGCCGCAGGGGATTGCCGTCATCGAACTTGCGCATCGCTATCCCGGCGAGGGTGGTGTCTATCTGTGGGCGAAAGAAGTTTTTGGCGATTTCCACGGCTTTCTATCCGGTTGGTGCTATTGGACCAACAACATGATGTATGTGCCGACGGTGATGTTGTATTTCGTGGGCGTGTCCGTGTTTGTTCTGGGCGCAGGACATGCAGGACTGGCGGACAACAAAACTTTTGCACTTTGTGCCTCCGTCATTTTGCTGGGCCTGCTCGTGGTCTTAAACGTTATGGGCCTTGGAGTCGGAAAGTGGGTCAACAATCTTGGAGGCATCGGCACGTTTGTTGCGGCCTTCCTACTAATGGGGCTTGGAGTCATTGTGTGCCTGAAATTCGGCACCTCCGTTCGTTGGAACGACTTCAAGATTCCTGCAAACCCGGGTTTCGTTCTGAATTCCTTTGGAGTGATCTGTTTTGGCCTGGTGGGGCTGGAACTTGCTTCGATAATGGGGGATGAAATCGAAAATCCGCGCAAGACCTTGCCTGGCGCGGTTGCATGGGGCGGCGTTCTTTCTGGCCTGCTCTACATCGGTGCAACGCTGACTCTTCTTGTGGCCGTGGACAAGGGCAGCATCAGCGTTCTGCAGGGAATCGTGCAGGCCGTGAGCCACATGGCTAGCCGCGTGGGCGTGCCGTGGATTGTTGCTCCATTTGCTTTTTTGCTTAGCCTCTCGATCGCCGGGATCGGTTCGGCATGGTTGGGCGGTTCTGCGCGCATTCCGTTCGTCGCCGGACTGGATTCCTACATGCCTGCCTGGCTTGGAAAAATTCATCCAAAATACGCGACGCCATACGCTGCATTGATCGTGCACGCGTCGGTTTCGCTGATTCTTGTGATTCTGAATTTTGTGCTGGTCGGATCCGGCGTTCAGGAATCGTTCCAGCGGCTGCTTTCGCTGGCAGTGGTGCTTCAATTGATTCCTTTCCTGTATATGTTTGGGGCGCTCTTGCGCATAGCCTTAAACCCGAACTTCATCCGCGGGCATTATGGGCAAGGAACTTTGATTTTTGCCGGTATCAGCGGCCTGCTGACAACGGTTCTCGGGATCGCTCTTGCTTTCTTCCCAGCCCAGCAGATTACCTCACTCGTTTCGTACGAGATTTGGATGTTTGGCGGAACATTGACCTTTATCGGGCTGGCGGCATTTTTCTTTTTTGTGTACGGACGGCGCAAGGCAGCGGCGCGAAAACTGACGGAAGTAGTACCAGCGGCGTAAGCGATTTGGATTTGGAGGTGTGGCATGTCGAGCACGGCACAACCAACGGTGAAAACCTACCAGAGTTACGTCAATGGAAAATGGACCACGAATTCTGCGAGCCAGACTTTTCCGGTCTACGATCCGTCTACGGAAGAAGTTATCGCCCAAGTTGCTTCGGCGAGCGCCGGCGACGTGGATAAAGCGGTCAAGGCAGCGCGCGCCGCGTTTGATTCCGGAGCCTGGCCACAGACGACTGCACAGGATCGCGGTCGCATCCTTTTCCGTCTTGCCGAAAAAATCCGTCAGAATGCGTCCATGCTTGCCGAGCTCGAAGCGCGGAATTGCGGCAAACCCATCGTCGAAGCGGAGTTCGATATTTCTGACGTGGCCACCTGCTTCGAGTATTACGGCGGGCTTGCGAACAAGGTCACTGGCAGCGTTCTGCCCGTGCCCGCAAACGCTCTCAGTTTCACCTTGCGCGAACCCGTCGGGGTCGCCGGGCAAATCATCCCCTGGAATTTTCCGCTCCTGATGGCCGCATGGAAACTGGCTCCCGCCATTGCCGCGGGGTGCACTTGCGTCCTCAAGCCGGCGGAACAAACGCCGCTGACCGCACTCGAATTCGCAAATTGGTTTGAAGAAGCTGGGCTGCCGCCGGGCGTTGTGAATGTCATCAACGGAGTCGGCGAAATCGCGGGCGCTGCACTTGTGGCACATCCGGACGTGGACAAGATTGCCTTCACCGGCAGCGCAGCCGTGGGCAAAATAATCGTCAAGAGCGCTGCGGATACGCTGAAGCGCGTTACTCTGGAACTTGGCGGAAAATCGCCGAACGTTTTTTTTGCCGACGCCGATTGGGAAGCCGCGGTAGACGGTGCGCTCTTTGGCGTTTTCATCAATCAGGGCGAAGTCTGCTCCGCAGGAAGCCGTATCCTTGTCGAAAAAAAGATTTACCCGAAGTTTGTGGAAGCGATGACGGAGAAGACCAAGCGCATCAAGCTCGGCCCGCCACTCGACCGCGACACCAAGATGGGACCGCTAGTCAGCAAGGAACAATACGACCGCGTCAGCTCTTACCTGGAACTTGGCAGGAAAGAGGCCAAGACCGCCATCGGTGGCGGCCGCCCAAAGGGATTCGGCAAGGGCTACTACATTGAGCCCACCATTTTTTATGACGTGGATAACAATGCCCGCATCTCCCGCGAGGAAATTTTTGGCCCCGTAGCTTCTGTGATCCCTTTCGAAAACGAAGCGGACGCGATCCGCATCGCCAACGACACGCCGTATGGATTGGCCGGAGCAGTCTGGACCCGAGACATCTTCAAGGCGTTTCGCATCGTAAAATCCATGCGCGCTGGAATCATCTGGGTCAACCACATGCAGCCAACCTATGTGGAAGCTCCCTGGGGAGGCTACAAACAGTCCGGGTTCGGTCGTGAGTTGGGCCCTTGGGGACTCGAAGAATATCTGGAGACCAAGCAGGTCTTCGTCAACCTCGACGAAACGCCGATCGGCTGGTACTAAATAGTTTGGAAGGATTTGAGGAAATTCAGGAAGGGAACTGATCGCCATGAAAACTATTCAGATTCGCACAGAGGTTCCAGGTCCCAAGTCAAAAGCGCTTCTGGCACGTCGCGAAGCGGCCATCCCGCGGGGGCCTTCCCTGGTCACCGGGATCTTTGCGGCGAAAGCCGAAGGCGCGTGGATCGAGGACGTTGACGGAAATCGCTACCTCGATTTTGCGGGTGGCATCGGCTGTTTGAACGTGGGCCACCGCGCACCGCTTGTCGAAAAGGCAGTCCGCGAACAAGCCGCAAAATTCCTGCACCTGTGTTTCGGCGTCACGCCGTATGAAGGGTATGTCGCGCTGGCCGAAAAACTGAACGGGCTGGCGCCCGGCAATTCTCCGAAGAAAACCATCTTCATTAATAGCGGTGCCGAAGCCGTCGAGAATGCCGTGAAGATCGCGCGCGCGTATACCAAGCGGCCCGCGGTCATCTGCTTTGAAGACGCGTTTCACGGCCGCACCCTGCTTACGATGTCCTTGACCAGTAAAACAAACCCGTACAAGGCGGGTTTTGCGCCGTTCGTCAGCGATATCTACCGGATTCCCTACGCTTATTGCTACCGCTGTTCCTATGGCTTGACGTATCCTTCGTGCAAGGTTGCCTGCGCGTCTCATTTGGAAGAAACATTTAGGAAAGTGGTTTCTCCGGATGCGGTTGCGGCAATTATCGCGGAGCCAGTGCTCGGCGAAGGCGGCTTCATAGTTCCGCCGAGGGAATTCTTTCCCATCATTCGCGATATTTGCAACAAATACGGCATTGTCTTCATTGCAGATGAAGTCCAGTCCGGCATCGGCCGCACCGGAAAGTATTTCGCAATCGAACACTACGGCGTCGAACCGGACCTGGTCACTACCGCAAAATCTCTTGGCGGCGGACTTCCCATTGCGGCCGTTACTGGTCGCGCGGAAATCATGGACGCGCCGGGTCCGGGCGGGTTGGGCAGCACCTTCGCGGGTAATCCAGCTTCCTGCGCTGCGGCCCTTGCGGCTCTCGAGACGATCGAGAAAGAAGGTCTGCTCGCTAAATCCACAGCGATCGGCAAACGATTCGAGGAGCGCGCCAAAAGCTGGCAGAAGAAGTGGCAGCTCGTAGGCGATGTTCGCGGTCTCGGAGGCATGTGCGCTCTGGAACTGGTGCGCGACCGGCAAACGCGCGAACCCGCGGACAAAGAAACGAAAGAAATTTCAAAATATTGTTACGAGCACGGTCTCATCACCATCACCGCTGGAACATACAACAACATCGTGCGTATCCTTGTGCCGCTGGTCATCAGCGACGAGCAGCTTGACGAGGGATTCGATGTTCTGGAGTCCGCCTTCGCCCATGTAGCTGAACAAAAGCAAGCCGTTGTCTCTCACGCCTGAACTTTCGTTTTAGGTCGCAAACGGGGGGGCGGAAGGCTTCCGAAAACGATAGCAACACAAAGAGGTTAATTTATGGCACAAGTCTCAGTCAGTGCAGAAACCGTCTCCTCGAGCCTGAAGGATCACAAACTCTTCCGCGAAGCATGCTATGTGGATGGCCAGTGGGTGCAAGCCGCTAGCGGCGCCACCATCGCCGTGGACAATCCAGCGACGCGCGAAATCATTGGCAAAGTCCCTAAACTCAGCGGCGCTGAGACCCGCGCCGCAATCGAAGCGGCGAATCGTGCTTTCCCCGTGTGGAGTCGCCGTACCGCCAAAGAACGCGCGATTGCGCTCCGGCGCTGGTTTGACCTGATGATGGAGAATCAGGACGACCTCGCGCGCCTTATGACCCTCGAACAGGGCAAGCCTTTGACAGAGTCTCGCGGAGAAGTTGCCTATGCTGCTGCTTTCCTCGAATGGTTTGGCGAAGAAGCCAAGCGCGTCTACGGAGACACCATTCCCGGCCATCAAACCGACAAGCGCATTGTTGTCTTGAAACAGCCCATCGGTGTCGTTGCCTGTATCACGCCGTGGAATTTTCCGCTGGCCATGATTACGCGCAAAGCCGGTCCCGCCCTCGCCGCGGGGTGCACCGTCGTGCTGAAGCCGGCAGCACAAACACCGTTCTCCGCACTCGCTCTCGCGGAACTCGCAGAGCGTGCTGGCATTCCCAAAGGCGTCTTCAACGTGATTACTGGTGCTGCGCGGGAGATCGGCGCCGAACTGACGTCCAGTCCGATTGTTCGAAAGCTTTCGTTCACCGGATCCACCGAAGTCGGCAGAGTGCTGATGGAGCAATGCGCCAGCACCATCAAAAAGCTTTCCCTGGAACTGGGAGGCAACGCGCCGTTCATCGTTTTCGACGACGCGGACCTCGATGCAGCCGTGGAAGGGGCCGTCACTTCGAAGTATCGCAACACCGGCCAGACCTGCGTCTGCACCAATCGCGTGCTCGTCCAGGAATCGGTTTACGATGCATTTGCCGAAAAACTTGTAAATGCGGTGAAGGCGCTTAAGCCGGCTCCTGGCCTTGAGACTGGCGCCACGCAGGGGCCATTAATCGATGATGCGGCCATCGAAAAAGTGGAGAGTCACATTCGTGATGCGGAGGCGAAAGGCGCCAAAATTGCTCTCGGCGGCCACCGCCACAAACTCGGCGGGCGCTTTTTCGAACCAACCGTATTGTTGAACGCTACGCCTGAAATGGCTATCGCACGCGAAGAAACTTTTGGACCAGTCGCACCCCTCTTCCGCTTCAAAACAGAGGCAGATGCGATTGCCATCGCCAACGATACCGAGTTCGGGCTTGCCGCCTATTTCTACGGGCGTGACATTGCTCGGGTCTGGCGAGTTGCCGAAGCTCTCGAGTACGGAATCGTCGGCATCAACACTGGCCTCATTTCCACGGAGGTCGCGCCCTTCGGGGGCGTGAAAGAATCCGGGCTTGGCCGTGAGGGCTCGAAATACGGCATCGAGGAGTTCCTCGAAATCAAATACTTGTGCTTTGGCGGCCTACAAGCATAGATGAAAATTGTTTCGCACTTGCTCGGTCGCACCCCTAAATTTTCATCCTGTCTGGTACTAGCGTCTGCTTGTTTGCCCTAGCCTTACGCAAAGGATTCGCGCATGTATTTCTCTTTTAAAGATCAAGTGGCCATCATCACCGGTGCCGGCAGCGCCCAGGGCATAGGGTTTGCCATCGCAAGAGCACTCCTTCAGCTTGGTGCGACCGTTGCTATCACGGCCACGAGCGAGCGCATTTATCTTCGTGCCAAAGAACTCGATGAAACCGGCAACCGCGTGTTTGCATTTGTCGCAGACCTGACCGATGAGAAACAAGTGGAGAGTTCTGTGCGCACCGTACAGGATCGCTTTGGCTTCATCCAAATCCTCGTGAATAACGCAGGTATGGCCAAAGACGGTAAACAGCCTGCCAGCGGCGTCCTCGATGACCTGAGTCTCGCCGAGTGGCAGCAGCAAATCGCGATGACGCTCAACACAGCCTTCCTGATGACGCGGACGGTCCTGCCGATCATGAGGCGCCAACGCTACGGACGCATCGTCAATGTTTCTTCTGTCACTGGGCCGCTGGTCAGCAACAAAGGCTCTGGCGCTTATGGCGCGGCAAAGGGAGCTATGGATGGCATGATGCGCGCCGCTGCCATTGAATGCGGCATGGACGGAATCACCGTCAATGCCGTGGCACCGGGGTGGATTGCTACGGGATCTTCCACACCCGATGAACTGGAAGCGGCGCGGTACACGCCATTGGGCCGCGCGGGAACTCCCGCTGAAGTCGCTGCGGCAGCAAGCTTTCTTGCTTCTCGCGAAGCGTCCTATATCACGGGCCAGGTTTTGGTGGTGGACGGGGGCAACATTCTGCAGGAATCCAAAAAACCTTGAACTGCCGCTTTTCTAGCGGGCTGGCTTTTTCTGCCGGGATTTTAATTTGTGTCCTTAGGGTCTCAACTCGTTCTAGTGCGCCTAGTACGAGATTGAGGCTAGATGGACATGGCACGGAGGAGAACTGTCTGATGAGGTCTTTCTTTTCCACTCGGAACTGTACCATTTTGAATAGTACCCATACTAGCTATTACGAGTAAACTCTCGTATTCGGTCTGGCATCGTTTATCGGATTCTCTGTTGCTAATTTATTTATAGGAGAGATTCTAGTGAATGACACCGACACCCGCACGGTGAAGAAAGAGTCCGTCGCCGATATTCTGGAGAGGAATTCGGATTCAACCATCGAGAGTTGGATTTCCAGCGTGGAACGTAACGAGGAGCTGACAGCCCTTCCATTGAACTACCAAGAGCGCACTAGCCATCTCCCGCTGCTTCTCGATGACCTCGTCCGCCGCCTTCGCCTCGCTCCCGATGCCAAAGTTACCGTTTCCAGTGCGGCACGCGAGCACGGAATTCTGAGACACGCGCAGGGCTACACTGTCCCCATGATAGTGAAAGAATTTAGAATTTTGCAGGTGAGCATCTTCATAACCCTCCATAACAATCTGGGAAATGTCGATTTCCGTATTGTGATGCTCGACGTGGCGGCCATTGCAGATGAGATGGATTCCCAACTGAAGCAGGCGATGCTCGGATTCTTGGAACCGTTGGGTACGGAGTCGGGGAGCTTGTCCGCCTAAACTATTCGTGCTTCCGCGCTCCTCCGCTTGCTCCGCCAAGCAGACCTCCTCGTAGAGACTCTTTCACCCACTTTTTCCAGCCCTGCTTCAGTGCGGGCTGAGTTCCTTTTTCCCCCAATTTTTCTGAAGCCACTCGTGGTCGAATCCAGCCAACGCTTGATTGATTTCATCGACAACCACTATCTGCCGCGCGTTATCGAACCGGCGTTGGTCGAATATGCCGAGGAACTCCAGCATCTGATTCCGTGGAAAGGTTGCCACGCTTTTCGTCGCGGGCTCGCGACGAATCCTTATGAACTCGGTGTCAAGCCGAAGGTGATTCAGGCTATCTAGCGTCATTCGGATATCGGTACAACCTTGCAGTTCTATGTCGAGAGCCCGGATGCGGAGAGCAGTCCTTCATTGCAAAAGTTGGAAGATTCGTGGAGTAGTAGCTTAGAATTGAATCAGGGGGGCATAGCTCAATGGTTAGAGCATCCGGCTCATAATCGGCAGGTTGAAGGTTCAAGTCCTTCTGCCCCCACCAAGTCTCAGCCATTGAAATAGCATGACCAAAGGCGATTTCGGATCTGAACAGCCTTCTCATAACCCGTTGGCCGTAGGCGATCGTGTTTAATTTCTTCGGACATTGATCTTTCTCCTATCATATTCAAAATAGTTGCAAGAAACGTTTGGCGTGCATCAGCGAGTAACCGGCCGGTAACGCACTGCTGGAGAACTGAGTGAAGGCTTTGGTATCAACTTCTGTCGCGCCGTCTCATATGCGTTCCAGTCAGCGAGTTCTGGTAGCGACTCGTCAGGTCAGCAACGAGATCTCGACTGAACTGCGCTACCGTTTGAATCTGTTTCCCTCCGACGTTAGAACCTGTGGTGACTAGGCGCGAGATCGCCTCCGCCACGCTATAAATACTCTTGTTCTAGGTCCTCTGCGCTGGCCGGTTTTGAGGTGTCCACGTATGGCCGTTTCAAGCGCGCACCGAGGGCCTTAGATAGAATAGCAACTCGCTCTGTTGGGCAAAGCGCAATCAAAAAACATGGAGGAACTTGTGAAACTGGTCATCCTGATGAATCGTCTCTTGCCGCTGGCCTGCATTTCGTTGCTTTCCTTTCCGTGGCTGCATGCACAAACGACAAAGATATCCAGCGAATATTTGATGACCATTTGTGCGCCGCTCGACCCTGTCCAAGCCGTGGATTCGGCGCTTTACATCTTTAACGTTCGGCCGGTGGGTGGGTCAAAGGCTCCAAGATCAACGGCACCATCGTAGCTCCCAGTGGGGATTGGCTTCGCGTTATGCCCTCGGGCGTTTCTCGCTTGGATGTTCGGGCTACTATAAAGACGGACGATGGTGCGCTGATTTACATGACATACAACGGGATCATTAAGGACACGAAAGAAAGCGAGGCCCGCGCCAGCAAAGGCGAGGTTCTGACGTCCAATGACCACTATTTCATCATTGCACCAACCCTGGAAACGTCGGCAAAGAAGTATGAGTGGCTAAACGGTGTCCAGTGCATTGGGAAAATAGTTGAAGACAAGAACGAATCGTATGTCAAGTACGATGTTTTCGTCGTGCGGTGACTCATTGGTTTTGAGGGGCGCTGCTCGACGAGTCGGTGCGACCACGAGCTCACGCAGCAGTTGCTCAACGCGCACTGGTTCGGATCGTGGCCTAGCAGAAGGAAATAACTCTCAAGGTCGAAGTAGGGCCAAAGCAGCGAAGAGTGGGAAACGTTTCAGTTCTTCTTCGGAGAACGAATCATTCGACATATTCTCTTCCGCAGTCTTGGGGACGCACAACGCAAACGGTTCAAACGCTTCCCCTAGCATCGTGGCATATTTCTTGCGGTCATAGCCGAACCAGCCCTCCCATAAAGCGAAAGCCCGAACGCGATCGTTCGGTACGGAGGACTCGCTGTCCGTGATGACGTATTCGACGGTTTGTCCGGGCCGTAGTTTTGCACCGTTGCCGAAAAGCTGCTGTGCCGCAATCGCGGTCAGACCGGCCTTCTGGTAGTCGCGCGGCTCGCGCGTGATGCGCTTGCTGACGACGAGTTCCCGGATGTCCACGTCTCCGCTCGAAAGCCGCTCTTGGTAGTCTGCCAGGACCATGCGCGCGGCATCGATCTTCTGAACGTACGAGGCAAAGTCGTGCGCTTCCGCTAGGATCGCCAATACCTCGTGCTGCATCCGTTTCAGCAGAGGGGGCGTGTCGTGGCGGCGGCATTCGAGGCCGCGAACTTTCAGTTCGCCGTCTTCTCCGACGGCAAAGAAACGGTTCGGCACGGGCACGTCTGCATATTGCTTCGAGGGTAGAAAGACAACGTAGCGATATACGGACTCGATGGCGAGAGGGAGGCGCGTTTTTGTTTCGATTTCGTTAGCCAACCGCGCAAAGTCTTCCCGTGTTGCTCCGTCTTTCCAGACATAGAGGGAGTCCACCAAAGCGTGGATTAGCTGAAACCCATCATTTTCCGCAATCTCTTTCGCGACGAGAAGGGTTTCGCGTGCGACGGCATTGATCGCCTCATGGGCTTCGATTTTTCCGAAGCGCGCGTTCTTGTAGCCCGTGTAACCAAAACAGCAGACCAGGAGCCATTTCAAGGAATCGCGTTGCAGTTTGAATCGCAGCGCGGCGTCCGGCCGCGACGCCTTCTGCAATTTCTTGAGTTCCCCGCGCTTGGCGATCAGGCGTTCGACGACGCGGCTGGTGATGCCTCGCCGCTTCTCGCAGATACGGTAGCCAAGTTCGGGTACGCGGGGAGCCGCGGGGCAGCACGGGCAATTGACGGTTTCGGGCGAGATATTGAACCGCGCCATGATGCTGGGGAACTGGCTCACGAAGTCTAGTTCCGCAACGTTCGCGGTGAAGCCGAGCTTCGGCACAAAGACGAGGCCGCCGCGGTCGGAGCACAAAAGTTCATCGGGATGCTTAGGATCTTCGGGCTCCGCTTTCTGCTCGGGAATCAACACGCCGTCGCGATGGGCGAGTTCCATCTGCATGTAGGAGATGCCGGTGCCCGTCGTTGTGCGCGCTGCGTATTGAATTGGGAGTTTGGTGATGCGGGCAAGTTCCCAGAGACCGGCGAAATCGCACTTCTCCGATATGAAGGAATTCTGTTTGTCTACATGGATGCGCCCGAACAGGGTGGTGGCGCTCGCCTTAAAGAGAATCCTTCCGTAACTCGTATAACTGCGTCCGCGAGACTGGTGAACGGCAGCGGACTTCTCGCGATTCAAGGGCAGCGAAAACTTCAAGCGTTCGGCCTGCTGGCGAAGCAGCGGGAGAATGGTGGAATCGCCCCACTCGGAAAGGATCACATCGGGGTCTTCGCGTTTGAGCAGCCGAGCAAGTCCAAGAGCGGGAGGTTCACCTGCCTCGTCGAGTTCCCAGCATGTCCCATCCATTTCGATTTCCAGAGCCGCGCGTCGGCCGTGCGTGGGATCGATGCGTGAGAGTCCGGCGAGCCGAATCTGCATGATCTTGAGCGGCGGCATTTCATAGTCGAGGGTCCATTCGTCATCGCGGCACGCAAGAGATTGGATTCGCCCTTCTTGGTCGGTTTCGACTTCCACATACGCCAGGGGGAAGATCCGTTTCTCCCAGCAATAGAGGGACGCCACCATGAGGTCGCTGTTGTAGAGCTGTAAGCGCGAGTCGCGCTTGTGGACCCATCGTCCCCAGCCCATAAAATCGGTCGGACAAAGAACCGAGATTTTCAGGACGCTGCGCGGCGCATTCAGCCACAAATCCGTGCGTACCGTGAATCGCGTCCGCAGTTCCGTGGTTTGCTTTTGAGCGGCGTCCTGCAATTGGACGAGTCTCTCGTGATCTCCCGAAACATAAAAGGCCGGCGCAAAACTATCGGTCAAACGGTAGTGCGACTGGTTCCGGTCGATCAGCCACAGTGTCATCCCGCGTTGGTTCGGGTAGAGGTCGAGAATCCATCCTTGCCGCAATTTCACAGAGCACCCCCGCGTTTTGAAGAACTTTCTCCACGGCGTTGAGCCGTTTTTCCTGGTCGAGGGCGATAGAAAGAAGAATGGCCTCCATCGGGTTGTCGTGACACTGATAAGTCGCGGCCTGGGTGTAGCAGCGCACGCGGACAAAGAGTCGGTCAAAATGCTGCTGGTCCTCCTGCCGCAACGCCCGCCGGAACTTCTTCCAGCGCTCCGCGGCCTGTTGAATCAATTGGACAAATGTAGGAACGGTCCTGCCCATGGTGCACCTCGCACTTTTCGTTCAGATAGAGAGGAGTGGGGTATTTTTTTCGCGGGTAAAGGAGAGTTTGCTTTCGGGACCGGGTTCGGCTTTCAGCATGTGGTCTGCTTGATTGCGGAGCTTCTGAAGGAAATCGCGTCGTTTTGTTTTGAACGATGTGGCATCGGAAAAAACGGCAATGGAGAGCGGAAGTGGCGCAAGCTCGCGCAAGCCTTCGAGCGCATGTTCAAACGAAGCGCGGGCCGGGCCCTCCTGCACATCCTCGTCGAAATACAAGTCCGGCAGGGCCGTGACGATCAGCACGTCGGCAGAGAACTTCGCAAGGTGTTCGGGGACTTGCCGGATGAGTGCCGTCAGTTGAAAGCAAGTAAAGGCGCGCGCGATGAGAACGAGCTTGTTTAGCGCCGATGGTTCGAGCCCACGTTCCCTGGCAAAGCGGGCGATGAGCAACGGACTGATCTGGTTTGCGCCATCCAAATACAAAACCCGTTGGTGGTTGAGCAAGATTCTCGGAAGAAAATAATGCGAGAGGCGCTGGATTTCGGGGCATCCATACAAGACAGTGAGGGTGCGATCGGGCAGAACCCAGGGATTCGACTTTGCCGGTTGTTCCGTCTTCACGGATGCGATGGGTAAGCCCATGACATGCCCTCTGGCCCCGATGCCGATACGATGGTAGGCGAACAAAAGGCGAAAAGTCAAGATGGTTCTGATGGCAGAAAAACCACCAGCGCCGAAATACGGCAAAGGGGAATGGATCGGAATAATCGCCCGGAAGCCAAGGCGCTCGTGAACGCATTCCAAATCATTTACGGCCCCACGAGAAAAAAGCTCGACATCCCCAAAAGAGATAATCGAACGGAATCCGGTGTGGGGGCAGATTGCCTCCTCGCGGTCGTAAGATGAAGATAGTTCGCGAGGTTCGGCGCTTGGCATAGCGAAACAAGCGGGAAGAAAGGCTTCCCTTGTCAGCTATCAACGCTGAGCGTCAGTTCCCATATTCGCGCGAGATGATGATCGTCGTGTTCGGCGATAAAATACAAATGGTCCACGAGTCGCATGGGCGTCTGCAAACGTGGGTGAGGAATGGCTCGAGCAAACAGTGATGCGTCCAATTCGTCCACGCGCTTCAGAAGTCTTTCTCTTGCAACGCGGAATTCAGTCAGAATCTGTTCCAGTGGACCCACGTTGTGGTTCGCTTCGTCGGTTTTTCGATTCTTCAAGTCTGCTGCGGTGAGTTGGTCGCTGGCCGCCACGTAATCGCCCACTCGCGCCAGCCACAGCGGTTCGAGGTCAAGCAAGTGACCGGCGTGTTCCTGAGCCGACCATTTTTCTTGCGCTTTCCTGGTCAGGATTTTGGGAGAACGACCACGAAGCGCCTCTTCAAGTCTGGCCGGAGTGCCGCGCAGACGTGCGCGCAGATTCGGATGCAGTTGCACCGGAAACGAAAACTCAAACTTGCGTTCAAACCAGACTGGCACCTGACTCATGGATTTCGCCGATCAGAATTCCGAAGCAACATCGAGACCGGTTCATGACTTCGCTCAGGGTAAACACGTGCTCTACAACTTATTCTCAAGCCCGTTGCACCAGGGACATCATTTCGGGTGCGTAACGTTCTCCGACGACTTGAATCTGCGCGAGGCGCTCCGCAATATTTTTCCGGTCGCTCTCGGTCAGATTTACCAGGAGTGCGGCCATGTTCTCTTCCAAATAACGAACTCGCTTTGTCCCAGGGATGGGCACAATGTCTTTGCCCTCCGAGAGGACCCAGGTTAGCGCCAATTGGGCAGGCGTCACGCCTTTTTCGCTGGCCAATTCCTTGACCGTTGCAGCCAGCTTGAGGTTTTCTTGTAGGGCCTTCTCTCCGAAACGGGGATTCGTCCGCCGCCAATCGCTCACATCAAGGTCCTCAAGTTTTTGGATAGCTCCCGTCAGGAAGCCGCGGCCAAGCGGGCTGTAAGCAATAAAGGTGACACCGAGTTCGCGGCAAGTTGCCAATACGCCGTTGATCTCCACCTCACGCGACCAAAGCGAATACTCACTTTGCAAGGCGGCAATCGGGTGGACTTTCGCAGCGCGCCGCAGCGTTTCCGGGCCGGCTTCCGACAGTCCGATCGTTCGGACCTTGCCGGCCGAAACAAGGTCGGCCATCGCACCGACGGTTTCCTCAATTGGAACGTTTGGATCGACGCGATGCTGGTAATAGAGATCGATCGTTTCAATGCCCAGCCGATGAAGGCTCGCGTCGCACGCACGGCGGACATTCTCGGGCGAACTGTCAACGCCTCGGATTCCGTCGGAACCGATACGGAAGCCAAACTTGGTTGCGACAACGACGCTATCGCGAGGAACCCCGCGCAAGAAACGTCCAAGCAATTCCTCGTTGTTATACGGGCCGTAGACTTCGGCGGTATCAAGGAAGTTGCCGCCGAGCTCTAAATATCGGCGAAGAACTTGAAGTGATTCCTGTTCATTCGCTGGTCCATAGGCAGTGGACATTCCCATGCATCCAAGTCCCAGTGCGGAAATCTGCGGTCCATTCTTTCCCAATTTTCGGTGTTCCATGTCTCCTCCGCGTTGCGGGTTCTCTTCTAGGATGTTCTGAGTTTGATGAACGGTACGCCTGCTCCGGCGCACAAATACCTGATCCATTACGCTTGAGTGGACCCCGGCCCGCTGGATGTAGAAAGAGCCTTGCCTGTACCTGTTTTGCGATTTCGGAGTTCTTGGGCAGCGAGCGCGACGTTCAAATTCCAGCCTCTCGGCAACAGCGCGGCGTTGCTCATGGCCGTGAATATAAGCCCGAGACCGTTCCTCCGGACGACTGGGATTGGGAGGTTCTGAGAGGAGTATCGAGGAACCCGATGAGCAGAAATCAACGTTTGGGAATAACCGTAGTTGCAATCTTTGCGATCATTGCGGGTCTGGGCGAGATAGTCGTTGGCTTTACCGGCGATTACTTAGGCGCTGCTCGCTGGACATAAAGACAGAGGCAACAGTCGGGAACTAGAAGGGTTTTCTTCTGAGGAACCTTTGCGCGGGTCGACATAAATGGCTAATGTTGATATCAACCTATTGGGCGCTTTTTGGAGGAAAATCCCCATGCAAACAATCACACCACATTTATGGTTTGACAAAGAAGCTAAAGAGGCTGCCGAGCTCTACACATCCATTTTCAAGGATTCGGAGATCAAGAACCAGGCAACACTTCACAACACTCCTTCCGGCACGGTAGACCTTCGTACCATTCGGCTTCTGGATCAGGAGTTCAGGCTCATCAGCGCAGGGCCACTGTTCAAGTTCACTCCGGCGGTATCGTTTCTCGTTGCCTGCGACACGAAAGATGAAGTCGATGCATTGTGGAATGAACTCTCAAAAGGGGGTTCGGCGCTCATGGAACTCGGCGAATATCCTTTTAGTGAGAAATATGGATGGACACAGGACCGATATGGCCTTTCGTGGCAGGTGATGTTCTTAGGCGAGCGTGAAATCAAAGAGAAGATCACCCCGACGCTCATGTTTGTAGGCGAGCAGTGTGGAAAAGCAGAAGAGGCGATCAATTTCTACGCGTCGGTATTCCACAATGCAAAGGTTGGCCATATTCTTCGCTACGGCAAAAATGAAGAGCCAGA
>Ga0209526_10000137_pt1 | contig 42698 bp, 41 predicted proteins | sample JacPinW_OM2H0_M1_FD_188566 | JGI IMG/M metagenome (GOLD analysis project Ga0209526, IMG submission 188566) | Forest soil microbial communities from Algoma, Ontario, Canada - Jack Pine, Ontario site 1_JW_OM2H0_M1 (SPAdes) (version 2) | ecosystem: Environmental > Terrestrial > Soil > Boreal... | reverse complement strand
CGTGATTCCCGTCCTGCTCGCGCTCATCTATCCGAATCGATGGAAGCCGGGACCCTGGAACCTTGGTCGGTACTGGCCGATCGTCGGTTGGGCGGCGGTCGTCTGGGTCGCGATTATCAGCGTGATCCTGATGCTGCCGGAGTTCAAAGCCGACTACACCGGCGACGTGATTGGCTGGCTGACGGCGACCGGCACCTGGGCCGGCCCGGCGGTGGCGATCTTCCTGATCATCGGCGGCCTCTACTATCTCCTCTGGGGAAAGAACCACTACAAGGGCCCGATCATCATGGGCTCCGAAGATGAGATGCGCCGCATGGAGCAGGAAACCGAGAAGGAATCGATCTACCGCGAGCCCGGCGTTAGCGAACCTGCGCCAACTCTTGCACCGCAACGCGTCTGACTGCCTAGCGAAAGAACGGGGGAGCGAGCCGCGCGGCTCGCTCCTCTGCGATTAATGGAGGGGAGATGGGACGACTCGACGGTAAGGTCGCGCTGATAACCGGCGCCGGCAGCGGGATGGGCCGCGTCGCGACCCAGACCTTCGTCCGCGAAGGCGCCCAGGTGGTCGCGGCGGACGTCAACGACCGGGCGGTCCATGAAACCGTGGCCAGCTTGCAGGGCAAGGCGGTGGCCGTGATCGGAGACGTCACGCGCGACGCCGACGTGGCGGTCTTCGTCGAAACGGCAGTCGGCCACTTCGGGAAACTCGATGTGCTCTACAACAACGCCGGCATCTTCGATGAGGCGGACGAGTCGGTGCTGACGACGACGGACGCGATCTGGGACCGGACCATGGCGATCAACGTCAAGGGCCTTGCCTTCTGCTGCAAGCACGGCATCCCGGAGCTGATCAAGGCCGGTGGCGGCTCGGTCATCAACATCGCCTCCTTCGTCGCCCTGGTCGGATGCACCGTGCCGCAAGACGCGTATACCGCGAGCAAGGGTGCGGTGATCGCCCTCACGAAATCGCTGGCGGTTCAGTTCGGCCCAAAGGGAATTCGCACCAACGCCATCTGTCCGGGGCCGATCGAGACCCCACTGATGCGCGACCTGCTCAAAGACGAGAACAAGAAACGCGTCCGGCTCAACCGGATCCCGATGGGCCGCTTCGGACGAGCCGAAGACATCGTCTCGCTGGCGGTCTATCTCGCCTCCGACGAGTCGACCTGGACCAATGGCGCCGCCCTCGTGGTCGACGGCGGCATCACGTCAAACTATTTCTGATGATCACCACCGAGCGCCCAACCCAGCTCCTGATCGGCGGTGTCTGGCGCGCCGGTGAGGGGGAGAAGACGTTCGATGTCGTCGAGCCGGCGACGTCCGAGGTGATGGCGAAGGCGGCGATCGCCGCGCCCGCCGACGTCGATGCGGCGGTGAAGGCGGCACGGGAGGCCTTCGAAGGCGGCAACTGGAGCAACGCGGCGGCCAGCGCCCGGGCGAAGGTCCTTTACAAGATCGCCGAGCTGATCCGTTCGAAGGCCGACGACCTGGCGACGCTGGAGGCGCGCAATGCCGGCAAGCCGATCCGCGACGCGCGCGACGAGGTGATGGGGGCGGCGCAGTGTTTCGAGTACTACGCGGGTGCGGCCACCCGGATCTTTGGCGAGACCATCCCGGTGACCGCGCCCGGCCTCGATTTCACGCTGCGCGAGCCGGTCGGGGTGGTCGCCCTGATCGTCCCCTGGAACTTCCCGCTCACGATCGCCGCCTGGAAGGTGGCGCCGGCGCTGGCCGCGGGCAACACCGCGATCCTGAAGCCGGCGAGCTACACGCCGCTGACGGCGCTGGAGTTGGGACGCCTGGCGCTCGAGGCCGGATTGCCGGAGGGGGTGCTCAACGTCATCACCGGACCGGGCGGCAGCACCGGCAGCGCGTTGGCAGGGCATCCCGGGGTCGACAAGATTGCCTTTACCGGGGAGACCCTGACCGGCGTCAGCATCCTGCAGCAAGCGGCCCCCAACATCACGCGGGTGTCCCTCGAGCTCGGTGGAAAATCCCCGAACATCGTCTTTGCCGACGCCGACCTCGAGAAGGCCGCGCCGGCCGCGGTCAACAGCGTCTTTGGCAACGCGGGCCAGGACTGCTGCGCCCGCAGCCGGGCGTTCGTTCACCGGTCGATCGTCGAGGAGTTCGACGAGCGCGTCGCCGCCGGTTCCCGAAAGTTGAACGTCGGCGACCCGCTCGATGCCCGCACCGAGGTGGGTCCGCTGATCTCGATGAACCAGCGCGCCCGGGTGCAGGGCTACATCGAGCTTGGCCAGCAGGAGGGCGCCCGGTTGCTCGCGGGTGGATCGGTGCCCGGTGGCGCCCTGGCACGCGGCAGTTTCCTGGAGCCGACGGTTTTCGACCGCGCCGATAATCGGATGCGCATCGCCCAGGAGGAGATCTTCGGCCCGGTCCTGACCATCATCCCGTTCACCGACGAAGAGGAGGTCCTGAGGCTGGTCAACGACACGCCGTACGGCCTTTCCGGCTCGATCTGGACCCGCGACATCGGCCGCGCCTTGCGCGTCGCGCGCGGCGTCAGAACGGGGGTGCTCAGCATCAACAGCAGCCGGAGTGTTCACCAGGAGGCGCCCTTCGGCGGTTACAAGCGCAGCGGCATCGGCCGTGAGCTGGGGATGCACGCGCTTCAGCTCTACACAGAAGTCAAGAACGTCTTCGTCAGTCTCGAATAACCAGGAGGGATCGACATGGCGCGCACCAGCACCCCGTCGCGCGAACGATCGACCACCACGCGAGCCGACCGCACGAATGGACAGTCGCGGCGGCAGGAGAAGATCGCCAAGCTGACCCTGGACGAGCTGGTCCGCCAGACCAAGGCGGGCGAGGTTGACACGGTCATCATCGCGATCGCCGACCTCCAGGGACGGCTGATGGGAAAGCGCCTGACCGGCCCCTACTTCCTCGACCACGTCGACGAGGGGCTGCACGCCTGCGATTACTTGCTGGCCATGGACATCGACAACGAGCCGCTGCCGGGCTTCAAGTTCACCAACTGGGGGACCGGCTACGGCGACATGCACGGCCGGCCTGACCTGTCCACCATCCGGCGGCTGCCCTGGTTGGAGAAGACGGCGCTGCTTCTCTGCGACGTCGAGACGATGGACGGCAGGCCGGTTGAGGTCGCGCCGCGCCAGCTGCTACGGCGGCAGGTCGACCGCGCGCGCAAGCTCGGTTTCAACCCCAAGACCGGCTCCGAGCTCGAGTTCTACCTCTTCAAAGACAGCTTCGAGCAGGCCGCCGACAAGGACTACCGCGACCTCCAGCCCTACGGCCGGTACATCGAGGACTACCACATCCTGCAGGGGACGAAGGCCGAGTGGTTCAACCGCTTGATCCGCAATGGCATGGAGGGGGCCGGTGTACCGGTCGAGAACAGCAAGGGCGAGTGGGGGTTCGGGCAGCAGGAAATCAATCTGCGCTTTGCCGAGTCACTCGAAATGGCCGATCGGCACGTGATTTACAAGAACGGAGTCAAGGAGATTGCGGCGCTCAACCAGGTGGCCGTGACGTTCATGGCGAAGTGGACGATGGCCCAGGCGGGTAGCTCGTTCCATCTGCATTCGTCGCTGTGGGATGTCAAGAGCGACAAGGCGCTCTTTCATTCGGCCAACGGCGGCCCGCACGGGATGTCGCCGCTGTTCCAGCACTACCTGGCCGGACTCATCGCCCTGGCCCGCGACTTCTCGCTCTTCTACGCCCCCTTCGTCAACTCCTACAAGCGCTACCAGGCGAGCTCGTTCGCGCCGACGTCGATCGTGTGGAGCTTCGACAACCGGACCTGCGGCTTCCGCATCATCGGACACGGGCCGAGCCTTCGCGTCGAATGCCGAATCCCCGGCGCGGACGCCAACCCGTACGTGGCCTTTGCCGCGACGATCGCCGCCGGGCTCCACGGCATCGAGAACAAGCTCGAGCTGCCGCCCGAGTTTCGCGGCGATGCGTATACGACGAAAGACCTGCCCCGGGTCCCGGGCAACCTGACCGAGGCGATCAACGCGCTGGAGAAGAGCCAGGTGGCTCGCGAGGCCTTCGGCGATGCCGTGGTCGAGCACTACCTGCACTCGGCGCGACTCGAGCGCCAAAGCTTCGACGGCGCCGTGACCGATTGGGAGCTGAGACGGAACTTCGAGCGCATCTGAACCCAGCCCTGGGGTAGGCTGAACCGTGGTGAGGAAGGCGACGGCGGTCGATGCGCCGCCCGTAAACGTCTACGAAGCAAACGACCAGCTCACGGTCGCGATCCCAATACCGGGCGCGCACCACGACACGGTCGACGTGAGCCTCATGGGTCGCCGGCTGATCGTCGACGCCGAGGCGCGCTATCCGCAGGCGCAGCAACACTACGTCCAGCACGAATGGTCGGTCGGGACGTCGCATCGCGAGATCGAGCTGTCCAGACCGGTCCGCGCCGGCGGTGCCAAGGCCATGCTGACCCACGGCATCCTGACGATCTCGCTGCCGATCGGGACAGAGGAAAGCCCTTCTCGGACTCGCATCCCAGTCACAGAGCCGCCAACCCACCAGGGCCAGCCACACTGACCGGCCGCGCCGCTCCGGCGCGATGGACGATCCTCGAGCTCCTCCACCCGATTCCCTCGTTGCTGACCACGCTGGCCGCGGTGGGCTTCGCCTGGATCTTTGGCATCGGCCCACGTGACCTCAGGTTCTGGTGGATCGCCGCCATCATGCTCCTGGTCCAGTTTTCGATCAGCGCGCTCAATGAGTGGGCCGATGCCGACCTCGACCAGCGGGCGGGACGCCGTCGACCGATCCCCCTGGGTCTGGTCTCTCCTGGCACCGGGCTCGTCGTCGCCGTCGTCTGCGCGGTGGGCGCATTCCTGCTGTGCGTGCTCGTCGATCTGGGCACGACCGCGCTGCTGCTTGTCGGGGTGGGGACCGCGTGTGGGTGGGCGTACGATCTCTGGCTCAAGAGAGGTCCACTGAGCTTTGTTCCGTTCGCCATCGCCTTTCCCCTGATGCCGTTCTGGATCGGCGTGCTCGCGGGTCGTCCGCTGGGCTCACTGCTGATCCTGTTTGCGGGTGGCAGCCCGCTCGCCGCCGCCATTCACCTGGCCGATGCCATTCCCGACCGAGATCGAGACCGGGACGCGGGACTCAGGACGCTGGCGGTGGCGCTGGGCAAACCGGGGGCGGAAATGGCGGCCGCGGGCTTGCTGCTGGTTGGCACTCTGGTCTCGCTCGTGTTGATCATCCGTCGTGGCCAATCCTCGATCGCGGCACTTTCCCTCTTCACCGTCCTGGCGAGCGGCCTGGTGGTCGGTCTGAGTTCTCGCGGCCATCGATCGTCGTCGATGTTGGGCAAATGGTTGGTGATCGCGGCGGCTGCCGCTGCGGCGGTGCCGCTGGTAGTGTCGGCCAGTGGGCGATAAGACCGGGCACATCGACGAGACCGCGGTCGGGAAGACCTACGGCGAGTGGTTTAGCCGTGGCCTGCGAGGGATCGGCATGCGATATGTCTTTTCCAGGCGCGGGCTCTGGGTCATCAACACCCCCTACCGGCGCATCTTGAACGCGGCCAACATCACTACGCAGGATCGGGTCCTGGACCTCGGTTGTGGGATCGGCAACATCCTGATCGCGCTTGCCGAGCGGATTGACTTCATCCATCGGCCGCTCGGGGTTGACGTGTCGCCCGACCTGGTCCGCATCGGCGAGCGAGAGGTCGCCAGGGCCGGCCTACACGATCGAATCGGGCTCCAGGTTGCGCCGGCCACACGCTTACCCTTCGAGGATGGGGCGTTTGATGTCGTCCTCACGTCACACGTCCTGAAGCACCTGGATGATGAGGCGCTGGTAGCCAGTTTGCGCGAGGTCGTGCGCGTCCTGTGCCCCGGAGGCCGATTCCTCTTATGGGAGTTCGAAAAGAGCGCGCGATCGGCGCTGCTGTTCTGGAGTGCGCGACTCAGTGGATTGCCGCCGCCCTTCCAGCTGCGCACCATGGCGGAATTTTCGCGAGCGCTCCAACTGGCGGGATTCCACCGCGTCGTGCGGGTCGACACCGGCATGTTCCTCATGCCACCCGTGCCCCGCATCGCGCTGCTCGCCACTCGGTAAGCGCGCTACCTACTATTAGGTCAATGGCCCAAACCCTGACTGCAACCATGCGCGCCGTGGCCGTGACCCCGAAGAAGCCCGGTAGTGCTCGGCAGGTCGAGCTGCCCATCCCGGCGGTTTCCCGTGAGACGGCGTTGATGCGGGTGTTGGAGGTCGGTATCGACGGCACCGACTCCGAGATCAACAACGGTCTGTACGGTGAGGCGCCCCCGGGATCGGATTTCCTGGTCATTGGTCACGAGGCGCTGAGCATCGTGGAGGCGGTAGGGGAGGGGGTGGAGGGTTTCAAACCCGGCGACCTCGTCGTCTCCACCGTCCGCCGGCCGGACGACTGCCCCAACTGTGGGGCGGGTGAGAGCGACATGTGCCTGTTTGGCAACTACACGGAGCGCGGAATCAAAGGCGCGCATGGGTACATGGGCGAGTACTACAGCGAGGCGCCGGCCTTCATGATCAAGATCCCGCCGCCGCTGCGAGCATTCGCGGTGTTGCTCGAGCCCCTGAGCATCGTGGAGAAAGCCGTCTACCAGGCCTGGAAGATCCAGGAGCGGATGCTGTGGGCGCCGAAGCGCGCGGTCGTGCTGGGTGCGGGGTCGATCGGCATCCTGGCGACGATCCTCCTCCGGCTGCGCGGCCTCGAGGTGCATGTCTACGCCAAGTCGTCACCAGAGGCGCTGCAGGGTCGGATCATCAACGGCCTGGGCGCCACCTACCGGAGCGTCGTCGACCATCCGGTCGTGGGCATCAAAGACGAGCTCGACCAGATCGACTTCATGCTCGAGGCGACCGGAAGCAGCTCGGTGGCGTTCCAGGCGATGGCCCAGATGGGGACCAACGGCGTCCTGTGTCTCACCGGCGTGTCGGCGGGAAGTCGCAGCATTGAGATCCCGGCCGACGTTATCAACCTGGAGATGGTCCTCGGTAACCGCGTCACCTTCGGATCGGTCAACGCCAACCGCCGCTACTTCGAGATGGGCGTGCAGCATTTTCAACAGGCCGAGCGGCAGTGGCCCGGCATCTTCGAACGGCTGATCACGCGGCGCGTCCCCTTCGCCGATTTCACGTCGGCACTCGATCGACGCCCGGAGGACATCAAGACCCTGCTGACGATCGCGAACGCCTAGGTCCCACCATGCCGCTTCGCCTCGACGCTGAGACCTGTCGCCACCTCGATCCGGCCATCGGTCGCGAGTGGTTGGTCACCAACGGGCTCGGCGGTTATGCCTCGGGGACGGTGTCCGGGATCAACACGCGACGCTATCACGGACTGCTCGTCGCCTCCATGAATCCGCCGGTGCAGCGGATGGTCTTGCTCGCCTCACTCGAAGAGTGGCTGCTGAGCGCGGACGGGCCACCGCTGGCCCTGTCGGCGCAGGAGTACTGGGATGGCACGGTCTACCCCGACGGGTTTCGGCGATTGGACGGCGTCGAGATCGACGGGATGTTGCCCACGTTTCGCTGGGCGGTGGATGGCCGCATCATCGAAAAGCGCATCTGGATGGAGCACAGCGTTTCCCGGACGGTCCTGACCTACCGGTTGGTCGCCGGCCCGCCGATTTCGTTGCAGCTACGGCCACTGTTCGCCCACCGCGATTATCACCAGCAGCGGCACGGTCAGGGCGCCTTCGGCATGGCCGAGCGTACCGACGGCTGGACCGTCGACGCCGAAGGCGTGCGCACCCACTTCCAGGTGCGTCCTTCCGCCGTTGTCCGGAGCCAGCCCGATTGGTACTGGCGGGTCTTGCATCGGGCGGAGCGCGACCGCGGCCTCGATGACGAAGAGGACCTGTTTACGCCCGGATCCGTCGAGGTGGCGCTCGACGAGCAGAACGACGTGGTCGTCGTCGCCGGCGTCGATCCGACGCCTTCGGGATGGGATGCCGCCGGCTCATGGCACGCGGCGCAGCAGCGACAAGCGGCGTTGCGCGATCCCGCGACCGACGATCCGCTGGCGGCCCAGCTGGTGGTCGCCGCCGAACAATTTCGAGTCACGCGGCGCATGGCGATTGCCCCTACCCCGCCGGCGGGGGAGGCTCAGGGTGGGGGCCAGCGAACGGTGATCGCCGGCTACCAGTGGTTCACCGACTGGGGCCGGGACACGATGATCAGCCTGGCGGGCCTGGCGATCCGGCCGGGCACGCTCTGGGAGGCCCGCGCCGTGCTCGACACTTACTTGAGCTATCTCGACCGGGGCCTGATTCCCAACCGCTTTCCGGACGATGGTGATGCGCCGGAATACGACACGATGGACGCGACCCTCTGGCTGTTCCAGGCGCTGGTGGCGTACCTGCGCGCCAGCGGCGACTGGCAATTCATCGCCGACCGCCTGGACGCGCTGGAAGGGGTCATCGACTGGCATGTCGCAGGGACCCGCCACAACATCCGGATGGATGCAAGCGACGCGCTGCTCGCCGGCGGCGAGGAGGGGTTTGCGCTCACCTGGATGGATGCCCGGGTCCAGGATTGGGTGGTCAGCCCCCGCCGCGGCAAGCCGGTTGAAATCAACGCGCTCTGGTACAACGCGCTGTGCCTGACCGCCGATTGGTGCGAGCGCGCGATGCGGCCGGCGGGACGCTACCGGCAGATCGCGGCGCAGGTGCGCGACTCCGCGCAGGCGCGATTCTGGTACCGGGTGGGTGGCTACTGCTTCGACGTCGTTGATGGTCCGGACGGCGACGACCCGAGCTTGCGCCCCAACCAGGTGATCGCGCTCGCCCTCGTGTATCCGCTGATCGAGGGTGACCGCGCGCGATGTGCTTTGGACGTGGTCACGGAAAAGCTCGTGACGCCCTACGGTCTTCGAACCTTGAGTCCGGATGACCCCCGCTACCAGTCGGTCTACCGCGGCGACCAGCGCAGCCGCGACGCGGCCTATCACATGGGGCTGGCGTGGCCCTGGCTCCTCGGGCCGTACATCGACGCGCACGTGCGTCTCTATGGCGATCGACAGGCGGTCAGGCGATTGGTCGAACCGTTTGCGGCGCACCTGGAAGACGCCGGACTCGGAACGATCAGCGAGATCTTCGAGCCGGAGCCGCCCTACCGGCCGGTGGGCTGTATTGCCCAGGCCTGGAGCGTCGCGGAAATCCTCCGCCACGCGCTCACCCTATCCTGAGAACCCGTGAAGCTCGTCGACGTTAGCGTCCCCATCCGCGACGCGATGACCGTGTATCGTGGCAATCCGCCGGTTCGGATCCGCCCGGCCATGACGCTGCGCAGGGATGGCGTCAACCTCAGCGAACTCTGCCTCGGCTCGCACACCGGGACGCACGTCGACGCGCCGGGTCATTTCATCAGGGGTGGGAAGGGCGTCGACCGGCTCGACCTGGACCGCTTTATCGGGCCGGCCTGGGTCGCCGACCTTCGTCACGTCAAGGGGGGCATCAACGCCCACGACCTGGCGGGGGCGCGCATCCCGCGCGGCAGCCGTCGGGTCCTGTTGCGCACCAGCAACTCGCGCTGGTGGCACCCGGCCCGGGCGTTCCGGACGGATTTCGTCTACCTGGCGCCCGACGGCGCGGATTGGCTGGTGGAGCGAGGCGTGCAGCTGGTCGGCATCGATTACCTGTCGATCGAAGGGTATGGCGTTCCCGGCGCACCGACACACAAACGGCTCCTGGGGGCACGGATCCCGATCCTCGAGGGACTCGACCTGTTCAACGTGCGGCCCGGGCGCTGGCAGATGGCGGCCTTCCCGCTCCGCATCCAGGACGGGGACGCGGGGCTGACCCGCGCCATCCTGTGGACCAGCTGATCGGCTGGCGGCTGGTGGCCGCGCGGCTTGCCTATTTCCTCGTGTTGCTGCTGTCGGTGCTCACCTTCGCGCACGCGATCCCGCACTGGCTGCAGGTCACGCTGGCGGCGAGATCGGCGACCGGGGCTGGCGACGCTCCGTCCGGCGTCCTGGTTCGCATCGATCTGGCCGTGGCGCTCGCCGTCCCCGTAGCCTGCGCCGCCGTGGCGGCCGTCATCCTCCGCTACCGCTCCCGCGACTGGTTTGGTCTGTTCGCCTCGATCGAGGCCCTGCTATTCGGCCTGGCGATCGCGGGACCTTGGAGCTCGGTTCCTCTCGCCGACCCGTGGTCGCAGCCGACTCGGGTGGCTATCAAACTGGCTGAGGTGGCCATCCTGATGGCCCTTTACACCTTCCCCAACGGGCGCTTCGTACCGCGATGGACTCGCTGGCTGTTGGTCGTCTTCGCCGGCTGGGCCGCGATCGGCCTGGCAATTCCATCGGTCGATCCCGTGGTGGCGCGCGGTGTCTGGCAACTGGCGTTCGTGGCGTTCTTTCTCTCGGGTCTGGTGGCTCAGGGGTATCGGTACACAACCGTCTCGGCCGGCATCGAGAAGCGGCAGGCCGTCTGGGTGTCGCTCGGCCTCGCCGTCGTCGTCATCACCTACGCGGTCTGGTCGCTGCTCGATTTCGCGGTTCGCGACCAGACCCTGGCGACGCTGGCGGATATCGCCCTCCAGCTGGCGAGCATCCTGGCCGTGCTGCTCTTCGGGATCGCGATGATCCGCTTCCGGCTCTACGACATCGACCTGGTCATCAATCGGACCGTGCTCTACGGGACGTCGACCGCCGCATTGATCGTTGTCTTCGCCGCGCTCAGCTTCGTGTCAAAGGGCATCATCGAGGCGACCACGGGACACTCGTCGGACATCATGACGATCCCGCTCATCGTCGCCGCGGCGGTTGGCTTCGCGCCGCTCCAGCGGCGCCTTCGCCCGGTCGTCGACCGGTTACTGCCACCGCGAGCCGTCCTCACGCTCTTCTTCACCGACATCTGCGAGTCGACCGCCCGGGCCGTCGCCCTCGGTGATGAACGCTGGCGGGACATGCTGTCGAAGTACCGGGCAACCGTTCGGCGTGGGTTGAAGCGTTTCAAGGGAAGCGAGATGGATACGGCCGGTGACGGCTTCTTCGCCGTCTTCGACCGACCATCCGACGCACTGCGCTCCGCGGAGTTGCTTCGCGACCAGTTGCGTGAGCTCGGCCTCGAGAGCCGCTTCGGCCTCCATGCCGGTGAATGCGAGGTGCGCGGGGAGAAGGTCAGTGGCGCAGCCGTCATCACCGCGGCCCGGGTGATGGCAACCGCCGGAGCCAATGAGATCGTCATCTCCGCCCCGGTCCATGACGCGCTTGGCAACCTGGGCGAGCCATTTGGCGACCTCGGCGACCATCCGCTGAAGGGCCTGCCGGGCCAATGGCATCTCTATCGGCTGGCGAGCGCGACCGACGGTTGAGCGCTCCCTCCCCTTTGCGGGGGGAGGGAGCGCCACTGTTTAGTTGACGACGAGCCTGACCGTGACGATGTGGGTTTTGCCGCCGCCTGTTCCGCTGATGGTGAGCGTGTAGGTGCCGCTTGGTGTGCTGCCGCTGGTGCTCACCGCGAGGACCGACGACGTCGTTGCCGGATTCGGACTGAAGCCGGCCGAGGCTCCGCCAGGAAGCCCGCTGACCGTGAAGTTGACCGATCCGGTAAAGCCGTTGAGCGCGGTGATCGTGATCGCGTACGTCGTCGACCGCCCGTGGTTGATCGTGCGGCTGGTCGGCGAGGCACTCAGCGAGAAGTCGGCGTTGACCACCAGGGTCACGGTGGTGGAATGGATGAGGCTGCCGCTGGTTCCGGTGAGCGTCAGAGTGTAGCTGCCGGCCGGCGTACCCGAGACGATGCTCACGGTGAGGGTTGCTGACGTCGTGGCCGGGTTCGGGCTGAAGGTTCCGAGCGCGCCGACCAGCGGTCCACTGGCGCTCAATATCACGGGACTGTTGAAACCGTTGAGGGGCGTGATGGTGAGGTTGTAGGTCGTGCTCGTGACACTGCCACCGACCGAACGACTGCCTGGGCTCGCGCTCAGTGAGAAGTCCGGCGCCCCATTTACGACCAGCGTGGCCGGCGTTGAATGGCTGATGGTGCCGCTCGATCCCATGATCGTGAGCGGGTAGGTACCCGCAGGCGTCGTGCTCGCGGTGCTAACCGCCAGCGTCGATGAACTCGTGGCCGGGTTGGGGTTGAAGGTTCCGTTCGCCGCACTCGGGAGGCCGCTGACACTCAGGCTGACCTGGCCGCTGAACCCGCCCGCCGGCGTGATCGTCACCGTATAGCTGGTGCTGTTGCCGACCACGATCGTCTGGCTGGCCGGCGTGACGGCCATCCTGAAGTCAGGCGCCGCGACCGGGCCGGTGCTGACGGCGAAGTTTCGGGTCGTCCATTGGGCGAAGCCGAAAAAGCCCGTATCGATCAGCTGATTGCTGCCCCAGACAACGCCCGTGTTGTTCGGGTCGGGCGAGGCGCCCGAGTAGTCGCCCCAGCGGCATGGGTTGGTGGTGCAGTTGCCCTGGAAGGCGGTCTCCTGGTCGAAGGTGGCACTCGTCCCCAGCAGGACCTCGCCCGCGTCCATCTGCCCCGCGGGAGTCGAACTTTGTCGAGTCTGGGCGCCGATCACGGCCAGCGTCGATCCGCTCCCCCGGTTGTAGAAGATGGCGGCGTCGCTGCCCGCCGACGACGGTGAAATTGCGGCATTGAAGACGTAGTCGGTGGTGCTGCCGATCTCGCCTTCCTGCAATACGGTGAGGGTGGCGGGTAGGAATTCATTCCAACGGACCACTGCGCGTCCGCTTGCTCCCGCAACCGTGTGCTGCGTCCAGATCGCCTCCGCGCCGCCGGCCGCTGGATCGCTGAGCTGGACCGCCTGGGTGAAACGTCCATCCAGACTGTCGAGCAAGTAGGACGTGCCCGGTTGCGGCACGCTCGGCGGGACGCTGAAGCTTGCCACCGCGATGTCGCCATCGGCGACGAGCGTCGGTCCCGCAGCAAAATGCCAGACCATCGCCTTCGACTGCGGGGCAACGGTATCGTCATGAGCGGCGACGATGTATCCCGGCGACGACGCGTCGACGGTATTGGCCGGCACCGGCGTGAACGCCGGTGAGCCGTCGGCGTTATGCAGCAGGTGCGTGGCATCCGCGAAGTACCAGGCGGAAACCGGCGAGCTGCAGGTCGTGTCGCCGGCGAGCGGCTTGGGGATCGCCCAGACGTTGGCGGTGATAAAGGGGTAGGTCGGCGAGGTGTCGCTGTACACATTGCTGCCGATGGTGATGAAGCTGGCGTCGTGGCCCAGCTTGGGATAGTCGTTCAGGCTGCTGCCGGTGCCGACGCCGTAGCGGCACCAGCCGCCAGGCAGGTTGCTCGGATCTGCCGTCTTCGACCAACCGAACAACACAGAGTTGTTGCTGGTCTGAAAGCCGATGAGGGCATAGATCCAGCGGTTTGACTGGCCGTCCCACTGGATCTGCACGTCCGTCGGCGTCAGGCCGGACGGGGTTCCCGCAAAGCTGGCCATGTCAAGCGAGCTGACGCGGGCTAACGTGTTGCGGTCAAAGACCGCGACGAACTGGTTGACGAACTCCACGTAGAAATTGGGGCCGATCGCGCCCGTGGTGTCCGGCGGTGTGACACTGTTGCCTTCATCCGAGGCCGACAGGCCTGGCTGATTGAGGTTATTGAAGATGGCCGCCGAGGGTTTCTGTGCCGCCGGTTCGCGTCCTTGAGTGGTTGGTGCGGCGCTGATCGCGGCGGCATCCGCCCGGCGTTTGGCCTGAGCGAGCGCGGCCGGATTCATCGCACGAACCGGAACCGAAACGCGGTGCGTCGGACTCGAACGTGGCGACGTCTGCAATGCGACGACAGGAGCCCGGCCAACGGGCTGAAGTATGTGCGCCAGCCCTGACGAAGCGGCGCGACCCGGTGCGGCAACCGCCGCCATTTGCGCGACCACGATGAGGAAGATCCCGGCGGCGAGCGCCGGACCACGGACGATCAGACGGTGCGCCGAGCGCGTGCGTGCAGACGTCGAATGATTGGCTGACATGGTGCCCTCCCTGATGCCCCCTAGTGCCGAAAGATGACCGGACTATCGCGCCCCTCGGAAGCGCTGTCAATAGAAAACCGTGAGGGAACCGTCTTTATCGGGCGGCCGCGACTGAATGCGAAAAAGGGATCACATCAAGTCCGAGCGAACCCAGCCATGGCCCTCTGCCCGTGACGCTATGGCCAGCGGTTTAGCCTCCCCGCGACCGAGGGCTAGAGGACCGTCTCGTCCGTCGTGACCTGGTCCAGGATCTCCTGCCGAAGAAGAGCCTCGTCGCGCTCACGAACGCTCTTCAGGTTGCGGAATGGTCGGTCGAGACCCATCCGGCCATGAATCACCCAGGCACCGCCCTGGGCGAACGCCATCAGGTTGACTTCGTAAATCCGGTGACCCTTGCTTTTCCAGGCGAGCGTCCAGCGGGGAGGGCGGGGTTCGTAGGATGTCTGGCCGCGGCCATTAAGTTTTTCCCGGTTGATGTCGGCGAGCTGTTTTAAGACCAGGGAATCGAGTGCGATCAAGAGCTCGAACAGCTGCTCGCGGTAGTTGTCAACCCGCCCCTGGAGTTGGAAATCCGCCTCGGTGACCGGCATCCCGCCTCATGATACGTTTCTCCCCAAGATATCCACAGATTGTGGATAAAAGTTGACCTTGACACAACATCTTGTAGGGTCGCACAATAGTGCGGCCCCGGATGGATACCGCCGTCGACGTCCAGCTGCTCACCCACACGCCTGATCCGATCCGGGTCATGTACGTCGCCTTCCGCACCTGCTACTCGAAGTTCACCCCGCAGCAAATCTGGGCCGACATCGAGTCCGGGAAGATCTCCGAGGAGAAGATGAGGACGTTCATCTTCGACAAGCTGAAGAGCGGACATTCCTCGCCGCGTACGCAGGTCTATTTCACGTTCGCGGTCAGCGGCCTGTCGCGCGCCGCCAGCCACCAGCTGGTCCGTCACAACAACGGCATCACCTTCGACCAGCAGTCGCAGCGCTACTACGCCTTCAAGGAAGCGGACTTTCCCTATGTCGTGCCGGAGACCTGGGAGCAAGCGGGTTTGCGCGAAGAGTATGTGGCTTTCATGCGCCGTGTCGGGGAGCTCTATGACCAGGCGCTCAAGGCGGGCGTTCCTGCGGAGGACGCCCGCTTTCTCCTGCCCAACGCCGCCTCGACGAACCTCACCTTCACGGTGAACTACGAGGAGTTCCTGCACGTGGCGGACCTGCGTCTCTGCTGGCGCGCGCAGTGGGAGATCCGGCATATGTGGGCCAAGGCTCGGAACGCGCTGAAGGCGCAATTCCCGGAGCTGGCGAAGCCGGTGCAACCGAAGTGCGGCGACCAGCGGATGGGGTACTGTGACGAGCCACTGGCCGAGTATCTGAAATGCCCGCTCGGTGCTCGCCGGATCCGGCTGCACAAGGACGAGATCGTCGCGGCGGCCAAGACGGGCCGCACGCTGGAGTCCACGCCGCTGACGGAAGAGGACCTTGCGTTGCTGACGCCCCGACCCGAATTCGAGAAGGTCGCGGCCGGCACCGCGTCCTAGTCGCCGCTCAGTCCATCGCTCGCTGGTCGATCTGACCAGCTAGGATTTCTGCGTGGGGACAGCGCCCTCGGCCACATTGGCGCGTCACTGGGTCCCGGAGCGATCGTTGCTCGGCGATGCCGGATTGGTCATCGCGTTCAGCCTGTTCACCGGCCTGATGGCCCACATCGCGATCCCTCTGCCGTTCACGCCCGTGCCCATCACGGGCCAGACATTCGCGGTTCTGCTCTGCGGCGCGGCTCTGGGTGCTCGGCTTGGCACCGCGTCCATGCTGCTGTACATCACCGAAGGCGTCGTGGGCCTTCCGGTGTTCGCCGCAGCGCCGGGCGCGGCCAGCTATGGATACCTGGCCGGCTTCGTCGCCGCGGCGTTCATCGTGGGCTGGTTTGCGGATCTTGGCTGGACGAAAGATTTACCGCGTACCGTCGTCGCCATGATCGCCGGGGAGGTCGCCCTTTATTTTTTCGGGCTACTCTGGCTCGCCCATTTCGTTCCGCCGACGAAGGTGCTCGACTTCGGGCTGTTCCCGTTTTTGATCGGTGACGCGATCAAGCTGGCGGCGGCGGCGATCGTGCTCCCGGCTGGGTGGCGGCTGAGCCGCAGCCGATGAACGCGTACTGCTCCAGCTGTGGGTCGAAGACGGAGACCCGGCTGGTGGCGAAGCAGCGCCTGAGTGTCTGCCCGCAATGCGATCGGATCTTCTTCCGTAACCCCAAAGTGGTGGTGTCGGCGCTGATCGAGGACGGCGGCCGTGTCCTCCTCGTCCTCCGCGACATCGAGCCGGGCCGCGGCCTCTGGGGAATGCCCGGCGGGTATGTCGACTGGGACGAGCACCCGCAGGACGCGCTGATCCGGGAGTGCATGGAGGAGGTCCGGGTGCGCGTCGAGCCGCTGGAACTGCTCGCCGTGCAGCACATCCTGATGGAGGACGAGGGCATCGTGCTTCTTCCGTACCGTGCCCGACTGATCGCCGGCAGTCCGGCAGTCGGCGATGAAGTCCAGCAGGTTGGATGGTTCCAACCGGACGCGCTCCCGCCGCTGGCGTTCGGCAGCCATCGCAAGGTCTTGCAGCACTGGACCCGAGAAGTGCTGGCCCGCGGCGCGGCCTAGGACATCCCCATCGCGCGAAAGAGCATCGTCACCAAAACCGGGGATGGGGGGGAGACCGGGCTACTGTACGGAGGCCGCGTCGCAAAAACCGATCCGCGCACCGAGGCGTACGGTGCCATCGACGAAGCGATCTCAGCCCTGGGTGTTGCTCGCGCGCTGGTCAATGACCGCGGCCGGCACGCCATTATCCTCCGGGTCCAGAGTGAGCTGTTCACCGTGGGGGCCGAGCTGGCGACCGACGTGGCGGAGTACGACAAGCTCGAGCAGCATTTCATGGTGGTGACGGCGGACTTCACCGGCCGGGCCGAGCGCGAAATCGCCGACCTCGAGCGTCGCATTACCCTGCCGGATGCGTTCGTCATTCCGGGTGGCACGCCGGCGGCGGCCGCGCTGGACGTGGCCCGCGCGGTGCTGCGCCGGGCGGAACGCCGCATCGTCGGTTTGCAGCAGGGCGGTCAGCTGCGCAATCCGGAAGTGCTTCGCTACGCGAACCGACTCTCGGACCTGCTGTTCATGCTGGCCCGGGCGGAGGAAGGGGCGGCCGTCAGACCGCTGTCGGGACGACGAGCGGCCCACACTGCTGCAGCGCCAGCCCGCACTCCTCGCGCACCCAGGCGTCCGCTTCGCGGCTGAGCGCCAGCTCGAGCCGGGTGCGCGCGGCCGCGCCGCCCAGCCGGCCCAGTGCCCACGCGGCATGACCGCGGACCAGCGGCTCGCGATCCTCGAGGGCGCCGGCCAGCGCGGGTACCGACCCGCGGTCGGCGATGTTGCCCAGGGCGATGCAGGCATTGCGAAGCAGTCCCGACCGTCGAGTCCGCCAGAGGGCGCTGCCGCGAAATCGCGCGCGGAAGCGCTCCTCGTCGAGCTCGAGCAGTTCTTCCAGGCGTGGTCGCGCCTCGATCGTCGGGCCGAAGGCGTCGAGCGCCGCGGCGTCGGGAGCGGCCGCTCGAGGGCTGACGTTGACCGGGCAGATCTCCTGGCAGAGGTCGCACCCGAAGATCCAGTCGCCGATCAGCGGTCGAATGTCGAGCGGAATGACGCCACGGTGCTCGATCGTCCAAAAGGAGATGCAGCGCCGATTGTCCAGCACCCCGGGCGCGACCAGTGCGCCCGTCGGGCAGACGCGCATGCAGGCATCGCAGCCGCCGCAGCTCTTCGTCAGGGGCCGGTCCGGCTCGAGGTCGGCGGAGGTCACGATCTCGGCAAGCAACACGTTCGACCCCACCCCTGGGATCAGCAGGTTCGTGTTCTTTCCCAGCCAGCCCAAGCCGGCCCGCGCCGCCGCCGCGCGATCGAGCATCCAGCCATGGTCGACGTAGGTCTTCGCCGAGTGACCCTGCTCGCGCAACATCGCGAGGAGCGGCTGCATTCGCTCGAGCAGGACCTCGTGGTAGTCGCGGCCAAGGGCGTAGGCGGCGATCCGGCCGCGTGGGCCCCCACCCTGCCCTCCCCCAGAGGGGGAGGGATACTTCGGTGAGGGATGGGGGAAGGCGAGGGCGATGATGCTGCGGGCGTCTGGTGTCGCGCGGCGAGGGTCGGCGCTGGCATGGACCCGGGCCTCGCTCCACCAGGACAGGCCGTCCATCAGGCCTTGCGCGGTACGGTGGGCGGCCACGGTTTCGGCCTCGCAGAACGGCTCCGCCCCGGTCACGCCCACGCCGCAGAAGCCGAGCTCCCGGGCGCGGTGCTTGAGCTCGTCGGTCAGGGACATTTGACCCTAGCTTAGGTGCGGTCGCGGGAGTAGGATTAAGTGCAATGCAGGGCAGTGCAGTCTGGCGGGAGCTCCAGCTCCTCTTGAGCCTGAACCTGCCCGACACCGCCTACTACCTCTGGGAAGGGACTGCCACCTGCTGCCATTGCGACGACCAACGGCTGGTGATCGGCGCGCCCACCGAGCAGTCGGCCCGGCAGCTCGTCCAGGCCTACCTGCCGGTCGTCCGCCGAACGCTGGAGGCCATCCCGGATGCGCCGAAACGCGTTTCCGTGGTCGTCACAACGGGCCCGCTCGCGCACGCGTGATTGCCGGGTAAGGAGCAACGGCGCCGACTCAAGGCAGAGATCGTCGGCGACGTCCAGGGCGTTGGCTTTCGGTTCTTTGCCGAGCGGCATGCCCGCACGCTGGGACTTGAGGGCTACGTTCGCAATCGCTACGATGGCGCGGTGGAGGTTGAGGCCGAGGGTGACGCGGCGGCCCTGGAGCACTTTCTCAACGAGTTGCGTCACGGGCCACGCCTGGCGCGCGTGCAGGACGTCCGGGTGACCTGGCTGCCCTACAAGGGAGACCTCGGTCCGTTCGGCGTGAGAGGATGAGCGGGATGAAATTCGCCAAACGCATGGACGAGATTGGCACCGAGACCGCCTTCGAAGTGCTTGCCAAGGCACGCAAGCTGGAGGCGCAGGGACGCAACATCGTCCACCTGGAGATCGGCGAGCCCGACTTCCCGACGCCGCCGAATATCGTCGAGGCCGCGGAGCGCGCGCTGCGCGACGGCTACACGCATTACACGCCCGCCGGGGGACTGATGCCGGCCCGCCAGGCGGTCGCCGACTGGATCCGCCGCTGGTACGAGGTCGAGGTCAAACCGGAGCAGGTCGTGATGGTGCCGGGGTCCAAGAACGTCCTGCTGTTCACCATGCTGGCGCTGGTCGACCAGGGCGATGAGGTGATCGTTCCCGATCCCGGCTACGCCATCTACGCGTCGGCCGCAACGCTTGCCGGCGGCACCCCGGTCGGCGTCCCGCTCCGAGAGCGTAACGACTTCCGGCTCGACATCGAAGAGCTCAAATCGAAGATCACGCCGCGAACGAAGCTGCTGGTCATCAACTCGCCGCAGAACCCGACTGGCGGCGTGCTGTCGACCCGCGATCTCGAGCAGATCGCCGAGCTCGCGATGAAGCATGACTTCTACGTCCTGACCGACGAGGTCTACGGCCAGATCACCTACGACGGCCACCACGCGTCGATCATGACCGTCCCGGGGATGCTCGAGCGCACCATTTACTCCGATGGGCTGAGCAAGGCCTACGCGATGTGCGGCTGGCGCCTCGGCTTCGCGGTCGCGCCGCTGCCGCTGGCCCAGAAGTTCGAGACACTGATGATCAACAGCAGCTCGTGTGCGGCCGCCTTCACCCAGATGGCCGCGATCGAAGCGCTCTCCTCCCGATCGGATGCCTCGGTGCACACCATGGTGGGCGAGTTCAAGCGGCGCCGAGACCTGGTGGTCGACCGCCTCAATGCCTTGCCGGGGGTCAGCTGCCACAAGCCGCTGGGAGCCTTCTATGTCTTTCCCAACATCACGCAGACCGGCCAGAACGAGCGCGAGCTGGCTGACCGGATGCTGTACGAGGGCGGCGTCGCCCTGCTGGCCGGGAGCACGTTCGGCGAGACCGGCAAGGGCTATCTGCGGCTGTCCTACGCGAACTCGATCGACCAGATCGAGGAGGGCGTCAAGCGGATGAAAGGAGTCCTGGAGAAGACCGCAGCCCGCGCCTAGTCGGGACGGTGGATTCCGGCTGATGGCCACCAAAGCCGCCCCGATCCTCGATCGCATTCTCGAATCTCGGCGCGCCGCCATCGCGGAGCTCAAGGCCAGTGGGGTTGCCGCCGGCTTGCCCGAATCCATCAAGGCCGCGCCGGCGCCCCGGGATTTACGCCAGGCGCTGCGCCGGACCGGGGTGGCGCTGATCGCGGAGTGTAAGGAGCGCTCGCCGTCGGGCGGCCTGCTACAGCGTCCCTATGATCCCGTGCGCCTCGCGAGGCGCTACGCAGCCAATGGCGCCGCGGCGATTTCCGTCCTCACCGAGCCCGAATTTTTTGGTGGAAACGTCGATCACCTGCTGGCCGTGCGCACCGCTGTTGACGTACCGGTCCTCTGCAAAGATTTCATCGTCGATCCCGTCCAGGTGCTTGCCGCGCGCGCGGTGGGCGCCGACGCCGTCCTCCTGATCGCCGGCCTCCTCGACGATGGCGCGCTTCGCGAGCTGCACGCGCTCGCGACCCGCCTCGCCATGCAGGTCGTGGTCGAGGTCCATTCGCCGGCGGAGGTGGATCGTGCGCTCCGGGCCGACGCCGGGATCATTGGCATCAATAATCGGGATCTCACCAAAATGAAGACCGACAGGGAGACGACCGTACGGCTGCGACCGCTGATCCCGGCCGGCCGTATGGTGATCAGCGAGAGCGGCATCGAGAGCCGCACGGACATCGATGCGCTGGGACGGATCGGCGTCGACGCCGCCCTGGTCGGTGAAGCGTTGCTGCGCGCGCCGGACCTCGACGCCAAGGTCCGGGAGTTGAGTGGACGATGACCAGGATCAAAGTCTGCGGCAACACCCGGGCGGAGGACGTCGAGCTGGCCGTCGAGCTGGGTGTCGACCTGCTCGGCTTCATCTTCACCCGCAGCAAGCGCCAGGTTCGGGTCGATGACGTGAAGGGGATCATCGGCCAGCTGCCGAACACGGTCGAGCGCGTTGGCGTCTTCATCGATGAGACGCCCGAGCAGATCGCCGCCGTGGCGGCCGCCTGCGGGCTCACCGCGATCCAGGTGTACCGGCCGCTGACGGAGAAGGATCGATCGCTCGGCCTGCTGCTACTGCCCGCCTTTCGCGTGCAGGATGGGGAGGACCTGACCGCCATCAAATTCCAAAACGGCGATCATCCGTTGCTCGACACCTGGACACCGGACACGATTGGAGGCACCGGGCGGGCGTGGACCTGGGCCAAGGCAAACGCCGTGGCCCGCCAGTACCCGGTCGTGGTTTCGGGAGGATTGACGCCTCAAAACGTCGACGGCGCCGTGCGCGAGCTGCACCCCTGGGGGGTCGATGTTTGCAGCGGCGTCGAGGCCGAGCCTGGCCGCAAGGACCACGCGAAACTGCGGGCATTCGTCGAGGCTGTGCGCCGGGTGGATGGGTCATGAGTGAAATGAGCACCCCCCACCCCGACCCTCCCCCACAAGGGGAGAGGGGACTTATGGGGCCGGATGCGCGCGGCCGCTTCGGCAGCTACGGCGGGCAGTACATCCCGGAGACGCTGATGGCGGCTGTCGAGGAGCTGGCGACCGCGTTCGAGGTGGCGCAGCGGGATGCCGCGTTTGGGCGCGAGTTCGAGGCGCTTTCGCGCAGCTTCAGCGGCCGGCCCACCCCGGTGTATCGCGCCGACCGGCTGACCGAACGGGCCGGCGGCGCCGCGATCTGGCTGAAGCGCGAAGACCTGTGCCATACCGGCGCGCACAAGATCAACAATGCGTTAGGGCAGGTGCTCCTGGCCCGCCGGATGGGCAAGCGCCGGATCATCGCCGAGACCGGCGCCGGCCAGCACGGGGTCGCGGTCGCCACCGTCTGCGCGAAGTTCGGCCTCCAGTGTGAGGTGTACATGGGCGTCGACGACATGGCACGGCAGGCCGTCAACGTCTACAAGATGCAGCTGCTGGGCGCGACCGTCACGCCGGTCGAAAGCGGCAGCAAGACGCTCAAGGACGCGACCAACGAGGCGATCCGCGACTGGGTCACCAACGTTCGCACGACACATTACGTGATCGGGTCGGCTGTGGGGCCGCACCCTTACCCGTTGATGGTCCGAGAGTTTCAATCGGTGATCGGCCGCGAGGCGCGGGCGCAGATGCTCGCCGAGACCCGCCGCTTGCCGACCGCGGTGGTGGCGTGCGTCGGCGGCGGGAGCAACGCCATTGGGATCTTCGCGCCCTTCTACGACGACCCGGTGCGACTGATCGGCGTGGAGGCGGCCGGACGCGGGCTGCGCAGCGGAGCGCATGCGGCGTCGATCGTCGGCGGGCGACCCGGCGTGCTGCACGGCTCCTTCAGCTACCTGCTTCAGGACGACGACGGCCAAGTGCTGGCCACCCACTCCATCTCGGCGGGGTTGGATTACCCAGGGGTCGGGCCGGAACACGCGTTCCTGCACGACCGGCAGCGCGCGGAGTACGTGAGTGTCACCGACGAGGAGGCACTTAAGGCCTTCCATGAGACGTCGCGGCTGGAGGGCATCATCCCGGCCCTGGAAAGCTCCCACGCGATTGCCTACGCCATGCCGCTGGCGGCCGAGATGGCGGCCGACGATATCGTCTTGGTGAATCTCTCCGGCCGCGGCGACAAAGACCTCGATATCGTCCGAGGCGCGAGCGGCGGGTGAGCCGGATCGCGTCGACGTTCGCCCGGCTTCGCGCCGAGCGGCGCCTGGCCCTGATCGCTTATCTCACCGTCGGGTATCCGCGCCTCGACGTCACCCCATCGCTGGTCGAGGCCGCCGCGCGGGCAGGCGCCGACGCCGTCGAGCTTGGGATTCCGTTTTCCGACCCCCTCGCCGACGGTCGCACCATCCAGGCCGCGTCGCAGGTTGCACTGAAGGCCGGCGCGACCGTCGCCCGAGCACTGGAAACGGCGAAAGCCGCCCGGCTGAAGACGGACGTCCCGCTCCTCTTCATGACCTATCTGAATCCGATCCTGGCCTTCGGCCTCGAGCGGTTTTGCCGCGCCGCGTCCGAGGCGGGGATCGACGGGCTGATCGTGCCCGACCTTCCGCCCATCGAGTCCGCCGACTTACGTGGAGCCGCCGACGCCAGCCACCTCGACCTGGTGTTCTTCGTGGCGCCCACCAGCACGCAAACCGGCATCGCAGCTGCCTGCCGGGCGGCGACCGGGTTTATCTATTGCATCGCGGTGACCGGCGTGACGGGCGCGCGGGCGGAGCTCGATCCGGCGCTGCTGCCGTTGATCGATACCGTCCGGCAGCAGACCGCGCTGCCGATCGTGGTCGGTTTTGGCATCTCGCGGCCTGAGCACCTGGCCGCCCTGCAGGGGAGGGCGGATGGTGTGATCGTCGCGAGCGCCCTGCTGGATGCGATCGCCCAGTCGCCCGACGACCCAACGGGTCAGGTACGGGAGTTTCTCACGGGGATCCGACCCGCACCCTGAACCCGCCCCGCAAGCGGGGGAGGGAATTGACCGTCACACCGTCGGGAGATGGCCAGGCCCGACGATGCCCCCTCGATCGAGGGGGATGCTGAAGAGCGCCGGTTGATCGATCGGAGCGCGGCGGGGGACCAGGAGGCCTTCCGCCAGCTCGTGATCCGCTATCACCGGTTGGTGATCAACGTCGCCTTCCGGGCTCTCGGCGAGTTGAGCCTGGCGGAAGACGTGGCCCAGGACGTCTTCATCAAGGTCTACAAGGCGCTCCCCGGCTACCGCCATGACAAGCCCTTCAAGCACTGGTTGCACCGGGTGGCCGCCAACGCCGTCACCGACGCCATCCGCCGTCGCCGGCCGGTCGTCTCGCTCGACGGCATGCTGCAGCCGCCGGCGAGTCCGGATTCTGACCCACAGGACGCCGCCACCCGGCACGACCTCCAGCGCGCTGTCCGTCACGCGATCGCGAGCCTACCGCCACACTATCGCGACACGATCGCCCTGCAGGCCTTCGGCGAGCTCAGCTACGACGAGATCGCGAAGGCGCTCGACATCCCGCTGGGCACCGTGATGTCGCGTCTGAACGGCGCCAAACGGCTGCTGCGTGATCGCCTGGGGGATCTCGTCCGAGGCGAGGAGGCGAATACGGCGTGAACTCAGTCCGTTTGAGCAGACAGAGGGCCCTGTCCAGATGTTGAGTCATGCGACGACGCGCGATTGGTTGATTCCCTATGCCGATGGCATGCTCGCCTCGGACGAGCGCCGCCGGATCGACGGGCACATCACCGGTTGCGCGGCCTGCGCCGCCGAGCTCCGCGAGGTGCGCGAGCTCAACCTGCTGCTCGTCACTCTCCCACCCGCCCCGCCCGTGGCGTTCGCCCCCTTCTGGCTGAAGCTCCAGGCGGTGTTGCCGCAGCGTCGTGTCTTGCGGATCCCCACGCTGACCAGCTATCGCCGCCTCGGTATGGCGCTCGCCATGGCGACGATCGCGGTCGTGGCTGCGGCCGGCTCGGCCCTGGCCGCCCCATCCGCGCTGCCGGACAACCCGCTGTATTCCATCAAGCAGCTCGAAGAGAACGTGCGGATCGCCTTCACCCCGGCGAACGGCCGGCTGACCTACCAGCTGGAACTGGCCGGCGAGCGGCTTCGGGAGGCCCAGGCGATGGCCGCCGCCCACAAGCCGCGGCTCGCCGAAAACAGTCTGCGTGCCTTCAACGTGATCGTCGACGACGCCGCGGCCGCGCTCAAGAATCCGGCCGACCCCAAGAAGGCGAAGGAAGCCGTGGCCACGCTCCGCGCGAAGCTTCAGGCGGTGGAGCGCGAGAACGCCAACCGCGGCGACGACAACCAGGACGTCAAGCAACTGGTCGCCACCGCCGGCGGTGAGCTCGACCGTATCGAGCAGGCGGCGACGGTCGTTGTGCCGCCGGTCGTCGTCGGGGAGCAGGCAACGCCGACCCCGACCCCGACGCCCACACCGACGCCGCGGCCGACACCGCGGCCAACGCCCCGGCCGACGCCGACCGATAGTGGCGACCAGCACGGTCATCACGGCGGCTAGCTCGGGCGCCACGCATCGCTAGACTCAATCCATGGCTGCGCGGGAAGAGGTCCTGGTCGTTTCCAGGAACGCGTTGTTTGCCGGCAGCCAATGGACGGGATTTCGGGACGCGGGTCTGGACGAGTTACTCGCCCGGGTGCGCGCGAACTACCGGTTCCGACCTCGGCGCGAGGTCGAGGAAGATCCGGACGAGCCGCAGATCATTCCGTACGTCGTCTTCCGGCACGACGACCGCTACTTCCTGACGCACCGGCTGCGCCGCTCCAGCGAACGCCGGCTCCGTCACCTCTACTCGCTGGGGGTGGGCGGGCACATCAATCCCGAGGACGTTGCCGGCGCCGCCGATCCGATCGATGCGGGGCTTCGTCGCGAGTGGGAGGAGGAGGTGGTCTACAGCGGCCACTTCTCGACCCGGCTGTTGGGCGCGATCAACGACCAGACGACGCCGGTAGGACGGGTGCACGTCGGACTCATCTTCCTGGTCGAGGGTGATCGGCCCGACATTTCGATCCGCGAAGTGGAAAAGCTGGCCGGCGCGCTCTTACCACTCGACGCGATGCGCAGCTATTACCTGGACATGGAGTCCTGGTCGCAGCTGATCTTCGATTACCTGACGCGAGTTCCAGTCGCCTAGTCCGTTCTGGAACTATGCGCACGGTTCGGATCCGGCCAATGCCGAGGCTGCTGGCTTATCCGCTGCTGGGGGCGACGGCCGCCAGCCTCTTCTGGATCGGGATTGGCACCGTGCTTGGGATGTACTCGCTGTTCTTCTTTCCGGTCCCGCTGCTGGCGGCCACCCTGGGTGTGGCGGCGGCTCGCGAGTGGAATCGGCCGGCCCAACGAGCCTTCGTCGGTGCGTGCCTCGGTGTGATGGTGGCCACCGTCGCGCTGATTCCCTTCGAGACGAATCCGCCGATAGTGCTCCCGTTCATGAGCGTTGGCCTCGTGGCGGGGGTTGCGCTCAGCCTGTGGATCAAGCGGTAAGGTCTTTCGCCAGCTCCTCGAAGTTGCGGACATAGCGGAGCACGTCGTCCTCCGAGTGCTGCACCGAGAGCGTCCAGTTCTCTTCGGCACCCGGCGCCATCAGGACGCCGCGGTTGCATTGATAGAGCCACGACAGGTAGGCATATTTCTTGTCGATCGTCAGATAGTCGCGATAGTTGCGAACGCGCTCCTTGCGGTACGTAAGGCAGCCGCGTGCCGCCAGGGTGATCGGATGAAAGGGCAGCTGGTAATCGCTGATCACCTTGCGCAATCCGCCCTCCAGCGCTTCCGCGAGGGCATCGAAGTGCGAGTACGCGGCCGGCGTCAGGATGGACGTCAACGTCGTTTTCGAGGCCGCCATGGTGAGCGGGTTGCCGTTGAAGGTGCCGATCTGCACCACCTTGTGGTCATCGATGGTCGACATGACATCCGCGCGGCCGCCGACCGCACCGCAAGGCAGTCCGCCACCGATCGCCTTGGCGAGCGCCACCAGGTCGGGGGTGACGCCGAAACGCTCGGTCGCCCCACCTGCTGCGATGGTGACGCCGGTCTTGACCTCATCGAAGATCAGGAGCGCGCCGTGCCGGTGGGCGAGGTCGCGAACCCCCGCCAGGTACCCATCTTCCGGGAGCACGATCCCGATGTTCATCATCACGGGCTCGACGATGATCGCCGCCACCTCGCCACGATGCTGATCGAGCCGGCGCTCCAGGACCTCGAGGTCATTGAACGGGACCACGGTGACCAGGTCGACCACCGCCTGCGGCGTGCCGCCGCTGTACGAGACGGATGCTGGGGCGTCGGCCGGGCCCATCAGGTCGGCCGGGGGCTCGACCGACACCAGGAGCGCATCGTGATGGCCGTGGTAGCTGGCTTCGATCTTGATCAGCCGATCGCGCCCAGTGAACCCCCGCGCCAGTCGAACGGCATCGAGCGTCGATTCGGTGCCGCTGTTGGTGAATCGCCATTGCGGCTGCTTGAAGCGGCGTGATAGCTCCTGCGCCACCACGGCGTCGTCCGCCACCGGCTGCGCGAAGTGCGTACCCTTCGCGGCACGCTCGTTGATCGCCCGGACGATCTGCGGATGGGCGTGGCCCACCACCATGACGCCGAAACCATTGTGAAAGTCGACGTATTCGTTCCCGTCGACGTCCCATACCCGGCTGCCCTGGCCGCGATCGATGAAGACCGGCTGCGGCGCGGCGTCCTGGAACGAAGACGGCACCCCGCGCGGAATGAACTGTTTAGCCTGCTTCCAGAGCTGGTCGGAGCGCTGCCGCTTCGACCGGAACCGTTCCTCCTCCTTGGCGATCAGTTCGACGACGCGCTCGGGGGCGATGGGCTCGGCGACAGTACTCACAGCGTCCCTCCTCGACTCTTCTTCACGGCCAGCGCCGAGATGGCTTCGAGCATACAGCGATTGGCGTTTTGCGACGTGATCTCCGCATGATCGTATGGGGGCGAGACTTCGACAACGTCCATTGCGACCAATTTTGTCTTCAGGCCGATATTGCGGACGGCGCGCAGCAGGTCCGCCGGCTGCATCCCACCCGGCTCGGGCGTCCCGGTGCCCGGAGCGAAGCCGGGATCGAGGACGTCAATGTCGACCGAGAGATAGATAAACTCCGGGCCGTCCAGGGCCTCCTGGATCGCCTGCGCGATCACGGTCTCCACGCCGCGATCGAGTAATTCCCCCATCAGATGCCAGCGCATGCCCTGGGCCCGCATCCATTCGAAGGTTTCGCGCTCGGGCCAGTAACCGCGCAGACCGATCTGGACGAAATTCCGGCCCGGGATGGCCCCCGACTCGATCAGCCGGCGCATCGGAGTGGCGTGCGAGGCCAGGTTGCCCCAGGTGCTCTTCCCGGTATCGGCATGGGCGTCGAAATGGACCAGGCCGACCTTGCCCCGGCCGCGGGCGTCCGCGACGGCCGTTGCGGAGGGATAGGTGATCGAGTGGTCGCCGCCGATGACGATGGGCACGATCTTCCGTGAGGCGACCTCGGCGACCCGGGTCCGAATCGCCTCGTGCGCCTGGTCGGTCAGACCCGGATAGCAGACCGCGTCCCCATAGTCGATCACCTGCAGGACGTCGAACGGCGCGACCTCGAGATCGAGGTGCCAGCTGGGCGGCTGGTAGTTGGCCACCCGAACCGCCCGCGGACCAAAGCGCGCGCCCGGCCGGTAGGTGGTGCCGTCGTCCCAGGGCGCACCGACGATGGCGACGTCCGGCCGCGATTCGTCGAGCTCCTGCGGCTCGGACAGCATCCTGACTTTCTGGAAGGTGGCCGGCCCCAGGTACTGGGGGCCATCGACCTGCGCGTCGAGATTCGGTGTCTTTGGCATTCGCCTACAATTCTGGCAGCGTCTTCATTTCAGGGTGAGAAGACGGGGAAGGGGAGGAGAAGCATGAGACGTTTTCCAATGGTTCTGGTCACCGTGGCCATGACGCTTGCCGCCTGCGGCGGCACTTCATCCGGCGGTCCGGCAGCCTCGAGTTCGGCCGGGCCGAGCAAGGTGGCGAGCATCGCCGCCGAGGTTCCCGATTCGATCAAGTCCCTGGCGCCATTACAGATCGCGACCGATGCGACCTATCCGCCGAACGAGTCCGTCAATCCGGACAGCGGTGCCATCGAGGGTTGGGATATCGACTTCGGAAAAGCGCTCTGCAAGGTGATGGGCGTCGCCTGCACCTTCAACAACGTCATCTTCGCCGACATCATTCCCCAGCTGAAGGCGACCAACCCGCGATACGTGTTCAGCATCTCCAGCTGGACCCCGACCCAACAGCGCGAGGACGGTGGCATCGACTTCGTCACCTACTACAAGGCCGGTGAAGCCTGGATCGTGAAGACGGGCGGCCCGACAGTCAACACCGCGGCTGACATGTGTGGCCACACGGTGGCGGTGGAGACCGGCACTACCGAGGAGAGCGACGCCTGGGGCTTCATGGGTAAGCAGGTGGGCGGCACGGCGATCTCCGGCGATACGGACAACTGCACCAAAGCCGGGAAGACGGACATCAAGGTCAGCAGCTTCGACAAGCAAACCGATGCCAACACGGCCCTGCTTTCCGGCCGCGCCGACATCATGTGGGTCGACCAGCCGGTCGCTGATTACCAGGTGAAGACCAGCGGCGGCAAGATGAAGCTCGGGGGCCAGCCCTGCAGCGTCTCGCCCTATGGCATCGCCCTGGTCAAAGGCAGCCCGCTGGAAAAGGCCATGACCGACGCCGTCAAGTACCTGATGGACAATGGCTACTACACCAGCATCCTCAACACCTGGGGCGTTGCGGACGGTGCCATCACGAGTGCGGACGTGAAGGTCAACGACAACAACTCGGTCGGTTCCAGCTGCGTGCCGTCCTACTGAGGTAACCGACTCGGTGTGGCTGACGCGCTAAGACCGCGGCCTGCGGCGATCAAGGCGGTCCCGGTCCGGCATACCGGGCGCTGGGTGGCGGCCGTTGTCGTCCTGGCGATTGCCGCCGGGATCGTCTACACGTTCGTTTCGGCGCCGAACCTGAAGTGGGATGTGGTACGCCACTATCTCTTTCACCGTTTGATCCTGCAAGGGGTGGTGACCACCCTGGAGTTGACCGTGCTCGCCATGCTGATTGGGATCGTCCTGGGCGTGGTGCTCGCCGTGATGCGACTCTCACCCAACCCGGTGATGTCGTGGGTGAGCTGGATCTACATCTGGTTCTTTCGGGGCACGCCGGTCCTGGTGCAGATCTTCTTCTGGTTCAACCTCGCCCTCGTGCTCCCACATATCGGTTTCGGCATCCCCCTGACGTCCATACAGTGGCAGGCGAACACGAACACGTTGGTTCCCGCCTTTATGGCCGCGACGCTGGGCCTGGGGTTGAATGAGGCGGCCTACATGGCGGAGATCGTACGTGCGGGCCTCATCTCGGTTGAGCATGGGCAGACCGAGGCGGCCCAGGCTCTAGGGATGACGCGGTCGCTCGTCATGCGGCGAATCGTTCTGCCGCAGGCGATGCGGGTGATCATTCCTCCCACCGGCAACGAGACCATCTCGATGCTCAAGACCTCGTCGCTCGCCTTTGTCGCGGCCGTCCCGGAGCTGTTCACCCGATCGCAACAGATCGCCAGCGCCACGTTCGAGGTGATCGAATTGGCGATCGTCGCCAGCATTTGGTACCTCGCGATGACGTCGATCCTGACGGTCGGCCAGTACTACCTGGAGCGCTATTTCGGCCGCGGCACCCAGCGGGGACTCCCGCTGACCCCATTGCAGCGCTTCCGCAAGATGCTCGTCACCTTCCATGCACCACCGCCGGCGCCGGAGGAACTGCCCGTGCTGCTCCCCAGGGGGCATTGATGGCATGAGTCCGGTTCCCATGGTCAAGGCGGAGGCGGTGCACAAGAGCTTCGGCCGGCTCGAGGTGCTGCGCGGCATCGACCTGGAGGTCTACCCAAAGGAAGTCATGTGCATGATCGGGCCTTCCGGCTCGGGCAAAAGCACCTTCTTGCGATGTATCAATCACCTCGAGAAGATCGACGCCGGCCGGTTGTCGGTTGACGGCGAGCTCGTCGGCTATCGCGAGCATGGCGACAAGCTCTACGAGCTTGGCGACGGCGAAGTCTGCCGGAAGCGCTCCGAGATCGGCATGGTATTCCAGCGCTTCAATCTTTTCCCCCACATGACAGCACTGGCCAATGTGATCGAGGCGCCCATCCGGGTCAAGAAAGAAGGTCGGCTGTCGGCCGGCGACCGCGCCCGTAAGCTGCTCGAGCGGGTTGGCCTGGCAGAGAAGATCAACGCCTATCCCAACCAGCTATCGGGTGGACAGCAACAACGCGTGGCGATCGCCCGCGCGTTGGCGATGCAGCCCAAGCTGATGTTGTTTGATGAGCCGACCTCGGCTCTCGACCCGGAGCTGGTCGGCGAGGTGCTCGACGTCATGCGGGGCCTCGCCGAGGACGGCATGACGATGGTGGTCGTGACGCACGAGATCGGCTTCGCCCGCGAGGTCGGCGACACCCTTGTCTTCATGGACGGCGGGGTCATCGTCGAAGCCGGCACGCCCCGGGACGTGCTGGGAAACCCGCAGCACGAGCGCACCCGCTCGTTTCTTTCGAAGGTCCTGTAGCGCCCCCACCCTGCCCTCCCCCAGAGGGGGAGGGAAATGTGCCTACCGGCAGGGTCCCACCCCGCCCTCCCCCACAGGGGAGGGGAAATGCACCTAGCGCCGGCGCTTCAGGTCTTTGAGGATCTCCCTCGAGGCATTACGACCGTTGATGCCGCTGATCCCGCCGCCCGGGTGGGTGCCGGACCCGCACAGATACAGATCCTTGATTGGCGTGCGGTAATCGGCATAGCCCGCGACCGGGCGCCAGCTGAAGAGCTGGTCGAGCGTCAGGTCGCCGTGCATGATGTTGCCGCCCACCAACCCGTACTCCTGCTCCATGTCGTACGGACCCAGCACCTGACGGTGTTCGACCGCCGACTTGAGATTCGGAGCAAAGCGCGCGTAGCCGTCGATGACCCGGTCGGCGTAGGCTTCCAGCGCGTCGCGATGTGGCGCCTGCGACCAACTCGCCGGAACGTACTGCGTGAAACAGCTCATCAGGTGCTTGCCCGCGGGGGCGAGCGAATCGTCCGCCATGGTTGGCAGCACGCCGTCGGAGTAGGGGGCCGTCGACGGCTTGCCGTACTTGGCGTCGTCGAAGGCCCGTTCCAGGTACTCCATCGAGTCGCAGAGCTGGATGAAGGAGTGCGCGGCGGTCATCGCGTCTTCGGGCGCCAGGCCAGAAAACCGGGGAAGCTCGCCCAGCGCCAGGTTGACCTTGACCGTTCCGGAGCGCGTCTTGTACCGATCGATCGCCCGCACGAAGTCCGGTGGCAGCTGGTTGCGCTCGACCAGCTGGCAAAACGTGGTCTTCGGATGCGCATTCGAGATGATCGTGCGTGCCCTGAGCTCCGTCCCGTCGGTGAGCGCGACGCCGACGGCATGACCTCCCTCGACCAGGATGCGTCCGACTCCGGCACCGGTCCGGATCTCGGCGCCGTGCTCCCGGGCGTCGGCCGCGATCGCCTCCGAGACGGCACCGGTGCCACCGCGGACGAAGGCCCATTCCGCCATCTGCCCGTCCACCTCGCCGATGTAGTGATGCAGGAGGACGTACGCCGTCCCCGGGGTGTACGGCCCGCCGTAGGTCCCGATTGCGCCCGACACGCAGCGGGCCGCCTTGACCTGCGGGGACTCGAACCACTCGTCGAGGAGCTCGGCGACGGACAGCGTCATCACTTTGACGAAGTCGCCCGTGCCCTGCACGTCGAGACCCTTGAGCTTCCAGGCGAAGCGCGCCAGCTCGAGTAAATCGGCGGGGGTCTTGGCTCCGACGGCCGGCGGGGTCATCAGGAGCAGCGGACGGACCAGGCGCGCGATCTTAGCCAGGTAGGCGCTGAACGCCGGCCAGGTCTCCGCGTCCTTCTTCGAAAATTTGCCGATCTCGGCGCTGGCTTGCGCCGGGTCTCTGGTCAGCAGCAGGTGGGAGCCGTCCGGGAAGGGTACGTAGTAGTCGGCGGCCAACGGGTAGAGGGTGAGGCCGTGCCGGTGAAGCTCGAGCTCGCGGATCACCTCGGGCGGCATCAACGACAGGACGTAGGAAAGCGTCGAGACGGTGTAGCCGGGCCAGGGGTGCTCGCTCACGGCGGCGCCGCCCAGGACGCCTCGCCGCTCGAGAACCAGGGTCCGCAGTCCCGCCCGGCCGAGGTAGGCGGCAGTGGTCAGCCCGTTGTGGCCGCCGCCGACGATGATCGCGTCGTATTCGGCCGGCACCGGCCGAGTATATCGGCGGGTAACGAGTCCGCCGGATTGGGGCGATTTGGGGCGAAGCCTTACCATCCGGCGTTTGACAAATGGCCCTGTAACATCTTTACTCGGCGTAAGCCAAAAGGAGAGGGAAGGTTGGTTTTGGGCCAGACGGTCGCTGCAGCGCCGCCCGCGGTCCGGGTGCCCGAGGGTCGCGGCGATCCTGTCGTGGTGCTCGACCAGGTCGTGAAGCATTTCGGTGCTGTCACGGCGGTGGACCACCTGAGCCTGGATATCGCCCGCGGGGAGTTCTTCAGCATGCTCGGCCCGTCAGGCTGCGGCAAAACGACGACGCTCCGCATGATCGGAGGCTTCGAGGCGCCGACCGAGGGGACGATCGCGCTGGACGGGCGCGACGTTACGGATCTCCCGGCCTACCGGCGGGATGTCAATACGGTGTTCCAGTCGTACGGGCTCTTCCCCCACCTCAACGTCTTCGACAACGTGGCCTTCGGACTGCGCCGTCGCAAGGTCGCCGGTAAGGACGTCGATCGACGGGTGCTGGAAGCGCTCGAGCTGGTCAATCTCGGCGGGTACCGCAAGCGGCGCCCCGCGCAGCTCTCCGGCGGCCAGCAGCAGCGGGTGGCGCTGGCTCGGGCGCTTGTCAATCACCCCAAGGTCTTGCTCCTCGACGAGCCCCTTGGCGCTCTCGATCTTAAGCTCCGAAAGCAGATGCAGCTTGAGCTGAAACGCATCCAAAAGGAGGTTGGCATCACCTTCATCTTCGTGACCCACGATCAGGAAGAGGCGATGACCATTTCCGACCGGATCGCGGTCATGAACCAGGGCCGGATCGAACAACTCGGCCCACCCGAAGCCGTCTACGAGCGGCCCGCCACGGCGTTCGTGGCCGAGTTCCTGGGCGCGTCCAATTTGCTCGAGGGAACCTACGGCGGCGCGCAAGATGGGTGGGGCCTGGTGTCGCTCGCCGGGGGCGATACCGTCCACATTCCTGCCGATCCGCGCCGGCGACAGGGGGAGCGCGTTCGCGTCGGGGTGCGCCCGGAAAAGATCGACATCTGTCCCCCCGGCCTTGCCCCCGAACCTGGCGCCAATCACGTCGCGGGAACCCTGACCAGCGCGGTCTTCGTCGGGGTCAGCTACCAGTACTTTTTCGAAACCTCGGGGGGCCGCGAGCTCTGCGCGTTCGAGCGTAACGGTGGAAAGGGCGCCGTCGCCCGGATGGGGGACGCCGTTCGGCTCGCCTGGCGGCCGGAACATACCTTTGTCATCTCAATGGAGGGCTCTGCCCCGCATTGACCGTTGTCGCCAGGGATTCTGTCGAGGAAGAGGAGGAACAATGAGTATTGATCGCGAACTTCCGGAGTATCTCGATCCATCGTTTCTGCGGGGGCTGATACAGCAACGAATCACGAGGCGCACCGCGCTCAAGGGAGCGGGTGCCGTCAGCCTCACGGCCGCGTTGGCCGCCTGCGGCCAGCTCCCGAGCACCGGGTCAACCGCGGCGCACGTCAACTGGGTCTGGGACAAGGCGACCAAGGCCAGTGTGCTGGACTTCGCGAACTGGCCGCTCTACATCGACACGGCCCAGAACGCCGCGGGCGGGACGACCTACCCCTCGCTCGAGCAGTTCACGAAAGATACCGGGATCAAGGTCAACTACAGCGAACCCATCCAGGACGATGCCAGCTTCTTCGCAAAGATCGCGCCGGCGCTCAAACAGGGTCAGCCGATCGGCTACGACCTGATGGTCATCACCAATGGCATCCAGATGACCAACCTCCAGCTGAAGCACTGGCTGACGGAACTGGATCCCACCAAGCTGCCGAACTTCACCAAGAATGCCGCGCCCCGGCTGTTGAAGCGGGACTTCGATCCGGGCAACAAATTCACCGTGCCGTGGCAATCGGGCTTCACCGGGATCGGATACAACCCGAGCTTGACCGGGCGCGAGATTACCAGCTTTGCGGACCTGTTCGACCCGAAATTCGCCGGAAAAGTTGGCATGATGTCCGGCAATCAGGACACCGGCAATCTCACGCTGCTCGGTCTGGGCATCGACCCGGCCACGTCAACGCCGAACGACTGGAAGAAGGCCGCCGACAAGCTCAAGAAGCAACGCGACGCGGGCATCGTGCGCAAGTACTACGACCAGAGCTACATCAAGTCGCTGAGCGCCGGTGACACCTGGATCAGCATGGCCTGGTCGGGCGACATCTTCCAGGCCAACCTCTCCGCCGGCAACCAGAACCTGAAGTTCGTGCTTCCCAAGGAAGGCGGCGTCATCTGGACGGACAACATGTGCATCCCGGTAGGTGCCGCCCACCCGGTGGACGCCATTACCTACATGAACTACGTGTACCAGCCATCTGTGGCCGCCATGCTCGCCGAGAGCATCAACTACGTGACTCCGGTACCGAGCGCAAAACAGGAGATCGAGCAGCAGGCGGCGCAGGCTTCGGACCAGGCAACCAAGGACAGTCTGAGCCAAACGTCCGGGAGCACGCTGGTTTTCCCGTCCGCGGCCGAATTCGGCAAGACCCACTACTACCGAATCCTCAACGCAAGCGAAGCGACCCAGTGGAACGACATCTTCAACGCGGTGATCCTCGGGTAGCGGCACCAGTTTCGGCGGGTCAGGACTGATGGCGGCCGGCCAACCGGCACTCCGGCGGCGGTCGATCGCCCCTCGATTGGGACGGGTGCTGGCGCCCTACCTGCTGATCCTCCCTGGCGGCGGCTGGATGCTGGTGTTCTTCCTGCTGCCCATCGTTACCCTCCTGGTCACGTCGCTCCAGTCCGGCGACTTCGTCACCGGCTTCGAGTTCACCTGGAACTTCGCCAACTACGGGCTCGGCCTCGACCTGTACGCCGTGCAGTACCTCCACGCGATCGAGTACGGAGGTTCGGCGACGATTGTCGCGCTCCTCGTGGCTTATCCGGCCGCCTACTGGATCGCCTTCCGCGCCGGGCCGCGGAAGTCCGCCTATCTGCTCGCGGTGCTCCTTCCCTTTTTCGTCTCGTTCGTGATCCGGACGCTCTCCTGGGAGACGCTGCTCAGCGATAACGGGCCGCTGCTGGGGCCGCTCAAAGCGGCGTCGCTGTTACCGAGCGAGTTCCGAATCCTCGCCACCCCGATTGCCGTGACGGGCGGCCTGGCTTACACCTTCTTTCCATTCATGTTGCTTCCCATTTACGTCTCACTGGAAAAGATTGATCGCCGGCTGATCGAAGCGGCCCAGGATCTCTTTGCCGACCCCGTGCAGGTGTTTCGGCGGGTCATCCTGCCCCTCTCGTTTCCCGGCATCTTCGCGGGCGTTCTGCTGATGGGCATCCCCGCGATCGCCGACTACGTGAACCAGGACCTCCTGGGCGGCGTCGGCACGACGATGGTAGGGCGGGTCATCGAGCAGCAGTTCGAGGTCAATATCAACTATCCGCTCGCCGCCTCGCTGGCATTCGGTCTGATGCTTGGACTGCTGGCCATGCTCCTGATCTATCAGCGCATCTTCGGGACTCGGGAAATCATGGGGGACTGATGGCCAGCCCAGGCGCGGCGTTACGACTCGAGGCCACGAGGGGCGCGCCGCCTGGCGCCGGGACGCGCGCCAGGGCGAGGTCTCGGGTCGGAGGCTTCCTCCTCACCGGCTATACCCACCTCGTCATGCTCTGGCTGTTCGCTCCGATCGTCGTCATGGTCATTTATGGGTTCAACGACACCCATGGCAAGTTCAACATCGCGTGGTCCGGATTCACGCTCAAGTGGTTCCAGCACCCGTTCTCCATTCCGACCCTGAGCTCGGCGGTGGTCACGTCCCTCGGGACGGCGGCGCTGGGCGCATTGATTGCCACGGTGCTCGGCACGATGATTGCATTGGCTTCGCACCGTTACCACTTCCGGGGCAAGGCCATCCTCGACGCCGTCATGATTCTCGACATCGCCGCCTCGGAGGTTGTGATCGGCTCGGCGCTGCTCACCCTCTTCATCGCCACCAATGTGCCGCTCGGCCTTCTCACCATCGTGCTGGCCCAGGTCATGTTCTCGATCCCGTTCGTCGCCATCACGGTGCGGGCGCGATTGGCGGGTTTCGACCCGTCGCTCGAGGAGGCTGCCCAGGACCTGGGCGCCTCGCCGCTCTGGACCTTTCTGCTGGTGACGCTCCCGCTCATTTTGCCGGGTGTCATGGCGGCCGCCCTGCTGGCGTTCGCGCTCTGTCTGGACGACTACGTGATCACCAGCTTCGTCTCCGGGAACACTTTGACCTTCCCGCTCTGGGTCTATGGAGCGACCCGGGAGGGGGTGCCGCCGCAGGTGAACGTGATCGGGACGTTCATCTTCATCGGCGGAGGGCTGGTGGCGATCGCCGGCGCGCTGCTGCGAAGCTGGCGCAGCCGCCAGCTGGCCCGCGCGACTTCCTCCTAACGTCGAGCGCCGGCGCTGATCTCGCCCGCGCTTTCACATTGCCGCCAGCGCCTACGTCATGCGGGGCCTGGCCGAGGACGCGTGACGATGGTGGTCGCGACGCATGAGATCGGCCTCCCAGAACCTCGCGCCCGCTCCAGAACCAGGGTTTTCTGGCCCGCCCGGCCCAGATAGGCCGCCGTGGCGAGTCGATCGTGGCCGCCGCCGACGACGATCGCGTCGTATTCCGGCGGCAGATCGGGGAGTATATCGACGGTCAATTTGGCCACATGGTCCTTGACAAGTCTTCATGTCCGGTTCAGATTTGCGCTCAGGCTCTGCCTAAGAGCCAAACACGCAAAGGAGGGTAAGCATTGGCTGCGATTCCGGCATCCTCTGACGCCGTCGTCGAAAAACGCAAGCTCAAAAAGTCGCTGTTCCGATTCGACATGATCTTCTTTACCGTCTGCGCCATCCTCGCCATCGATACCCTGAGTCAGTCGGCCTCGTACGGCTTCCAGACGATCTTCTGGCTCGTCGCTTCGGCGGCAACATTCCTTATTCCGTACGGGCTGCTCACGTCTGAGCTGGGGTCGACGTTTCCGGTGGAAGGTGCTGTCTTCGAATGGGTGCGCCTCGCCTTCGGACACTTCGCCGGTGCGATTACGGCAGTCCTCTACTGGCTGAGCAATCCAATCTGGCTCGGTGGGACGCTCGCTGCAGGCGCGATCGCCGCCATGGACGCGCTTTGGGGGACGCATATTGCTAACAACACGGGACTCTCGATCATCATCGGCCTGGCCTTCGTCTGGACCGCCGTCACGATGAACATCCTGTCATTGCGGTCCATGAAGTGGGTGCCGAACCTCGGTTCGTTTGTCAAGATCGGGCTGTTCGTTCTGTTCGGCGTGCTGGTCGTCATCACCGGCACCCAGAATGGCTTCAAAGGCGACACGTCGAACTTTTTCCCGACGAACATCGCCGTCTTCGTGGGCGTCATCGGCGTCCTGATCTTCCAGTGGGTCGGCTTCGAGATGCAAAGCAACGCCAGCGAGGAGATGGAAAACCCACAACGGGACATCCCGCGCTCGGTCGCCCTGTCAGGCGTGATCAGCGTCGTCAGCTATGCGATCCCGATCGCCGGCATCGTCCTGCTCCTCGGCAGCAAGGACCTGAGCAACGTCACCAGCTTTGCGACGGGCTATCAGACAGCCGTCGGCAACGCCCTTGGCGGCGTCGGCCAGAACATCATCAACGGGATCGTCGGGGCGGCGATCGTCTTCGCCCTGCTCTCGAGCGGGGTCGTCTGGCTCATGGGGTCGGACCGCCTGATGGCGATCGGCGCCCTCCAGGGGTCGGGTCCGCGCTTCATGGGCCACTTCTCCTCTCGATTTGGCACTCCGATCACCGTCAACGTGCTGTCGGGCGTGCTCTCCAGCCTGTTCGTGGTGGCGACGTTCATGATCACCCAGGGCAACCTACGGGCCTATTTCGGCATTGTTCTCGGGCTCGCGATCTCGACCACGACGTTCTCCTACCTGGCTGTTTTTCCGGCGCTATGGGTGCTTCGGCGGCGCTACCCGAACGCTCGCCGCCCATACCGGGTCCCCGGTGGGATGGTCGGCGTTGCCATCGTCGTCATCCTGACCGAGGGCTACGCGCTGTTGGCGACGATCTTCTCGCTCTGGCCCAACATCTGCAGCGTGAGCGACGGCAGTTGCTTTGGCGCGTCGGCGACGGGGCAGGTGTCGAACCTCGACCGGCTTCCGTATGAGTTGACGGTGCTAATCACCGTTGGCATTGTCGTGGCGGTCGGGGTGTGGTTCTACTTGATCGGCAAGAAGCACGCCGTCCACGATCGCTGGCCCGAGGAAGTGGTATCCGCGGACCAGCGTGAGGTCGCTGGGGTCCGCAGAGGCTAAGCGTCGACGAGTGTCGGTAAGGCAAGATCGATCGGTGAGCGCGGGTGAGGATCTCGCCCGCGCTTTCACATTGCCCGCCAGCGCCTATATCGACGAATCCGTGCATGCGCGCGAGCGGGATCGGATTTTCGCACGGACCTGGCAGCTGGTGGCGCGCGCCGACGAGCTGTCCCGAGTCGGCGACCTGAAGCCGGCCACCATCCTCGACGAACCGGTCCTGATCACGCGCGGCCTGGACGGGCAACTACGGGGTTTTTACAACGTCTGCCGGCACCGGGCGGCCCAGGTGGTCGTCGCCAAGGGCAACCGGCGCAGCCTGCAGTGTCCTTACCACGGCTGGACCTACGGGCTTGACGGGCGCTTGCAGGTGGCTCGGGAGATGGACGGGACCGAGAACTTCGACAAGGCAGACTTCGGGCTGGTTCCGATCAGGGTCGACCAGTGGGGACCATTTGTCTTCGCCAATCTCGACAACGAGGCGCCGTCGTTAGGTGAGATCCTGGGGGCCATCCCGCAAGAAGTCTCGGCGGCGGGGTACGACGTCGAGAAAATGCAGTTGGTGGAGCGACGCGACTACGTCATCGACTGCAACTGGAAGGTCTACGTCGACAACTACCTGGAGGGGTATCACCTGCCGATCGCACACCCGGGGCTGTTCAAGGAGCTGGACTACGACGCCTACCGGGTGGAGACCTTCCGCTACTACTCCAAGCAGCATGCCCCGATCCGGGAGCTGAAACCGGGTGAGGAGCCTGGTCGTGACCGCCGCTACATCCGGCAGCCAGGGAGCGAGGAGAACGCCCTCTACTACTGGGTCTTCCCGAACACGATGTTCAACATCTACCAGGACAACATGAGCTCCAACCTCATCCTCCCGCTTGGCGTGGACAAAACGCTCACGGTCTTCGAGTGGTTCTTCGCGCAGCCGGGGACTGGCGCGGGTTGGGAGTCGATGCAGCAGACGATCGCCTTTTCGGACGAGATCCAGCAGGAGGACATCGCCATCTGCCAGCACGTCCAGCGCGGACTGAAGTCACGCTCCTACGATCGCGGGCGCTTCAACGCGAAGCGGGAGAACGGCGTCTATCACTTTCAGCGGCTGGTCTCAGAGTTCCTCTCGTAGACAAGCCGGCCACCGACGATGGTGGCCTGGACCGACGCGTTCGGCAACTCCGCCGAGGGCATCGAGAAGAGATCACGGTCCAGCACAACCACGTCGGCGAGCATGCCAACCTCGAGCGCGCCCTTGATCCCGTCCTGGTGCGCCGCCCAGGCACTTCCGGACGTGTAGCCCGCAAGCGCCTCCGCCAGCGTGAGGCGCTCGCCGGGGAGCCAGCCCCCCACCGGCCGGCCGTCCCGGGTCGTGCGATTGACGGCCGAGTTGATCCCGAGAAAGGGATTGAACGAGACGATCGGCCAATCCGAGCCGAATGCCAACCGGCCGCCGGCGCGCCGGATCGAGTTCCACGGCCACCCGCGCGAGGCCCGGTCCGGGCCGATCTTCGACGTATAGAGATCGAGCTGGACCGGCTCGGGGTCGGCGTGATAGGGCTGCATGCTGGCCACGACGCCCAGTGAGGCGAAGCGCGGGATGTCGGCGGCGTCAACCGTCTCGATGTGCTCGATCCGGTGCCGCCGGTCGCGGGGCTCGTTGAGTGACGCCGCCCGCTCGAAGGCGTCGAGTGCTGTCCGGACGGCTCCATCGCCGATCGCGTGGATCTGCACCTGCCAGCCGCGGGCGTCGGCCAACCGAACCGCCTGGGCGAGCTCACCAGGCTCCCATTTCGGGTGCCCAAGGGCACCCTCGTCGTCGGCGCGCATCCCCTCGTAGGGGGCCAGCATCGCCGCGGTTCCGGACTCGATCACCCCGTCGGCGAACGCCTTGACGATCCCGGCCGAAATCCACGGATCATCGCGGTGGGGGAGAGCCAGGCTCTCGTATTCGATCAGGCGGCGTTCCCAGTCCGTCATCGCGAGCCCCGGTTCCATCCGCAGCCCGAGGCGGATACGCGCCATCGGGCCACCGGCGGCGCGGAGCGCCTGGTAGATCTCGAATTGCTCGGGGGCCGCGCCCGCTTCCTGGACGCTGGTCAGGCCGTGCTGGTGGGCGAGCCTGACCGCCCGGGCCAGGCTTTCGACGTCCTGTGCGAGCGTCGGCCGCGGGATCGCCCGATCGACGAGTTCCATCGCCGCCTCCTTGAGGATCCCCGTGGGATGCCCCCTGGCATCGCGCTGGATCTCGCCGCGAGGCGGGTCGGCCGTCTCGTTCGTAATGCCGAGGCGGGCGAGGGCGGCCGTGTTCACCCAGGTGGTGTGGCTGTCGTAGGCCTCGATCGCGATCGGTCGGTCGGCCACCACCCGGTCGAGGAGGTCGCGGTGCGGCATCCCGCCCGGGAACACGGCGTAGAACCAGCCGCGTCCGAGCAGCCAGTCCCGGTCGGCATGACTCCGGGCAAACTCGACGACCCGCCGAAGAATGCCGGCCACCGTGGTTTCGGCCGAGAGTTGAAGGTTTTGCAGATTGCGGGCACCGTCCAGGAAGTGGACGTGGGCGTCATTGAAGCCGGGCAGGATCAGGCCCCCGCCGGCGTCGAGGATGGTCGTTCCGGGGCCGGTCAGCGCCCGAACCTCCAGGTCTGAACCGGTCGCCAGGATGCGCTCGCCGGCGATGGCTAGAGCCGTCTGGCCGGGCTTGGCGGGCCGGATTCGGCCATTCAGGACGGCGAGCGACGCGCTGTTGGCGATGGTGGAGATAGTAGGGCCCCTCCCGGCCCCGCCCCCAGAGGAGGAGGGAATCACATGGCAGATTGACGAACCCGCGACCGCCTGCTACGTTTGGTCGGAACCTAAAGGGAGAGGAGGGAATCGACGATGCCTGACGACGTTTTGACGCGTCCGCCGCAGTCCGCCCAGCCGACAGTGGGGAGCCAGGAGGCGGCCGACGCCCACGACCTGGGCCGCTTTGGCTACAAGCAAGAACTGAGGCGAGTCCTGGGTGTTTATTCGAGCTTCGCCGTCGCGTTTTCGTACATCTCGCCGAGCACCGGTATCTTCACGCTCTTCGCCCCAATCGGCCTGGCGATTGCGGGACCGTTCTTCTTCTGGAGCTGGCCGCTGGTCGCGTTGGGCCAGTTCATCATTGCGTTGAACTTCGCCGAAGTGAGCTCCCACTTCCCGGTTGCCGGTTCGGTCTACCAGTGGACGAAGTATCTATCCAACCGCGCGTACTCCTGGATGACCGGCTGGGTCTACTTGTTCGCCGGCATCCTCACCGTCACGGGGGTGGTGGCAACCATTCCGGGGCTGGTGCTGATTCCATTGCTCAACAACCTTGGCGTCGGGATCTCCAATAATGCGCAGACGCAGGTGATCATTGCCCTGATCGTGCTTGCCAGTACCACCTTGCTCAATGTCTTCGGGGTCCGTCTGGTCGCGCTCATCAACAACACCGGCGTCGTCTTCGAGATCCTCGGCATGGTCGTCTTCGCGCT